>Ga0315273_10007646_pt1 | contig 13550 bp, 10 predicted proteins | sample YL17G02_0_MG_FD_205753 | JGI IMG/M metagenome (GOLD analysis project Ga0315273, IMG submission 205753) | Sediment microbial communities from Yellowstone Lake, YNP, Wyoming, USA - YL17G02_0 | ecosystem: Environmental > Aquatic > Freshwater > Lake > Sediment | place: USA: Wyoming | collected... | reverse complement strand
TATGGATGTTCTACGTTTGATACAGACCCATTCGAACCTCAATCCGACGGTGTAAAAACAATATTTCCCTTTTTTGTAAGCAATAGCTCCGGCACAAAAGCCTACGTAGAACTTCCTTATACTCTGCCCCAAGATCATGGCCTTTTTGTAATCCTAAATGAAAAAGATAACCGGATCTGGAAGGAGAAGCTCGCCTGGATCGCCAAAAACGGGGGAATGGCCCTGTTGAACACCCACCCCGATTACATGAATTTCGACGGAGGCCGCTGCGCCCTAGAGGAGTATCCGGTAACTCGCTACCAAGAATTCCTCGAACATATCCGAACTATGTACGCAGGGCAATACTGGCTTGCCCTGCCCCGGGAGATGGCAAACTTCTGGAAAAGAAGTGTTCCCTCGGATACGAATCGAAAAAAGCAGGACGAAGTCAAGCCCCTCGACCGTCGCGAAGTTCCAAAGGCCAGGATCTGGATCGACCTGGACAACACGCCCCATGTTCCATTCTTCATCCCAATCATCAGAGAACTTGAGCGACGGGGGCATCGTATCCTGCTGACCGCCCGAGATGCCTTTCAAGTTTGCGAGCTAGCCGAAGAGAATGGGCTCCCGGTCACAAAAATCGGCCATCATTATGGCAAGAATCCAATTTTAAAAATCATCGGACTTTTTCAGCGTTCCGGACATCTCTTCCCGTTCAGCAGACGCCATAGACCGGATATCGCCGTCTCGCACGGGGCTCGGTCACAAGTGCTTCTGTGTTGGATATTAGGCATTCCCACGATCACCCTAGCCGATTATGAACATGCCCGCCTACTTCCGTTCGCCAAACCGCGTTGGCTGCTTGTCCCGGAAGCAGTATCGGTCGAAGGCCTACCCGTAAAGTTCCATCATATCCGGCAATATCCAGGAATCAAGGAAGACGTCTATGTGCCCGACTTCGATCCTGACCCGTCCTTGCTCGATAAATTGGGACTTCATAGCGATGATATCATCGTTACGGTTAGACCTCCAGCGGACGAAGCGCACTATTACAACCCCGAGAGCACCGTGCTTTTTATTGAGCTCATGTCCAGGATTCGTCAAACCTCCGGCATCCGCGTTGTCCTGTTGCCGCGCAATAAGAGTCAAGAGCTGATGCTCCGGATGGACCATCCCGAGTGGTTCGCAGATTCGAAAACGATCATACCAACCAGGGTGATCAATGGCTTGAACCTTATCTGGTTCTCTGACCTTGTTGTGAGCGGCGGAGGGACAATGAACCGAGAGGCAGCGGCCTTAAATGTGCCCGTTTATAGTATTTTTCGAGGGAAAATCGGCGCCGTCGACCGCATGCTCGAGCGGGAAGACCGCTTGGTAATGATCAGGTCCAAAGAGGAGATCTGGAGCAAAATCTCATTCGAGCGTAAAACAAGGAGCCTTCTTCCGGGCAAACAGGTTCGCCCCGCCCTGGTTGAGATTCTTAATAACATCGAGAACATTATCGATATTGAATGCGTAAGATCGCGTGAGCGGGAAACAGGCAAAAGGTCCCAAGAATGTCCGTGAAGCGAATTAAGGCAATCATTGTCGCCGGCGCAAGGCCGAACTTCATGAAAGTGAGCCCCCTCCTAAAGGCAATCTCAGAATTCAACGCCCGTGAAGAACCTGGGGCGGACCGAGTGGAAACGCTTCTCGTCCACACCGGCCAGCATTATGATGAGAACATGTCCGAGGTTTTCTTCCGCGAACTGGGAATCCAGCCGCCCGATATAAATCTCGGCGTGGGTTCGGGGTCTCATGCCGTGCAAACAGCCCAGATCATGATGGGTTTTGAAACTCTCTGCGTCAGGGAGAAACCCGATTGGGTGGTCGTCGTCGGAGACGTCAATTCCACTATGGCTTGTACCCTCGTCTGCGCTAAAATGGGGATTCGTGTCGCCCACATAGAGGCCGGCCTTCGTAGCTTCGATCGGACGATGCCGGAGGAAATCAACCGATTGGTAACCGATGCCCTGGCTGACCTTCTTCTGACTCCCTCCGAAGACGCCGATAGGAACCTGCTCCGGGAAGGAGTCGCCAGAGAAAAAATCAGACTCATCGGAAACATCATGATTGATTCTCTCGTGGAGAACCTCCCGAAGGCCCGCGCGACTGATACGCTAATAAGGCTCGGACTCGTTCCGCACAATTATATCTACGTGACTCTCCATCGGCCGTCGAACGTCGATGACCGCATCAATCTATCTGCTCTCATGATCGGCCTAAAAGAGATTTCTCTTCGCTGCCCGGTTATCTTTCCCGTTCATCCCCGAACACGTAAGATGCTCGTGGAATTCGGGCTCATGCCTCGCCCGGGCGGCACATTCTTCTTGCTCGATCCGATAGGTTATCATGGGTCTCTTTGTCTGACAGAAAATGCGACCCTGGTTCTCACCGATTCGGGCGGCCTTCAAGAAGAAGCCACATACTTCCGAACGCCGTGCCTGACGCTCCGTCCCAATACGGAAAGGCCGATAACAATTACAATTGGCAGCAATCAGCTGACAAGCCTAGAAAGTCTTGTGGACGACTTTCAGGGCCTTCTCAAAGGCCCTGACCGCAAGGGCGAGATCCCTCCTCTATGGGACGGGCATACGGCCGGAAGAGCACTCCGATCTATCCTGGAAGCCTCGGTCAGATAGAAGAAGTTGTTCATTCTGGATTGTAGGAACCTATGATAGACCTAGGAAGAGACATCGGGAACATAGCCAGATCCACAGCCCTCAAGCTGGTAGAATATTGCAAAGCAGAAGAGTGGGTAGGCTATGATCCCTATGACGCGCTCAATAGCGCGGTTTTCAAGTCGCTGCCAGCTTTCGATTTCAAGCTAGCCCGCCTCGCCTTAACCCAGCTCGTGAAAAGAAGTCCGATCAACCTGCGGCCCCTGCTCTTAATTCCCAAGGGCAGGAACCCTAAGGGGATTGCACTTTTTTTATCCTCTCTCATCAAGCTGGAGAGGGTTGGACTAATCGATGGAGCTGAGTTGATCAGGTCAATGGCTGAAAGTCTAATATCATTGAGGGTCTCTGACAGGAGATACGCATCGTGGGGCTATAGTTTCGATTGGCAAACGCGATCCTATCTCGTTCCTAAAACAACTCCCAATATTATCTGTTCGACCTTTGCCGCAAACGCCCTCCTCGACGGCTATGAACGGTCACGGAATAACCTATGGTTGGACATCGCGGTGAGTACAGCCGATTTCATACTTGATAAGCTTTTCTGGCGAGAAGATCCTTTTGTCGCATGTTTTAGCTATACACCCTTAGAGCGGGCTCAGGTGCATAATGCGAACCTCCTCGGAGCCGCTCTCCTTTGTCGGGTCAGCCATCTTTCGGGAGAGGCACGTTTTCTCGAACCCGCCCTCGACGCCGCACGCTACTCTGTATCAAGACAACGCGAAGATGGTTCATGGGCCTACGGCGAGGCGCCGTCTCAGAACTGGATCGATAACTTTCATACCGGCTACAACCTAGTCGCCCTGAGACGGATCCACGACTATACTGGCAAAACAGAATTCGATGCCTCTATCCAAAGGGGATTTAAATTCTATAAATCTCATTTCATCCGGGAGGATGGTGCGCCTAAGTATTACCATAATGCTACATACCCCATCGATATCCACAGCGTCGCGCAAAGCATCATCACCCTTTCAGAGTTCTCAGATCTTGGGAAGGGTAATGATGATCTCGCCTACTCTGTTTTGAATTGGGCGCTTGCCAATATGTGGGACCGCCGTGGTTTCTTTTACTACCAAATGTCGCCGTTCTACACCGTGAAAATTTCATTCATGCGGTGGTCCCAAGCGTGGATGCTCTTATCTCTTTCTACGTTTCTCATCCATGAGCATGATCATTCTATGCCGGCCTCCCTTGAGATGTGATATGCCCCCATTATGGGGCTCCCACCTCTTGCGATTATTTACTGCTCTGCCCGTGCAGATAGACTTGGGTCCTTCTCAACCAGCCAGCTCAGGTCGCCGATGTCTATCGCAAGACGGAGTTCTAGAAACTTACCTATTGCCGCCAGCGGAGGAACTGCGGCGGTGCGAGAATCGACTGGGCCAGACGTCCCAAAGAGCTCGAACAGAAAATCGCCCATCTAAAGAAGCCAGCAGCAGATCTTTATCGATAAGCATCCAAAAGTCTGTTTATCAAAGTATGTTTCCTAGAGCCTATGTTTCTAGCCTCAACCATATATCTTCTTTTAAAAATTCACATATACAAATTGAGGGATTTCGCTGCCCGATTGGGCTGCAATCATATTTAAAAGGAAGACAACTAACCAAAATATCTCAAAAGTGATCATGATTGTTTTTCGATTTTTAATGATTGTTTTGAAGATAATATTCATTCTGCTCATGCTATCTTGCCTCTACAGAAACGAGAACATTTTTGAGACTACAATCCTGAATTTATCATAATTACCTACAAATAATGATAGCCCTAAGGCGAAAAAATTGAAAGTCGCGAAAGCACCTACGGCCTTGCTGAATCGAGAGGCAAAGTATTTCCGGGCAATTTCTAGGCGGACTTGGGACTTTACACGTTGATAAACGGTCGCTATCGATATCCCGATACCGTGGTAAGCACCCCACAAGATAAAATTGATCGTTTCTCCATGCCACATCCCGCATATTAAAAAGGTAATGGTCATAGCCACAACTGATAATTGCAGTGGGTGCGTTCTAAAATAATTCAGGTTTCTGAACCTTCGGACCAAAGGCCAATAGATGTAATCTATCAGCCACTGGGTAAGCGACATATGCCAGTTTGCCCAAAGCTCCCTTATATTTCGCCTTAAAAAAGGATTATTGAAGTTTTCGGGCAGAGTAATCCCGAGAATCCGCCCACACCCAATCGCGAGATCGGAGTAAGCAGAAAAGTCAAAATAAGCATATAGGGCGCAAGCATATAGCCCAAGCGCAATTCTGGGAAACGCAAGTTGCGAGAGCGAGCTCGCTTCTCCACTGATTATGTGGGTATAAGGAAAAAGAATCTGAACGATGACGAATTTCTTAAACAACCCATGAACAATTCTTTCTGCGCCCGCATTTACGTCATCCCGAAATATCCTCGGACTTTCGTCATCCAACTGAATAGCATAATGATTGAATCGGCTGATTGGCCCGCTAATGAAGGAAGGGAAAAACAGAATATAATTAATGTAATTTAAAAAAGTTAAGTATTGGATTTTTTGTTTGTATGACTCGATGATGGTATGAAGCATTTTGAATGAAAAATATGAGATTCCCAGTAAGAAAACGTAATCCATCGGCCTATGTGTGACGAAAAGCACGCGCCCAATAATGATATCCTGGATGAAATGGTACTTGAAAAATGCCAAGATGCATATAATTCCCAAGAGGCCAACGGCTGCCAACAATTTCCTTTTCCTGGGATTCCTAATACAGTTTCTTCTGCATAGAATATACGTAACCGTGTAAGCAAATGCGGTTGTCGCTAGCACTACAAGCAAGTCGTAGAGATGAAATCGCGGTATCGCCAATAGAAAAAGCAGCGAGAACACTAGTAATGAATAACGTTTCCAGGGTCGCTTGAACAAGAGAAGGCGTGAGATGAGTACGACGGCCACAAATGAGAGCCAAAAAAGAAAACTATAATAGAAATCGAACTTCCACATCAAAGAAATTTATTCCTACGCCTTAACGAAAAGCTATTTAGCTGAATATGAAGGGTTTCCATTGTTGAAAACGGACCGAAAGATTGTCTCTCCAATAACCTTATTGGCCATTGGGTTATAGTGGCCATCCATCATAAAATTTAGCTTTTCTCCTTGGTCATAATGTTCTTGTAAAATAGGGAATAGGTTGATTAGTTTAATTTCCGATTTTTTACAGTGTTCCGCAAGAAGATTACAATAAAGCATAAGGTCATACTTTTCTTTCGGCTTGCCGGAGGATATCAGAAATTCGTTAGCGTCAAAGTCAGTCGATGGAGGCAAGTAAACATAAATTGGAGTCGCCCCGGCTTTGATTATTAAAGTATCAAGCGCTTTGAGTCTCTCTTCAATTTTATTAATGTTTGAAGGCTGCTTTATTTTGTTGTCTTTGGAATAGTTGGCTAAGATCTGCAGCATTTGATCAGAGTCTACGCTGGAGGATCTTGATTGGATTTTTCTAATATTATCTCTAAAAAAGCAATATACAGCCGATGAATCCCCGAGCAAAACTCTTAAATAGGGCAAGATCCAACCCTGTTGAGTAAACGCATAACCTCCCTTGACTACTAAATCTGGGTAATAATTTACGATTCTTCGAACGAAAGGCGGGGAGAAACATATGATTACGTGGGCGGGCATTTGCGGGACAGCGGCCAGGAAATCTTTGAAGATCTCTTCCTGTTCATTAAAACCATGCCCGCCGACGGCCAGATTGACGGCTTCGAAACCATGTTCTTTAACAAGTTGATCGAATACGCCTACGAATGATTGATCATAATCAACGCCATTTCCAAAAGTGAGAGATTCACCTAAAAAGACGAAATAAGGCGTCCGCCCGATTATTTTTTCCCCACGTATCCTGACACGAAAACCAAGTGAATTTGTGTATATTGTACATGTATAAGAGGGCGTATGGACGCGTTTTGAAAAATTCTTTTTCATTCGATATGATTTATTATATTGCACATAAAAGCCATCCGTAGTATTTGAAGGAGCCCGCCCAGTTGCCCGGAGACCTATCTCCAAGAATGCAAAACAAATTAAGACGGTTGGCATTATAGCGGACACACACGTCCGTATTAATATTTTAAACCTACCTTCTGAAGTACCCACGCCGCTCCCTTATTTATAGATTCTAAGTTATAGCCCCATATATTCTATCGATTTCATGAAGCCCTTGTCAAGCTTTTTTGGCCCTTGTCAAAGCACCGTAAAAATGTCTTATTTTTATCAAGGAAACAAATCCGGCCCGCCGCAACGGCCTATTCTCTAAAATTTGATGCCGCCAGGGACGGCTCGGCGGCCAGTTGTGCTTCGGGCGATTCCAGTCGCAAGGCTGATAAATCAACAAGATTATTTTTACGTTATTACCGCACGTTTCTGAATCGTACTCATAACCCTATGCCTATCCACATCCCTTTCGGAATTGAATATATATTCGGGGATAGCCGGCAAATCGACAATTGCTAATAAACCCGAGATTCTTTCGGAGCCATCCACACTCCCCAATTTGGGACGCTCTGGATATATAATAGAAGCTGCTTAGGCCCTGGGACCTATTGTCCTAAAAGGATTTAAAGATACTCCATGAATTGATAGCGAATGAGGCATCACATAAATCACCGCGCCCCTTGATCCGTCAGGTAATAAATTATCAGGGATAGTTGGGAGATTTTGATTTTTGTTTTCGAATAGATATAATATGAATGGATATATTTACGTAATAATTACGAAGCCGGCATGATTGAATATGTGTTTACTCTAGATTATGAGATTTATGGAAATGGTCTTGGTTCGCTAAAGCAACTGATTTTAGAACCAGCTGAGAAATTATTGACTCTCTTTAGGGAGCAAGAGGTACGATTTGTAGTTTTTGTTGAAGCCGCTGAGCTTGAAGCCATAGAATCCAGAGGTACGGACGACGCGATCGATGCGGTAAAACAACAAATTCGCAATTTCCATAGGGAAGGATTCGAGATCGGCCTTCACATCCATCCGCAGTGGAATGATGCGAACTACGAAAAGGGAAAGTGGCAGCTTAATTATAATAATTACAATCTGTGTTATCTGCCTCGCGAACGAATAGCTGATATCATCGAACACTCGATCAAATATCTCCGCCGGATTCTTAATATCAACAGTTTTACTCCTTTGTCTTATCGGGCCGGGAATTGGCTGTTCCAGCCAACCCAGCCCACGGCCAGCATCCTAGCAGATTGGGGAATCAAAATCGATTCTTCCGTATTTAAGGGTGGGGTTCAACACACGCATGGCCTGGATTACCGAAACGCGCTTAAAAATGGATATTATTGGCGTTTTGAGAATGACGTAAATTTATCTGACCCTCAAGGAAAGATAGTCGAACTGCCAACCTATACAAGAATGGTCCCTACCTGGCAAGCCCTAACCGCAAAGCGCGTTAGGCTTCAAAGAAAATCTCCCTCGGGGCCTCATGCAAGCAATGAACGAGCAAATCGTTTAAAGGATATGCTACGCTTCCATTATCCCAAAAAGCTCGATTTCTGTCGCATGACCACAAAAGAGCTGATATCTTTCTTTGAGATAGAAAAGAAGAAGGACAAGATGAATCCCTCTCTATTTCGTCCAATTGTTGCCATCGGACACACAAAAGACTTAATCGATTTGAATACCGTCGAAATGTTTCTGACATACCTCAAAAAGAATCAAATTCCGGTATCTACGTTCAGAGATGTTTATCATCAGATAGGCGCAATAGAGAAATTTCATGCGACTGGGGACGTAGATGAAGGCAGTTGATGTCAAAATCGATTGGCATCCTGACTTATCGATCTACTCGTCTGAGCAATTTCTGAAGAATGTTGGTGATGAATACGGTTGGATAGGCGGAATAGACGAATCAGGAAAACTCCGCTGCATCTTGCCTTATACAATTATTAGCAAGGTATCTGTTCGGATGGTTCGTTTTAGGATAGAAACGATCTTACTCGGCGAAGAAATCGGAGTGGAAGAGGAAAAATCTTTTCTTGAAAGCGCCATCGATTTTTTCCGCTCGATCGGGGCAGATATCATTATCCCAGCCACAACCAACTCGATTTTTCGCACGTATCCTAGACAAGCCAAAGCGGCCCCGTATGGAACTCTGATTATCGACCTAGACAAACCTGAGGAAGTACTCTGGAACGGCATCCATTCAAAGCACCGTAATGTGATTCGAAACGCTATAAAAAACGGGGTTAAGATTCGTTCCGGCTCCGAATTCTCGGAAACTGCGTACGGGCTGATCAGGGATACCTTTAAGCGTTCGCAGCTGCCGTTTATGGGTCAGGATGCCTTTATGAGAATGATTGCTGGACTTGGTCCATTTGTAAAAGTGTTTTTAGCCGACTATCAGGGCCGTGTTCAAGGGTGTGCAGTTATTCCTTTCAGCAACCTGCGCGCTTACTACGTGTATGGCGGAAGCGTCTCTTCGCCTCTGACTGGAGCTATGAATCTTCTCCAATGGGAGGCAATCCGGCATTTTCGTGATCTTGGTGTCAAACACTATGATTTTTGCGGTGTTCGAATCAATCCTGCCAAAGGTTCTAAACAAGAGAGTCTCAGAAAATTTAAGGAACGCTTCGGTTCTCGGCTTGTACAGGGATATATGTGGAAATGCGCCCTCAATCCGCTAAAATCGAATGTATATTCATTGGCGGTCCGATTATTCAGGGGTGGAGATATCGTTGATATCGAGCATCATAATCTTAGTTCTCCGAAAGCCTAGCTTAACGTGACTCGTGTGCTCTTAATCCATGCAGGGGAAATTCCGCACTACCGCCTTCCCATCTATAGCTACCTAAGCAAATATCTAATGTCTTATGGGTATAATTTATCAGTCGTATCGGGAGGAATCCAGCGGGACAACCCCCACGCTGTTGGTTTTCAATATTTCGAGATGCAACTTTCATCGCTGAAGCTTGCGCGGCATATCTACACACACCATATTGATATCATTATCGATTTTATGGCTTTGAGGCATCGATATTTGTTTCCGACTTATTTCTTAGCAAAGGGACTTTTAAGACGCAAGATGATCTATTGGGGGCAGGGCCGTGATCTTCTTGATCTTCGCAATAGAATAAAGAATCTCGCTTATGCCGTTGAACAGGCAATGTGCGCAGCAGTCATCCTTTATGCAGAACATCTTATAAAATACATCCCGAGGCCTTTTCATAAGAAGGTTTTCATCGCAAATAATACTCTTTTTCTGAGTTATAAAGGTCTCCCTCCTGGCGTCACGCGGGAAAGCACCCTTGCGGCCTATGGGATAAAAACTAAAAAAAACATAATATGCGTTGGACGTATGCAAAGCCGTAAGCGAATAGACGATCTCGCCAAAGCCTTCGCAATGTTGGATAGCTCTAGTATTGGTCTCATCCTCGTAGGCCCAGATCCGGAAGGAGTCCTAGCAAACATTAAGGGCGATAATATCTATAAGCTTGGTCCCCTATTTAATGATAATAAATTCGATCTGCTTTCATCAGCCGATGTATTTTGTCTTCCGGGAGCAGTCGGGTTGAGTATCGTCGATGCATTTTATTGCGGACTTCCTTTGGTAACAGAAGAGGGAGATGAATCCGCAGAACTCATGTACTTTAAAAACGGAGTGAATGGCTTCGCCGTCCCACGGGGGGACACTTTGGAATTATGTAACAAATTGGGGCTTCTTCTCAATGATGATGAGCTTCGCAAGAAGTTTTCAGCTGCCGCAAAGAGGGAGATCACGGAAAATGGGAATATCGACAAGTTTTGTTCAGGCTTTAGGGATGCCCTTTTCTATGTGACCGGCAGAGTTAATTGAGATCCAAATACCTCGTTCATTGACGTTCGTGCCCAAAACTAAAGCAGTGTACGGATTGATAATTGATTTCAAGAGGAAGAGACACTATGCCCAGATTTGGGCACTCTCATTGCGGATAGGGTTGGGTGCTAGATTGAAGCCACTGGTGTTCCGCGGCTGCCATATTATATGTCAACTTGAATTGCCGGCTATTTCTCATCATTTTTGATAATACTTCAATCGAAATCTGAGCCTATCGCATTTATATATGATACTTTTCACTAACGAAAGGACGCCCAGTTTTTCCAAAACTCGCTTCAACTTATCCGTTTTCTCATAGGGGGGATTAATTGGAAACTCGAGCAAAACTGGCCATAAACTCTTTATAATTTCTTGAAATATTAAATTCCCTCCGTATTTCGAATACTTTAAATCAACGCCTAGCATCATTTCATACAGATAATGGCTGTTAAATGGATCAAACTCTTCGATAGCGATGTCAGATTCGGAATTTCCGACCACTCCCCAGTTTCCAAGCAATTGCTCCCAGAGCAACAATGTTAGGATATTCACTTTACATTTCCTGGCATAAGGGCGAGCGGCTTCTAACCATTTCTGGCACTGTTCGACAGCGTAAGGTGAATCCTTTATTTTCAGTAACCTGGCGAGATAGAAACCATCGAGATTCTTTGGCTCATGGCCGAAAAACGTTCGCCCGATTTCTCCCACTCCTAGGATATTCAAACGATTCCCGTGATGTTTAAAATAAATATTATAAATGGCTGGCAAGTTGAAATCGTTCGATAGAAATGTATTATCTAAGAATATTTGTCTGAAACCTTGATCAATTTCCCCCTCAACTGAATGGAGATGGAATGGCACTTTGATTCTATTAAAAATGGCTGTTGGAATATAGATATCGGGGTGCTTATCGTTAAGGTTCTTATGCCTGTTAATAAAATAATAAATCTTTTCTTTTATTTCTTTTGATGCCGCAAGCAGGGTCCTGGAATCTGTGCCTCCAGTTACGGCCATCATCAGTTCGTATCTGATTGACGCGGCCTTCAGCATACCCCGCAAGAAAGCGCAAGAACGCTCTACGGCCTCATGAAGATCAATTGTCGCTAACTCCTTCGTCGGCCAATATCTTTTTGCTTTCAGGTCTGATACATCCAGATAATGATTGGGCAAAAGGTGTTTAATGCCTTCAAAATACGTCTCGTCCCCTATCCAAAATCTTCCTGATCGGACTTTCTTCCTATCGTACTCGAAAAATCTACATATTCGGTGATTCTGCGAAACATCGATATTGGGATTGGAGTACTGTCTTATTAAATTCGGTTGGGATCCGCAAATGATCCTGTTCATTGATGTACAGTAATATATTTCTCGAAGACCAAGCGGATCATGCATGACATAGAACGTCTCTTGGATTAGATACAAGAAAATATACCGACCTGAATACGGCTTTATCGCTTCAAGAAAAGATTCGAATGTTCTAGATCTCTTTAAGATATCCTCAACAATTTCTTCATCTGTCTTCCCGTAATTGATTGAATCGAAGATATATCCAAGGAGAACGATGCCTACTCCATCTTGCTCCCTATAAGAAACAGATAAGTCGGGGTGCGAATACAGATGATAACAGTTGCTCAGGCATCTTCTATTCCAATGAGATAAGGATGGAATTATTTCTCTGCTTAAGAGAAATTGTCTCCTGTGGCGAAGTCGTTGCTCGTCAATTCTCACCATAACCTCCCAGCTTCCGAATATCATAATGAAGCAACTTTTTTATAAAGCCTATCGCATCATAGTTGCCGGCTATTCTGGCACTGAAAACGGGCGTTGGCATTGATACGTCGGTGAGGTCTCGATGCAACAAGTATGGATTTGAACCTTGGATATTGAATCCGGGTACAGTGGTTACCGCAGCCTTGAAGCCCAGTTCTTCTAGGGATTTAACAAGGTCCAGCCTTGGATTATTATAACCGCCCATAGGGTATGCAAAGTAATCAACCTTTTTCCCAGATATTTGTTCTAATTTCAGCTTATCTTCTGCTATTTCGTGTTTGACTTTTTCAGCTTCCGAAATGCTCTCCAAATCGCAATGGCTCAGCGTGTGGCCTCCTAACAAAAACCCTTCTCTGATAATAAGCCGTAAATCATCTTGGCTTAATCCCCCGGATATTCTCCTTAGCTTGGATGTTCGAAATAGATTCTTTTCTACAAATTCTGACTCACATTTCTTTGTAAGCCCAACAAATCCAGATGTGACAAAGAAAGTAGCCGGAAAACCCATCTCTTTTAAAACCGGGATCGCATATTTTATCCATCCCTTATAACCATCATCAAAAGTAATTACGATATTGAGTTTTTCAAAGGATAATCTTCCTGCCAAATAATCTTTAAGGTTAACTACATTCGTGCATTGCTTCAAAACGACCATTTTATCCCGGAAGTTCTTGGACGTATCGTCTTGAATATCGTGGAAGGCAATAATCCTAGTGACCGGTTTTTGACGATATCTGAATAAACGGAGCCGAACCTTTGAATAGCCAATGAAATTGAAAAATCGAACTGAGAGATCCTGTCTTCGCAGCATTCTTACTTAGTCGATCATAACAAGGGCGTTTCGTTCATTGCAAAATGAATATCAATTATCACACATAATCTATATAATAGTTTCTTGCTAATTGTAAACTGCCTAATGGGCGGGAGCAGGAAGATGAGATTGGTTTACAGGAGCTTTATATGCTTATCCTTTTGCCTAGCCTTTGTCTGGGTCACTCATAGGATTCTTGGATATTCTCCGAATACCCAAAAAGCCGCAAGTCCTTCTCTCGCAGATGTACGTGCAGCCGTTTCGGCTGCTCACGCGGGTGATACGATCATCATCCCGGCGGGTACGGCAACGTGGACGAGCTATCTCACCATCACGAAATCCGTCTCGATAATCGGCGCAGGGATGGATCAGACCATCATCAACAACGGGTATGGCATGCCATCCGGCGGCGGCAGCCTGGAGATAAACAAGAACCTCATTTCGTTC
>Ga0315273_10007644_pt1 | contig 13551 bp, 8 predicted proteins | sample YL17G02_0_MG_FD_205753 | JGI IMG/M metagenome (GOLD analysis project Ga0315273, IMG submission 205753) | Sediment microbial communities from Yellowstone Lake, YNP, Wyoming, USA - YL17G02_0 | ecosystem: Environmental > Aquatic > Freshwater > Lake > Sediment | place: USA: Wyoming | collected... | reverse complement strand
CCGCCTGGATTCTGAAGCTGAACGTGGACCCGGCGTTCTGCGTCGTTGGACTCAATTCCGTGATGAGGAGTTTCGTTGCGCCGCCCGCGACGCTCGTGAAGACCAGATCAGGGACTTCGCTGTAGCTCGCATTGCCTCCCGTCGCGTCCACGGTGTCGCTCAGGCCGGCCGTTGCCGGTGCCTGATAGAGAACCGTGACCTTGCCGTTGGAGTCGGTTGTCCCCTGTCGTGACGTCGTCGTCCCCGTCGTCGGGTTGGGGTCGGCGGGGTTGCTCTTGAGAAGCCCGTCCGCCGTGTCTTTGATCACGATGGTGAGCAGCACACCCGGAACCGGATTTCCAAACTGGTCCTTGAGGATCGCCCCGACTACGAGATCGGTCCCCACCGTCACCGACTGACTCGTCGTGGTCCACACGATCTGCTCACCCGATCCCGGCGTGCCCGTCGCTGAAAAAACGACGTTCGCCCCGGTCCCGATTCGGGCCCTCACCGTATTCGTCCCCACAATCTGACCGAGCGTCCATACGTCGCACCGCGCTTCGCCGTTGGAAGCCGTCGTCGCCACGTTGGATAGTGGACCTGCACCGTCGACGTCCACTGAACCCCCACCCGTCACGTTGTCGAACGTCACCGATTCGCCGTCCACGAGGTTATTGTATGCGTCCCTCACCCGAACCACGAGGTCCAAGGGAACAGGCTGAGCCACCTGAGCCGTCTGTCCGTCCCCCGGGGGGACGATCGCGATCTGCGTTGCGGCGCCGTTGTCGACGACGAGCAGCGCCGACGTATTTTGGATCGACAGGCGCTCCGCCGAGAGCGTGATTGTTTCTTTCACTGTGACTCCGACCCTGAGCGGAGCCACGCCGCCGTCCGACGTGTTGAACTTGTAGTACCACTGGCCGTTGGGGTACGTGCCGAGGCTGCCAGCGGCTCCATTCATTGCCCACGTTTCCGCGCCGCTCGACGTCGTCGAGATGTACACGGTGTCGGCGTAGTCCGCGACGAGGTTGTTCAGCGAATCGTACACCCTGAGCGTGACGTCTTTGTAATCGCCCGCCGTGGCCTGTCCCGTGAACGACCATTCAAAATGGTCTACATCGCCCGGCTCAAACACCACCGGCGCCGTGTCGACAACGGACGTCGCGCCGATCTGCGCATGGATGGTTCGCGCGCCGGTCTTTGAACTCCGAATATATCCAAAGGCGTGTCCGTTGGAATCGGTCACTCCGGGCGGCTGTGTGAGAGTTTCTCCCTGACTGGAAGGCGTGACACTCAGCGTGACGGAAGAGCCGCTCACCGGATTTCCATAGGCATCCTTGGCGGTCACCGTGATCTGGCTCTGCGTCGAATTGTCGGCCGGGACAGGGCTCACCGCATCCACCACGCTCACCGAAGCGCTCACGGGGCCGGGAACAAACAGGACCGGAGCCGTATCCACGAGCGGTGTCCCGTTGGCCGTCGCGCTCACCGTCACGCCCTCCGCTTTCGTATTCGTAACGATCCCCGTGGCCACCCCGTCAGCGCCGGTCGGACCCGCGGGGTTCGTGTGATTCGCGCTCCCCGTGCACCCGAGGGCCACGGTCACGCCCGACTTGGGATTTCCCCATTGATCCTTGACTGTGACGGTCACCGCGCTCGGAGTTCCATCCGCGACGATGGGAGACGCCGCGCTCACCACCGAGACCGACGCGCTGATCGGCCCCGGCTGGACGGTGACATCGGCCGTCCCGGACAGGCTCGACGGGGTTTCGCTCAGAATGATGATACGGTGAGCACTGCCGTCATTGGCGTCGGTGCTCATGTAATCCACCTGAGCAGTCTGCTGACCTGCCGTCATGGGAAGAGCTGTGATCGGCGTGGAGTGGTCACCGGGCAGATAGAACTGTCCCAGTTGATCCGCGGCTGGCGCGGCGGGGCCCGCTCCCTGCGCAGCAGACGATGACGCCACCAGGAAACTCCGGCCCTCGAGAAGCTCCGTCGGGTTCCCGTAGGCATCGACGACGTCTATCGTGAGAGTGAGATAATTGCCGGCGGTGATCGTCGTGGTCCCGGGCGAGAGCTCGAGCGCCTCGGGAGGCCCCGCGTCGACGGACTGTGCTTGTGTCGCCGTCGTCCAGGTCTGACCGTTCCCCGAAGCCGTGAGCGTCGGCGAACCTGGGATCGTATCGCGGTAGTAGAACGTGACGGTGTGCGACCCCGTGGCCATGACCACGAAGGTCACGGGTGTGAAACTCGCTCCGCCGAGCAGGGAGAATCTTCCCGCAGCCGATGTCGAAGTGAGGTCGATCTGCCGGTTCGCCGCGACAGGGCTTGGATTGTTGTAGCTGTCCCTCGCCCGGACCGAATACGGACCGCCTTCCTCTGTCGCCAGAAAGAGGTATGGGGAGTTCATGAACTCGAGATCCACGATCGGACCGGCGTGAAGGTTGACGCTGGGTGAGGCGCCAATCGGAAGAACCGACGTTCCCGTGGGATCGCTCTCCACGACGAACACCGCCGCCGGGTTAGAGACCGTCGGTGGCGTGGCTTTCGCGCCGGGGTTCGACCCGCCGCCCGTGTCGCCGTAGACGATCGTGATGACCTTGGGTTTGGGAAGGTCTGTGACCGCAAGTGAGATCACCTGACCGGCGATCGAGACGGCGGGGTCCGGCCCCGCGTAGTCGTCCGTCACCGTCAGGTAGCCCGCGGCGGTTGGAGTCGCATTCTGCGGAGCAGTCCACCCGTCCGGGATCGTGACCCTCAGGGTCCCGTTCGTGAAGGCGTCGTCGGGCGAATAGAGAAAGGTCCACGTACCCGGCACCGCGACGGTCGCCGTCAAAGGCGACACGGTCGCCGTGCCGCTTCCAGGACCGACCAAAGCCGCCGTGGCGCGGGTAGACCCGCCGGCGACCAGCATAACGACGAACACGAGAGTTCGGTTGAGCCTTCGCAAATGAATCACCGTCTTCGATCGAGTGAGAGAAACCTGTCGCAAATCCGGGAAGAATTATAGCACGAACCCGCAAAAAGGCTGCAAGTTGTGTGCCTCGGCTCGGCAGGCACCGCAACTACTTGTTTCCGCAAAGGACTACAGCGGTTTGCGGCGCCGCCTGGAACCCACAAAACCCACCCGCCGCCCCGGGCATGGGTCATTTTACCAAATCGAAGTGGAAACTACGTCGAAGATAAGGGGTTACGGGTCCCGCGCGCTGCTCGGTTTGCCCCAAACGTAGCACCTCAAACACGCAGGATAATCCATTGCCAGTACGCCGACTACGATGCCGCTCCCCGTGGGGGGCGTGGTGGGTATCTCGGGGCGTCGGATCAACGAGGGGGGACGCGGACGATGGAGTTCTCATTTTCGAACCCATCGGGCACACGGTCGGGGTTCTTGGGATCGGGGATCCAGCGCGCTCCGTCCACGACGAACTTGTACGCGTAAACGCCTGTCACAAGATTGCAGAAGAGCGTCCACTGCCCATCGGCGTTCTTGTCAACCATCGCGTTCGCGCGTGGAGACCATCGGTTGAAATCGCCGACGACGCACACATGCAACGCCTCAGGATCGTAATAACGGAAGATGACGCCGCCCTCGACGATCTCGGGTCCACCCCGAACAGCGTTCCGGCCTGATCCGCCAAAGCAGCCGGGCGCGGCAGCCAACACAAGAACAAGCACCGCGATGGTGTTCATGATCACGAATGAAATCGCCTTCGACATCTATCGAATCTCCAGGTGGCCGCCGGCGGAGTACAGCACGATTTGCGAACATGCGCCGCTCGGCCCGCCGGAAACCTCCTCCGGGTTTCCCGTGTCGAGGTGCCACGTGTTCTCGTCGACCCAGAACACATACTCGTAGCGTCCCGGGGGCAGCGCGACCGTAACTTCCCACACTCCGTCGCCATCTTTGTCCTCCATCAGGCCGATGTTGGCCTCCCCCACGCTCCCGTCGCCCTTCGCCCAGTTGTTCTCGGGCCAGCTCCCGGCGAGCTGAACGCGCCGCGCCGAGGGCGCGTAGTAGCGAAATAGCACTCCTCCATCCTTGAGGATCGGACCGTAGCTCATCTTTCGCGGCGCGAGATAGCCGCACCCCGACGCAAAGAAACCGCACCCAAACACCCATACGGCCGACACGAGCACGACGGCGAGCACACGAGCAAAACACCGACACCGGCGATAAGAACGCATGATCAGTTTCTCCCGGAGATCGCTTTCTCCCATACCACCGAATGATTCCCTCAGAACGAGACTTTCTCAGAACATGATGATCACTTCGAGCTTGACCGCGCTGTAATCCTCGAGCGAGCTCTCTCGCTCCCCGAGTCTTCGTCCGAGAAGCTGGGAGAGATTTCTCGAAAGCCCCGCAGGTATGGCCTCTCGCAAGTACTCCTCACGTCCGATGTCCGCGTAACCATTCACCACGGGATCGAGAACCAGAGGGTCGAAGCCGACACCCAGGCTCACCTCCGTCCGCTCGTTGCGAAAGCCACCCTCGAGGTACGTCGAGAAGAACGTGTCTCTCAAGCCCCACGACGGCTTGTCGTACCGCGCGACTCGCGTGTCCCACTGCGCGAACAGCCGCCGTGGAAACGCGTGCTCGATCCCGGCGCGAAGATACGCGTATTCGACCGCATCGAGGAGTCCGCGTGTTGTAATCCCGCCCATTGCGAAGATCGCCGTCGGCGCGCCGTCCCCGGCCCGAGAGGGACCCGAGTACGCCCTTTTATTCCAGGAGAAAGCCGCTTCAAGTTCAGCGCTCTCCTCGAGATCGAACGCCACCATGTGGCCGAGGGTCAGACCGTCGCGACCGTCGAGCCAGAAGTTTCTCTGCGGCGTGAACACATGGAAATCGGAGGGCGTTCCGCCGTAGTCCTGATCGAGATAACGGAGAGTGGCTTCGGCGCGCCACGGTTTCTTGTCGTAGGCCCCATCGAGCACGAGCTCGTTCACCTCGGCGCGCGATGGAGCGTTCACGCTTTCGTCGAACTCGTATTCCCCGCGCGAATACCGCACGCCGGCGCGCGAGCGCTCGTCTTCGAATTCGAGGGCGCCGGTCCACCGCTTGCTCGTCTGCAGAGGAAGCGTTCGATCGGATGCCACGGTCGCCTGACCGATCACAACATCCTCGAATTCGCCGCCGATCGCAAGCGTCGAAACGGCGCGCGCGGACGTGCGGACTTTTCCGTTCGCCCAACCCGCCCCGGCCACGGCGCTCAAGTGCTCGAGAAACTTCCATCTGAACCAGAGCGCATCGGCGCCCCAGAATTCCCTCGTCGCGAAGAGCGAGGTCTCGAACGTCGAATCCTCCCTCACGACCTCGGCGAGCGTGCCCGGCTGAAACCCCCTGTTCCCTCGTTTGACGTAGCCGAATTTGAAGTCCCCCATGTCTCCCGCGAGCTCGATCCCCCACGTGTCTTCGTCCTCGAACGTAGCGTTGTACCGGTACACGAGCGTATCCGACGCGTCCGACGCCGCGAAGTTTTCGAGCGCATCGGCTCCGATGCCGAGAGGCGGGCCCGGGCGGCGTCCGATCCTGTCGCTGTAGAGAGCGCGAAACGTCGTTTTGAGAACGAGCGGCATCTCGATGGTGACGCCGTGCCGTTCGAACCCCGCGTTGTAGTCGTACACACCGGCGTGCCCAAACAGATGGAACGGATCGGAAGACGTCCACACGCTGTCGTTCTCGAACGCTCTCAGAACAGTGCCCCCCAACGTGGCATCGATGGTGCCTCTGTCGAAGAAGATTTTCGCGCGCGCGGGTGAGATGTCCCACGAATCATCGGTCGTCTTGAAGCCCACTTTGGCGCGGAGGCTCGCGCTCGTGTGAGACACCCACACATCGAGCGCCTGCGCCGATTCGGTGTCGCCGTCATCCAAGGAAAGCGCGCCGGCGTATCTCAGCGATGGTTTGAGCGTCACCGCGGGTCCCTTCGTCTCTCCCTCATCGCTCGAGGCGAAAGCGAGCCGTCCGGCTCTCTCCACGATGGCGAGAAGCGACCCCTGCGAAGGATCGGCGGGGAGGTTATCCGGATCGGGCACCGCCTTGCCATCGACCACGAACTTGTAGCGATACGTTCCCGCAACCAAATAGAGGCGAAGCTCGAAACGATCGCCCACCTTTTCCATGATCTCGAGAGTGGGGTTCCACTTGTTGAAGTCTCCCACGAGGTAGACGCTCGTCGCCCCCGGAGCGCGTATGGAGAACACAATTTCGTCCTCAACGATACGCACTTCGCCCCGCGCGGACCCCGCGGCGATGAGCGCGGAGAGCGCGACGGCGGCGAACGCGGTCATGCTCGGGCGGCTTCTCAAAAATCACCCCTCATCGAGATCGTGTACCCCGACGCGCCTTCACGGAGGAGACCGATCTCGCGGTCTTCGAGAAGGAACGGATCGTCACCCAGATACGACGGGCCGTAGCCGACGCACGCGAACAAACGGTTGCTCGGTCTGAACTCCAGACGGAAGAACGCGGTTCGACCCACGGCATAATCGCGGCTCATGAGAAACCGCCAGTGGAATCCCCACTCCGGCGTGATGGCGAGCTTTCCATCCCAGGCGAATTTCTCCCCAAAATAACCCGTGTCGAGATCGTTCCACATCGCGTGGACACCCATGCGCATCCTGTTCGTCTCGTGCTGGAGCGCTCCATGTACGAAGTTCTTCCTGGTTGGCGACGCGGAACCGTCGTCGATCTTGCCGACCGCCCCCCTCAAGAGAAAGTCCGTCCCGTTCTTGAGTGCCGCCCACACACCGGCGTCGAACCACTTCCGCTCCTCGTTTTCGAGCGCGCTCCGCGCGCTGGAGTGATAGAGCACCTTCGCGTTGACGCTCACATCCTTGGCCACGAAGTAAGCGCCCGCCGTTTGCCCGACTCCCGACGATCCCGCCGAACCGAGATCGTTGACGAACTCCTCGCCGACCGCATCGTAGCGCCACACGAGGTCCACGTCGCCCTGGTCTTTCACGGCGAGCGAAGACACGCGGACCTCGGCGAAGGTCGCGCCCCCGCGCGGCAAAACGGCGCTGAAGTTCGTCCCGTCGTAGCCTCCCCAATCGAACGATCCGCCGGGGAAGAACCATCCCGAATCTTCGAAGCCAGACTGCTCGTAGGAGAGAACGGCGAACGCCCTCCTGTACGCGCTCGTGAGCTCCGCTTTGACGATGGCGTGGCTGCGGGTGTCGTAAGTTCGCGGATCATCCAGGAGATAGGAGGCCGACAAAGAGGCAATGCGGTGCGAGAAAAACGCCTTGAGATACGAAACGGTCCGCGACTCGTCGGCGTCCTCTCCAAGTCCCGAATAGAGTCCGGTCACACGCAGCTTTTCGCCGACCGCCCCGTCCACGCGGACCCCGCGGTTCTCCCCCGCCTCGCCGGCGCGATCGTCATCGAGGAGGGGCGCGGTCCAATCGAACGCAAAGAACCGACGCTCGCTCGCGAAGAACCGTATCGAATACATCCACGTTTTCAGATCCTGACGCCACAGATAGTCGCCCTGCTCGAAGAGCAGTCGCTTTTGTGTGTCGTCCTTGCCGACCATCGTCCATGCCGCGGCGCCCTTCGCATAGAGGCTCCCATACCGCGTGCCGGAGATGTCGAGATCGAGCATCAAGCGCGAGCGATCGGTGGCCGAATGCGTCGCGGCGTTCCACGGGTACGGATTCGCCTGCTCGTCGAGGAGAAGAAGGTACTCAAACCGCCCCCCGAGAACGAGCGGCGCGACGTTCGCCGCCTCCGCCGCCGGCTCCGCGGAGAGCGCGACGTGCCAGGCGACGGCGAGAACACACGCGGCGATCCCGACAGTCCTCACCATTCCTCCTCTTTCCCCTCGTCCTCACGGGGAAGCGAGATCCCCACCGACATCAGGTAGCTCAACCCGAGCACGTCGTGCGACGTGACGCCCGCGTCTATCGTCACATTCGACCAGAGGACCCCCAGTCCCCCCGTGACGTCGGCGCCGACCAGACCCGATCGAACTCTCAGGTGATCGCCCGCCCTCACCTCGATGCCGATGCGGTCGGTCCACCGGGCGTCCTGCCCGCGCTCGCGTTCGTAGACGACAGAGAACTTCTCTTCCCAGTGGTAGGCGAAACCAAATGCGTGTGTCGCCTCGAGCGGCGTCTGGCCCGGTGCGGAAATACCCGAGCCGGAAGAAACCTGGCCGAAGTCAAAAGAAGGTTCGCCGATGTTTCGGACGGTGTACCCCACCCCGATGAACGGGAACGGCCGCAACAAGACCGCCAGAGTCCCGCTCGCAACCGTTGCCGAAGCGCCGCCGGCGTCGTCCGTGTACCCGACATGGGCAATGTCGAGTCCCGCCCCCACGGAGAGGGATGCGTCCTGTGAGGTCCGTATGAGATCGCGTCCGAAGGCGATGGTGAAAAGGTCCTCGGACGTGACTCCGTCGAGGCCGAAACGGTGCCACGAGAGACCGAAGGTGCCGAAATTCGTAGGAAGGCCCGCGGCGAGGTAGTACTCGCCGAGGTCGGAGAGCCCGTAGGGTTCGGAGATGGTGGACAGCACGCTCGCGGTTCGTATCTGCGTGAGACCCGCGGGATTCAAGACGACAGCGCAGGGATCATCCGCGATGCTCACGTACGCCCCGCCCAGCGCTTGAACTCGAGACGAGAGAGCCAACCGCTCGAAGTACGCCGATGCCTTTGGCGGAAGCAGAGTGAGTGCCGCCGCACAGACCGCGAAAACGATGCTGATCGCTCTTGCTCGTCTCGGCTTTTCCACGTCCACCCCGTTCAACGCATCACGGCAAACGACGCCTTCGCCGTGTTCCTGGGCGATCCCTTTCCCGCCCCGCCCGACACAGCGAGGATGTAAATCCCCCCGGGGGCGATCCCGCCGTGGTCGTCGGTGAAATCCCACTCGAACCACACGGTCCCCGCCGAGAAATCCGTCGGCGATTCCTCGCGAAGGGTGCGCACAACATTCCCCGCCGACGAGAAGATCCGCACGGTCAAGTAGACGGGCTCGGTGTAGTCGGGCGAATCGAGCACAACGGGAAAACGAACCTCTTTTTCATCGAGAGGTGAGAAGATTTTCTTGTCGAGCGGAATCCTCAGCGGAAGGACCTGGCTCGCCTTCGTTCCCTCGGCGTTCGTTGACACGGCGTAATGCGCGACCTGACGCGGCGACACGTCCATGTCGAGAACCCGGTCGCCGTTATCGTCGAGCGGAACGATGATGTGATTGTCCACGATGGCCACGCGCGTCGAATCGTCTTCGAGAACGACCGATGGGTCCGGCGCCGCGTCGCCCGCACCGGTGCCGGGGCCTCCCGTGATCACGGCGACGACTCCGAGCACCGCGCCCGCCGAGGGGACACGCACACCCTGGGACTCGCGCGCAAAATCGCCGAGGACCTCCCACGGCACGGCGAGCTCGAGAGCACCGTCCTCGACGCCATCCTGGAAATAGACGGACTGATAACGCGTATTGTCGACCAGATTGAACGGCCGGACGCAGTCCGCGTAACCGGCGAGCGGTTCGCGCGACAACCGGTTCACGCTGAGAAGAAAGTTGGCTGTGAGCCCGCCGAACTCGATGTTGCGGCGAAAATAGTCTTGAGTCGTGAGGTCCTCGGCGCCGCCGCACATCGTGTCGAGAAAAAGCATCAAGGTCCCCGCGACAGTCACCGCGGGCACAGCGATGTAAAGATTGTAGTTATCCCAAGTTACGGCGATGGCCGCAATGTCGTTGTCCCACCCCCACCGCGAGTCCCCGGCCCGCTCGCGGAACGCCGTCCCGGGGTCGAGAACCCATTCGTCGTCCTCGAAGTCCGATGTCGAACCGTCTATGGCGATACGCGAACGGAGATCAGGCGCGGTCGCAGCGTGAAGAGACGTGGCGAGAACGCAGAACACGAGCGAGAGGAGTGTGATCCGCGTCATGGGGTGTTGTCCCTCTCCTCATCCAGGCGCTTGAGTCCTTCCAGCATCAGATGGTCGAGAGGGATGTCAATGCGAACTTCCTGAGGGGCAGGTTTCTTGTCTTTGTAGAATGAGAAACTCCCCTCCTCCCATCGAACGATTTCGAAGATGACTTCCTTGACTTGCTCTATGACGGCGCATCTGAGCTTGGTCTCATCGATGTGTCCGCCTTCGATGAGAAGGGCCCCGATCCTTTTTTTTGTAGAAGGAAGCCTTCCGAGCGCGTCGTTCAACGCCCTGCGGTCGATGAGGCCCTCGCGGACGAGATATTCGCCCAGCTTCACCGGGCGGTCCTTGATTCCCGCGAAAGTGACGTTTCCCTTCTCGAAATAGACGCTCGCCGCGTTTCCTCGGCGGTCGAGCCTCAACTCGCCCGTAGCCCCCGCGAGGTTCAGCATCTGCATCACCGAGATCGGCTGAAAGACGGCCAGATCCCCTTTCAAGTCCGACATGTATGCCCCTTCTCCGGTGAGCGCGGCTCTCTGGCGCTAATCGAGAGACGCTCTTGCGGCGGCCAGTCGCGCCACAGGAACACGGTACGGCGAACAGCTCACGTAGTCGAGCCCCACGCTGTTGAAAAATTCGATCGATCTCGGATCGCCGCCGTGCTCGCCGCACACTCCCAACTTGAGCGTCGGTTTCTTCTCACGACCCTTCGTCACCGCGAGGCGCACGAGCGCCCCCACGCCATCCCTGTCGAGGGACTCGAACGGGTCATTCGGTATGACGCCCTTGGCTACGTAGGAGCCGAGGAATTTCCCCGAGTCGTCGCGGCTGAAGCCGAAGGTCATCTGCGTGAGATCGTTCGTTCCGAAGCTGAAGAAATCGGCGACCGAAGCGATCTCGTCGGCCACGACGGCCGCGCGCGGGATCTCGATCATCGTCCCGATGAGGAACGGAACCGACGCTCCTTCTCTCTTCAGCACGGCGTCTGCGACGCGCTGAATCATTTCCCTCAACTGCACGAGCTCCTCCTTGATCCCGACGAGGGGCACCATGATTTCGGGGCTGACGTCCACGCCCTCGCGCTTGACCGCGCACGCCGCCTCGATGATCGCCTCGACCTGGGCCTCGTAGATCTCCGGATACGTGATCCCCAGGCGGCACCCTCTGTGGCCGAGCATCGGGTTGAACTCGTGTAGCGCTGTGGCCGTGGCGCGAACATCTTCCACGGAACGTCCGAGATCCTCGGCGGTGCTCCGCATTTCCGCCTCGTCCTTGGGGAGGAACTCGTGGAGCGGCGGATCGAGGAGACGTATCGTTACGGGTCTCCCGTTCATCGCGCGGAACACGCCGATGAAGTCTTCCTTCTGCATCGGCTGTATCTTCTTCAGCGCCTTGACGCGCTCTTCGCGCGTGCTCGCCATGATCATCTCACGGACGACGGGAATACGGTCTTCCTTGAAGAACATGTGTTCGGTTCTCGCGAGCCCGATCCCCTCGGCGCCGAACTTGACCGCTGTCTCGGCATCATGTGGAGTATCCGCGTTCGCGCGGACCTTGAGTCTGCGATATGCGTCCGCCCATTTCATGAAGGCGTGATAGTCGTCGTCGAGAATCGGTTCGACGGTCGGCAGAACCCCTTCGTAGACGTTCCCCGTCGCCCCGTCGATCGTCACCGCATCCCCTTCGTGGTACGTTTTCGTTCCCACCTTGAGGAGTTTCTTCTGATGATCGATGTTGAGCGCCGAGCACCCGACAACGCAGCACTTCCCCATCCCCCGCGCCACAACCGCCGCGTGAGATGTCATGCCGCCTCGCGCGGTAACAATCCCCTCCGCCGCTTTCATCCCTTCGACGTCCTCCGGAGACGTCTCGAGACGGACGAGAACGACTTTCTCGCCGTCGGCCACCCTTTTCACCGAATCCTCGACGGAAAAAACGATCCCGCCGCTGGCCGCGCCCGGCGATGCGGGAAGCCCCTTGGCGATCGGTTTCGCTTCGACCGACGGGTCGATCATGCGGTGAAGAAGATTCTCGAGCTTCTCCGGATCGACACGCTTGAGCGCGTCCTTCTCTCCGATGAGCCCTTCGCGCACCATGTCGACGGCGATGCGAATCGCCGCTCTCGCCGTTCTCTTGCCCGAACGCGTCTGGAGCATCCAGAGACGGCCTTCCTGTATGGTGAACTCGATGTCCTGCATGTCCCGGAAGTGCTTTTCGAGCTTCTTGTATATCCCCTCGAGCTCCTCGTAGATCGCCGGCATCGTCGCCTGCAGGCTCTGCGAGGAAAGCTCGTTCTTCTTGTCGATGTTGATCGGAAGCGGCGTTCGGATCCCCGCCACGACGTCCTCTCCCTGGGCGTTGGGGAGGAACTCGCCGAAGAACCTCCGCTCCCCCGTGGCCGGATCGCGCGTGAAAGCCACGCCGGTGGCGGACTTCGGACCCATGTTTCCGAAGACCATCGACTGGACGTTCACCGCCGTGCCCCAGTGGCCCGGTATGTTGTTAATGCGCCTGTAAACGACGGCACGGTTGCCGTTCCACGAGCGAAAGACCGCCCCGATGGCTCCCCACAGTTGCTCCCCCGCGTCCGAGGGGAACGGGGCTCCTTTCACGCGCTTGACGAGCGCCGTGTACTCGGCGATCAGCTCTTTCAGATGATCCACGCTGAGCTCGTGGTCGTACTCGATCCCGGCCGCCTTCTTCTTTTTGTGAATCAGATCCTCGAAGTGATGGTGCTCGACCCCCATCACGACGCTCGCGTACATGTGGATGAATCGTCTGTAGCTGTCGTAGGCAAAACGCGGGTTCTTGGTTTTCGCGGCGAGACCCTCCACGGTGGTGTCGTTCAACCCGAGGTTCAGAACCGTGTCCATCATGCCAGGCATCGACACTCGCGCGCCGGAACGGACCGAGACGAGAAGCGGGTTCTCGAGGTCGCCGAACGAGGTGCCCATCCCCTTCTCGACCTTCTTCAGGTTCTCGCGGACCTCGCCGTCGAGGCCCTCGGGGTACCCTCCGTCGTTCTCCATGTAATACGTGCACGCCTCCGTCGAGATGGTGAAACCGGGAGGCACAGAGATGCCGAGCTGGGTCATCTCGGCGAGATCCGCTCCCTTGCCCCCGAGCAGCTCACGCATTTTCGAGTTGCCTTCCGTTCTGCCATCCCCAAAAAAATAGACGTATTTCGCCATCGTGTGCTCGCTTTCCTCCGCGATGAGTTTTGTGTACGGGATGATGGATCCGGAACTGGCGGTCGGCTCAACGGCGGATCAGAACCATCTTCTTGCTCGCCGAAAAACCGCCAACGGATAGTCTATAGTAGTAAACACTCGAGGAAACTGCAACACCCCGATCGTCGAGACCGTTCCACTCGGCTTGATACTCGCCCGGGCCTCGCCGTCCCTCGACGAGACGGCGGACGAGTCGGCCGGAAACGTCGTAAACGGCGAGCGTTACCGCGCGCTCGCCCCCTGGGTTGCCCGGAGAAGTTTGCGATCCCAACCCCGTTTCTCCCGGGCCCGCCTCACGCGCGTCCACGCGAAAACGGATCGCCGTCTTCCCCGACACCGAGGGGACGAACGGGTTTGGAGAGTTCTGGTAGAGAACCGCATCCGGGCGGACGCGAGACGGCCGGGCCGCGATGCCCGTAGCGCCGTTCAACGCCGTCTCGTAGGCGTCGATCAC
>Ga0315273_10007643_pt1 | contig 13551 bp, 13 predicted proteins | sample YL17G02_0_MG_FD_205753 | JGI IMG/M metagenome (GOLD analysis project Ga0315273, IMG submission 205753) | Sediment microbial communities from Yellowstone Lake, YNP, Wyoming, USA - YL17G02_0 | ecosystem: Environmental > Aquatic > Freshwater > Lake > Sediment | place: USA: Wyoming | collected... | reverse complement strand
AACCCGGACACCGACTCGTTGCCGACAACGGCGAGCGATCCGCGCGTCGTCGACCAGGACGGCGACGGCAAGCCGGGGCTCACCGTACGGGTGAGCGCCCTCGGCATCTTCCGAGGTGACGTCTACGTCGTCCAACGCGTGCGCACCCGCCTCGCGGGAGCGGTCGTTTCCCCCGATCGGATCGAAGGGCTGATCGAGTGGACGACCGAGCAGGTCACGCTCGGAGCGACGAACGCACTGTTTCTTGGCAATCTCCCAAGTCGACCCGACCCGTTTCCGGAGCACAGCTTCTTCGTCCTCGTGCGCATCGATCCGGTGTGGACATGCGCCGACATCCTCGCGCATCGCGATGCGGTCTTCGGGCGCTAGAGCAGCCGCTTGCCGATTGCGTCGTACGCGGCAAGGGCCGTGCGAGCTGCCGGGCTCTCCGGGTACTCGCGCGCGAGGATCGTCCACACCATCGAGTCGTGCGGGGTCCCGTCCGCGTCGCGCGACATCTCACGTCGCGTCGCCTCGTGGGTGAATCCGAGCTTGCGCGGGACCGCGGCGCTCGCCGCGTTGTCCGGCCGACAGTGAATCTCGACCCGCTCAACCTTCGCGATCTCGAACGCCACCTTGACGAGCGCCGACGCCGCCTCCGTCGCGAGCCCTCGCCCCACATGCGACGCACGGATCCAGTAGCCGATCTCGAGTCCTCCCGCGTCGAGCCGCGTGTGGAGCCCGCTCGAGCCGATCGCAAGACGCTCGTCGCGCGACAGAATCCCGTAGACGTAGTCACGATCGAGGTCGAACTCGCCGCGAAAGACGCGCAGCCGATCGGCCTTTGCCTCGACCGATTGCGGCTCGTAGACCGCCCACGGCATCCACGGCCGCAGGTGGTCGAGGCTTGAGTCAATGGCTTCCTTCAGGATGCCCGCGTCGTCGGGCTGCCAGCAACGCAAGACGAGGCGCTCGGTCTCGATTCGATACGGCATCGTGCGTTTGGCGTTCCCCACCGCGGCTCCTCGGGTCTTCTCGTGCGATAGTCTACCCGCCAACGTCCGGCGTCGCCGCGAGGCCGCCGAGCGCCGTTTCCTTGTAGCGAGAGTCGAGATCGAGACCCGTTCGCCGCATGGCGTCGACGACGACGTCGAACGAGACGCGATCCCCGCCGCCCGAGATCATGGCCAGACTCGCGGCATTCAGCGCGGACACTGCTCCGGCGGCGTTGCGCTCGATGCAGGGAATTTGGACGAGCCCGTCGATCGGATCGCAGGTAAGTCCCAAGTAATGCTCGAGCGCGCTCTCGGCGGCGCGGTCGACCTGGTCCGAGACGTTCCCGCCAAGCAGATGGCAGACAGCGCCGGCCGCCATCGCGCTGGCCGCGCCAATCTCGCCCTGGCATCCGACCTCCGCTCCGGAGATCGACGCGTCGGCCGCGATCACCGCGCCGATCCAGCCCGCAACGGCGAGCGCTCCGCGGATCTGCTCGGGGCGCAGACCCATCTTCTCTTCGACCACGCGGAGAGCCGCAGGAACCACGCCGCACGATCCGCACGTCGGCGCCGTGACCACCGCCCCTCCCGCGGCATTCTCTTCCGCAACAGCGATTGCGTAGATCGACGCAAGCGACGCCTCGGGCGAGAGCACGTGGAAGTGCGGCAGCTGCTCGAGGAAGCGCGCGTAGAGCGCCCGCGCGCGGCGTTCGAGCCGGAGGGAGCCGGGCAGGACGCCTTCCGCCGCGAGGCCTCGGTCGATCGCGCTCCGCATCAGCTCCCACATCTCGTCGAGGTGCGCGTCGACCGCGGACCGCGGATGCCCGTACTCCGACTCCTCAGTCCGATAGACGTGCTCGACAAGATCGATGTTCTGGCGCACGCACGCGGAGACCACGGCGCCCGCGGAGGCGCGATCTCGCTGCGCAACGTTGCGGACAAGCGGACCGAACGTCCCACCCGCCAATCGGCCTCCGCCGACAGAGACGTACGTCTCCGACAGCGCCTCGCTCCCATCGAGATCGAGGACGGCAAACCGCATCGTGTTCGGATGTGGAAGGTCACGCGAAGCGGCATCGAAGATGACATCTCGATCTGCATCGAATAGGAGCTCTCGGTCGCCAACGCGCACCCGCCCCGCCTTGCGGACTTGCTCCTGAACCTCGGCGAGCGTCGTCCCCACAAGTTCCCGTGGCCCGTACCCGGCGAGGCCGGCGGCGATCGCCACGTCCGTGAGGTGTCCGCGGCCCGTGAGCGCGAGGCTGCCGTAGAGCGTGACCCGAATCCTCGCTCCGGCGCCCATCGCCGCCGCCGGCTGCGCGGCCTCCTTCACGAAGGCTCGCGCAGCGAGCATCGGACCGAGCGTGTGAGAGGAACTCGGACCCACTGCAGGCTTCAGAATCTCGAAGATGCTGGGCAACGCCGCATGAGACGTCGTCACGTCTTTCGCTCCTTGCCTGCGCGCTCAGCGACAGCGCTGCCGCGGCGGCGGGCATAGTTTCGCTGAGCCTTGGCGCGGTTGCCGCACGCGGCCATGTCGCACCAGCGGCGGCTACGGTTCCGACTTGCGTCGAGAAAGAGCCAGTCGCACTTCTCGCCCGCACACTCGCGCACCCGCCCGAGCTCCGGCGAGACAAGAAGATCGGCCGCCGATCGCGCCACCTTCCAGAGTGGAAGCTCTAAGGCGCCTTCGGCACCCCGCCACTCCCAACTGAAGCCGCTCGCAGTGGGCGCGAGGCACAGGTGCCGGAACGCGTCGGCGACCGCCTCGTTCAGGAGCTCGACGTCGTCCGGCTCCGGTCCCCGGTGCGCCGCGGCAGCCGCAGAGAAGATGCCGTAGATAGCTTCGCGGAGGGCAATCGCCCGGCGGTGTGCGGCCGCGGCCTCTTTCGGCTCGGCCTCGGCGGCCCGTAGGAAGTCGCGCCTCTCCTTCTCGTCGAGCGCTCCCGCGTGCTCGGCCCAGACGACGAGGTCCTCGTAGTCGCGAAGCACTCCGGCAGTGTCAGGCTGCCCGCGCCACCCGGCGGTGTTCACGAAGTCGAGGCACAGCGCCCCACCGAGCAACGCCAACTCGCCCATTCGCTGGCTTATGTCCGACATGGTCTGCCGCGATTCTATCCACCACGCCGTCCTTGACAAGTTAGGCATGGGCGGGTAGGATGCTCCCGTATCGTGTTTTGGTGGTTAGAGAGCCTGTCCGGAACCAAGGAGGAGCCATGCTCGGCTACTGTGGCGTGAACTGCGCGGAGTGCCCGGCGTATCAAGGGACGGTCGGTTCCAAGATCGAGTTACTCGAGAAGGCGGCCCAGGCTTTCTCGAACGGCGCAGACAGCGCGAAGGAGTGGGTCTGTCTTGGCTGCACGCCGGCCGACCAGTCGTTCCTCGCCAAGCCCTGCGCCGCGTGTGAGATGCGGAAGTGCGCAATCGGCAAGGGAGTCCAGAACTGCGCTGCATGCGCCGACTACGACTCGTGCCAACGGATCCACAAGATCCTTGAGCCCTGGGGGCTGGCTCAGCGAATGGGCTGGCTGAGGGAGCGGTTCAAGGCGTTGCAGTCGAGCGGCAGCTGAGCGTCTTCACTTCCGTCAGGCATTTCACTGCTCGCAGTTTGTGAAGAGTGGCGGCAGATCCCATCGGCGACCCGCTGAGGGTGTACTCGAGGAGGAGACATGCTCGGATATTGCGGAATCAACTGCGATGAGTGCGCGGCGTACAAGGGGACAGTCTCAACCGGCATCGGTCTGCTCGAGAAGGCAGCCGGGAGCTACTGGGACGCAGCGTACAGCGCACAGGAGTGGGTCTGCCTCGGCTGCACGCCGGCCGATCAGGGATTCCTCGCCAAGTACTGCGCGACCTGCAAGATCCGCGCCTGCGCCATCGCCAAGGGAGTTCAGAACTGCGCCGCCTGCAACACCTACGAGTCGTGCCAGATGCTCAAGGACTTCATCAAGGGCGAGAACGAAGCCCTCTGCAAGCGCATGGAGTTGCTGCGCGGGCGGTTCCTCGCGCTCCAGACTGAGCGGCCGGCGGCGGGATAGCGGCGAATTGAGAGTTGGGGAGGATCCATGCTCGGCTACTGCGGAATGAACTGCACGGAGTGCTCGTCGTACAAGACAACGGTGACTGCGGACAAGGAACTGCTCGAGAAGGCGACGGCCAGCAGCCCGGACGGCGCGCCGCACTGGGCCTGCCTCGGCTGCACGCCGGCCAATCAAGGATTCCTCGCCAAGTACTGCGCGACCTGCAAGATCCGCGACTGTGCGATCGAGAAGGATGTCCAGAACTGCGCTGCGTGCGACAGCTACGAGCCATGTCAGATGATGAAAGACTTCATCAAGGGTGACTCCGGAGCTCTCGCCCAGCGGATGGACTGGTTGAGAGAGCGGTTCAAGGCGCGGTTGGGGTAACGCGCAGGGCCGGGTACGCATCCCGTAGCATCACGCATCGAAGTGAGGTCTGCGTCCGCCCTCGAGGAGCCCACGATGCCTGTGATCGCCGTCCCAGCCAAAGCGCGGAGGGTTCTCGTGCCGCTCTTCTCGACCCATCGCCGCGATCGCGCGATCATCGACTGCGTCCTCGAAGGCCACATCGGACAGGCATTCGCAGACGACCTGACCACGCCCACGGTCGCGCGCCTCGACTGCGGCCCGTTCGCGGCACTCGCCGGGGATCCCGCGTCGCCACCCGCTCGCGACCTCGTTCGGTGTGCCCCGATCGACTGGGTCACGCCGGAGACCGACGCGTGGCGCGATGTCCTGGAAGCCGAGTTCGCCGGCCGCATCCGACGGATTCGCTTCGTCGAACTCTCCGCCGAGGAGCTCGATCCCGGCCAACTCGATGAGTTGGCGCAAGCGCTTCCGCCGGGCTTCACGGTTGCCCGCATCGACGCGGAACTCGCCGAAGCCCTCATCCGAGATCTCGGCAAACGGTGGCTGCTCGATAGCTACGCGTCGATGGACGACTTCCTCGCTCGTGGCACCGGCTACGTCGTTCTCTGCGAAGGCCGCGTCGTTGCGAGCGCCGCGTCGGCGGTCTCGAGCTCGCGGGCGATCGACATCGACATTGAAGTGGCCCCGGCGCATCGCCGCAAAGGCCTCGGAGCCGCTGTCGGCGCGGCCCTGGCGCTTGAGTGCGTACAGCGCGGCATCGAACCTCTGTGGCTCGCGTCGAACGACATTTCCGTGCGCTTGGCCCGGAAGCTCGGCTACATCGCTGGCGGGACCTACGAAACGTTCGAGATCCTGGCGGCTCCACCTTGGACCCAAGCCGCCGACTCCGATGCCATCGGCGACTCTGGAGGCTGAGCCTCCACCGAGCTACCATCGCCGCCATGCATCACAAGTCCGCGCTCCTCTTGATGGACATGCTGGTCAGTGCCTTTGGCGGCGACGCGTTTCGGAACTGCGACGACACGTCCGTCCTGCCGAACGTCGCGCGCCTCCTTGGCCGAGCGCGCGATGCCGGGGCTCTGGTCGTCCACGTCGTCGAGGATTTCGATGAGGCGAAGTGCCCGCCCGGGAGTCCGGTATGGAAGGCGTATCAGATCCACCCCGCCGTCGCCCCGCAGCCCGGCGAGCCCGTCGTCCGCCAACACCGCTACGACGCGTTCCTCGACAGCGGCCTGCGCACGATCCTCGACCGCAAGGGCGTCGAGACCGTCGTCGTCGCCGGCATCGCGTCGCCATGGTGCGTCGACAACGCCGTCCGCCGCGCCAACGGCCTCGGCTATCGAGTCATCCTCGCCAAGGACGCCCACGGCTGCACCGACGGCAAGACCCTGCCGGCAGCCACCATCGCGCAACATCACAACGAGATCCTCGCCGCGTGCTTCGCCGAAGTGAAGCCTGTCGACGAGATCGCGTTCTGAGCGCCGACAACCCCGCCTGACCGCACCCGCCGCGAGAAACAGCGCGTACCGCACTGCACGGCTGTCCCAGGCTGTGCGCCGCCGCCGCGGGGCCAGAAGTCCCACGCCGTGCTACAATCAGTTCCTGGTGTCACTTCACGCACAGGTCTTCGAAGGAGGGTCGACAGATGCAGGCCGGACACGCCGCGGTTCTCGCTCGTCTCGTTGAGATTGCGAAGGACGATCGTGACGTGCTGGCCGTCATCCTGTTCGGCAGCGAAGCGAGAGGAGAGGCTCGCGCCGGGTCGGACGTCGACGTGTGTCTCGTATTGGAGGACAAGCGGCTCGACACCCTCGGGCAGTCCCAAAGGAGAATCGCGTACCTCGCGTCCTTTGACCTTGACATCCAGATCTTCCAGCAGATCCCGCTTCACCTTCGCGTCAGGGTGCTGAGGGAAGGGAAAGTCCTCTTCTGCCGTGACGAAGACAGGCTGTACGCCACGGCATTCCAGACTGCTCAGCATTTCGAGGACTTCCGACACATCCACGAGGGCTACCTGGAGGCGGTTGCCAATGGCTGAACTCGATCGGGAGCGCATTCTGATCAGAGTCGCCCAGTTGGACGGCTACCTTCGCGAGCTGGCCGACATCGCGCCTCGGACCTTCGCCGAGTACCAAGGAATCGAGAAGAAACGCGCGTGCGAGAGGCTGCTTCAACTCTCGGTCGAGGTCGTAATTGACATCTGCTCCGTCCTCGTTGCCGGCCAGCGTCTCGGACTGCCCGCCGAGGAAGAGGATCTGATCCATAAGTTGACCGAAGGACATGTGCTCTCCCCGGAGATGGGCGCGAGGATTCGCAAGATGAAGGGACTCCGCAACGTGCTCGTCCACGAGTACACGCGCATCGACGACCGGCTCGTCTACCAAGCGCTCAAAGAGTGCGTCAAGGACTTCGTCGCGTTCAAGCAGGAAGTCCTCGCGTGCCTGAAACGGTAGCGCGACCCGCCCCGAAATCGACGAAGCGCGCAGCTCGTAGCGTGTAGCCTATAGATCGAGGAACACGGGCGCTCCGCCCGAATGGGCCTTCCCACACGCCACGCGCCGCAAGCTGTTGCCCGCGGCCGCGCCTTTCCCCACGAACCCCAGCGAGCAGGCCTCAGGGTGTTGAAGATTCTCATCGAGACGGCCGCCACCTTCGTGCTTCTGCGCGGACCCCGGCCGTCGAACTTGTCGCTCAGACGCCCAAGATCAAGCTTGCAGATACAGGGCGAGTGCCACGACCACCCCAACGACGACGCCAACTCCTATGCACAACGCGAAACAGACCCATCGCTGCTTGGTCACTCGGGGCCTCCTATGAACACGGCGCACTCAGCGTACCACCCTTGCATCGCTATCGTCAAGTAAGACATCAGAGTTTGTGCAGTATGTCGTCGCATCACCTTATTGCTCGTTGCTCTCCGTTTGCTTCGAGTGACATCCAGGCCCGCATGGCGCAACTGCTCCGGGGATGTCCGCTCCGGCGCTATGGGTGGGGGTGGCCGAGAACGGGATGCGGAGCGCCTCGAAACCGCTCTCCTCGGGCGGACTTGGCCCGCGCCACCTCGTGTCTACCGGAAAGAAGTGTACATAACCCAGGATGTACCGCGCCCGCTTAGTTCGACTCCCCCCAAAAACAGACAGTCCGCCTCCGGAAGACGCTATCATCAATCCACCGCTATGCTTGTAATATGACTCATGCTATCTGTGTCGAAACGCTCTTCGCACGGTACGGAGCCAGCCGCCTGCCGTAGATGCTGTCGCAGATCAGCCAGAATTTCTGCGGTGGGACAGGGACGTCCTTGCCATTCTTCCTCGGCCGGTGGCGTGGCTTCTTCCGGCCCTTCGTTCGTCCTCGACGACGGTGATCCCGACCTCTCGCTCCGGGTCCTCTGGCGAGGACCGGTTGTAACTACGTCAGCTGCACGGGCGAGCGAGGACCCTCCCCTTGTTCTACGTTGCCCGTCGGTGTTCGAGCGCCAGTTGCTTGGTTGCCGCCTGTTTCTCGTTCATCGTCAGCCCCATCGGCGTCTCCCCCCGTCCCAGCGAAAGGAGGCACCGTAGCCCCACCTCCCGTTTCGAGTTCTTCCCTTAGCTGAGGCAACGATCCCGTTTCGTGTGCTTTGCTGGTAAGGCCATGCGGGGGATTCGCAACGGCTGCGTGACTCAGATAGCATGGCGCACCCCTATGGACCCAGAGTCAGTCAAGGGCTAAGAAGAAGGCACGCCCACGCCAGCCCGGAGTCCTGTGTATGGATCGAAAGAGACGAGAGCACATCCTGGAGCGCGACGCAGTTCGCACCTGGGACAGGATGAGCGAGGCAAGAGTCTGCAACTAGGCACAGAATCCACAGGAAAAGGAGTTATGATGGCTTTTACGCACAGATGCATTAGGCAACTTGCCTGGTGGCGAGACTCAGCAATGCATCGGCCAGCACAGACCCTGGGGCTACCGGAGCGGCCTCGGACTCTGCGCCGTCGGTACAGGTTAGTGTCCGTCGCTGCCGTGTGCTTGTTCCTGCTATCCCTGCAGGGCGCGGTAGCCGTTCCCGTTCCCCACAATGCCGCAGAGATTGTCGGCATCGTTGTGGAGTACGCGATCATGGAATCCTCGTTGGTTGGCATTGAGCCCAATCAGACTCTCTTCTCGGTCCGAGTCCGGGTGGAGGAGTCCTGCAGCATCGCTGGAGCCCCCCACCTAGCGCAAGAAACCGTGGGGCAGGTGGTCCAGGTCCTCTCCCTCGCGCAGCTGTCGCCTTGTCTCTTTGGGAGAGAGGTGCGTCTCCAGGTACGAGTCGCTGGAGATGAATGGACCCGTCGGTACTGGGCAATACCAGGAACGATCATCAGCGGCCCGGGTTCGGAGACCCTCCGTGGTCCGAACACGTGCCCATAGCATAAACGAAAGAGGTGAATGGATGAGGAGAGAGCGCTGTTGGAAGATCACGACGGCCGGGATCCTCTTCGGGACTCTCTGCGTTGGCATTCTGCTAGTTGGCAACTCAGCCCCGGCGCCCATACACATCGTCACCCTGAGTCAGCCGGATGGGTCGAGCTTCGCTGCCAGACTCTGGGGCGACGAGTGGGTCCATGGTTGGGAGACAGCGAATGGGTACACCATAGTCAGGGCGGATGATGGCTCGCTGCAGTTCGCCGACAGGGGAGCGCAAGGCGAACTGGTCCCTTCAGGCAAGACGGTCGGCAGGTCCATTCCGCCTCCACGTTCATTGCATCTTCGGCCCGCGCCTGCATCGGCCGCTCAGGCGCGCAGTCGCGCCGATTCCGATCTTGAGGCTGCGAAGATGTTCCCTCCCACAGGAACCAGAAAAGTACTCGTCATCCTGATTGACTTCGCTGACGCGACGCACGCGTACACGAGCGGGACGCTTCACAGTCTCCTCTTCGGAACAGGAGTAGCGACTGGTCCGGGCAACATGGTGGACTACTACCGCGAGATCTCCTACGGGAATCTGACGCTATTCGGAACGACAGCCGGATGGGTCTCTGGAGAGGGCACCTGGCAGAACGGCCCGGACACCCGGACGTTGCCCGACGCGCGTGTCGTGAATCGCGGTACGCACGACTACTATGGCGACTGGGATAGCTCGGACTCCTACGGTTTCCAACGGTATCTGGTTCGTGATGCCATCGCAGCAGTAGATCCATACGTCGACTTCAGCCAATTCGACAACGATGGAGACGGCTACGTTGACGGCCTCATCGTTGTCCATCAAGGCGCATCGGCCGAAGCTGGGGATTTGAGCAACATCTGGTCGCATCGGGGGTGGCTGTGGCCGGGCGGTGTGTACGCTGACGGCGTGCGGGTCTACGATTACGCGATGCAGCCCGAGACGCTGTGGGGGGGTCTGACCTCGATCGGCGTCTTCTGTCACGAGTTTGGCCACCTGATGGGATTGACAGACCTGTATGACACCGACTCCAGCACGGAGGGAGCTGGAGAGTGGGCACTGATGGCCAGCGGAAGCTGGAACCAGTCGGGGACCACTCAGGGAGACTGCCCGGGCCACATGATCGCCTATCATAAATGGCTCCTGGGATGGCTGACGCCGACTGAGATCACCGGCCCGACCGGCGAATGGCAAATGACCATTCCGGGCGTCGAGATGAACCCGTTCGCCGTGCAGCTGGAACCTAACCCGAGTGGCTGCCAGTGCCCGGATCTGCCTGACCCTAGTGCCGGAGAGTACTTCCTCGTCGAGAATCGGACCCAGCAAGGCTTCGGGGCGGGACAACCGGGGACAGGGCTTCTGATCACCCACATCTGGGAAGCCAACCCAGAGAGCGACCCGTGCGCGAACGACAACTACCCCGCGCACCTTGTCCAGGTGGAGGAAGCCGACGGGAACAACTCCCTCGTGACCGCAGCGTCGCGCGGGGAGCCCGGAGACCTGTGGCAGGCGGGCACAAGCTCGCAGTTCAGCGACACGACGACACCGAACAGCCGGTTCCACGACGGGACACCGAGCAACGCCTGCGTGTCCGGCATTGGAGCGCCCGCGACCACCATGACCGCCAGCTTCGGCTCGAGCGGCTGCGCCTCCCTTCCGGCCTCAACCGCAGCCGTCTTCAGAGTAGACGATGCAGGAAACGTCTATGCGGACGGCCCCTTCTACGGCGCGGGTTTCTCGATCGGCGCAGCCGACGTCGCCGAGTGGGTCTCCGTCAGTGGTCTCGTCGAGCCCGGCACAGTCCTCGAGCTGGATCCCGAGCAGCCCGGCGCTTATCGGCCCTCTCAAGGCGCGTGCTCGTTCCTCGTAGGAGGCGTCGTCTCCACCGAACCCGGCTTTGTCTTAGGTTCCCCTACTCCCTACTCACTACCTACTCCCAACGCGCAAGCTCTCCTCGCCCTCTCCGGCATCGTTCCCGTCAAGGTGACAAACGAGGGCGGGCCCATCCATCCGGGTGATCTGCTCGTGAGTTCCTCAACGCCCGGCTACGCCATGCGCTGGAGTGGCCCCAATCCATGTCCCTGCGCGATCGTTGGCAAGGCTCTCGACGCGTTGCCGTTGGGCCAGGAAAGCGGGCTCGTGTCTGTTCTTCTCACCGCGCACTGACGCCGACAGAAGGGGCCGCCCCGGGTTGGTTGGGCGTCGGCTTTCATGTAGGATGCAAGCGGTTATGAGTCAGCGCAGAGGAATGACGTCGGAACCTCTGCCCGGGAAACTGCGTCGAATAGGGTGGCGCTGCGTTGGGGTAACTGGACGCAGAAGACGTGGCGCACGACGCGAACCACACAAAGGGAGGCAGGAGATGAGCGCTCGATGGAACACCTGGCTGGCCGCGTTCCTTGTGATCGGATGCGCCTTCGGTGCGTGTGCTGAGCCTGTGACCTTGGCAACCGCACAAGAGGCCGCCAAGAGATTCCTTCAGAGCGAGCAATCCAAGAGCGACGAGTATCGGAGGGCGGTGGGTGTTCCGGCAACGGCGCGCCCGGAAAACGGCAGACTCCTTGCGAGCGAGACAGCGGGCGACTCCTTAGCGTATGTGTTCGAACTCGAACCAGCGGGCTACCTCGTCATGTCCAAAGACACCGAGCTGGCACCCGTCGTCGCCTACTCCTACTCGGGGACGTTCTCGTGGGAAGAAGTTGAGGGCAACATCCTCCTCCACCTCCTACGCCAGGACATGACCTATCGCCTTCAGGCGGCTCGGGATGGCGCTGTCGACGCTGCCGTCGTCGCAGAGAATACCGAGCTCTGGGACGTCTACCGAGGAGCACGCTCTTCCAGCCGCGCCACCTACAGCCCGAAAGTCTACGGACCGTGGACGCTCAATCCTTGGAGCCAGGGATCCCCGTACAACGCTGACTGCCCCATGGATCCGGTGACATCCGATCCCTGTGTCGTCGGGTGCGTGGCCACGGCGCTTGCGCAGATCCTCAACTACTGGCAGTATCCGACGGCCGTCTCTTTCGGCGATACCGATGACTACGTCACAGACACCCGCGGCATCAGCATCGATGCCTCGACAGCCGACTTCACCGGCCTGGACTACAACGGCTGTAACCCGTCGGACGCCGCGAAGGCCGACCTGAGCTTCGCCGCCGGGGTATCCGTGCAGATGGATTACACGTCGACAGGATCGGGAGCAACGACCGCGATGGTTGCGCCCGCACTGGCCGGATCGTGGTATCCATGGAGCGGCCCCGTCCCCCAGCGGTGGGGGTATCAGTCGGCCGACTCGCGGACCTTCAACGCCGCCTACTCATGGTGGGGATCTCCATACTACACCACAGAGACGAGCTTCTTCGACCAATTGAGCAGCAACATGATGCAGGCTCGTCCAGCGGAGCTGGCCATCACGGATGGGTACTCCGGGCACGCGATCGTCGTCGACGGCTGGAAGAGCGAACGCGAGTACCATCTGAACTACGGCTGGGGGCAGTACGCATATGGCTGGTATGCGCTGCCGGCCGGCATGCCATATGGATACAACGTCATCAAATATGTGGTGCTCAACATCGTGCCGACGTCGTCGACCTACACGATGACGACGGCGTCGACGGGATCCGGCGTCGTCCACGCCCTGCCGAGTGGCGGAACCTTGACCGCCGGAACCCACGTCATCGTGAGTGCCATTCCGACAGCCGGCTGCTATTTCGACCACTGGACCGGCGACCTAACGGGCTCAGAGAACCCGGCCACGCTCATCCTCGACGGAAACAAGAGCGTGACGGCCGTATTCGGAGGAACCTCCGGGACGGTCAGCACCAAGAAGTGGACGGTCTTGGTGTACATGGCGGCAGACAACAACCTGGGCGGTGGAACACCCGGCGACCCGGACTTCATGGACATCGACGAGATGGAGACGGCGGCGATCTCGTGCGGCGGTGCGGCGAACATCGTCGTGCTTTGGGATAAGCCGGGACTGAACAACACGGCCATCTACTGGATCCAGCCAGATGCCATCGAGGGCTCTCTTGCAACCTACACGCTGAATGTCAACCTGTGGCCTGCTCCTGGGGGGCCGGAAGAGAACATGGGCGAAGAGACAACGCTGACGGACTTCCTCGACTGGGCATCCGACAAGTTCGCATCCGACTACTACGCGCTGATCCTGTGGAATCACGGCGGAGGATGGGAGCCGCGGAGTGCCGCCATCCCGGAGAAAGACGCGCACATCGAACACACGCCGGTGGAAGGCGGCCCTCCGGATCTTGGCATCTGTTGGGACGACACAGATGGATCGGACTACCTGACGACGAAAGAGATCGCCAGCGGGATCAGTTCGTCGACCTTCGGGTCGGTCGACAACCTCGGGATGGATGCCTGTCTGATGCAGATGCTAACCGTGGCCTATGAGGCGCGCACCGTGGCCTCGTACCTTACAGCATCCGAGGAGACTGAGGGGGGCTATGGCTGGGCATATGATCAGGCTCTCGGACCCATCACAGCGACGACGACGCCACTCCAGTTGGCGCTATCGTGGGGCACGACGCGGTCCAGTGACGTCGACACGATCTCCTCGCTCGATCTCTCCAAGGTTGGGGCACTGGCAACCGCCGTCTCTAGTCTTGCGGCACGGCTGACGACCCTGCTTGGCACATCCGACCGCTACTACGAGATTCTCGAATCGAAACTGCTGCACGCAATTTCCTTCGCTAGCCCCGAGTTTGTCGATCTCGACGAGCTGTGTCTCAGCATCAAAGCGTTCGTCAACGACGCAACGGCG
>Ga0315273_10007641_pt1 | contig 13554 bp, 11 predicted proteins | sample YL17G02_0_MG_FD_205753 | JGI IMG/M metagenome (GOLD analysis project Ga0315273, IMG submission 205753) | Sediment microbial communities from Yellowstone Lake, YNP, Wyoming, USA - YL17G02_0 | ecosystem: Environmental > Aquatic > Freshwater > Lake > Sediment | place: USA: Wyoming | collected... | reverse complement strand
CTTCCGGCGTGGTTCCTGGTGGCCCTCGGTTTCGCCTCGGCTGTCGCCGGCGTGGCGGTCATGCTGCTGCACGGTCCGCCGGTGCTGTTCACTTCGCTGCTCGCGGGCGGCGCGCTGCTGCTCACCGCGGGACTGGTGCTGCTCGGCACCGGGGGGCGGACTCGCGAAGGCGAGCGTGTCACGGCGGTGAAGCGGCTCACCGACGCCCAGCGCAGGCTCGGTTCGCTCAAGCAGACGCGTGCCGAGACCGAGGTCAGCCTGCAGATCATGGCGCGCCAGATGGGCTATCGCGACCACGTCGATCTGCTGCGTGAATGGAGCGAATATTCGCACCTGCTCGAGGACAGCGGGCCGGCGTTGCGCGCGCAGCAGTCGCTCGCCGCGCTCGAGCAGCGCCGGCAGCAGGCCGTGGACGAGGCGCAGGCGATGCTGGCGCGCTTCGGCGGTGGCGCGGCCGAGCCGGCCGAACTGGAGGCGTTCGCGGCCCGCATCCGGCGCGCGCGCGCGACGGTACGGCAGGCGCACGACATCGAGAAACGCTTCGCCTGGATCGAGGAAGAGAAGCGTGTCGGCGAGGCCACCGCGGCCGGGCTGCACGAACGCGCGATGCGGCTGCTCCTGGACGCCGGTCTCGGCTACGATGCCGCGCTTCCCTGGGACCAGCACGCGGCCGAGCTGGCAAGCCGCGTGGCCGGCCGGGTGCGATGGCAGACCCTGCAGGACGACCTGTTGCCGCGGGTGCGGACGCGCCTTCTCGACCCGGCCGCGGTCGAGCAGCTGCGTGGCCAGCTGGCGTCGATCGAGTCGTCGCTCGAGCTGGGTGCGGCGGCCGTCACGCGCACGCCGATCGAGCTCGAGGACGCGTTGCGCGAGAAACGCGAGGCGCGCGAGCGGCTGCAGAAGCGCCGCGCCGACCTGCGCGTGCAGGTCGATGAGACCGCGCGCCGCTACCACGCCGAGCACCCCGACAAGGTGCTGCAGCGAGAACGCGCCGGGGCGGCCCTCGAGCGCGCCCGGCGCTTCAAGCACGCCGCCGAGCTGGCGCGCGACACCATCCAGAAGGTCGCGGCCGAGACGCACCGACGCTGGGCCGACTACCTCAACCATCGTGTCGGGGAGCTGCTCGGATCGCTCGGGACCGGGATCGAGCAGCTGCGCTTCGGCGACGACCTCGACTTCTCGGTGCGGGTCGGACACGGCCAGCAGCTCGCGCGCGGGAAGGCCGACCTTCAGCTCTCGGCCGGCGCCCGCGATCAGCTCTACCTCGCGGTGCGCCTGGCGGTGAGCGAGTTCCTGTCACGCGGCCAGGAGCCGCTCCCGATGCTGCTCGACGACGTGTTCTCGACCAGCGACGACGGCCGCGCCCTGGCGGGCATGCGGCTCCTGGTGGGCGCGTTCTCGGAGAAGCACCAGGTGGTGCTGCTCACCTGTCATCGCAAGCGCTGCGAGGGTCTCGCCGGGATGGACCCCGGGTTGTTCCGCGAGCGCGTGCAGTGGCTCGACACCGGAGCGCTCGTCCGCGACGGTTCCTGAACGGATGAGGCGCGGCGGGGCTGCGGCACACGCGGCTCCGTCCGGACGCTAGCGATACAGCGTCTTGAGTTCGCCCCAGGTGCGGCCGGTGGTGGCCGTGCCGCCCTCACAGAACTCCACCCGGAACGTCAGCGCGTTGTCGGACAGATGCGAGCCGACCGACATGGACCGGCCGTTGCACTGGCGGCCGACCAGATCCCACAGGCCGCCCTCCGGGTAATCGCCGCCGGGGTTGACCAGCACCGGCATCACGGTGCAGGTGCTGGGTACCAGCGCCACGGCGTAGCGCCCGGACGCGGGCAGCATCGCCGGGGGATCGAACACGTAGGTGAAACGCGCCGACCGCGTCCCGTCGACGTTCCCCGTGTCGAGCTCGCCGCCGTCCGCGACCGGAGCGTCGGGGAGCGGGCGACCGTCGGCGTCGGTGTTCAGGATGAAGAGCCGCAGCGGGATGGCGAGGTTGCGACGGCTGATCGGGAGCCACACCGAGATCGCGCTCACCAGCGTGTCCGGGGCGACGAACGTCTGCGCCAGGCCGTGCGAGAAGCGGATGAGCTGCAATCCGCTCGTGCGACCGACATCCGTGCCACGCAGCGTGGTCGCGATGCAGGCGCCGGGGCTGCCGACACCCGCCTGCGCGGGGAGCGCGGTGATGGCGCCCAGGGTGAAAGCGGCGAATGCGCCGAGCAGGGGCGGCGCGAGGCGGCGTGCGACCGGGTGGAACCCTTCCATGGGGTCGATCCTGAGGTTGCGGGATGTCGGGGAGGTCCGGCCCCGTGTCTCTTGTGCGACGGTGCTCGCCATCGGTGCCTGAAGACACCGGCCCGTGACGCGTCACCGCCCGAGGGCCGTGACGCCGAGTGCGACGCCCGTCGACGCCATTGTGCCGCAAGCCGGGGCGGCCCGCCAGAACAACCTGCGCTCCGCGCCAGGCGGCGGACCCGGGCCGGGAACGCGCCGCGGCGCCCCGGCGGAGGCACCGCGTGCGTGGCCGATGCATGCCCGGCCGCCCCGAAGCGGGGCCGGGCTGCCGGGATCAGGCGTGCGGGATGTCGCGCGGACGCACCAGCGCCGCGGCCACCAGCAGGCCGATCCCGAGCATGATCGGGATCAGACCGACCGCCCACGCGAACTCCTGGTGGTCGGGGCGCATGAAGTAGAAGAACAGCGCGATGCCGATCCCCGCGAACAACGTCACCACGCCGCCCACGACCAGACTGCGATGCTGCCGGCGGGCGTGCTCGCCGGGAGGGAACGGGCTCGACTCATTCAACAGATCGGCGTGGAGCGGGGCGAGTTGCGCCGGATCGATGCCGCGCTGGATCGCGGCGATGCGCTCCTGCTGCGCCAGTTCGACCAGTCGCTGGCGGCCGATCATGCGGACGATGCCGGTGGTGAACGCGCCGATGATGGCGATGATCGGGATCATGAAGAGCAGGAACGGGACGACGAAATCGGGTTCGAAGAAGTTCATGGCGGTGCTCCGCGGTCTCGAGCGGGGTGTCCCGGTCGCGCGCCGGCGTCCGCCGGTCGCGGCCTCGGCAGGGCCCGCTTCACACCCCCTCTGACCGGTCCACACCCGCGGCGGGTTTCAACCCGGGTGGGCGGCGCGCCGCGCGCCGGACCGGGCGGAGCCGCGGGCGAGCGCCTATGCTCGGAGACATGAAACCGGAACGGCCTCTCGACCCGTCCAACCGGGTGATGGCTCCCCAGGCCGCCGAGGCGTTGCGACCGGAACCGCCGCACACCGGCGTCCCCGCCACGGCGGGTGACGCGGACGCGCAGGAGCGCGATCGGATCGCGCGTGCGCGCGGCGGCGATCGCGCGGCGTTCGCGTGGCTGGTGGATCGCCATCGCGATCGTGCCTATGCGCTGGCGTTGCGGATCGTGCGCACGCCGGCCGAAGCGGAGGAGGTGGCCCAGGATGCGTTCGTGCGGGTGTGGCGCGCATTGCCCGGGTTCCGCGGCGATGCGGCGTTCGCGACCTGGCTGCATCGCATCGTGGCGCGACGCGCCTTCGATCGGCTCGCCGTGCTGCGAAACCGCCGGGCCCGCGAGGCGCCGCTCGACGGCGTGCCCGAACCCGTCCAGACCGGAACCCATGAGGACGACCTCGAGCACCGCGAGCGTCACGCGCGGCTGGAGCGCCTGATGGCCACGCTCACCGACGCGCAGCGCGCCGTGGTGACCCTGTACTATCTGGCCGACCGCTCGGTGGAGGAAGTGGCCGGGTCGCTCGGCATGCCGGTCAACACCGTGAAGACCCACCTGAGCCGCGCGCGCGCCGCGCTGCGTGAACGCTGGGACGAGGAGGGCCGCGCGTGAACGACGAACGTTGTCTCGCATTCGAGCGCTGGCTCGATGAAGGCGAGCCGCCAGCGCCGTCCGGCGCGCTGCTCGCTCACGCGCGCGAATGCGCGCGCTGCGCCACGGCGCTCGGCCGCGCCCGCGCGCTCGATGTGCTGCTCGCCGGCACGCTGCCCGCGGCCGCGCCGGCCGGCTTCACCGGGGCGGTACTGGCGCGTCTCGACGCGGCCCGCGCGCCGGCGCGCGCTCCCACGGCGGCGCCCGCGTGGCCCGACCCGATGCCGCTCGTCGCGCGCATCGCGATGGAGCCCGCGGTCATCCTGGCGCTGGTGCTCGCCGGGCTATGCCTGTGGCGGTTCGACCAGTTGCGGCGGCTGGGGATGGCGCTGGCCTCGGCGACGAGCGCGGCACTGCCACACGGCACACCCGCCGCGCACGCCTGGGTCTACGCACTCGGGTTCGCGCCGGTGGTCGCATGGGCCACGGTGTGGCTCTACGGCTGGACCGAGCGGCGGGTCGAACACCTGCTTCCGCGCGGGCTCGCGCGACCCTGACGCGGGCGTGACAGCGGGTGGTACCCGCTCCTGCTAGTCTCACACGATGCGCGAGACCCCCACGTCCCGTGCGGCCAACCGGCTCGCACACGAGAAGAGCCCGTACCTGCTGCAGCACGCGCACAACCCGGTCGACTGGTACCCGTGGGGTGACGAGGCGTTCGCGCGCGCGCGCGCCGGGGAACGGCCGGTCTTCCTGTCGATCGGCTATTCGACCTGTCATTGGTGCCACGTGATGGAGCGCGAGTCGTTCGAGGACGAGACGATCGCCACGCTGCTCAACGACGGGTTCGTCTGCATCAAGGTGGACCGCGAGGAGCGCCCCGACATCGACCGGATCTACATGGCCGCGATGCAGGCGATGGGGATGGGGGGAGGCTGGCCGCTCAACGTGTTCCTGACGCCCGATCGCGAGCCGTTCTTCGGCGGCACCTATTTCCCGCCGCGCTCGGCCGGAGGCCACACCGGGATGGCGGACCTGCTGCCGCGCGTGCTCGAGGCGTGGCGGGGCGAGCGTGCGGCGCTGGCCGACACCGGGCGCCAGGTGTTCGCAGCCCTCGCGGCCATGGACCGGCCGTCCGGGGTCGCGGTGGCGCACGAACGGCTGTTCGAGAGCGCGGCCGACGGACTCACGCGGGCGTGGGATCGTGCGCATGGCGGCTTCGGCGGGGCGCCCAAGTTCCCTTCCCCGTCCAATCTCGTGTTCCTGCTGCGGTGGTGGGCACGCGACCGCGAGGCCAACGCCGATGCGCTCGCCATGGTGCGCGGGCAACTCGACGCCATGGCGGCGGGTGGCATCCATGATCACCTCGGCGGCGGGTTCCATCGTTACGCCACCGACCGGAACTGGCTCGTGCCTCACTTCGAGAAGATGCTCTACGACCAGGCGCAACTCGCGTGGGTGTACCTCGAGGCCTCCCAGGCCACGGGGGAGCCCCGCTACCGCGAGGTGGCACGCGGGATCCTCGACTACGTCGCGCGCGACCTCACGCTCGAGGGCGGCGCGTTCGCGAGCGCGGAGGACGCCGACAGCGAGGGCGAGGAGGGCACGTTCTACGTCTGGACCCCGGCCGCGATCGCGACCGGACTGCCGGCGGAGGATGCCGCATTGTTCGCGACCCGCTATGGCGTGAGCGCGCACGGCAACTTCGAGCGGGGCGCCACGGTGCTGCACGAGGCGGTGCCGCTCGCGCGCGCGGCGGCCGAGCACGGGCTGGCGCCCGGGGACGCGCAGGCACGCCTCGAACGCGCCCGCGCGACGCTGCTCGCGGCGCGCTCGCGGCGGGTTCGCCCGTACCGCGACGACAAGGTGATCGCGGCCTGGAACGGCATGATGATCTCGGCGTTCGCGCGGGGCGCGCGCGCGCTCGGCGACGACACGCTGGCGCGCCGTGCGTCGGACGCGGCCGGTTTCGCGTGGACGCATCTCGTGCGCGAGACGCCGGGGGGGCTCACGCTGGCGCGCCGCTGGCGCGATGGCGAGGCGGGCGGCGAGGGACAACTCGATGACCACGCCGCGCTCGTCCTCGGACTGCTCGACCTGGCACTGGTGACCCATCAGCCGCGCTGGCTCGAGCGCGCCACGCGACTGGCCGAGACCATGCTCGCCACGTTCGACGATCCGGTGCACGGTGGTCTGTTCGAGAGCCCCGAGGGCGATCCCACCGTGGCGTTGCGGCTCAAGGATGGTTTCGACGGAGCCGAGATGGCCGGCAACTCGACCGCCGCGCTGGCCTTGTGGCGGCTCGGCGCCCTGCTCGACCGCGACGACCTGCGGTCGGCGGCCGGACGCAGCTTCGGCTACCATGCCGCTCGGCTCGCCGGGCAGGCGCTGGCGATGCCGCAGTTGCTGGTGGCGATGGAATTCGCCGCGCACGCGCCGCGGCACGTCGTGGTGGCGGGTGACCCCGTCGCGGCCGACACGCGCGCGCTGCTCGACGAGGTCGCGCGGCGCTTCCTGCCGCACGACGACGTGCTGTTGAAGCCGGACGGCGATGACGGGGCGCGGCTGGCGGCGGTGGTGCCGTTCACCGCCCCGCTGGTCGCGATCGGCGGACGCGCCACCGCTTACGTGTGCGTCGACCGCGCGTGCCGGTTGCCGGTGACGGACCCCGGGGCTTTCGGCGAACGGCTCGACGAGCCGGCGCCGGGGGCCCCCGTCCTCGATCGTTCGAAGGGAATGGACGGAGCATGATGACGAATCGATCCTCGATCCGACGACTTCGCGCGCTCGCCGCCCCGATGGTGCTCATACTGTGCACCGTGCTCGCCCCGCTCGTGGCGCGAGCGCAGGGCTCGGGCCCGCCGCCCGCGGCGGCCACGCTGATGCGCGCCGATGCGGCGAAGGTCACCGCCGCCGCCGGCACGACCACCGAGATCGCGGTGGCGCTCGAGGTGCTGCCGGGCTGGCACGTGAACGCCAATCCACCCGCTTCCGAGGAGATGATCCCGACCACGGTCGAACTCGTGTCCGCGCCCGGCCTCGTCGCGGGACACGCGCGCTACCCCGCCGGCCGCAAGCGCAAGCTGTCGTTCGCCGACGAGGAACTGCTGGTCTACGACGGCTCGGTGACGGCGCTCGTGCCGCTCGTCATCGCGCGCGACGCCGCCCCCGGGCCGCACACGCTGGGGGGCCGGCTGCGCTTCCAGGCGTGCAACGACCAGTTGTGTCTCCCTCCCGTCACGGTGCCGTTCCAGGTCGAGATCGTGGTCGCCGCCGCCGGGGCGGCGACGGCGGGTACCACCGCGTCGTCCGCCACGGATACGAGCGCCACGAGCGTCGCGCCGCCCGCGCGCGACACGACCGCGACGAACACCTCCGGCTTCGCCACCGCGCCGCCCCCGGGGGGCCAGACCGGCGCTGCCGCCCCGGGCGGCCCGTCGATGGCGGACAATCCGATCGCCAGGATGTTCGAGCACGGCTCGTTCGTCGCGTTCCTCTGGCTCTTCCTGATCGGACTCGCGCTCAATCTCACCCCGTGCGTGTATCCCATGCTCGGGATCACCGTCAGCATCTTCGGCTCGCGCCAGAGCACCGCGCCGCTCAAGGCGTTCGCGCTCGCGTGCGTGTACGTGCTCGGCATGGCCACCATGTACAGCACGCTCGGCGTGGCGGCGGCGCTGACCGGAGCGCTGTTCGGCGGCTGGCTGTCGAACCCGTGGGTGCTGTTCGGGTTCGGCCTGATGATGGTGGCGCTCGCGCTCAGCATGTTCGGCGTGTACGAGCTCAACCCGCCCTACTGGCTGACGTCGCGACTCGGCGGCAGTGGCGCAACCAGCGTCGCGGGCATCTTCCTGTCGGGGCTCGCGGTGGGGGTGATCGCGGCGCCGTGCACCGGCGCGCCGGTGGTGGCCCTGCTCGCGCTGGTCGGCGCCAAGGGCGACCCGATGTTCGGGTTCCTCGCATTCTTCGTGCTCGCGCTCGGACTCGGCGCACCCTACCTGCTGCTCGGCACCTTCTCGAACCTGCTCCAGCGCCTGCCTCGTTCGGGCTTGTGGATGGTGTGGGTGAAGAAGACGTTCGGCTCGACGATGCTCGTGCTGGCCGCGTACTTCATCACCATCGCGCTGCGACCCGCGTGGCTGCCGTGGGTGGTGCCGTCGGTCACGATCATCGCCGGGGTCTACCTCGGGTTCTTCGAGCACAGCGTCCCGTCGGTCGTGTTCCGGCGCATGCAGCGGGTGCTGGGGGCGATCACCATCGTCGCCGGCGCGTGGTTCCTGATGACGTGGCCGAGCCAGGCGCGCACCCTGGCGTTCGAGCCGTACGCGCCCGCCACGCTGGCGAGCGTATCGACCGCCGGCAAGCCGGTGATGCTCGACTTCTCTGCCGACTGGTGCCTGCCGTGCCACGAACTCGAACGCAATACGTTCACCGATGGTGCCGTGAAGGCGAAGGCACGCTCGTTCCGCCTGGTGCGGGTGGATCTCACCCACTACGACTCCGACGAGAGCAACCGGCTGCGCCAGCGCTTCGGCATCCGGGGTGTGCCGACCATCGTGTTCCTGTCCCCGGACGGTCGCGAGGTGCTCCCCGCACGTGTCGAGGGCTTCCTCCCGCCCAGGCGCTTCATCGAGCACATGGCTCTCGCGCTCGAGGCCTCGCGCGACGTCACGCGCTGAGATCCACCGCCGGGGACCGGCGGGCGCCGGCGCCAAACGAGACGGGGCCCGGTCCGTGCGGGCCGGGCCCCGGTGACTTCGTGGCGGGCGGCTAGATCTTGAAGTTCCAGCCCACCATGAACTTGAACGACGGGACATCGCCGAGCCCGAACTTGATCTCGCCGAAGAAGCGGTTGCCGCTCGGCGTCGGCGCGCCGGCGCCCAGGATCAGGCTGCCGCCGGCGACCGTGTCGTTGTGATCGTTCTCGGGGAAGTTGTTGTCGTGGCTGTAGTTCGCGATCGAGGCGCCGGCGCCAGCGTACGGCGTCCAGTTCGTGTCCTTCAGACGGAAGTGGTAGTGCAGGTCGAAGTTGCCCTCGACGGTGGTGGTGTGGTCACCGAACCCGAACTCGAGGCTGGGATCGAAGGTGAGATTCTCGACGATCGGGCCGAAGGTGCCCTGACCGCCGAACACGAACTGGTCGGGAGAGGAGCTGAATCCGACGCGCGGCCCGATACCCTGGTCGATCGGGCCGGCGCTGCCGGCGAACGACGAGACGGGGACGAGCGCGAGCGCCGTGGACGCGACGAGCGCGAGCATCGATCGAAGTGAAATCATCGTGTGCCTCCGGGGTCGTGACGAGGTCGCCGATGAGGGGAGTCGGCGCAGCATAGGGAGAGCATCACCCGGATGCAACCGTGCCCGCCCGACGCTATCATCCCGGCGCGTGACGCTGGACGCTTCCCGGACGACGCACGGACCACACGAGGGCACGATGGACCGTCTCCCACCGCTTCACCGCATCGCGTGCTCCGCGGGCGCCGTGGCCGTGATCCTCGCGTGCGCCTCCGCGCGCGCGCACGCCACCATCACGCCCGGCGCGCAACCCGTGGTCGATCGCTACGTACGGGGCACCGGTGGTGCCGCGGCGCTCGCGGCCGAGCACGCCACGCGCCAGAGGTTCACGCTCACCGCGTTCGGTCTGAAAGGCAGCGTTCGGTCGTGGACCCGGCTGCCGGACCAGAGCGCGAGTCTCACCACGATCGGCCCGTTCACGCTGCGCGAGGGCGATGACGGCCGGACGGCGTGGCGCATCGATCAGAACGGACGCTACGCCGAGCTGGGCGGGAAGGACCTCGAGAACACACGCGCCGCGACGTGGTACGAGAACGAGATGTGGGCCCGGCCGGGGCAGGGCGGCGGCAGCGTCTCCCTCGCCGGCGCCGAAGAGGACTCGCTCGGCCGGTACGCCGTGCTGGAGGTCGTCGCACCGGGTGGACACGCGCGCCGGCTGTGGTTCGACGAAGCCACGGGACTGCTCGTGCGCAGTCGACAGCGCGACGACACGCGCGACATCACCGACGTGCTCTCGGACTACCGGGTGGTCGCGGGCCGGTTGCGCCCCGGGAGGACCGTGGTGCAGGTGGCGGGGATGGCGCTCAACGACGCCACGCTCACGCTCGACTCGCTGTGGGCGAACGAGACGCTGTCCGACACGCTGTTCGTCAGCCGCCAGGCGATGACCGAGTCCGCGGGCGTTCATTTCCGTGGCGGTGGTACGCGCGCCGTGATCCCGTTCCACTACGCGGCCCGCCATGTATGGGTCAAGGTCTCGGTCGACGGCGGCGAATTCGCGGACTTCCTGCTCGATACCGGCGCGAGCATCACCGTGCTCGACAGCGCCTTCGCCGCCTCGCGTGGCATCGTGGCCGAGGGCCGCGTGCAGGTGACCGGCGCGGGTTCGGACCAGGGCGGCGCCTCGTTCTCACAGGTGCGCTCGTTGTTCGTGCCGGGGCCCGATGGGCAGGGGGTCGAGCTGGGACCCGAGAAGGTCGCGGTGCTGTCGCTCGCGCCGCATCTCGAACCCTTCTTCTGGCGTCCGGTCGCCGGCGTGCTCGGCTACGACTTCATCAGCCGCTTCGCGCTCACCATCGACTACGACGCCGAGACCCTGACGCTCGAGGATCCACAGGGCTTCCACTACGGCGGCGGGGGTGCGCCGATCCCGTTCGAACTGTCCGGCAGCATCCCGGTGATCGAGGCGCGGCTCGACAGCTCCATCACCGGCCGTTTCCGGCTCGATGTCGGCAGCGGCTCGACGGTGGACCTGCACACGCCGTTCGTGCGCGCGAACCGGCTAAGCGAGCGCACCGGGCGCAAGCTCACCGCGCTCGGCGGCGGATTCGGCGGCACGTTCTCCGGCGATATCACGCGCATGAAGCGGATGGCCATCGGACCGTACGCCTGGGACGACCCGATCGTGATCCTGTCGGGCGCCCGGGAGGGTGGTCTCGCGAGCGAGGACTATGCCGGGAACATCGGCAACCAGGTGCTCGAGCGTTTCCGTCCGACGTTCGACTACACGCGCAAGACCGTGTGGCTCGAACCCGCCGCGCGTTTCGACGAGCGGGACGAATTCTCGCTCGCGGGCGTGCAACTCGCGCGCTTCGATGGCGTGGTGCGCGCGATGACCGTGCTCGCCGGTTCGCCGGCGCAGGCGGCCGGGCTCGCCGAGGGCGACCAGGTCGAGGCGGTCGACGGCCGGCCGATGAAGGACTGGACGCTCGAGGCGCTCGACGTGATGTTCGAGCGAGGCCGACCCGGCGAGCGTCACCGGATCACGTTCCGCCGCGACGGGAAGAAGCGCACGGTGACGATGGTGCTCGAGCGGATGCTCTAGAGCCTCTGTCGGAGAACTCCGTGTGAGCGCGCCGAGCCGGAGAACGCGGGCGGGTCGTCGCTCACCACCCGCTCACGCGTGGGCGTACGCCGCCGGACGCGCGCGCTCGAAATCGGTGCGCCGCTGGAACATCTCGCCGAGGTCGGCGAGCAGGCCCTCGTCCCATGGCGCCGCCACCAGCTGGAACCCGCACGGCATCCCGCCCTTGCCGGTGCCGCCCGGAAGCGCGATCGCCGGCAGCCCGCACGCATTGCCGATCCCACCCACCGGGTCGGAGTACGCCAGCGTGTCGTAGAGGTCGGACTCGACCGGGGGCGCCACCGACAGGAAGTTCGGGGTGACGATCACGTCGAAGTCGGCGAACCACGCCGCCATCTTCTCCGGCAGCAGACGGCGCATGCGCCACGCTTTCACGAGGTCCTCGCCCGAGATCGCGCGGCTCAGCTCCTGCTGGTACGGCGCCCAGGGATCCTCGAGCTGGCGGATGCTGCCGTCGCGGAAGAACCGCTCGAATGCCGACATCGCCTCGACGGTGATGATGAGTCCGGCGATCTCCGAGGCCGGGAACTCGGGCAGCTTCGCCGGCGAGAGCTGCAGGTCCATCTCGCGCAGGGTCTCGACCGCGGCGGCGAACACGTGGTGGGCCTCGATCTCGGCGCCCTTGGCGTTCCAGTCCGCCTCGATGATCGCGGTGCGCACGCGCCGCGGGTCGCGATGCCGCGCGACGAGGTCGGAGGGCGAGCGGTCGGCGGAGGTGGGATCGTCGGGGTCGAGCCCCGCGATCGACTGCAACACGAGGCGGCAATCGGCCGCCGAGCGGGCGAGCGGGCCGATCTTGTCGAACGAGTATGAGCCGACCATGCCGCCGGCGCGGCTCACGCGTCCGTATGTCGGGCGCAGACCGGTGACGCCGCAGAACGCCGACGGGCACAGGATCGACCCCCAGGTCTCATTACCGATCGCGAATCCGACCAGCCCGGCGGCCACCGCCGCCCCCGCGCCCGACGACGAGCCGCCGGTCCAGCGCGAGAGGTCCCACGGGTTGCGGCCGGGGCCGCTCGCCGAAGCGTTCGGGTAGCGATATCCGACACAGCCCGCGAACTCGACCATGGCGAGCTTGCCGAGCAGGATGGCACCGGCCTCGCGCAGCCTGCGCACCACGGTGGCGTCGCGTGGAGGCACGCGTCCCTTGCACGCGCGCGAGCCCCACTCGGTGGGGATGCCGGCGGTGTCGAGCAGATCCTTGGCGCCGTACGGGATACCGTGCAGCGGGCCGCGATAACGTCCGGCGCGCAGCTCGTCGTCGGCCTGTTTCGCCTCGGCCCGGGCGCGCTCGGTGGTCACGCGCGCGAACGCGTTCAGGGCTCCGGCATGGCGTGTGATGCGGTCGAGATACAGCTCGGTCAGGTCGATCGGCGAGATCTCGCGCCGGCGCAGCCGCGGTGCGAGCTGGGAGACGGGCGCGAACGCGTCGTCTTCATCGAGCGCCTTCACGGCTTCCTCCGCGGCGACAGCGGCCGGAACGCGAAACCCTGCTCGCTGCCCGGCGGGAGTTCGAACCCGCGGATGATCTTGAGCGTCTTATCGAGCGATTCGCGTTGTTCGGCCAGCCCTTTCGCCACCTTCGGCGATGGCGCCGCCGCGTCCGGCGCCGCGCGCGCGGCGCCGCGCCTGGCCGGCGCGGCCGCCAGCACGGGCGCCGCGAGGGTGGCGCCGGCGCCGGCCGCGATCAGCCCGACGAAGCGCCGTCGCGTGATCGCGCGTGGGCGCGGCGCCGGGTCGTGTTCGCTGCCCTCGTCGTGCGGTATCGCGTCGCCGTCCCGCCGGTCTTCGTGCTGCGTCATGAGCATCCTCCTCGTCGTGTCACGCCCTGCGCGCAGGATACGCCCGAAACTCCCGACCCCCCACCCGATCACACCGGATCCGCGCTCGCGAGCGGGCGTCCCTCGAACGCCTCGAGGCGCGTGCGCAGCCCGGCCGGCATCGCGATGCTGCGCTTGGTGCCGTAGTCGTAGCAGACCTGTACCGAGGTGGCCTCGACCACCACGCGGCCGGTCTCTCTCGCCCGGATCTCGTAGCGGAAGCCGAACGACTTGCCGCCGATGCGGTCGCAGCGCAGCCCGATCTCGAGCACCTCGTCCACCAGCGCCTCGGAGCGGAAGTCACAGGTGACGCTGGCAAGGATGAACGGCACCGAACGGTAGTCGTCGCGCCCGACGAGCGCGGCCCAGTAGGCCTGGCGCCCGACCTCGAGGTAGGTGACATAGACGGCGTTGTTGATGTGCCCCATGGCGTCGGTGTCGCGGAAGCGGGGCACGATGACGTGGTTCAGGATGAAATCGCCGCGTGCCATGCGTGGGTCCTCGGATCAGGGTCCG
>Ga0315273_10007640_pt1 | contig 13556 bp, 11 predicted proteins | sample YL17G02_0_MG_FD_205753 | JGI IMG/M metagenome (GOLD analysis project Ga0315273, IMG submission 205753) | Sediment microbial communities from Yellowstone Lake, YNP, Wyoming, USA - YL17G02_0 | ecosystem: Environmental > Aquatic > Freshwater > Lake > Sediment | place: USA: Wyoming | collected... | reverse complement strand
GCAGGGTCAGTTCAACGTGCCGCAGGGCGGTGGCGTGAACAATCTGATCCTGAACTTCCAGACCGCGCTACCGCGTCAGGGGCGCTATACGTTTGTGCTGCGAGTCGACAACGTGCAACTCGACGTGTGCACGATTCAGGTGGCGCAGACGCCGGCGGGACAGAACGCGACGGGCGGGCCGACCGGGACGCCGAGCGGGGACTAGGGCGGAAGGATTCACCGCTTCACGATGAGGTTAGGTTCTTGGTTCGCGCTAAGGACATGCTTGCGCCCGTGCGCATCGGCACCTACGCCGCGCGCTTTTCCGCGGCACCACCCATACCCCAGCGCGCGATCACGCTCTCGGCGATCAGCAGCAATAGCGCAAGCGCGATGAACAGGCTCCACAGTTCGCGGCCATAGCGCGCTTCGCGCACACGGCGCGCGAGATCGGCGCCGGCGCGCACGACCTGTGCTCGCCCGTTGGGGAAGGCACGCACCAGTGCCTCCTCGGGCATCTCTGAGAGATCGGACTCGCGTGCATCGGGATTGACGGCGAACGTGCTGCGCAGCTGGCCGCCGGCCGTGACGCGATAGAGCCCGGGGCGTTCGAGCGGGGCCGAGCGCAGCCGTGTGGCGCCGCGCTCCGAAACCAGCTCGCTCGGTATTTCGCGCCCGGTTTCGTCCTCGATGCGCCACGCCCCGGTGCTCGCGGGCGCCAGGTAGCGATCGCCGGGCGCCAGCGACGCGGCGGCGGTGCCGCGCGCGAGCACCTTCGCCGCCTGGTGAACCAGGGGCAGGAATGCGCCACTGAGCGCGAAGTCGGTCATGGCGGGATCGAGCGGCGCGAGCAGGATCAGCGCGTGCGGCGCTTCGACGAGTGCGGGGTGGGCGCGATCGAACGCGAGCAGCGTGCGTGTTTCGCCGCCGGGTGAGAAGGCGCGCACCGCACCGAAGCGTGCGCTCGACAGCGGCTCGCCGGGACGGCTCGGGAATCCGGCGAGCACCGGGTGTCCGGCGACATTGCGCGTGAGGCGCCACGCGGTACCGGCGGGCGCGGTCTCGAGCGGTCCGAGCGTGCCCGCGTTCATCTCGCGCAGCAGCGATGTGTTCCAGAACGCCGCGTCCGCGCGCGCGCCGGGAACCAGCAGCAGTGCGCCGCCGGCGCGGTGGAAATCGAGCACCGCCTGGAGCTCGACCGAGCCGAGTCGCTCGACGTCGTGGATCACCACGGCGTCGGCGTCGCCAAGCCGCGCGGGGAGCGTGGCGCCATCCACGGCTTCAGGAGCCAGGCCGGAGGCCGGCGCTCCGGCTTCCAGCGCTAGACGCAGCGGCGAAGGTCCGCCGTCTTCGCGCACCAGCACCCGCAGGGTTCCCGCGCGACCCGCGGCGAACACGCGGGTGTTGTCGAGCCCGAGCGCGTCGTCGGGGATCCGCGCGATGCCGCCCTGCTCCGGCATGCGCGCGAGCGGGAGGAGTGTGGAAGATTCGCCGCTCTGTGGCAGATCGAGAAATCCGCGTCCGAGTGCCGCGTCCGTGCGCGCTTCACGCACGTCGATCGCGAGATCTCCCGCCGGCGCACCGAATGATGTGCCGGTCACCGACAGTGCCAGCTCGCCTTCGGTCGGCGCCAGCGCTGCGTCGGAAAGCATTGCATTCGCACGGCTGCGCGGGGAAAGCGGCACCAGATAGACGCGCGCGCGATCCCATGGACCCGCCGGCGCGCTGAAGCGTGCCGGTGCCGCGGCAACCGGCGCTGCCGCGCGCCCGGGTCCGCCCGCAGCGGCAGCGAAGCCCGCGCGTTGGAAATCCGAGATCCAGAACAGTTCCCGGTTCAACGCGCGCGACTCGGCGAGCGTGCGCGCGGCGAAATCGAGTGCCGCGGCATGATCGGTGACGCGCGCGGTGGGTGCGATCGACTGTACGGCGGCGCGCATCCGGCCCAGATCCGAACTCGGCCGCGGGGTCGCGGGATGCGGGCCGGCGTCATACGGCACGAGCTGGATCTCGTCCTGGGGCCCGAGCGTGGTCTGGAGATCCTCAGCCACACGCCGCGCCTGATCGAGCAGCGTGCCACCGCCTGCACCGCCCGCGGCGGCAGTCATGCTGCCGCTCTGATCGACGAGCACGACGACGGTGGTGGCGGCACCGCTCCTCGATCCCACGCTGCCTCGCAGTGCGGGACGCGAAATCGCGATCGCGAGTGCGACGATCGCGAGCGTGCGCAGCAGCAGCAGCAGCCATTGCTTGATCTTAAGGCGACGAATTTCGCTCTGGTTGACCTCGGACAAGAATTCGAGCGAGGGGAAGCGGACTTCCTTGGGCGTGCGGCGCGTGAACAGATGGATGATGATCGGGATCGAGGCGGCCGCGAGCCCGAACAAGAACAGCGGATTGAGGAAGTTCATCGCGGATACTCGACGAATGCCGCGCGCGCATCATCCCAGCGCTCGATGCGGGTGACGGGATGCAGCTCCCACGACGCGAGGCGCGTGCGGCCAGGAGCGGGGGCGTTTTCGTATTCGTAGTCGTAAAGCAGCCAGCCAGTGAGTCGCACGCGTCGCGTGCCGCTGTCCCACGGCGTCGTGCCGCCGAAGTTCGGATGGAACAACTCCACCAGTCGCGGCCAGCGCCAGCGTTGCGAGCCGCGACGCCAGCGCGGCGTGATCTCGGCGGTGACGTAGCGCACAATGCCTTCGCCCGGCAGCCGCGGAATCGACACCAACTCGAGGTGCACGTCGTCATCGGCGGCGCGCACCATGTGCTGCACGTAACCTTCGAGCGTGACGGCCCGCAACTCGATGCCGGAGTACTCGCCGACCGACAGGTTGCGCGGCAGTGCCGCGATCGCTTCGTACGTCGTGGCGTCGGCCGAATCCGGTGAGGTCGTGCGATCCTTCATCTCGCGCAGGTGCTGTGCCTCGGTACTCGCGGTCGGGAGCTCGCCGAGCATGTGCAGGTAGGCAGAGAACGCACCGAGTCCGGCGAGGAACACCAGTGCTGCGGTGAGGCGCAGGATCACATCAGCCTCGCGCGCTTCTCGAGATAAGCAAGCAGGGCGCGATCGAACGGCGTGCGCGTGTCGATCTGCACGTAGTCGATGAGGCGCTCGCGGCAGTTGCGGCGGTAGAAGTCGGTCCACGCCTCGAGCTTCTCGCGATAGCGTCGCGCGATCTCCCATGGCTCGGTGGTGAGCCGCTCGCCGCTCTCCATGTCCACGAACGTCGCGGTGTCGGTATAGGGGAACTCGATCTCGTCGGGATCGAGGATGTGGAGCACCACGACTTCATGGCCGCGATGGCGAAAGTGCTGAAGTCCTGACAGCACCTCCTCCGGCTTGTCCATGAGATCGGAGCACAGGATCACGAGCCCGCGGCGCTTGATGCGTTCGGCCAACTCGTGAAGCGCGGGCCCGAGCCGCGTCTTGCCCGCCGGCGCATGTGCGCCGAACGCCTTCAGGAGCACGTCGAGATGTGATCGCACCGCGCGCGGTGGCACGTAGGCAACCGGGTGGTCGGCGAACAGCAGTGCCCCGACCGCGTCTTGTTGGTGAATCATGAGATACGCCAGGGCGGCGGAGATCGACTGCGCATATTCGATCTTGCTCATCGCGGCGCGCGACGAGCGAAACGCCATCGAGCCCGACAGATCAATGAGCAGGTGGCAGCGAAGATTGGTTTCCTCGGTGTACTGCTTCACCAGGTAGCGGTCGCTGCGCCCCCACACTTTCCAGTCGATGTTCTTGAGCGGATCGCCCGGCAGGTACGGGCGGTGCTCGGCGAACTCGACGCTGAAGCCGTGGAACGGCGAGCGGTGCATGCCCGAGATGAAGCCCTCGACGACCGCGCGCGCGCGCACGTCGAGATGTCCGAGACGTGCGACCACCGCCGGGTCGAGAAACCGCTGTCCGCCGCGCGCCCCTTCGATCGCCACGTCAGTCCTTCCATGCCCAGACGATCATCTGCTGATCGTCGTGCTCGAGTGGCTCGTTCTGGAATCCGCCGCGGATGTCCCAGCGTGCGTAGCCGGCGTGGCGCAGCAACAACTCGAACTCGTAACGGTATACCCAGCGTTGCAGGGTCTCGAACCGCTGCGAGTCCAGGCAGCGTCCAGTAGCATCCAGTTCGCGCACCTCGATCTGTGAGCGCTGGCACTGGCCGACCGTGTTCTTGAAGCGGGTATCCCACAACTGGAGCGTGTTGCCGTTGATCGGGTGGGTGGACTGAAGTTCCAGCACCGGCTCGCCGTTGGGATCAGTCCACAGCGCGAGGCTGGGATAGGACATGTGCAACACCAGCACGCCACCCGGTTCGAGGTGCTCGCGGATGCACCGCAGCGCGCGGAGCTGGTCGTCGATCGTCTCGCAGTGCGCGAACGCATTGAACGCGCAGATCACGCGCTGGTAGCGGCGTGGCATGGTGAAGTCGCGCATGTCCCCCTGGAACACGCAGGGCTCGAGGCCGCGCGAGCGAGCCTTCTCACGCAGCTGGTCGAGCATGGCGGGATAGGCATCGACCCCGTCGACATCCACGCCCGCGTGGAGCAGGCGCAACAGGATGCGTCCGGTGCCGCATGCGACTTCGAGCACCGGGCCACCCGCGGTGTTTGCGACTTCGAGCCAGTACGGTACGTCGAACGCAAACGACTCGAACAGGAGATCGTAGAGATCGGGCGCCTCGTAAGGTGACGGCAGCGTGGCGCCGGTGACGGCCGCCGGCCCGCACTGGCTCACGTTCAGTCCTTCCATGCGGTCCAGACCATTTCGTCCTCGGGGGTCAGCAGGGGCCGGCCGTCGAATCCGCCGCGCACCTCCCAGCGCGTGAAGCCAGCCGCACGCAGCAGCAGCTCCATCTCGAACCGATAGACCCAGCGCAGCGTGAAACGGTAGTGATGCGTCACGGGTTGCCCATCCTCGGGCGTTTCGATCACCTCGCGATCGGCGACGAGTGTCTGGCGGACGAGGTCATAGCGCTGCGTCGACCACAGCGCGATGGGATGCCCGGTCACGGGATGCACGATCTCGCGTTCGAGCATGCGCTGATCGCGATGCTCGGCAATGTAGGCGTGGTTCGGATAGAACAGGTTCATCACCAGTGATCCCCGGGGCTCCAGATGCTCACGAATGCAGCGCAGCGCGCGGATCTGGTCCTCGGTGGTCGACAGGTGCATGAACGCCCGGAACGGGATCGTGATGAGGCCGTAGCGGCGCGGCATCGTGAAGTCCCGCATGTCGGCGACCACCACGCGCAGCTTGAGTTCCGCGGCCGAGGCCTTCGCCTTGAGCCGCGCGATCATCGCGGGCTCCAAGTCGAAACCGTCGATGTCGACGCCGGCCTGGGCGGTGGGAATCAGGATACGCCCGGTGCCGCATGCCGCTTCGAGCACCGGCCCAGGCGACGCTTTTGCCAGATCGCGGTAGAACGCGAGGTCGTCGTGGTACCAGGAATAGACGATGTCGTAGAGAGCAGGATCGACATACGGCGTCGCGATCGATTCGTTCATGCGGGGATTGCGCGCGGCGCCGGAATGCTCCGGCTAGGCTCGCTCGCGCCGTCCTTTCCAGATCGCGTACACCGGGAAGCCGAGTACTGCGATGATGACACCGGCCGCGGCGCGCCAGCCGCTCGTCGTGAGATCGCTTGCGATAATTACAACCGTGACGACCACGAACAGCACGGGCGTGAGTGGATAGAGCGGCGTGCGGTACGACGCGGCCGCGATCGCGCCCTTGGACTCGCGTTCGCGCCGGCGCTGGACGAACAGCGCGGCGGTGGTGAGGCCGTAGAACAGCCACGACGTGGTGACGAACCAGCCCGACACGTCTTCGAAGCCTCCGGCGAGCGCGAGCCAGATGCACGCAAGAATCGCCTGCACCCACAGCGCGTTGCCCGGAGTGCCACGCACCGGATCGAGCTGGGCGAGCGGCTTCCACAGCAGTCCGTCCGCCGCCATCGCCTGTGTGACCCGCGGACCGGTCAAGATCGCGCCGTTGGTGGTGCCAAACGTCGAGATCGCGACCAGCACCGCGAGCGCGTGGCGGCCCCAGCCACCGAGCAGCCGTCCGATCGTCTCCGAGCCCACGGCTTCGTAGGTCGCGACATCGCCCGGTGACAGTACGCGGAAATACGCGAGGTTCGTGAGCACGTAGGTCACGATCACGAGCACGGTTCCCCACACGATCGCGATCGGGAGATTGCGCCGCGGGTTCATGACTTCGCCACCGACGTAGGTGCAGTCGGTCCACCCGTCGTAGGCGAACAGGATCGGAATCATCGCCACGACCAGCGCCATCATCAGCGGGCGGGCGGGTGCAGCCGCGCTGGTCGCGGCGCCTTCCGGCAGCGGGCCAGCGGGATGGGACGCATGCAGGGTGAAGGCGAGCACGACCAATGACAGAATGCCGATCAGCTTGAGCGTCGTGAACACCGACTGCGTTCGGACGCCTTCCTTCACGCCGAGCCAGTTCACGAATGTGAGCAGCAGGATCGCGCCGATCCCGACCCCGAGCTCTGCTGTGTGCGGCAGATGCAGCGCCTCGCACAAGTAGAGCGCGAATACGCTGGTGATCGAGGCGATCACCGTCGGCTTGATGACCCACAGGTTTGCCCACCCGAACACGAAGCCCCACGCGTTGCCGAAGCCTTCGCGGATGAATACGTAGAGCCCGCCGGTCCTGGGATGCGCGACCGCGAGTTCCGCGAGCGCGAGCGAACCGCACAGCGACAGGACGCCGCCCAGCACCCACGCCATGATCACGAGCGGGACCGAATGCAGTTCCTGTGCAACCGAATGCGGAGAGCGGAAGATGCCCGAGCCAATGATGTTGCCGACCGTGATCGCGGTGGCGGCGTAGAGGCCAATCTGCCGCGCGAGTTCGAAACCGGGACGAGGTGTCGCGTGGGGAACGGTGGCCATCGGGTTCTCCCTAGGCGGCGGGGGTCGTGCGGCACGGCACAACACCCGAGCCGTCTACTCGCTCGGGACCGCCTGGAGCAACTCTTGAATGATGCGCTCGGGCTTGATGCCCTCGGCCTCGGCGGTGAAGTTGCTGATGATGCGATGACGCAGCACCGCGGGCGCAATCGCCTTCACATCTTCGATGCCCGGAGCGAACCGCCCGAGCAGCACCGCGCGCGTCTTGGCGCCCAGCACCAGGTACTGCGAGGCGCGCGGGCCCGCGCCCCACGACACCCACTGCTTCACGAATTCGGGAGCGCCTTCGCGTCCGCGCGTCGCGCGCGCGAGCCGCACCGCATAGCGCACCACGTGGTCGGCGACCGGCACGCGGCGCACCAGCCGCTGGAGGTCGAGGATCTCCTGCGCGCCAAGCACGCGCTCGAGCTTGGGGACGTGGTCCGACGTCGTCGCGGCGACGATCCGCTCTTCCTCGTCCTGCTTCGGGTAGTCGACCTGGATGTTGAACATGAACCGGTCGAGTTGCGCTTCGGGCAGGGGATAGGTGCCTTCGAGCTCGATCGGATTCTGCGTCGCGAGCACGAAGAACGGCAGCCCGAGCGGGTAGGTCTGGCCACCGGCCGTGACCTCCTTCTCCTGCATCGCCTGCAGCAGCGCGGCCTGCGTCTTGGGCGGGGTACGATTGATCTCGTCGGCGAGCACGATATTCGCGAACACCGGTCCGCGGATGAAGCGGATCGAGCGCTTGCCGGTGGCATCGACCTGTTCGATCACGTCGGTACCGGTAATGTCGCTCGGCATCAGGTCGGGCGTGAACTGGATGCGCTTGAAGTCGAGATCCATCACGCGCGCCAGGCTCGAGACCAGCAGTGTCTTCGCGAGGCCCGGCACGCCCACCAACAGCACGTGGCCGTTGGAGAACAACGCGGTGAGCAGCTGATCGACGACTTCGTCCTGCCCGATGATGACCTTGCGCAGCTCGACGAGAATGCGCTCGCGGGCGCTCTTCAACTGTTCGACGGCTTTAAGGTCGGAGGTGGTGTCGATCGTCACGGGATCCTCGCTCGGCCGGGAGCGCTCGATGCACGCGGCGCAGGTGCATCGGGATGCGGCACAGGTCGGTCAAGCCTAGCATGCGCCCCACAGGCGACCAAGGCCGCTCGGTGCGAACGGTGCGAACGGGGTGAGGGCGGGACGAGCGCGGGAATGTGTTATGGGAACCGGAGTCACCACTCGCGGTGTAGCATCTGGCAGCCGACCTCTAGAGTTTCTGGTCCACGCCGCGGGTCACGACGGAGGGAATCGCGATGGGAATCAAGAGATCCATGTTCGCGCTGAGTCTCACCCTTCTGACCGGCTGCTCCACCTCGCGCTCGCTGCTCGTCCAGCCGCACTCCGATCCCCAGGAGAACACACTCGGTTCCGAGCGGCAGCGCATCGCGGGATACGTGCTGCAAGGTGGCGAGCGCCTCGCGTTCGCGGGCTACGTCGAAGCCCGCGGCGACACGCTCCACTTCGTGCGCCACAGGATCGAGTCGCGCGGACTCGAGCTCCCCAAGCCCTTGATCGTCCGCGACATCCCGCGCGACTCAGTGTTGGCCGTGGACGGATCGTTCTCAGACGTGCCGGCGAGCATTCTCATGGGCGTCGGCGTCGTCGGCTTCGTCCTTCTGCTCGCGGGGCTGGGGATTGCCGCCAGCTTCCGGTCGTGGTCGTTTGAATTGTGACGGAGGGCCGCTCAGCGCACGAGCCTCACCACACGCGTGCGCGAGCGATCTCCGTCGCGCTCGACCCAGCACGCGAACGCGCTGTGCGGGTCCGCACCCGCGAGCCACGCGTCACGCACATCACCGCCCAGAAAGACCCACGGTGTGAGCGAGCCGCTGGGATCGAGTGCCCGCACCGCGAACACCGTGTGCGTGGTGTCGGCGGCGGGCCGCGCTTCCACGCCAATCAGGGTCGCCTCGCCGAGTGCCGTCATGCGCGGGCTCGTAGCCTGATCGATGCTGTCGGTGAGCGCACGCTTCATGCCGCCGGATCCCCCGTCGAACCGCCACGACATCAGATAGACGCCGGGCACACCGGCGCCGGTGTACCACGCGTAGTGGCCGCCGGTGTCACGGTTCCACGTCAGCGCGGGTCCGACATCGGGGCAGCCGGGCAGATACCAGCGGTCCGCGTGCAGCACGGTGTCGACCGCGAAGGTTGAGCCGCCGTCGCGCGACACGGCGAGCGCGGGATCGCGCAGGTTGAAATAGGCTGAGCGGTACGCGAGCGCGATGCCGCCCGACGCATCGGTGGCCACCATCGGGCGGCAGCACGCGCAGACGGTGTCGCGCATCCGCTGATTCGCAGACCACGACTGGCCGCCGTCGAAGCTCATCGCGCGATAGAGCGACGAGCCCGTCGGCTCGCCTTGCGCAGTAGCGTAGTCGCGTTCGTCGAGCCACGCGGCGAACAGGGCGCCGTCGGGGCGAAACGCCACCGCCGGAAAGCCGTGGAACGCCAAGACGCCACTCGCGCGATCGTCGTTGAGATAGGCGACCGGCCCGAGCGTCACACCGCCGTCGCTGCTTGCGCGCGAGGCAATGTCCACCGCGCGCTCAACGCCGGGACGGCGAGCCCCCCACGTCACGATCAGCGCGCCAGCCGGCCCGAACACGGCCGCCGGGCGGCCCTCGGGGTATGAGGACACACTGCCCGGCACGTCGTTGACGCGCACCGGCGCGGAGAACGTTGTGCCGCTGTCGCGCGAGACCGCGAGCCACAGCTCGCGCGCCCCGTTCGTGTCGCGGGTCACGTAGGTGAGCGCGACCCGGCCGTGCGCATCGGCTGCGACCGCGGGGTCGCGCGCATCGATCGAATCGAGGAACGCAGGCGACACCTCGCGCACCGTGATCCAGTCGGCCGGGTGGCGCGGTGTGGCACACCCGGCGACCAGCGCGACCACGAACGCGGCCGAGCACAGCAGTGAACGTCGAAATATCTTTGGGGGCATGGTCGGTTACTCGAGTTTGAGCAATTTGAACGGCGTGGCACCGCGTGCCGGAAGCATGCGCACCAGATAGATGCCAGGTCCTGGCGAACGTCCGGCGGCATCGGCGCCATTCCATGTGAACACGCCCACGGTACCACCCGCCTCGAGGCGGCGCACCCGCCGCCCGGTGACATCCCAGATTTCGATCGCGCGCACACCCGGGGCGGTGATGCGCGTCGTAGCGCGAAACGGATTCGGAGAGGCGAAGCCCTGACGTCGCGTGGGCGTGGCCGGCGAGGGCGCCGCGGTGACGGGCGGGCGCGCGACGGCGCCGAGCACCGTGAATCCGAAGCGCACCTGATCGAGGGGCAGCGGCAGATAGGGCTCGTTCGCATCCGTCGTCACGGGTGTGGCGGTCGTATCGAGTTGATAGACATAGCCGCGCAGCGTGAAGCGGCGTTCGCCCGCCGCCACGACCTCCGCCCACGGCACGATCGTCTCGAGGCGGAATTCGCCGCGCAACGTGGTCGTGCCGCCGATGCGCGGCCAGACGCGCACCGGCCCCAGAAACGAATCGGGCAGCACGAACGTGACCGACGCGAGCACACGCCGCGTGCCGGCGAAACGCCCGACGCGATCGGTGCCGCCGAAACCCGGCTCGCCAATCACGAGTGTGTCGGCATCGAGCGGCTCGAACGTGTCCGCAGCCAACTCGTCATGCCACACGCCCATTTCGCGCGACACGAGTGCGAGTGCGGCCGCGAGGTCGAGCCGCCCGCAGCCGGTCTCACGATCGATGCCGGGCGGTCCAATATCGCTCGCGCTCGCCCGCAGCACTTGCTGGAAGTCCACGTCGATCAACTCCGGCCGCGCGGCGGCAAGCAGGCCGATGCCACCGGTGACGAACGGCGCCGCGAACGATGTGCCCGATGCAGCGACATAGTTGCGACGCGTCGAGCCGCTCGCGGAGGCGTAGGTGATGAACGTCGTCCACACGTCCACGCCCGGTGCGAGCAGATCGAGCCCGGGACCGTAAGACGAGAACGGCGCACGGAGGTCGTTCATATCCGAGGCGCCGACCTGAACGCACAGCCCGTCCGCCGCGAATGCGGCCGGGTACTGCGGCAGCAGTCCGTCGCGAAAGCCACGATTTCCGGCGGCAGCGACGACCACGCAGCCGTGCGTAATCGCTTCCTGGAGCGCGAGGCGTTCAACCCGGCTCGGCGCGGCACCCGCAAACGAGAGGTTGACCGCCCGCGCGCCAAGACGCGTGGCGTGCAGGACCGCCCTGGCGATGTCGAACGACGAGGCGGACCCGCTCGCGCCGCGCGTGATCTTGAGCGGCAGGATGCGGCACCCGGCGTTGGTGCTTCCGTCGCCGCCGCACACGCCGGCGACGCCGAGCGAATCGAAATGAGCGCCGTCGTTCGTGCGCGCCGCCATCACACCCGCGACCGGCGTGCCGTGGCCGTACAGATCCCGCACGTCGAGCCCTTCAGCGAGGTCGATCCCCTGGGCGATGCGCGTGTCTCCCCCGGACAGTGTGCCACCCAGCTCCGGATGCGCTTCGTCGATGCCAGTGTCGGCGAGCCCCAGCAGCACATCGTTCGCACCGGTCGACACGTGCCACGCCTCGAGCGCGCGCACGTCCCTGCCCGGTGCGCCTTCGCTGTGGTTGTCGAGCCCCCACTGGCGCCCGTCGCGGAACATCGGATCGTTCGGGAAGTCGCCGTCGCCCGCATGCCGTGGTCGCGCCGAGGTGGGGTTGGGGCGGGACGCAGACGCGGCGAGCGGCGCGGAAGGCGCATAGCTCCACAGCGCCGCTTCGCGGATCGCGTTGTGTTCCACCCACGCGACGCGTGGGTCGCGCTCGAGCGCGTCGAGCGCGGTGGTGGCGGTCGCTGAATCGGAGGCGGTGAACAGCCAGATGTCGGCCGGACCGATCGCGAATGGGTGGGCGAGCATCGCGGAATGGACGACAGCGGATGGCGCGGAAAACTGAAGACCCGCACCCAGGCTCGCGACCGGACGCAGGCCAAGATCTGTGAAGGCCGTGGGATCGATCGTTCCCGACGACCCATCCGGCGCCATCGCTCGCTCGCGAGCACCTGGAGAAGCGGGCGCGGCGAACGCCACGATCAATTCACGTGCGATGTCGCAGCGTGCGTCAGCGTGGGCGGGAACCGGGACGGTGAGCGCGAGGGCGAAGGCGAATGCAGCGATGCGTTGCGTGCGCATGGCAACCTGTGCGGAGGCAGGATTGCGGGGGCACGAACTCAGCGGAGCCGCACCATAGTCATGAGCGAACCTGAGAGCAAGTGCCTCAGCGTCCCGGATCGAACTCCGAGCGGGCCTGACTCGAGATGCGCAACTCGTCCATCATTCCCTGGAACGCGTAAACCGGCGCATGCGAGACGCGGTCCCCCGCCTTGAGGTCACCGCTGAAGTTGCTGAGCTTGCGCGTGTCGAAATAGTTGCCGATCAGCAACGGCGCCGGGCTCGGGCGGATCGAGGTCAGCGAAGCGAACTGGGCGTCGAGGCGGCCGTTGATGAAGAATCGCACCACCGCGCCGTCGTGCGTCACCGCGACGTGGGTCCAGCGCTGGAGCGGGATTTCGGTGGCCGAGAAGAACACGACCCGCGGCACCGGCGCGGCAGGCTGGAACGCGAACATCAGGCGTCCGGAGGTCGCACCGGCGATCAGGTTCCGGTGGAATCCTGGCGATTGGATCTGCGTGAGGCGCTCCGGACTCTGCTGGCCGACGATCGAAAACAGCCAACTCTGCTCGTTCGCATACTCAGACCAGCGTCCCGCGATCGTCGCGTCCTCGAACAGGCTCAGTTGCTCCGGTGAGATCCACGCCTCGACCGTCAGATGCTGCGAGTCCAGTTCACGCGAGGCTGGCACGTAAATCCACGATTCGATCGAGTTCGTAAATGCGCGCGCACTGCCGAAGCGGCCAAAGTCGGTGCGCGTGTCGACGCCGGCGGTTCCGTTGAGACGGTCGGGCCCAGCATCATTGCAAGCGGTGCCGCCGAGTTCGTCCATGTGATAGAGCGCGAGCGTGATCGAATCCGCGGCCGGCGCGCGCGAGGTGGTCACATCGGACGGGCTGCTTGTGCTGCGCGCGCATGCGGCGCAGGCGAGCGCGAGGATGATCGGCGCAAGCGAACGAGCGTGCGTCACGGCGTGCCGGACAGTCGGGCGATACGGTCGCGGGCGGCGGCCTCGGATTCGCGGTCGCCAAGTGACGCATAGAGCTCGGCCATACGAACCAGCGTTCCGTAATCGCGCGCGATGCCGATCAGCGGGCGCCAGGCCCGGGCCGCATCGGCCTCGCGGTGCTGCAGCACGAGCGCCCAGCCCCGGCCGATGCCGCCGAGTGGATTGCCAGGGTCGATGGCGAGCAGGCGGTCGAACACGCGCCCGGCGGTCGCGGGCTCGTTCTGCACCAGCAGCACGTCCCCGAGCAACGCGAGCGCCTGGGCATCGCGTGGCTGGAGGGCGAGCAGGCTCTCGAGTGCGCCACGGGTTTCATCGAGCTTGCCGACGGTGCGCGCGATCACGGCGTAATTGTAGAGGGTGGTCGCGTTGCGGCCATCCACGAGAAGTTGCGCGCGCAGTTTGTGGTACACGAGCATCGTGTCGTTCGAGAGCCACGCCGGACGGATGCCGAAATCCCTG
>Ga0315273_10007639_pt1 | contig 13557 bp, 21 predicted proteins | sample YL17G02_0_MG_FD_205753 | JGI IMG/M metagenome (GOLD analysis project Ga0315273, IMG submission 205753) | Sediment microbial communities from Yellowstone Lake, YNP, Wyoming, USA - YL17G02_0 | ecosystem: Environmental > Aquatic > Freshwater > Lake > Sediment | place: USA: Wyoming | collected... | reverse complement strand
GCTAACAAAAAGGCCGCCCAAAATGGACGACCTGACGCTTGACGCGGACTTGGACCACCACTTATTCAAGACGAATCTACGCGAATCGCGCTCGATTAGCGCGGCCGCCTACAATATGATCCCGGCGATGGTCGCGTTTGCCATCCTGGCTGCAACGTTGTTAGGAATCCCGGATCCGCTAGTCAACGCTCGTGAGAACGGCGTCTTCCGAAGTTATAAGATTAGCGGCATTCCATCTTTCTCGATTCTGACCATTCCGGGTTTGACGACCATGCTTCATCTGGTGATCGTGACAGTGATAATCACGGTCACTGCGCCATTGTTGTTCGACGCTCCATTGCCAGCAAACTGGCTCCACTTTGCCCTGATCTTTGTGGCGATGGCAGTTGCCTGTGCAGGGTTGAGCGTCCTGATCGGTGTGGTCTCCCCCAGCTCACGCATGACAGTGCTATGGTCGCAGCTTGTTTTCGTCCCATCCATGCTATTGGGCGGTCTGATGCTTCCGTACAGCATGTTGCCCGAAATTGCCGGAAGACTCGCGCAGCTTCTACCCGCCACCCAAGCGATGAACGCCTTCAATGGACTGGCGATGGGAAAAGCGGCCTCCTTTCCTCCCTGGGGTTCGGTCATCATGTTGTCTATCAGCGGCGTTTTGGCGTTTGGACTGGCCGTCTATCTGTTTAGTTGGGACAGTCGCAACACGACGCGGCGGGGACATCCCTTGCTGGCCTTGCTGGCTCTATTGCCGTATATTGCTGGGATACTCTTGCTGGCGTAACCGCAAGGGAGCGACGGCAACAGACTAAGCTGCGGCCGCCCGGTGTCCACTTACCCCAGAACCTGCGCCCACTACGGGTGTCGCAGCGTGGTTCCTCTTTCAATTATCAAATCGACGGGGGCATGGGAGGAGGGGGGTTCCTACCCGGCATCGTGCATGCCGGCGAGCACACCACCACGGGCAACCACTCGTCAATCTGAATCCGTCAGATCATCGCAAAGTAGGGCAACGGAGGGAGATATCTCATGGTTGGCACCCATCCTTCACAGCGCGAGCTAACGCGGACGGTGTATGTGCGCTCCGTTCTTGCCGTTCCGGCAATATGGGCTATCCTGTTCATCCCGGCCGGAACCCTGGCCTATTGGCAGGCGTGGCTATACATGGCCATCCTCCTCATCCCGATGTTCTTTGTGATCCGGTATCTTCTCAGGCACGATCCTCAACTGCTGGAACGCAGAATGCAGTCGCGCGAGAGAGAGATTGCACAGCAGCGCATCATCAAGCTGTCCTACCTCTATTTGCTCGTCGCCTTCATGCTGCCGGGCCTCGACAAGCGATGGGGCTGGTCCGCAGTGCCTCCGCCGGTGGTGATCGCCGCAGATCTCGTCGTCCTGCTGGGCTATGGGCTCTTTGTCCTGGTCCTGCGGGAGAATCAATACGCTTCTCGCACCATCCAAGTCGAGCAGGAGCAGCAGGTTATCATCAGCGGCCCCTATTCGCTCGTGCGGCATCCGATGTATGTGGGCGTGTTGCTGATGTACCTCGCCTCTCCGCTGGCCCTCGGGTCCTACTGGGCGCTGCTCCCTGCCCTGCTGATCATCCCGATTCTCGTCGCGAGGATACTGAACGAGGAGAAGGTGCTTGAAAGAGATCTGGAAGGATATCCGGAGTATCAGCTCGTCACCAAGTACCGAATGCTCCCGGGTGTCTGGTAGAGCGGCAAAGGCTTTGGCTGCCCGAGAACTCGCCGAGGCCGGGTCGACTGGCGTGCGAGGGGGCCCGGTTGCCTGGTTTGCCGTTGTCCTTTGGAATGACGCTGACAGGCCCGATCCCCCGAGCGGCATAGCATGAGGCCATCAGAGGAGGGAGATGGGATCCGCGCCCATATCATTCTGACGGGAGGAACAAGCCAATGTCCGTATCTCGCCTGGCACACATCACCAAGATCGGGGTGGAGCAGATGGGCGATCTTGCCGACAGTCTCAAGGACCCCGAGGTGTTGCGACTCGAGAATCTTGACACTGACCTGCGCCCGCCGCAGAGTGCCATCGAGTTCACCCAACGCGCGGTCGAAGACGACGACGCGAACAGCTACCTTCCCTTCTTCGGACTCGATGTTCTCCGCCAGGCGGCAGCAGCCCTGATCGGGCGCCAATCCGGGCAGCAATACGACTGGAATACAGAGTGTCTCATCAGCGCAGGGGGGTTGTCGGGCATCCTCAACGTACTATTGGCTACCCTCGAACCCGGCGATGAAGTCTTGATGACCGACCCTATCTACGTTGGCCTGATCAACCGCGTCCGCCTCGCCGGTGGAGTCCCCCGCTTCGTCCCGCTGATTCCATCCGATCGGGGCTGGCGATTGGATCTCGAAGCGCTGTCTCGAATCCACCCCAGGCTGGTGAAGGTCGCGCTCCTGATGAGCCCCTCCATGCCAACGGGTGCGGTGCTCAACCCGGAGGAATGGCAGGCCCTGATCGATTTCTGCAAACGCGCAAATTGCTGGCTGATCGATGATGCGGCCATGGAGCGCATTCTCTATGACGGCCATTCCGTCATCCATCCTGCCTCGTTCGCAGAATTGCGCGGCAGGGTGATCACAGTCGGCTCCGTGTCAAAGGAATACCGCATGATTGGGTGGCGTGTGGGCTGGATCGTCGGGCCAGCAGATATCATGGCTGACATCGCCAGGGTCAGCATCACCAATGTGGTGTGCCAGACAGGAATTGCGATGGGCGCCGCGGCCTCGGCGATCAATGATCCCAACGACGGCATTCGCTCCTGTGTCGAGGAATGGCAGCGCCGCCGCGACGTCCTGCTCGGCGAGCTGTGCGAACACGGCGCGATTCCGCCCCATGGCGGCTGGTCCTTGCTCCTCGATGTGTCGCGATTGGGCTTACGAAGTGCGACTGCGTCGAGACTCCTACTAGAGCGCGGGAAGATCGCGGCCACTCCGATGGTCAATTGGGGCAGCGCCAACAGCGACAAATACGTGCGATTCGTCTTCGCCAATGAGCCGGTTCGCCGGCTGCGCGGATTTGCAGAACGCCTGCAGCAGGCACTCCCCTCTCCGAGACCTTAATTCCCACCCTATCGGAGGGCACTCATGTCGCGTTCTACCTCCTGCCTCGATTCGGTCCTCGGCGCGATAGGCGACACACCCCTGGTCGAGCTGAGCCGGGTTACCGCTGGCCTCCACGGCCGCATCCTGGCAAAGCTTGAGTACCTGAATCCCGGCTTCTCTAAGAAGGATCGAATCGCCCTCCAGATCATCGAGGAAGCCGAGGCCGCGGGCGACCTGAAACCAGGCCAAACGGTCGTCGAACTCACCAGCGGCAACACGGGGACGGGGCTCGCGATTGTGTGCGGAATTAAGGGCTACCCTTTCGTCGCGGTCATATCCAGGGGCAATTCCATGGAGAGAGAGCGCATGATGTCCGCCCTTGGTGCCGAGGTCGTTCTGGTCGATCAACTCCCCGGATCCAAACCGGGCCGCGTCTCAGGCGGTGATCTTGAACTTGTCGAGCGAGAAGCTCAGCGGATTGCTCGTGACCGCAAGGCCTACCGCGCCGATCAATTCCGGCTGAGAAGTCACATCCGCGCCCACTACCTCCACACGGGTCCAGAGATCATCGCCCAGACCGGTGGGCATTTCGATGCCTTCTGTGATTTCGTGGGAACCGCCGGCTCGTTCGCTGGGTGTGCAAGGGCGTTCAAGGAGCACAATCCCGCGATCAATTGCTACGTCGTAGAGCCTGCATCAGCAGCTGTTCTGGCGGGCCGGCCCATTACAAACCCCAACCACCGGATCCAGGGGGGTGGCTACTCTATGGACTCGTTGCCCTTGTTTTCGCCGCTAGACGCGGACGGCTACATCCAGGTGAGCGAGGAGCAGGCGATTCTCACGTGTAGAAGGCTGGCCCGAGAAGAGGGGATCTTCGCGGGCTTCTCCTCGGGGGCAAACGTCGCTGCCGCCCTGATGTTGCTTGAAGGTCAACTCGCCGGAGGCACTGTGGTGGTCCTCCTGAGCGACTCAGGTCTCAAGTACCTCAGCACAGACTTGTGGGAGAAGGACCTTCCGGGCTAGGCGCTCTGCCAGCGCCTGACAACTCGTTCCTGCTGACCCAGTGCGGAGACACAACCTAAAATCCTGAACGGCCCCGGATTATCCCTCCCACTTCGGCGCGATCCTGGAACCTCTTCTGCTCCTACTCACCCCGATCCATTCGATGCGCATAGCTGTCTGCGTCTGGCTGGAACGAGAATGATTTCGCCGGCATGTTAGAGCGCATCCTGTCGGGCTGACTGTTTTTGACAGCAGCCTGATAGTCTCTGAAATGCAATCTGCAGTAAGAAGGTAGCGGGCCGACATAGAGGATCTTCATGACCGCAGCTTCGAGGTTCAGCCTTCTGGTCTTTGCGCCTGTGCTGGTCGCATTTCTCCTCACTGGGCTATTCCTCCTGCCTGCCGGCGAGCTGATCAGCTTCATTGCCATTCTCGACCCGACGATTCCCCTCTCCGGAGCTGCCTCATACGACAGGTGGGTAGTCGGGCCGTTCGCAGCTGTCTTCGGACTCTTTCTCGCAGGGAGATGGCTACACTCCCTTCATGCGCGCGGGCGGCGGCACTTCGCCGCGTGGATGATCACCTGGGCCGTTTTCTCGGGAGGGCTCTTCCTGGCCATCTGGTTCGGATTGACTGTTCTAACCAGTGTGGGCGCCTCAGACAAACCACCGGTCGTCTTCCTGAGTTGGACGGGCGGCGTCGCCACTGTGCTGACCTTGCTTGCCCAGGCGCTTGTCGTGCCTTGGCTCTATGGAGTTTCCAGAATGGGGGAGGGCTAGAAGCTGGGAAGCATGGATTCTAAGACCGGGTTGGTGGTCGCGCTGTCCCTGATTCCGTTGCTTCTCTGCGGGGCGCTGTTGCCTTCCGTCGAATCGAACATTGCCAGCTTCCCGGAGGTGCTGCTGGGGCAGGTAGCTCTGACACGCGAGACGAAGCCGCTGTTCCCCCGCGCATATGAGAGCGCCGAGTTCGTGCTAGACCAGGTGGCGTCCTCCGAAATCGAACGGGGCGTCTATGTCGCCCTGCGGGACGATGTGTTGTTCTGGGACCCTCAGTATGTCGGGTTTCCGCGCGCCGAGCTGAATCGCAGAGAGATGCGCGCCCTGCAGCAGTGGCTCTCAGCAGGGAATCTCTTCCACCCGACGCCTGACGGCACTTCCTACGAGTGCGTCAGCCGAAGTCCCTTGCGGGGACCGACACTGGAAACCTGCGTGCATGGGAAAGAGTACATGGATCAATACGTGTCTCACCAGTGGGATGCGGAACAACACGGCTCGGTCGGCGTTCTGCAGTTCTATCTCACTGGTGGGCGGCTGGCCGAGATCCGGGTCTATCCGTCAGAACGCGGGGTCGCATATACCCCCTACGAGAAGGGAGGAGATTGGAGGCTTGACGGCGTCACTGCCCCATCGCCCCTTCTGGAAGAATTGGCTACCCGCGCCATCCTACCTAAAATTCCCGTGCTGTGGCCGCAGCTGACTGCAGCTCAAGCCAACGCTCGAGCCGCACGTATCATCGGGAGCCGGTACCGGCCTGCCATTGAGATGATCCGGAACTCATCCGCAGCGCGTGAAGTCTTCGGCGATATACGGGAGATTCGTCCGGCCAACGGCAACAACCTCTACTCATCCTGGATGGATTCCACCTCTGTGTTCTTGACGTTTCGGGTGACGGGCACCCGCGGTGAGGGGGCGGCGATCGTTCAGGGCTACGATTGTATTGACCTGAGCATGGTCTTTACGGGGGTGCCTGTGGACGATGCTAGCTCTCACATCTGCCCATGATTCTGGCGGTATTGGAGCAAAACGGCCGTTCACACCGGCCCCTGCTCATTTCCCGGCCTTACCACGCGACCCACTCGCCAGCCGGGTGTAAGGAATCTTGCAGTAGCGCAAGTCCGGCCAATGATATGGTAGGAAAGCGCGTCGCGACAGCCAACCCGGATCTCCAATCCGCGTGGCGGAGTTGGGGCAGCATCCGGTCATGGCCCGCGGGACTTTGTGATCGAGCCGGCGTTGGGAGTGGAGCGATGACAATCAAGACCATCGTGTTTGTCAAGGGTTGTATATGAACTCTTTGTGTTGGGAAGAGCGGGTTTCCCGCTACGAGTCCCAAGGTTACAGATGTCTTACGCCTGACTGGCCCGGCAGAGACAAGCCACAGAAGGGCTGGGAAGAGGTTGCAGACTACGTTCTTGCATGGTTGACTGACAAATGAGATTGGTTCCTTTGCTCGTGCTCTCTATGTTGTGGTCTGCAGGTTGCGCAGCCACAACGCAGCCGATTTCGCCGACCTTACCGCCGGCAACCAGAACGGCATTTCCCTCAACGCCCACCGCATTGCCCGCTTCTGTTACCCCTTCGAATACGCCTTCTACAGCGCCCACGAAAACGCCTACGAATACAGCGACCGGAACGCCAGCGGCTAGGCCGCTTCCAACGACTACACCTACAACCGCTCTGACTTCCAGGTTGAATGATCAGACACAAGCCTTGACGGAGCGGCTCATCCGATCAGCCGAGGCCGGCGATACGATCACAGTCCGAAGACTCCTGCAGGAAGGTGCCGACATCAATGGGCGTGATGCCGAGGGCCGCACTGCGGTCATGGCTGCCACGGAGCGCGACCGGGTGGACACCGTGGGAGCTCTCATTCAAGCGGGAGCGGACATCAATATCCGCAATAATATCCTGGACAACCCTTTCCTGTATGCCAGCGCAGAAGGCCTGCTTGAGATTCTGAAACTGACGATTGATGCGAAGGCGGATACGAGGCTCACTAACCGATTCGGCGGGACGGCTCTAATTCCCGCCGCCGAACGCGGTCATGTAGAAGTCGTGAACGAGCTGCTCACTCGCACCGATGTGGATGTTAACCACGTCAACCGGCTGGGCTGGACTGCCCTGTTGGAGGCCATCATTCTGGGCAACGGCGGCACGCGCCACACGGAGGTCGTGCGGCTCCTTGTGGAAGCGGGCGCCGATGTGAATCTCGCCGATGCCAACGGCGTCGCACCACTGTCCCATGCGCAGCAGCGTGGCTACGGCCAGATTGTAAAGAGTCTTCGGAAGGCTGGCGCACGCTAACAAGTCGAGCTCACAAAGCACACGCCAGAGCCGCGCACGCTGGTCGACAGGGGGTTGAAGCAGGCCGTCCCTAGCGCTTGCACTCTTGAGGGGGGCGCGCCAGACAGGAGGTCGACAGGCCATCCGAGGAAACGGGTGGTCAGGGCGCTAAGTTCTCCACTGCCTCGACGATGCGCGCCTTGGGATCCATCATGATCGTGCCCTGGACGCGCCCCCGTACCTGGCGCATCACGGCCAGCAGGGATTCCGCCACCTTGATCGACCTCGGCCCAATTCTGACTATAATTCTGATCTATGCCGCGCACCGACAAGTTCGAGCTAGCATTTACTCCGGAAGTCGTTGAGCACGTTGCAGCGATCGAACGCAAGTATCATCGTCTCATCCAGAGGACGCTTGATAGACGGTTGCGCGATGCGCCGGACAAAAAACGCGAAACCGCAGACCGGTCGAACCGCCCGCCCCGTTCGGGACGACCTGGGAGTTGCGGTTCGGCCCTGCCAATCGCTTTCGCGTCTTCTACGAAGTGGACACCGCAGAACGGGTGGTATGGGTGCTGGCGATTGGCGTCAGGGAACGAGACCGCCTGCTGATCAGCGGGGAGGAGTTCGAGCTGTGAGAATTGCACCTCTAGCAGACGTAATGGCACGACTGAGCGCGTACATCGAGCGCTGCGCAGCGGAAGGGCCGATTGTGATCACCCGTAGTGGGAAGGCCGTGGCGGTGTTGCTAGCGCCGGTCGAGTACGACGACCTGGAAGGGCTGCTTCTGGCCCGGTCGCCGCGCTTTCAAGGCATGCTTTCCAGAGCCCGTGACAGCATCAAGAGCGGCAAGGGCCTGTCACGAGGGGATTTCTGGAAAGCAGTTGCGGAGCGCGACCAGGATACGAGCGCTGCAACTGAGCCAACCCAGCCGCCGAAGGAGAAAGAACATGAGTGACCAGCAATCCCTGCCCAGTAACGCGTTTCAGACCTTCATGAGCCAGACGCCTCAGCACGCACAGGCATGGGGCACGCTGGTCCAAGCCGTGGTGAGCGCAAGCGCTTTGGATAGGAAGACTTCTGCACTGGCATACCTGGCCGTGCTCGCCGTGCTGCGTCTGGAGAGTGGGGTTCCCTTTCACGTGCAGGCAGCCAAGCAGTCGGGTGCATCGCGCGACGAGGTGATCTCTGCCATCCTGGTCGGCTTGCCCGCCGCGGGCCACAGTGTCACCCAGGTCCTGCCAGCGGCCATCGCAGCCTACGACGCCAGGTAGACGTCAGACGGGAACCATCGCCCCTCCCGCCGACACGCTATGGACGCCGCCTTCAATAGACGCTTGCCACTCATCGTGACGATTCCATGCCGGTGGTCCGGTCGCTCTACGAATCACGGCTGGCACCTGAGCGCGGCCGTAGTAGTCCCTACGCCTCTTCGTCTTCACCTCATGGACGTCCTGGCTCCTTCTTGGCAGAACGCATCAATTGTGATACACTCTGCTCGTGGGCGATGAAGCAAGATTGCGCGTGCTCTTCTACCGTACGTTGGCGGGTAACGAGCCTGTGCGAGAGTGGCTTAAGGCGCTACCGCCGGAAGACAGGAAGATCATCGGTGACGACCTGAAGACCGCGCAATACGGCTGGCCCCTCGGCCTGCCCTTGATCCGCAGGCTGGACGCTGGTTTGTGGGAAGTGCGCGCAGGGTCGACGACCGCATTGCGCGCGTCATCTTCACCGTGGAGGGCGATACGATGGTCTTGCTGCACGGCTTCATCAAGAAGTCGCAGAAGACACCGCTGCAAGACCTGCAACTGGCCAGACAGCGACTTAGATTCCTGAGCGAAGAATGATCGAGGCATGATGAACGAAAAGCATTTGGGCAGCAGCCTGGACGATTTTCTGGAAGAAGAAGGACGGCTCGCAGAAGCAGTCTCGGCTAAGCGCGTCCTGGCTTTTCAGATTGCGAAGCTGATGAAAGAGCAGCAGTTGTCCAAGGCGGAGATGGCTCGACGTATGAGCACAAGCCGGGCGGCGGTAGACAGGTTGCTCGATTTTGACAACGAATCGGCGACGCTTGCGACGCTGGAGAAGGCGGCCGCTGCGCTTGGCCGCCGGCTTCACATCGCGCTGGAGTAGCAGCATTCACACTCCTTTGCCTGACACCTCCACCGACCTGACGGCCTGGGTGAGCGTGACCAAGCATCCAGACTCCTGTTAAGTGATTAAGCCCGGCATAGCACCATAGCTCGAATCGACGAGCGCGGGCGACGACGGCAGCGCTTCTCCGCTCGAAAGGGCGGCTAGACACTGAGGAACCGAATGGCAAGCAAAGAAGCTACAGCCCGCATCAAGCTCAACAAGCTACTCGAAGCGGCAGGCTGGCGCTTCTTCCCGGCAGGGAGCGCGCCCGCTAATATCCGCCTTGAGCCCAGTGTAACGGTCAAGTCATCCGACCTGGACGCGCTCGGCGAAAACTTCGAGAAGACGAGCAAGGGCTCCATCGACTTCCTGCTGCTGGACACCAGAGGGTTCCCTCTGATCGTCCTCGAGGCCAAATCGGAGGACCCGAACCCGCTCACCGGCAAGGAGCAGGCCCGCAAATACGCTAGGTCCCAGAACTGCCGGTTCGTGATCCTTTCCAACGGCAACCTGCACTACTTCTGGGACTTGGAGCGCGGCAACCCCTTTATCATCACGTCGTTCCCCACACCGGATTCGGTGACTGGCTACCAGCGGGTCACGCCGAACCCGGCGCGCCTTGTCGAGGACCAGGTCGGGGCCGACTACATTGTGCTGACCCAGCGCCCGAGCTACTAATCCGAGGCGGCGTGGCGCAACGAGGCGGAACGCCCCGGCTACATCCAGGCCAACAAGCTGCGCTTCTTAAGGCCCTACCAGTTGAAAGCCATTCTTGCCTTGCAACAGGCCGTGAGGGAGGGCAAAGATCGCTTTCTGTTCGAGATGGCCACCGGCACCGGCAAGACCCTCACTGCCGCCGCCGTCATCAAGCTCTTCCTCCGTTCGAGCAATGCCCTGCGCGTCCTGTTCCTGGTGGATCGCCTCAAATTGGAGGAGCAGGCCAGGAAGGCCTTCGTGTCGTTGCTATCCGCCGACTTTCAGACGGTGATCTACAAGGAGACCCGCGACGACTGGCGGCGGGCGGAGATCGTCGTCACGACGGTGCAGTCGCTGCTGTTCAACAACAAGTACCAGCGGCTTTTCTCGCCGACCGATTTCGACCTGGTCATCTCCGACGAAGCTCATCGCTCCATCGGCGGCAACGCCCGAGCGGTCTTCGACTATTTCATCGGCTACAAGCTGGGCCTGACCGCTACGCCCCGCGACTACCTCAGGCGGTTCGACAAGACCAACCCTTCGACCCGCGACCCGCGCGAAGCCGAACGCCGGCTGCTGCTGGACACCTATCGCACCTTCGGCTGCGAGAACAGCCAGCCCACCTACCGCTACTCGCTGCTGGACGGCGTGAGGGACGGCTTCCTCATCAACCCTACGGTCGTGGATGCCCGCACGGAGATAACTAGCTGCTCTCGGCAGCGGGCTACGTGGTCTTGTTCACCGACGATGCCGGCGAGGACCAGCAGGAGGCCTTCAAGCAGAGTGAGTTCGAGAAGCGCTTCTTCGCGGATGCTACCAACCAGCTTTTCTGCAAGACGTTTCTGGAGAACGCCCTGCGCGACCCGATCAGCGGCGAGATCGGCAAGTCCATCATCTTCGCGGTCAGCCAGAACCACGCCGCCAAACTGGCGCAGATCCTCAACCAGATGGACGACCGCATGTTTCCCGGCAAGTACCAGTCCGACTTCGCCGTGCAGGTCACATCGCAGATCTCCGACGCTCAACTGTTTACCATCAACTTCAGCAACAACAACCTGCTCGGCTCGGCCAACTTTTTGCCTGCTTACAAGACCAGCAAAGCGCGCGTCTGCGTGACGGTTGGCATGATGACCACCGGGTACGATTGCACGGACATCCTCAATCTCGGTCTGTTTCGACCTATATTCTCGCCGACCGACTTTATCCAGATCAAGGGGCGCGGCACCCGCAAGCACAACCTCCTCGAACAGCTTTTCGACGACGGCCTCAAGGATAACGTCGTGCAGCCGCAGAAGTGCGCCTTCAAGCTCTTCGACTTCTTCGCCAACTGCGAGTACTTCGAGGAGGATTTCAACTACGACGAGGTGCTGAAGCTCCCGCAGCCCCGGACCAAGGGCCGCGGCGACGGCGATGGCTCAGACCCCGTAGTGGTGTACGACAACTACGAGCACCTGGGAGCAGATATCCTCTCCTCGATCAAGGAAGAGACCATTGGCCTCGAAGGGATGAAGATCGACCGGATGTTCTTCGAGAGGTTCGAGGATACCGTGCGCGAGAATGAGACCATCGAGAAGGCGGTCGAGGCCGGGCAGTGGGAGCGCGTGATCGACTACGTCAATCGGGAGGTCTTCGACAAACCGGACGAATACTACACTCTCGCCAAGCTGCGCAAAGCCGCGGCCGTGGACCGGCGCCTGACCCTCCGCGAGATCCTGGAGAAGATCTTCGGCCTGATCCCACGCTTCAAGTCGAAGGACGAGCTGCTGGAGGAGGAGTTTGCCAAGTTCGTCGCCGACGCCAAGCCTGCGGAGGCCGACGCCATCCCGGCGATCAGGATGTTCTTCAAGGCGTTCGTCACCAGCGACCAGGTGCGCCATATCATCGAGTCCAAGCAGTTCACCGACCTGGCCACGAACCCGGTCTTTTCCACCCGCGACTTTCGGGCTGTGCCGGCGAAGTACCGCACGCTCATCCCTGAGTACGTCAAGGACTACGTCTCGTTGAACGCGTTCGCCGCATGAGAGATTGAACATGGATAGACAGGATGGACAGGATACCGGACTAAGGCACGAGCGGATCACCAGGTGCGTGATCGGCTGCGCGTTTGAGGTGATCCACGAGCTTGGCGTGGGTTTCCTTGAATCGGTCTATGAGAAGGCCTTGGTGCTGGCGCTGCGCCAAAAAGGGCTGCTGGCGATATCGCAACATCCCGTCAGGGTGATGTTCAGAGGTGAATGCGTCGGAGACTTCTACGCGGATATCTTGGTCGAGGAGAAGGTGATTGTCGAGCTGAAGGCCGTCAAGGCCATCGCCCCCGAACATCAGGCCCAGGTTATCAATTATCTCAACGCCAGCGGGATCGAAGTCGGGCTGCTGATCAACTTCGGCAATCCCAAACTCGAATTCAAGCGCTTCACGCGAACACGGGATATCGAACATGGATAGCCAGGATAGGCAGGATTACTCACTTCCCGGCTTCTTCTTGTCCATCCTGCCCATCCATGTGAATATCGTAATCGACTACCCGACGGGATTTTGAACATGGATCGACAGGATATACAGGATTACTTGCTTCCCGGTTCTATCCTGTCCATCCTGTTCATCCATGTAGACAAAGAAATCGTATTTCGGACGGATTCCGAACATGGATAGACAGGATATACAGGATTTCTCAGCTCCCCGTTTTATCCTGTCCATCCTGCCCATCCATGTAAAAGAGGAATCGTATGTTAGACTCTGACACCAAACGCCGCATCGACACCGCCCGCGACATCCTTGTCGGCCAGGTGCCCGACCCCAAGTCCCAGGTCGAGCAGATCACCATCGCCCTGATCTACAAGTTCATGGACGACATGGATGCCGAGAGTGAGGAGTTTGGTGGGAAGCGCAAGTTCTTCGCCAACGAGTTCGCCCGCTATGGCTGGGCCAAGCTCATGCGCTCGGGGCTGGGCGGCTTTGAAACCTTGAACCTCTACGCCGAGGCCATTGCCAAGATGCCCGAGAATCCCGGCATCCCGCTACTTTTCCGCGATATCTTCAAGAACGCCTATCTGCCCTACCGCGACCTCGAGACGCTCAAGATGTTCCTCAAGGTCATCGACGAGTTCACCTACGATCATTCCGAGCGCCTCGGCGACGCCTTCGAGTATCTGCTCTCCGTGCTCGGCTCCCAGGGCGACGCCGGGCAGTTTCGCACCCCGCGCCACATCATCGATTTTATGGTCGCAATTGTGGACCCGAAGAAGACCGAGACCGTGCTCGATCCGGCGTGCGGCACGGCCGGGTTCCTGATCTCGGCATACAAGCACATTCTTGCGGCTAATACGGTCAACATGGATAGACAGGATGGACAGGATATCGACACCAACAAAGAATCCTGCCCATCCTGTCCATCAATGTTCGTTTCTCTCACGCCGGACGAGAAGGGCCGCCTGGCGCAGAACTTCAAGGGGTATGACAATTGTAGGCGGCCGCGTTAATTGGGCGCGATTCGCGTGAATTCGTCTTGAATAAGTGGTGGTCCAAGTCAGGGTCAAGCGTCAGGTCGTCCATTGTGGGCGGCCTTTTTTGTTAGCAGGAGCCAGTGGGTAGGGTTT
>Ga0315273_10007638_pt1 | contig 13558 bp, 15 predicted proteins | sample YL17G02_0_MG_FD_205753 | JGI IMG/M metagenome (GOLD analysis project Ga0315273, IMG submission 205753) | Sediment microbial communities from Yellowstone Lake, YNP, Wyoming, USA - YL17G02_0 | ecosystem: Environmental > Aquatic > Freshwater > Lake > Sediment | place: USA: Wyoming | collected... | reverse complement strand
TCTCCACCGGTCATAACGAAGTCGCCTAAGGAAACTTCTTCATCAACATAATCAAGAACTCGCGCATCAACGTCTTCATAATGTCCAGCAATCACAATTAAATGGTTAAGTTTTGAATATTCTTGCGCTTTTTCTTGATTAAAAACTTTTCCTTTTGCAGAAGTTAAAACTGTTTTTGTTTTAAATTTTGAATTTTTAATTTCATTTGTCATTTGTAATTTGTTATTTGTTATTTTTGAGAGTGCCTTATGAATTACATCCACTCTCAAAACCATCCCCGTTCCTCCTCCATACGGCCGATCGTCAACCGTTCCATAATCGTCAACAGCAAAATTCCTTAAGTTAATTATTTCTATTTCAACTAATTTTTTATCCTGGGCGCGTTTAATGATACTTTCATCGAAAAATCCAGAGATCATCTGAGGAAATAAAGTTATAATAGAGATTTTCATAGTAAAATTATAACAATATGAAGACTATTATTCTTAAGTTTATCCGTTTCTATCAAAAAACCCGATTCTTTCATGGAGCATTGGCTCGACAATTATTTCTAACTGATCAGGTTTGTCGTTTTACCCCAACCTATTCTGATTATACTTATGAGGCCGTAAAAAAATATGGAGGAGTAAAAGGATTATTTATTGGATTAAAAAGAATTATCCGCTGCCATCCATGGAGCAAAGGGGGTTTAGATCCCGTCCCTCGCGCTTGATACTTTTTTAGCTCGGACCATAAAGGCATCTTGAGCGGCTTTAACATTTTCCGGTTTTCCCATCCAAGCAAGTAGTGCTTCTTGCTGTAGTGCTCTGCCAAAAGAATAACTCAACTGCCACGGCAAATCAGGATACATCGCATTCATTGTTTTTAAATATTCTGTTGACTCATCAGGTGTTAATCCTCCTGATAAAAATACAATTCCTGGCACTTCTGCCGGAACAGTTGCTTTTAATGTCTCGACCGTCAAACGGGCGATTTCTTCGGCGGCTGATTTTTTTTGTGAATCTTTTCCCGGAAGAACCATGTTGGGTTTTAACAACATTCCGGAAAAAAGTACCCCAAACTCCTTTAACCAGTAAAAGACATCTTTGAGGATTTTAAAAGTTACCTCTTTACTCTTATTAATATTATGATTCCCTTCAAGAACCAATATTTCCGGTTCAACGATTGGGACTAGTCCGGCTCTTTGGGAAAGAAGAGCATACTGCGTAAGTCCAATAGAATTTGCCATAACAGCGGATGTTGAAGGTATTTTTTCACCAATCTTATACACGGCTCTCCATTTGGTAAAAGTTGCCCCCATATTTTTATACTCTAATAATCTATCTTCTAATTTATCTAAGCCCTGAGTAAAAGTTTCTCCTTGTTCGTTAATTTTAACGACGCCTAAATCGACCTTAATACCCGGATGAATATTTTTTGATCTAAGCAAATCGGCAATCATTTTTCCATTCGGCAAAGGTGTCCGTAGGGTTTCATCAAACAAAATTTCTCCGCTGATTGCCTCTTCAATACCCTGTGTTCCGGCCATTATTTCTCTCCACATTGAACGATTTTCCGGGGTAGCCTCAACCCCAATTGCATCCAATCTTTTCTTCATTGTTCCTGTACTTTCATCAGCCGCCAATATTCCTTTCCTAGGGGCTACCAATTCACGAGCAACTTTTGCTAAAATATTTTCACCTGTTTGATCAATAATCATATTTATTAAACAAATAATTGATAATCAAAAATATTTTATCACTATTAAATAGACAAGTACAAGTTTATTTAGTATATTTATCAATATTAAATCATGGATAGAAATCTTGCTTTAGAATTTGTTCGAGTTACCGAAGCAGCTGCCATTGCAGCAGCTCGTTGGATTGGTCGAGGAGATAAAAAAAAGGCTGATGGTGCCGCGGTTGAAGAGATGAGAAAAAGATTTAATCAAATTGATTTTTCCGGAACCGTCGTCATTGGTGAAGGTGAAAAAGATGAGGCGCCTATGCTTTATACTGGAGAAAATCTTGGAACAAAAAAAGGTCCTGTTATGGATTTAGCAATCGATCCTCTTGAATGTACAGATAGTGTTGCCTATGGTAGATATAATGCCACAACGGTTATTGCCTCTGGTCCAAAACATAGTCTTCTTCATGCCCCAGATACTTATATGGAAAAAATTGCCGTCGGTCCAAATGGTAAAAAGGCAATTGATTTAGAAGTTTCCGTTAAAACAAACATTGAGAAAACTGCTAAAGTTCTTAATAAAAAAGTTGAAGATATTACTGTTGTTATTTTGGATCGAGAAAGACACATTGATTTAATTACTCAAGTTCGCCATGCCGGCGCTAGAATACGACTTATTACCGACGGTGACGTCGCCGCTGGTATTGCTACCTGTTTTCCGGAAAGCGGGATAGACTTACTAATGGGAATTGGTGGATCAACTGAAGCAGTCTTGGCCGCTGTCCCTATAAAAATTTTAGGTGGAGAAATTTTATGCCGATTCAAGCCTAAAAAGGATGCAGATATTCCAAAAATTGAAGCAGCCGGTGTAGAAAATACAAATAAAATTTTTACCGCCGAGGATTTAGCTCAAGGGAAAGAATTAACGTTTACGGCTACCGGAGTTATTGATGGCCCTCTTTTAAATGGAGTTGTTTTTAATAAAAATAAAATTATCACCCACTCTCTTGTCATTCGTGGTACATCTGGTACAATCAGGTACATAACAACCCACCACCATTATTATAAATAAATAGAAAAATATGAAAAAAATAAAGGTTGGTCTAAATGGTTTTGGTCGGATCGGTCGAGCTTTTACAAGAATTGCTTTGACTCGAAATAATTTTGAAATTGTTGCAATAAATACGAGAAAAACGTTGCCCTCAATGATGGCCTACCTTCTTGGCTTTGATTCGGTTTACCGAAGATTTGAATTAGTCGTTAAAGAAGAGCCGAACGGAATTTCCGTTAATGGTAAAAAGATTTTCACTCTATTAAATGACAGGCCTGAAAATATTCTTTGGGATAAATATGGTGTTGATGTGGTTGTTGACGCTACAGGTAGTTTTACAAAAAAAATTGATTTGAAAAAACATTTAAGAGGCAGTGTAAAAAAAGTTGTCTTAACGGCCCCAGCAAAGGATGACGAGACACCATCTGTCGTCCTCGGGGTTAACGACGATAAATTTGATTTCAAAGGCGAGACTGTCATATCAAACGCTTCATGTACGACCAACTGTTCAGCTCCGATGTTTAAAATAATTAATGATAATTTTAAGGTCCTGAGCGGATTTTTAACTACTATTCATGCAATTACCATTAGTCAAAAATTACTTGACGATGCCGGAAAAAAAGAAGGCGTATCAAGAGCAGCTTTTATAAATATTATTCCGTCAACTACAGGCGCCGCAAAAGCAGTCGTTAAAGTCATCCCTGAGTTAAAAGGAAAAGTAGACGGCATGTCTCTTCGGGTTCCTGTCGCCACCGGCTCTATTACTGACATATCGATTGTTGTAGAAAAACCAACGAACGCTGAAGAGGTAAATAAAAAATTTAAAGAGGCATCAGTTAGCACGATGAAAGGAATCTTAGGCTATGAAGATAGAATTTTAGTCTCCTCGGATTTTATCGGATCCCCTTATTCTTGTATTTTTGACGCTAATTATACTAAAGTTGTCAATGGAAATTTGGTAAAAATTTTTGGTTGGTATGACAACGAATGGGGTTATAGCACGAGACTGGTAGATTTAGTTGAGAAACTGGCAGGTTTTGTTTGAAGCTCGTTAACGAATCAAACATGAAAAAAATAACGTATATCGACGAAGTTGAAATCAAAAACCAAACTATTCTTCTTAGGGTTGATTTCAATGTTTCGTTAAATCCCGATTATACTATTTCTAATGATATAAGAATTAAGCAATCTTTACCGACTATTAATTACTTATTAAAGAATAATAATCGTTTAATTATTATTTCTCATCTTGGGAGACCAAAAAGAGTTGATAAAAAATATTCTCTACAAGTAGTTGTCAATAAATTAAAAGAATATTGTCCAAATATTAATATTTCTTTAGCAAAGAATATTGAAGAAGCAAAAAAAAATAAAGAACAAATTGTGGTATTAGAAAATATCAGATTTTTTCCTAAAGAAAAAGATTTTTCAACAATTTTTGCCAAACAATTAGCATCTTTAGCCGATGTTTATGTCAATGATGCTTTTGGAGTCTGTCACAGATCAGATACTTCGGTTATTGGCCCGCCCAAATTTATCCCATCTTATGGTGGGCTTCTTCTAAAAAAAGAGTTGGAAATGATTTCGCAGGTTATCAACAAACCCAAAAAACCAATTGTGGCAATTATCGGAGGCGCTAAAGTATCAACAAAAATAGGGTTGATAAATAAATTAATAAAAATAGTTGATTACCTAATTATCGGTGGAGGGTTGGCAAATACTTTTATTAATGCTCAAGGATATCAGATTGGAACAAGTTGTTATGAATATGAAGCGGTTGAAAAGGCAAGAAAAATTTTATCTTTGGCAAAAAAAGGTCGTGCCTTTATAGTCTTACCGGTTGACGCTATTGTTTCCAAAACAAAAAACGACAAAGAGCATGAGACTAAAAAAATAAATAACATATCTTCAGAAGAGTCGATATTTGATATTGGTCCCGAAACAAAAGCTAAGATAGGTTGCATCCTTGCCAAAGCAAAAACGATTATCTGGAATGGTCCGGTTGGATATTTTGAAAATCCAGCCTTCAGAGAAGGAACTGATTTTATCTATTATTCAATTGCTCATAATGACAATGCTATATCGATCGTTGGCGGTGGTGATACTTTAGCCGCCATTTCAAAAAAAGAATATTTGGATAAAATTACTCATATTTCCACCGGCGGCGGCGCCATGCTAGAATTTATTGAAAAAGGAGCATTGCCAGGCATCGAAGCGTTAAAAAGATAATTATTTAACAATTTCTACTACTTTATTGACAATTTTTGGAGAACTAACAGTTATAGTTTCCTCGCTCTTATTTATGCTTGGCAAAAAACTTTTCCCTACAACTTTATCCCTATCCATCCAATATAAATCCAAATCCATGTAAGTATTTTTATTCCAGAAGTTTCTAGTTTGTTTATCAGGAAAAATAAAAATCATTCCATCAAAATTAACAGGTTTTTTATAAAACATCAGTCCCTTTTGCCATTGTTCTTGATTACTGGCAGTTAACAAACAATAATTTTTGTTATCGATATTATAAATTTTTGCCTGATTATTAGAACAATTATTGTTTTTAAAAACAAATAAACAAGTAATAACAATAAAAACAAATGAAATAAAAAGAAATTTTTTCATGAAGTACTTTGTCCTCCTTCGCCCTTCGGGCTACGGAAGGACATAAGAGTTTCTAAAACTCACTTTGTTCGTTAAGAAACTCTAATGTCGGAGCGGCGGGACTTGAACTCGCGGCCTCAGCGTCCCAAACGCTGCGCTCTAGCCATCTGAGCTACGCTCCGTATTTTTTTCACTTAACACCTAACCCTCATATTCTATCAAAAAATAAGCTGATATAATAATTTAATAATGAGAAAAAAAATAATTCTAATTTTGATAAGCTTATTTTTCTTTTTTGCTTTTGTTGCTTTTACTTATTTAGTGAAGACAAAAATTCTGGATCAAATTGACTTTAACACTACAGTAAGATTACAAAATCATATTCCAAAAAAAGTTGATAGTATCTTTTCTTCTTTAAGTTTGATCGGAAGTTTTGAAATTTTGGCCGGTATTCTTTTTATTATTTTTGTTTTTAGAAAAAAGTTAATTTCCTTGTTAATATTTATTCCATTTGCTATTGCTCATTTGGTTGAGATCATTGGAAAAGCTTCTTTACATCATCCAGGCCCACCAAATTTGTTCTTTCGTTACAATATCGAGTTTCTTTTTCCTTCCTCCTACGTCCAACCCGGATCGTCTTATCCATCAGGCCATGCGTTAAGAATTGTTTTTGTTTCAGTGATATTTTTTTATCTGATTATTAAATCAAATATCAATAAAAATATAAAAATATTTATTAATGTTTTTCTTATTATATTTAATGTAGCCATGTTAATATCAAGGATTAGTCTTGGAGAACATTGGACCACCGATGTTATAGGAGGTGTTCTACTTGGATTATCATCGGGAATTCTCGCCCTTATTCTTTTATAAATTTTAGCCTCATCCAACTGACGCAGTTGTATGGCTTCAATTATTTGAATCCACTCACCAGCTCACGAAGTTTTGCTTCTGGATCTTTGGCTAAAATAAAACCTGATGCTAAAATTGCTCCTTTCACACCTAATTTTATTGCCTGTTTTATATCTTCTCCCGTTGAAATTCCTGCTCCGATTATTAACGGTCTTTTCAGAACTGAAACTAATTTTTTAATATTTTCTTCTTCTTGAGTCAACATTGAAACTCCTGTTCCTATCATATCTTCTCTTTCATAAGACACGTAGTCAGGTTCCCATGCGTCATATTTAATCACCATCTCCGGATTAAAACCTATAACAACATTATGCAATCCATATTCTTTTGCTTTGTTTAAAATCTTTTTAACATTATCATCAGTGGTTTTATGTTCACTGTGATTGATAACTACACCAGTTGCTCCGGCTTCTTTTAATGCATAAGGTGAAAGCCAGCCAAAATTTTTTCCCGGTTCAATCGGGTCCATATGTTGCGCCCAAACTTCAATTCCTAATTCTTTTTTTACCCGGTAAATATCGGTCGGTTGAACTGCCGGGATTATCTTAACTCCCGTTTCCTCACTGATTTTTTTTACGCAAGATAAAAGTTTAATGGCCGCCTCACCGGTCGATTCTTTATAGGTTTTTAGAGATAGAATGATCATTAATCAGAAGAATTTTTAATCGCAAACTCCCTGCAATATTGATTGTGGAAATTGGTAAATATTTTTCAATTGATCACAATTAACGCTTCCATTACCATCAAATATAATTTCCCAATCTCCTGATTTTTTCATTGCCAGAAACATTCCTCCACCAACCTCTGAAGATTTTTCTTTTACTCCACCTCTTGCGTATGAGCCATTATTTTCACTGACTGTCACAATAATATCATCACTATTCCAACCATGTTTTTTTACTAAAGCCGCTTTTATATCTGCTTCATCGTTATTATTTTTTTCCTGGCAAGGTTCTTCCCAGGGACGGACACATTTTTTTAAAATTTCACACCAGCTATTTCCGGCTGACGCTTTACAGCCATGTTCATCACTATCTCCTCCTACATTGAATGGTTCTTGATTTTTTGTAGGTGTGATTGTTAATGTCGGGGTCGGGGTTTTTGTTTCAATTTTAAAGTTATATTTTTGAGAGAGAAAATAACCGCCAAAAAACGCTAGAATAATTAAAAAAACTACCAATAATTTTTTCATATCAGAAAACAATTTATAATTTATTTAAGTAAATACCCTCCGTCAACAACAATCTGACTTCCTGTCATATATGACGCCATACTTGACGCTAAAAACAAAACTGTTTTTCCTATATCGTCTGGTACGCCCATCCTGCCCATAGCTACTTCCATTTTAGGTGGTTCGGGATTACGGGGCAAGTCAACCGGTTTACCTTGGGCTTGAGCAATTGCTACTCCCGGAGTCATTACTCCGCCAGGTGCCACTGCATTAACCCAAATATTATTTTTGGCAAGTTCAAGGGCAACATTTTTTGTAAACCCCCAAACTCCATGTTTTGAAGCATCATAGTGGGAAAGACCAATCATTGACGGATGAAGGGCGTCAATTGAGGTGATGTTAATAATCTTTCCGCCTTTTCCCTGTTTAATCATCTGTTCAGATACATATTTTGTACAAAGAAAGACTCCTCTCAGATTAGTTGCAATGACCTTATCAAAAACCTCACTTGTCAATTGACTTAAAGGGACAAAAGGAAACATTCCTGCATTATTTACTAGTATCTCAACTGATCCAAATAGCTTTACAGTTTCTACAACTAGATTTTTTACATCTTCCTCTAAAGAAACATCAGTTTTAACAGCATTTACTTTAAATCCTTTTTGTGTCAGTTCTTCAACCGCTTTTTTTGCTTCTTCGATATTACGGCCGGCGATAACAACGTTGGCTCCTGCCTCAGCCAGTCTATAACTGATTCCGTATCCAATTCCGATTGATCCACCGGTCACAATGGCAGTTTTTCCTGATAAGTCCAATAATTTATCTTTGGATAAAATTTCCATATTATTTTCTAACTTTTAATTTTTTTTGAAAGAATTTCAGGTAGACAATCGGCAGGATGCCAATGGTGTTGATTATCAGGATAGCAACAAACCAATTTTGTTGCTTATTTTGACTAGCTTTCCATAAAGCTAAACCTTTCCAAGTCAAATCCCAAATTCCGATTATTATCAATATATAAGAATTCATTCTCAAAAAATAATCTAAATTTAATAGAAAATTATTCATACATAATTATATTACAGTATAATTTTCTTCATGTCACTAGTTATATTGTTTGGTCTTCCAGGAACCGGAAAAACATATGTTGGAAAAATATTTGAAAAGTACTTTGATTATTATTTTTATGAAGGAGATAATGACTTAAGTCAAGAAATGAAACAAGCTATTAAAGAAAAAAAAGTTTTTACCGACCAGATGAGAGATGTTTTCTTTAAGAAGCTAATTGACAAAATCCAAAATCTACTTGCCCTGAGCGAAGTCGAAGGGAAAACCAAACACAAAAATTTAGTAGTAGCACAAACGTTTATTAGAGAAAAATATCGGATTAATCTTATTAATAAAATTCCGGAAACAGAATTTATCCTTGTTAAAACAAAAAAATCTATCAGGGAAAAACGTTTGAACTTAAGAAAAGACTACCCTATTGAGATGGAATATGCAAGAAAAATGTGCCTTAACTTTGATAAACCATTAATCGACCATCTGATAATTATCAATAATGATGATGGAGATAAAAATATAAAAGAGCAGATAAGGTTATTTAATATCTAAATATTCTATTATGCCTTTGGCTATCTCTCTTTTAGAAGTTAAAGGAATTTTTTTTACTGATTCATCGGAAGAAACAATATAAACTTCATTGTTGTCTGATTCAAAACCGCGATCGGCACGACTTATATCATTGGCAACGACGACATCTGCCCGGGATTCTTTTAGTTTTTCTCTTGCTTTTTCAATTAACTCTTTTTCTTTCAAGTCATATTCTGCTTTAAAAGCAATAAGAATCGTTTTCTGTGATATTTTTTTTATCTGATTGACAATTTTAATTTGGGGAACTAAGTTTAAAGTGACTGATTTTTTACTTGATAACTTTCCCTCAAACGATTGTTTTAATCTATAATCGGAAACTGCTGCTACCTGAAAAAAAATATCGGCGCCTTTAATGTTCTCTTTTACCAATGTAGAAAGGTCTTCAACTGTTTCAAATATTTTTTCTTTGATCAAATATCTTGCGGGAACAGAATTCTTGGCTCGGAGTAACAAAACATCGGCCCCCCGCAAATAGCACTCTTCAGCGATTGCTATTCCCATTTTTCCGGAGCTGCGATTGGTGATTGAGCGGACTTCATCAATCTTTTCTACTGTTCCGCCAGCTGTAACAATTATTTTTTTTCCTTTTAGAGAATTTGTTCTTTTAATTTGTCTGATAATTTCATTTTTTATTATTTGAATATCCTCTAACCTGCCAACGCCTTCATATCCGCAAGCTAGTACTCCTATTGCCGGTTCAATAACTTGATAACCGATTGATTTTAATCTGACAAGATTTTCCTGGACAATTGGGTTTTTCCACATATTGACGTTCATTGAGGGACAAATAATGATTGGCGAAGTAACAGCTAATGCTGTTGTTGTTAAAAAATCATCAGCAATACCGTGAGCCAGTTTTCCAATGATATTGGCAGTTGCCGGCGCAATCACCATTGCATCAGATTTATCAGCCAATTCAATGTGTTCAACTTTCCGCGTTTTCAATATTTTTCTGTAATCGAAATTTTTTTCAAAAAGATCAACAAAAACTTTATTACCTGAGGTTCTTTCAAAATCAGCCGGAGAAAACATTTTTATAGCTCCCTTTGTCATGATGACAAAAATTTCATGACCTTCCTCCTTTAATAGTTTTATTAAATCAAGAACTTTATAGGCAGCAATTCCGCTGGTTACGCCGATTAAAATATTTTTTTTCATAGTCTTTTTCTTAATTCTATTTTTTCATTTCCCAGTTTATATGTTTGTTCAACATATGTTTTGTCCAAAATCCATTTCTTTACTTTTTTTTCAAAAGTTTCCTCATCAGGAAAAAAAATAAAATTGTTGGTCTTTGTGATTTCTAGACCTTTTATAATTTCTTCCTCTATTTTATCAGTTGTCTGGTTAGTATGGAGATAGTATCTGGTTGGATTTTTAAGTTTAAAGTAGTCGTAAAAGATAACATAGTCTGGAAATATAAACAGCCAATTATTTTTAACGTCCAGTTTTTCTTTTATCTTTTTCAGCACTTCCATATAAGATTGACTGAATTTAAGCCCGGTAATCTCGCCATCTTCCGGTTGGAATAAACCGGGAGAAAAACCGTTTTTGAAAGAAACCCTAGGCAGTCCGGAAAAGCGAATTTTCAGAAAGGAAAAACTGTGGAATATAACCATAGAAGTTAAAATTCCTGATATTAAAATCAAAGAAGCATATTTTTTCCAAAACTTCTTAGTAAAAAACCAGAAAATAATAACGGTGATTATTATAAAAACAGATGTTGATTTAATTTTAAGAATAAAATATCCAAAAGTATAAAAAACTAAACCAGCAGGAAAAACCAAAAGTAATATTTTTGACTTAATATAGCTCTTAAAATTAGGAAGCTCGGATATAAAATATGAAATATAAAAAGGCAACCAAACTATTCCATACCATAAGTGTCCTTCGTCAGAACGGTCGATCGCCGAGACATAACTTAAAGCAGAAAAGAGAGCGAAAATTCTTAGACCTGTTTGACTACTTGAATTGACATATAAACTCAGTGAGGACGAAAATAAAAAGATTAAAACCGACAAAAAAATTAATCCGACCGGAGGAGGTGGTATAGGTAAACCCATGATTTTAGGTTGGATTACCAAACCCAAATACAAAGTGTCATAAAAAAAGTTCTTTAAAGATCCCGTGAAGAAGATATAAGTCAGCATTGGAACCCATATTATCAATAATCCTATGAGGGATGGGAAAAGTTTTTTATAGTCCTTTCTTTCTTTAAAACAAGATACGATAATCGACAAAAGAAAAATTATTCCCGCTTCAATTCGGAATAAAAAGATTACCCCTAAAAGAAACCCTAAAATAATATTTTTAAAGTAAGCGGATTTAAATTTACTTAATAAAACTATAAAAAATAAAGCCGCAAAAACATGAACATCCTGAGAAGAATATATAAAAAACTGGGATATAAATACGGTAATAATAGCTAAGAGAAAACTGAAAAAAGACGATTTAAATCTCTTAAATATTTTATATGAAAGAAAAAATAAAAAAGTCGGAAAAAATATTCCAGGAATCAATACGAAGTAAAAAGCGGTTGTTGGAATTGAAGCGCCAAAAATTTTAAAAAATAAGGCCTGGAGAAGAAAACGGCCGGGGGGATAAACGATACTAAAATCTTTATATAGCCCTTCTCCTTTTAATGTACTTTGGACATTAATAAAATTTACTTCTTCGTCCGATGGCGTATAGATTTTTCCAACAGAATTATTTATTGCCATAAAACCGGTATGAACAAAAAGAATATAAGCTAAAAGGGAAACAAAAAAGAAAATCGCTAGAGATTTAATCGTTCGGAGTTTCATTTATAGTCTTATTGTATAATTTTGTTATGAAAATTGACATTATTATCCCAATCTATAATGAAGGTTTATTTATAGAATCATTTCTTAAAGATTTATTTAAAGAAAAAACGGCTTTAAAATCAATCAGAAAAATCATTATTGTCGATGACGGTTCAACGGACGAAACATTATCAAAAATCAAGAAAGAAATATCTTCAAAGATTAAGGTCATTACATATCCAATTAATCGGGGCAAAGGTTATGCGATGAGAATTGGTCTTGAGGCGGCAAAAAAATCAAAAGTCGATGCCGTCATATTTATGGATGGCGACCGGCAGCATGATCCAAAACATCTGCCAAAATTTATTAAATCCCTTAGTGAATTTGAACTTGTCTTTGGTTATAGAAATTTAACAAAAGACACTCCCTATCTCAGAAAGCTTGGTAATAAAATCGTCAGATTTTTATTCCAAACATTTTTTAATATAAAAAGACATGATGTTTTGTGCGGATTTATGGCGATGAGGAGTCAAGTTTTTGATAAAATTATCTGGGAATCAAATGATTATGGAGTTGAAGTAGAAGTATCAGCCATTGTTGGGAAAAAAAGAATTTTATTTAAAGAAATACTGATTGACACGTTATATTTGGATATTAAAAAAGGAGTAACTTTGATAAAAGCTTTTTTTATTTCGTTAAAAATACCCTACTGGTATTTTAAGTACAAATGAAAATCATTGAAAAATATTTCAGAAATATTGTTCTTTTATTACTAATCATTATTTTTATCTTCCTTTCATTCAAAAAAGTAAATACGTCAGATACTTTGATACCTAATCTGGAACCATACCCCGACTCTCTCTACTATTCCGTCCCTGCCTGGAATTTTGTCCATGGTAATGGTTTCCTGATGAAAACTCAAAATATAATTATTAAACAGCAGACCCCTCCCCTATATGGTATTTATCTTATTCCTTTTTTCGCATTATTTAATAATGTCCGATCATTTTACTATGCCAATATGATTTTATTAATTGGTGTCATCATTCTTTTTGCCCTTATAATCGATAAAATCTTTTCCGGAAAAAAAATTTATAAAGGATTTCTTATTTTTTTCTTAGGTTTTTTTCTTGTAACCAATTTCTACTTTTATTCAATTCCTCAACTGTTAATGGCAGAACCAATTACTATTTTTCTAGTTACTTTAGGAATTTATTTGTATGTTTCCAAAACAAGTATTTTATACGCATTAATAGCCGGCCAAATAAGTGCTCTACTTATGATGGTTAAGCTTTCCAATATTCCTTATGCTGCCATTTTATCAGTTTTATTTTTTGTTAAATTTTTACCAAAAACAAAATCAAATAATTATTTGAAATTATTTTTGATAAGTGCCGGAATTGGAATAATGTATTTATTAACTTATGTTTTTACTAGCAAATTATTATTGAATCACAAAAACTTGGGAGGAACCGATTTTAATTTAATTCACTTTAAAGAAGGTATAAAAATTTATATACAAACTCTTTTTGGAAATCCGGGAATAAGATATTTATGGTTTACAGAAAGATTTATTCCTTCAATTGTTGCTTTCTTTATCTTGATTGGAGTTGTTGTTGGTTTATTAAAATCAAATTACAGAAAAATTGCTTTTGCTCTTTTATCGCTAGTTATTTTAGTGGTTTTGTTTATGTCTTTTTTTGTCACTCAAGATATTCGATATAT
>Ga0315273_10007636_pt1 | contig 13560 bp, 12 predicted proteins | sample YL17G02_0_MG_FD_205753 | JGI IMG/M metagenome (GOLD analysis project Ga0315273, IMG submission 205753) | Sediment microbial communities from Yellowstone Lake, YNP, Wyoming, USA - YL17G02_0 | ecosystem: Environmental > Aquatic > Freshwater > Lake > Sediment | place: USA: Wyoming | collected... | reverse complement strand
ACGACAACCAATCGATCGTCCCCGAGTACGCGTACAGGCTGGTGCGGACCCAGATGAGCTCGCAGAACAGGTCGAGCAGGATCATCGTCCCGAGCGCGCACATGACGATCCCGAAGTTCCCGAGCTGGGGCCACCGCGCCTTGGCGCGACGCATGACCCAGAAGGTGAGCAGGCTCGCCGCAGGTCCGAGCCAGAAGTACAGCGCGCCCACGAACGCGATCGGCTCGGGGAGGAGGTGCGCGTTCGGCGACACCCACCCCGGGATGTGCTCGGTCCACGAGCCGACGTTGATGAAGTGCGAGTTGTAGAAGAACCCGGTGCGCACGTAGTTGATGAGTGGGTCCTGCCAGTACAGGAAGACCCAGGCGGTCACGAGCATCGCGTCGAAGCTCATCCGCCCCTCGCGCCGTGATTGGCGCACGACGTACGCGACGATCAGCACCGCGAGCACGATCGACAGCGCCTGGAACCCTTCGAGGAAGATCTCGGTCGATGTCGACAGCGGGTCGGGTCCGGTGGCGGTCGGAGTCGCGTCGCCGCTCGTGAGCCACGATGTGAAGATGTAGATCTGGAGGAGCGCGAATCCGGCGCCGATCGCGGCCCACCACAGCACCGGCCGGGCCTTGCGCCCCTCCAGCGGGGCGGTCGCCGTCCCCGGCGACGGTGTCGTCAGTGTCGCCATCTGGTACCCCCTCAACCGAACGCCGCTCGAACCAAGCTCTGCCGACACGGGCTCGCGGGTCTCGTGCGAACGTCGCTGTCGCGCCGAGCGCGGTTGCGGCATGATATGACTTCGTTACCTGATTGGAAAGCCCCGGGTCGCTCGGCCCGAGGAGGCGTCGCCCGAGGAGGCATCGAGTGGACCTCGGCTTGGCCGACAAGGTGGCGCTGGTGACCGGAGCCAGCACGGGGATGGGGCGTGCGACCGCGCTGGCGCTCGCGGACGAGGGCGCGCGTCTCGCGCTGACATCCCAGACCCCCGCACGGCTCGAGGCAACTGCGGCCGAATGCGAGGTACGCGGCGCCGAGGTCGCGTGGTGGGCGGAGGATCTCGCCGCACGCGACGCGCCCCCTCGCGTCGTCGCGGCCGCCTGCGACCGTTTCGGGCGGGTGGACGTGCTGGTCAACACCGTCGGGCCACTCGTGCGGACGACCGGGATCCTCGACCAAGACGACGATTGCTGGCAAACGCACTTCGAGAGTGTGCTTATGTCCGCCGTGCGGTTCTGTCGCGAGGTCGTGCCGGTGATGCGCTCTCATGGTGGAGGCAGCATCGTGAACATCTCGGCAATGTCGGTACGCCACTTCCATCCACAGCTCGCGTATTACTCAGCACAGAAGGCCGCACTCGCACACTTCACCAAGAATCTTGCTCGCGAGTTCGCACCCGACGGGGTACGGGCGAACGCGGTCATGCCCGGCATGATCGCATCCGAGGGCGTGCAGGCACGTCGGCGCACCGCCGCGAAGGAACGAGGGATGTCAGAAGAGGAGTACTTCGTCGACGCCAACGCCCGCTACGGCGAGGTGACGTGGGCCGATCGCCTCGGGACGCCCGAGGAGATCGCCAATGTGGTCGCCTTCCTGGTGTCCGACAGGGCGAGCTACGTCAACGGTGCATGGGTGAACGTGGATGGTGGCTCGAGTTTCTGAGCGGCCGAGTCTCTGAAGGGCTGGACCGATGACGAGAGTGGTGGTGGTCGGAGCGGGGATCGCGGGCCTGGGCGCGGCGTACTCGCTGCAGAAGGCCGGCGTCGAGGTATCGGTGTTGGAGTCGATGCCCGAGGCGGGCGGCCGAATGCGCTCGCGGGAATGGAACGGCGCGTGGATCGACCTCGGTGCCGAGTTCATCGCGACACCGGGCTTCGACGAGATGCTCTTCCACGAGCTCGGGATCATGAAGGATCGGCTCGACTACCCAGGCGGCGACGTCAGCTTCAACGTGTGGCGCGACGGGCGAGCGCACCAGTTCAGCTACACCGACCCGAAGGGCATCCTGCGCTTCACCGGCATGAGCTGGTGGGAGAAGGCGCGGCTGGCAGCGATGGTCCCTGCGTACCTGCGCCAGTATCGCCAGACCGATGGTCACTACGACGAGCCATGGCGGGGCGCGTGGGCCGACGACCAATCGGTCGAGACGTGGCTCTCGAAGGTGAGCCCGGCCTTCCTGGAGTACGTGATCGAGCCGATGTTCGAGCTCTACTGCGGCTGGGAGCCGGACAACCTGAGCAAGGGTGCCTTTCTCGCGACGGCGCTCCTTCCGCGCAACCCGACGATCTGGACCTTCCGTGAGGGGCTCGGCATGGTCACCCAGGCGCTGGCGGCCCGCCTCGACGTGACCATCCGGGCGCGAGTGACCTCGATCGATCTCGAGCGGGACCCGGTGGTCATCGAGTGGGACGAAGGTGGGGAGACCAAGTCGACGACGGCCGATGCGGTCCTGGTCGCGGTCCCAGGGAGTCGGGTGCTCGACTTCACGCACGGGCTCACGCCGGAACGGGAGCGGTTCTTCTCACAGGTCGAGTACGTGCCGCACGAGCTGCCGTTCTTCACGGTCACCGAGCCCCCGGCCGGGGTACCCGAGGGGGTGTTCTATCCCCGCCGCGAAGACACCGAGATTGCCGCGCTCGGCTACGACGTGTCGAGCACCAATCCGGACGTGAAGTTCCTGCGGGTCTCGATGAAGACCCGGCACATCGTGCGTCATCTCGACAAGAGCGACGACGAGGATCTCGACGCCATCGTCGACGAAGCCTCTCGACGCTACCCGTCGATCCGCCCGGTGGTGAAGGACCGGTTCGTGAGTCGGTGGCGCGAGGCGTTGCCGGTGTTCGGTCCCGGCTCCATGCGCCGACTCGGTGACTTCATGGCGCTTCACCCCCAACGCGGTGTCGCCTTCGCCGGTGACTACCTGTACACGGGGGCCACGAGCGCCGCATACGTGACGGGGCAAAAGGCGGCGTCCGATCTGCTCACCCGCTATGCGTGAACTTCGTCGTCGCGTGCAGTTCGTCAGCGTGAGGATCGTCCCGTGAGCGACGAGGTCGGCGGCGCGGGCGACGCGCTCGAGCGGGCGGCCCAGGATGCACTGAAGGGCGGCCTGCCGGCCGAGGGCGAGATGTTCGACGTGGAGTCCGCTCCGCTCGGTCCGGTGGTCGCACTCGATGTCCTCGCTCGACGGATCCCGAAGGCCGAGCTTCACCTGCACTTCGAGGGCGCACTGCGACCGTCGACGTTGCGGCGCCTCGAGCGCAAGTACGGCGACGAGGTTCCCCCCGGGGCCCGGCCCGATGCCGGTTTCGACTACTGCGGCTTCTCGAAGTTTGGCGCCGATCTCGCCGCCGCCGGCAAGCTGCTGCGCGATGCCGAGACGGTCACCGAGGCCGCGCTCGACGTGCTCGCCGCCGAGGTAGATGCCGGGTGCCGTCACGTGGAGTTGATGGTGACGCTCGGCTTTCACGCCGACCTGGGCTGGGATCCCCTCGAGTTCGTGCGCGCGGTCGCGGAGGCCTTCGGGACCGCACAGGATCTGTGGGATCTTTCGGGGGGCGTGATCGTCGAGTTCGATCGCTCGGCTGGTGGCGAGGTCGCCGCCGAGATCGCCACCATCGCGGCTGACGCTGCCGATGCGGGCCTCCCGGTGCTCGGCGTGGGGAACAGCGGTGACCCGCTCAGCGTCCCGTTCGCCGATCTCCGTCCGGGGTACGACGCAGCCCGGGCGCGCGGGCTACGGCTCTGCGGCCACGTCGATCTCCCGGACGATGTCGCCCCCGCCCTGGAGCTCGGTCTCGATCGCATCGACCACGGCTACAGCGCGCTGTTCGTGCCCGAGCTGCTCGCGGAGGTCGTCGATCGGCAGGTGCCGCTGACCGTCTGCATGACGAGCAACATCCTGCAGATGCCAGGGATCTTCGCGGACTTCGAGCACCATCCCGTGGTGGGTCTCGTGGAAGCGGGAGCGAACTGCACGTTCCACACCGACGATCCTCCGTACTTCTTCACCGACCTCGCCCAGGAGTACCGGACCGCGGCCAGGACCCTGGCCTGGGCCCCGGCCCAACTCGGCGCCGCGGCGCGCGCGTCGCTGCACGCCGCGTGGCTCCCGACCGAGCAGCGCGATGCCCGTCTGGCGCAGTGGGACCGTGAGCTCGACGCATTGCTCGCCGATCCCCGGCGGACCACCCTCGCCTGATCGCGACGGGTCAGGTCACGTCTCCGGTGTGAAGCGGACCGGGAGTTCCTTGCATCCTCGCATCATCACCGGTCCTCGAGGCTCGAACTCATAACCCTCGGCGAGGCGCAGATCGGGGAGTCTCCGCAGCAGGGTCTGGAGGGCGATGCGGGCTTCGAGTCGGGCGAGGGGCGCGCCCACGCAGAAGTGCTTGCCGTACCCGAACGTGAGGTGTGGTGCGTCGCGCACGCGGTCCGGATCGAACTCGTCGGGGTTCGGGAACACCGTCGCGTCGCGGTTGGCGTGCCCGACGCAAACAGCCACAAGCGTTCCGTCGGCGATCGGTTCGCCCGCGATCTCGGTGGCCTCGACCGCAATGCGCGGTACCCAGTTGAGAGGAGGGTCGATACGCAGTGCCTCTTCGACCGCGGCGGGCACCAGCCTCTCGTCGTCGCGCACGCGTTCCCAGAGGTGGTGCGGGTCGAGCAGGCGGTGGACGAGGGTGCTCATCGCGTTCGTGGTGGTTTCCGTGCCGGCGATGATGAGGATTCGCAGCATCGCGACCACCTCGGGGTCGCTCAGACGGTCACGGCCTTCCTCGGCGTGCACGAGTCGGCTCACGAAGTCGTCGCCCGGGTTGGTGCGACGGTGCCGCACTTGGTCGAGGACGTAGGCGCGGAACTCCGCGTCACTCGCCGATGGCTCGGTGGTGTGCGAGGTTGCGATCGCGTCGTCGGCCCACTCGAGGAACTTGCCGCGGTCGGCGGCCGGGACACCGAGCAGCTCGAGAAAGACGATTGCCGGCATCGGAGCCGTGAGCTCGGGCACGAGGTCGGCCGCACCACGGCCGGCGAGCGCGTCGACGAGCTCGTCGGCGATCGCCTGGATGCGCGGCGCCGACTCGGCCACCGTCCGCTCGGTGAAGGCCTTGTTCACCAGTTTGCGGACGCGTGCGTGCTCCGCGCCGTCAAGGTGCACGATGTGCTGCACCTCGCCGGGCGGCAGCGGGCGCGGCGAACGGCTGCTGAAGGTCTGGGGATCGCGCAGCACCGTGGCGACGGTCTCGTAGCCGGTCACGAGATCGATACCGGCCAGGTGCTGCACCGGGCAACGCTCGTGGAGTCGCGCCAACGGGGTGAACGGATCCGCAACCGGGACGGCAGGGTGATACGCGGTGGCGGCTGCGTCGGGGTTCGAGGTGGAGTTGGTGTCGGAGTCGGTCGGAGCAGCCATTGCCAATACCGTAAACTTCGCTAACTGATTTGTCACGACTGCCCGAATCGGTGGCGCCAGAGCCGGCGCCAGAAGGAGGACCAGGTGAAGAGGCGAACCGGTGCCTGACGCAGAGGCGGGAGCGGCCGCACCACACCAGAATTCCGAGGATCACGGGCCCGACGCTCGGGTGGACGCGCTGATCACGCCCGAGGAGATCGAGAAGGAACGGGCGCGCGTCGGCTATACGGTCGGCTACACGTACCAGTGGAACGTCGAGGCCACGCTCGACTCGATCCGGCACTTCGCCCATGGCTGCGGGGACGACAATCCGCTGTGGTGCGACCCCGAGTACGCAACAAGCGCGCGTTGGGGCGGGGTTGTCGCGTCGCCGCTCTTCTCGATGACGATGGGTGACGATCACTCTCCGAAGATGCCCCCCGACGTGAAGCGCAAGACGCGGGGTGCGCTCTCGGGCGTTCACCTCTTCCACGCGGGGACGGAGATCGAGTGGGGCGGCCACATCCGACCTGGTGACCAGCTCGGGTTCGTCGGCATCGTCTCCGATGTCGATGTGAAGGAACAGTCGGAGTTCGCGGGCAAGTCGGTGATCACCCACCACGAGTTGGAGTGGACCAACCAGCACGACCAAGCCGTCGTCTGGCAACACGAGTGGTACGTACGCACCGAGCGTCGTGCCGCGGCCAAGACCGGGAAGTACGACTCCTACGAAGAGGCGCGCTATTCCGACGACGACCTCGCCCGCATCGACGAGGCCTACGCGCGGGAGCGAACGCGCGGTGCGGAACCACGGCACTGGGAGGACGTGGAGGTGGGTGAGCCCATCGACGGGCTCGTCAAGGGCCCGCTCACCGTGACCGACATCATCGCCATGCACATGGGTTGGGGTTGGGGTGGGTACGGGTTCGGGCCGTTTCGCCTCGCCTACCAACACCGCCAGAAGATGCCTAAGTTCTGGACCCGCGACGCGCGCGGGGGTTGGGATGTGGTGCAGCGACTCCATTGGGAGGAGGACTGGGCCAAGGAGGTTGGTGCTCCGTTCCGGTACGACTACGGGTTCATGCGCACGGCCTGGATGATCCAGGCGGTCACCGACTGGATGGGTGACGACGCCTTCCTCTGGCGCTTCTGGAACCGGCTCGATCGCTTCAACTTCATCGGCGATACGACCTGGCTCCAGGGTGAGGTCACCGCTAGGCGGGTGGAGGACGGGCATCACGTCGTCGATGTTGCGCTCCGGTGTGTCGACCAGCGGGGTGAGCAGACTGCCCACGGCGACGCAACCGCGGTGCTCCCGTCGCGCGCTCACGGGCCGGCCACAATTCCCGAGCTCACCCGAGCACGACAGCATTGAGACATCGAAGCGTGTTGACCGCGGGCATCCGACCGCCGGCACCCGAGGGCCGACCGGTCGGGAAGGTACATTGACCGACCGGTAAGTGCCATCGGGCGGCGGCGGCCATGACCGACCGAGCGACGGCCAAAGGAACAACCGCTGCAGGAGCAACGACCGGGGGGAAGGCGACCGGCGCGGTCCTCGACCCGTCCGACCCCGCAGTCCAGGACGACCCGTTCCCGATCTTCGAAGAGCTCCGGCGAGCGCACCCGGTCTGGCGGGATCTCCAGGATCGGTTCTGGGCGATCATCCGCTACGACGACGTGAGCAACGTGCTCCGGGACCACGAGACGTATTCGAGTCGCGGCGGCATCATTCTCGGCCAGGATGTCGCCGGCGCGCCGCCCAGCATGGTGCTCATGGACCCTCCCGACCACACCCGTCTCCGGGCACTCGTCAGCCGCGCGTTCACACCCCGTCGCATCGCGATGTTCGACGAGGCACTGCGCGAGAGCGTGGAAGAGTTCATCGATGTGTTCGCGGGCCGCACCGAGGTCGATCTCGTACCGATGTTCGCCGATCTCGTACCCGTCCGCGCGATCTCCGACATCGTGGGCGTCCCGCGTGAAGCGCGTGAGCAGTTCAGGGAGTGGGCCGACAAGATGATCGGCGAGCCCGACACCGATGCGGACTTGCAAGCGACGATCGAATGCTTCACCTGCTTCGCCGCCGGGCTCGAGGACCGGGCGCGGAATCCTCGTGACGACATGCTCACCGCGATGACCGAGGCGGAGGTTGACGGCCTGCACATGCGCGAATGTGACACCGTGCTCGTCTGTCTTGGCTCGGCCAACCGCGATTCGTCCGCTTTCAGCGATCCGGACGTTCTCGACATCACCCGCGATCCCAACCCGTACTTCAGTCTTGCAGCAGGTGCGCACCTCTGCCTCGGTGCGCCGCTCGTGCGGCTCGAGCAGCGGGTTGCGTTGGAGCGGCTGCTGGCGCGCGTCCCCGGGTTTCGGCTTCGCGAGGACGGGGCCCGGCGGCGTCACCTGACAGGACCGTTCATGCGAGGGATGGAGTCGGTTCCCGTCGTGTTCGACTGACCGGTCGACTCCCGGGCGGGTATCGAAGCGATCGGCTTCCTCTAGCTGTGGCGGTTCACTTCGCCTCGAAGCGGAGGAGCTCGAAGGCGAGCCCGCCCACGTGCGCGACGGTGCCGCTCAGGTCGAGCCCCTCTCCCTCGGTGCGGATCGGGTCGTTGACCGTGATGCCGCGCTCGCGGCAGAGGGCCACGCGTTCTTCGAGGTCGGGGGTGGCGAAGCTGATGAGCGCGAAGCGCGACTCGACCTCACCGCGGAGCTCGTCGGGGATGCGGATCACCTCGACGAGGCCTCCGGAACCCTTGCCGAGCATCCAGCCTTCGGCGCCGTCGTTGTCGGGCCAGCCGAGGATCGCGGAGGTCGCGTCACCCGGTGCGCGCAGGGTGCCGGTGAGCTCGAGTCCGATCACCTCGGTCAGGAACGAGATGACGGCCTCGGGCTCGTCGGTGATGCACGCGATGTGATGGCTACGGCTGGTCATCAGGCCTCCAGGCTCTGCATGTACATCGTGATCAGTTGTGGCAGCTGGTCTGGTGCTTCATTGCTCGGTGAACGGGAATCCGCGGCGGGCGTCGGTCACCAGGGCGTCGATCTCGTCCCGCCAAGCGGCGAGGCGAACTTCGCGAACGGATGGGTCGAGCCACGCGGGACGCAGCGACCGGCCGGCGGCGGCGCCCATGTCGACCGGTTCCCATCCGAGGGCGCGCGCGACGGCGCGGTACTCCTGCGCGAGGTCGGTGAAGAACATCGGAGGGTCGTCGTCTTGAATCATCTAACGAAGTTACCTAGAGTCGCGGCCCAGCGCATCCCGCAGGGACGCACCGAACAGAAGCGGTGGGGGGACCTGCCATGACCGCCGGTGCCTTGGCGCGTGAGCACGCAGTCGTCGACGCGTGGATCCAGCCGTGGACGGCCGAGGTCTCGGCGATCCAGCCCGAACGGAACTGGGCACTCGTCGACCGCTACGGAGGCGACTCGCGCCTCAAGCGCGGGATCCCGCTCGAGGTGATGATCGACGAGATGGACGCCGCGGGGATCGCGGTGGCGCTGTGCTCCGCCGGACCGCTCGTTCCCGTCGCGGTTGTCGAAGCAGCGGTGGCGCGCTTCCCGGACCGGCTTCTCGGCGTGGGCTACGCGGACCCGTTCACCCACGACGGGGTGATGCACGCGGTGCACGAGCTGCGTCGCCAGGTGAAGGAACTCGGCTTTGTCGGCCTCAAGCTCGAGCCGTTCATCGGCGACCGGCCGCTCACCTTGCCCCAGTGGTACCCGCTCTACGCCGCCTGCTGCGATCTCGATATCACCCTTCAGGTGCAGGTGGGGAACACGGGGCCACCCTCGTACCCCTCGGAGACCGGGCGGCCCCTCTACGTCGATCGGGTCGCCATCGACTTCCCCGAGCTCCGCATCGTGGCCGGGCACATCGGTTGGCCATGGACCGAAGAGATGATCGCGATCGCCCAGAAGCACCCGAACCTGTGGATCGACACCAGCGCGCACGTCCCGAAGCACTACCCGGAGAGCTTCGTGCACTACGTGCGAACGTTTGGACGCGACAAGTGCATCTGGGCGAGCGACTGGCCGATCCTCGACTTCGAGCGAGCTCTGTCGGGCGTTGCTTCCCTCGACCTCGGCCCGGAGGTGGAGCGCCGGTTCCTGCGCGACAACGCGGTGGCCGCGTTCGCTCTACACGGGAGGCTCACCGCGAGGATCGGGGAATGAACTTCGGGCTCGATGAGCGCGAGCGCGCGTGGCGCGACGAGGTGCGCGCGTTCGTAGACTCGGTCTCAGGCGCAGATGTCGCCGGCTTTCGCCGTGAGATGGCGGAGCTCGATGTCGAGCGCCACGCGCCCACGTTCTACCGGATGCTGTGCGCCAGGGGCTGGGTCGGTCTGGGCTGGCCCGAGCCCGATGGTCGTCCCGTACCAGAGACCGAGCGCTTCGTGTTCCACGAGGAGATCGACACCGCCGGGTTGCCGATGTACGGCGTCGAGATCAACGAGGCCATCGGCTGGATGCTCGTGCGCCACGGCTCGGACGCGCTGAAGCGTGAGCACCTCCCGCGGATCCGGCGCGGCGACACGTGGTATGCGGGCGGTTACAGCGAGCCCGACGCCGGCAGCGACTTGCTCGCGCTCAAGACACGCGCCGTCCGAGACGGCGAAACGTTCCGGGTCAGCGGGTCGAAGCTCTGGACATCGAGCGCGCACCTCGCCGACTTCGTCTTCGCCATCGTGCGGACCGACCCCGACGCCACCCGGCAACGGGGCCTGTCGATCCTCCTGATCGACACCACGCTGTCGGGCGTCGAGATCGCCGCGGTCCCCGTGATGGGCGGTTGGCGTGTCAACCAGTGCTTCTTCGACGATGTGGTGGTGCCGGCCGCCAACGTCGTAGGGGTCCTCGACCAGGGCTGGGCCGTCCTCGCCGAGGCGCTCGACGTCGAGCGGGCGATGAGCTTTGGTGGACGGGAAGGCCGCTTCTGGCTCACGCGGCTGCTCCATCGCTACGAAGGCCGTGCCGGTGAACTCGGTGACGCCCGACTGGAGGATCTCGGTGCTCTGGTGATGGACCTCGAGGTCGAGCGTCTGCTCGGGTTGCGCCTGGCCGCGATCGGAGAGCGTGGTGCCATCGCGAGCGCGGAGGCATCGATGACGAAGGTGTTCGGATCCGAGCTCGCACAGCGCCAGGCGCAGTGGATGGCCGATCTCCTCGCGCCCGAGAGTCTCTTCGAAGGCGCCCGGGGTGAGCTCGCCGACGATCAGCTCGCCGCCGACATCGAGGAGATGCTGCGGGTGACCACCGTCTACACGGTGATCGGCGGCACGAGTGAGGTGCAGCGCAACACCATCGCCCAACGCGGTCTCGGGCTCCCGCGGGGCTGACGGAGGCGATCATGCTCGACGAGCGGTGGAGCGATGCCGAGGTGGCGCTGGTCGATGGCCTGCGCGCCGTGCTGGTGCCCGAGTGCCCGACCTCAGTGGTCCGCGCGGCCGAAGCGAGCGACGACGGTCGAGCGCCACGTCTCGAAGCGGCTCTCGGAGCGTTCGGTCTCGACGAGGTCGCTGACGCGGCCGAACCCGGACAGCTCGCCGCGGCTGCGTGGGAACTCGGCCGCGCGCTCGCGCCCGTTCCGTTCGTGGAAACCGCCACGGTACGTGCGGTCCTCGGGATCGACGATGCGGCGTACGGGCTCGAGGGCACCGTTCCTGCGAGCGTGGGGCACGTAGTCGTCGCGGGCGCGGGCACGAGTGTGGATGGGGGCCTGGCGCTGGTGAGCGTCGACGCGGCTGCGGCGCGACGCACGACGGCCGGCGACCTGCTCGCGCCGCCGCGCGACGAGGTGGGGACGATCCTCGACACGAGCGAGACCGACCGCCTCGGTCGCCTGGCCCGCCTGCTCGGCGCGGCCCGCCTCGTCGGCGCGTCCGAGGGCCTTCTCGCTCTGGGCATCGAGTACGTGAAGGGCCGCGAGCAGTTCGGTCGACCGGTAGGGGCGTTCCAGGCTGTCGCCCACCGGTTGGCCGACGCGGCGATCGTGTCCGATGGTGCCGGCCTCCTCGTCCGCAAGGCAGCGTGGGTTGCCGCGACGGAACAGGGCGGTGACGGGGCCCCCGAACGGCTGTTCGCGACCATGGCGTGGGCGAAAGCCGTCGAAGCGGCGCGTGTCGTCGCGGCGTCTGTGCACCAGTGCATGGGTGGGTACGGGTTCGCGCTCGAGTACGACTGTCAGCTCTTCAGTCGCAGGATGCGGAGTTGGTCGATGCGTCTCGGCCGTCCGGGACCCGAGCTCGCGTCGATGGCGCGCGCGCTGCTCGAGGCTCCCAGCCGGGACGCCGTTCGCCACCTCTGGCACAACGATCAGGGTGTGCCGCTCCCTCGGTGGGCCGGCGATCTCGACGGCAACCGGGAGCGGGCTACTCGGTGAGTGCCTTGATGCGGGCCTGGAGCTCTTGGTGGCGCGAGCTGACGGGACCCTGGAGTGCCATCAACGTCGCCAGGTCGCCCTCGACGAGGATCTGGCCACCGACGAACGCCTCCATTGCAGCCGAGAAGTCGGCGTCGACGAAGAACGCGCGGGCGACGGCGTAGGGCATCGTGACGATCGTCGGCGCGTCGACCGCGGCTTGCTGAAGCTCGAGGCCGGTCGGACCGGGGGCCAACGCGACGCGGATGGTGCCGTCAGGCGCGTCGACGATGCGGAGATCGATGCTGAGGTCCTCGGCGCCCGGTGGTGCAACCAGATCGTCGAAGTCCTGGCGGGCTCCCTCGACGGCTCGGAACCAGTCATCCGAGAGAAAGACGCTCATGGTCGTAGAGGGTAACTTCCCTCGCGCACCGCGGGACGGGATGAAAGGAGGGGGACTTCGGTGGGACGCCGCATCTTGCTGATCACGACGGATCAACAGCGTTATGACGCCCTCGGGTGCAACGGGGGCCAGGTCGCGCGCACTCCGGTGCTCGACGGACTGGCCGCCGACGGCGTCGTCTTTCGTCGTGCGCACGCCCAGAGTGTGGTGTGCATGCCGGCGCGATCGACGATCATCACGGGTCAGCTCCCCCGGACGCACGGGGTCTTCGCGAACGGTGTCCCACTGCCGTCCGACGCACCCAGCGTCGCGGCGTACCTCGCGGCGCACGACTACCGCACGGCACTAATCGGGAAGGCCCACTTCGAGCCGGAGATGGATGCGCCGCCGAACCTGCGGTGGTTCGAGAACCGCATGGCCCTCGAGGGGTCGACGGGGCCGCATCGAGGCTTCGAGCACCTCGAGCTGTGCTTTCACGGCTACTGGGGCCGGTACCACTACGACCGTTGGCTCGACGCCGCCTACCCGGGGAGCGCCGCACAGGTCCCGCCGATGCTGAAGGCGAACCCCGGCGGCGGCGCGCCCGATGTCGCACCGAACTCGATGACGCGCGAGGCGTATCACACGGACTGGGTGGCCAGTCGCACGATCGCATTTCTCGACGAGCTCGACGACGAGGACGACTGGTTCGTGTGGATGAGCTTCCCAGATCCGCACCATCCGTGGAACCCACCGGACATCGAGCGGCACCGTGTCGACTGGCGGGACCTCGAGCGACCCGCGACATGTCCATCATCCGCGGAGCAGGTCGTCGAGATCCTCGGGCGCAAGCCTCACCACTGGCTCGACGTCTTCGAGGGCCGGATGCCGCAGTTGGCCGCGCCGCCCTCGTACGTCCCTGCGCAGCTCACCCTCGATCAGTTGCTCGAGATCAACGCAGTCATCCACGTCGAGAACGAGCTCATCGACGAAGCCGTCGGCCGCGTCATGGCCCGTATTCGCGAACGCGGCTGGGATCCCGATACCGACGTGCTCTTCACAACCGACCACGGTGAGCTCCAGGGGGACTTCGGCCTCCTGTTCAAGGGCCCGTACCACTGCGACGCGCTCATGCGGCTCCCGCTCGTCTGGAGGCCCGCACCGACGGCGGGAGTGACGCCGTGCGAGATTCCCGAGCCCGTCGGCCAACTCGATCTCGCGCCGACGATCTGCGCGATCGCAGGACTGCAGGTCCCGGGGTGGATGGAGGGCGAGCCGCTGCCGCGCGCGCCCGGTTCAGGGCGTGAGCGAGTCATCACCGAGTGGGAATCCCAGTTCGCGCACCAGGACATCCGAATGCAGACGCTCTACCGGGACGGCTACGTCTGCACCGCGTACGAGGCGAGCGCCGTGTACGAGGGGACCGAG
>Ga0315273_10007635_pt1 | contig 13560 bp, 7 predicted proteins | sample YL17G02_0_MG_FD_205753 | JGI IMG/M metagenome (GOLD analysis project Ga0315273, IMG submission 205753) | Sediment microbial communities from Yellowstone Lake, YNP, Wyoming, USA - YL17G02_0 | ecosystem: Environmental > Aquatic > Freshwater > Lake > Sediment | place: USA: Wyoming | collected... | reverse complement strand
AGAGGGCCTGCTCTGCAAGGACACGCACGACTATGTCATCCGCCTGGCGCCGCCGCTGGTGATCACGCGCGACGAAATCGACTGGGCATTCGACCGCATCAAGAAGGTCATTGAGAGCTGAACCAGAGCCGGATTCCGGGCTTTCGAATCCCTAGTCCCCAATCCCTAGTCCCTAGAGAGATGCAGCAATGAAACGTATCCGCACCGTCATCATGGGCGCCGCCGGGCGCGATTTCCACAACTTCAACGTCGTCTACCGCAACGACGCCCGCTATGACGTCGTCGCGTTCACCGCCACCCAGATTCCGAACATCGACGACCGGCGCTATCCCGCGTCCCTGGCCGGCAAGCACTATCCGAAGGGCATCCCGATCCTGGCCGAGGAGGACCTCGAGTCGATTATCCGCGAGCACAAGGTCAACGAAGTCGTGTTCGCGTACAGCGACGTACCCTACACCTACGTGATGGAACGCGGGTCGATCGCGAACTCGGCCGGCGCCAACTTCAAGATCCTGGGCGTGGCGGAGACGATGCTCAAGAGCACCAAGCCGGTGATTTCCGTGTGCGCGGTCCGCACGGGCTCGGGCAAGAGCCAGACCACCCGCCGCATCGCGGGCATCCTCCGGGAACACGGCCTGAAGGTCGCCGCCATCAGGCACCCGATGCCGTATGGGAACCTGGAGAAGCAGCGGGTCCAGCGCTTCGGGTCCATCGCCGATCTCAAGAAGCACGAATGCACGATCGAAGAAATCGAAGAGTACGAGCCGCACATCGTCGGCGGCACGATCATCTACGCGGGCGTGGACTACGGCGACATCCTGGCGCAGGCGCAGGCGGAGGCCGATGTCATCCTCTGGGATGGCGGGAACAACGACACGCCCTTCTACAAGCCGGATCTGCACATCGTCGTGGCCGATCCGCTGCGCGTGGGCAATGAACTGCTCTACCATCCGAGCGAAACCAACCTGCGGATCGCGGATGTCGTCATCATCAACAAGGTGGACACCGCCGACATCGACGCCATCAACCGGTTGCGGCAGAACATCCGCCGGGTCAACAGCCGGGCCGTCATCATCGAAGCCGCATCACCCATCCTGGTTGATCACCCCGAGCGCATCACCGGCAGGCGCGTGCTCGTCGTCGAGGACGGCCCGACGCTGACGCACGGCGAGATGAAGTTCGGCGCGGGCGTGGTAGCGGCCGGCAAGTTCGGTGCGTCCGAGATCGTGGACCCGCGGCCCTGGACCGTGGGGACCATCACCGCCACATTCAAGAAGTACCCGGGGATTGGCACGCTGCTGCCCGCGATGGGCTACGGCGACAAGCAAGTCAAGGACCTCGAGACGACCATCAACAAGGTGCCCTGCGACACGGTGATCATCGGCACGCCGATCGATCTGAACCGCCTGATCACGATCAGGAAGCCGACCGTGCGGGTGCGCTACGAACTGCAGGAAATCGGCAAGCCCGATCTGATGGATGTGCTGAAGCCATTCCTGGCGAGGCGTAAGTCCTGAGCGTTGTCGAAGGGCTGAAGCCTCTCCTGGCGAGGCGTAAGCGGTGAGTCTGCGGCGTCGTAGGGGCACGGCATGCCGTGCCCCTACCTGGCCGATTGCGGCGCAAGAAAAGGGGGGCCGGCACGGTGCTGGCCCCCTTGTTTCGTTCAGGCGCGTGGTCAGAATCGCGTGACGTACGCGAATGACAGGCAGCGGCCGGGCGCGTCGAGGCCCCAGGCTATGCCGCGGTAGTTGCTGTCGGTCAGGTTCTCGAATTCGAATGTGATCTCGCTCTTAGAATTGAACCGATACCCGCCGCGAATCGCGAGCGTCGTGTAGCCGTGCACCGACGTGTAAAGCGGCGCCGACGTGGCGGTTCCGAGCACGCGGCTCTGCACCTGGGCGAGCGTCTCGCCCGTCACGATCAGCACGTCGTCGGCATTGCCTTTCACGCCGTCCGGTCCGGGCGACACCCAGCCGCGAGCGGTGGCGCCGTTGTAGAAGAAGCTTCTGATACTGGACAACGACCGGGGCGCACCAGTCCGGCGGTCCTCGAGATCAAGCGTCGACAGCCGGGTCTGTTCACCCACGACGTGGAGGATCGGTTCGACCCAGTAGCGGCCGTTGGGCGCCGAGTACCGCAGTTTCAGGTAGAAATCCGGACCGGGCGTCCCGCCCTCGATGTTCGGCGCGAGGCCAGTCGCCGTGTCCTTGGCATACAGGTACGTGAGCACGGTGCCCACCGACCATCGCGGCGCGATGCTCCAGTCCAGACGGTGTTCGAAACCGGTGATCCGCGCGTTCCCGTAGTTCACGCGAACCAGAACCGGCGACGGCGATGCTGGCACGTAGACCACGCCGGTGGGGCCCTGCGCCGAGATCACCTGGTCGCCAAGCGGGGTGCCCACGGCGCCCTGGGGAAGGATCAGGGCCTGGTAGACGATGTTGTCGTAGATGTTGTTGAGGAACACCGAGGCTTCTGTGGACAGGCGTCGGCTGCGATAGCTGAATCCGCCCTCGTAGTTGAGGCTGGTCTCGGGGCTGGCCGACGTCACGGGCAAACCGGTGCTGGTCGCCGTCGCTCCCGCTGCCGATCCGATCGTCGGCCCCATGCCCTGCACCTCGGACGCGGACACGGTGAATCCGGAACCGGTCAGGCCGAGCGTCCCGAGGTCGGTGATGCTCGGCGCCCGGTATCCCCGGCTCACATTGGCCGTGATGGCCCACCCGGGCTTGGGCGTTGCCACCAGCCCGGCCCGGAACGTCACGCTCGACGTATCGAGCGAATCGTCTGGCCACAGGGGTTTGCCGTTGACCAGAGGACTATTCGACGCATACGAGCGGTAGCGCGCGCCGCTGTACCGGAGGTCGCCGACCGCCCGGAACCGACCCGGCACGATCTCGAACGCATCCTGCACGTAGATGCCTTCGCTGCGGTACGTGGCGCCATCAGGCACGCGGCCTCGTCGCACTGTCGTCGCCCCGGTCACCGGGTTGTACGCGTACGACGGCGCCCTGATGTGTTCCGGATAGTATTCGCCGCCCACGAGCAGTTCGTGGCGGTCACCCAGTCGTGCGACCCCTTTCACCTGGAAGCCGTTCACATACATCTGTTCGTATTCGTGCGTGATGGACGCGTTAGGATTGCCGTTGCCGCCTTGCATGACGCGTTCTTCGCGCTGCGTGTTGAACGAGTACGTGGCGGTCACCTGGTCGAAGATGCCGAGGCCGGCGCGGTTGTACTTGACGTACAAGGCATCCATCATCACGTCCTGCAGGTCGGCGATCAGATTGCCATCACCGCCGAGGAGTTGATCGTAGCGCTTCCCGTCGTCCTGCTGGTTCCTGGAGTAGCTCACCACGAATTGATCGCTGGACGTGGGAGTCCAGTTGAACTTCATGAGGCCGCCGTACTGCAGGAACTCGGTGTCTGGCAGGCGAGCATCCATTAGCTTGTCGGACGAGACGCCGAGGAAACGCGTGACGGCGGCGTGGGAATCGAGGCCTTCTCCGGCGCGAATCCGGTTCGTCTTGCGCACAGCCGCATTGACCACCATACCGAACCGCTCTGCCGAGTATCCAGCCATAAGGTTGGTGGCGACGCTCTGGTCGGCGGAGTTTGCCCTGAAGGTCACCGCACCGCGCCAGGCTGGACCACCCGGCGACAACAGGCTCGGCGTCTGCGACAGGAACTGCACACTGCCGCCAAGGGCGTCGCTTCCATACTGGGCGCTGTTGGGCCCCCGGAGAATCTCGATCGCCTGCAGGTTGCTGGGCTCGATCAGGTCGAGAAACGTGTTCACCCCGCCGCGCTGCGCCGAGTTTGAGTAGCGGACGCCGTCGACGAAGATGTTGACCTTGGCGCCTGTCAGACCGCGAACGTAGATCCCGGCCATCGTCGGACTGGTGCGAAGAAGGTTCAATCCGGGTTCTTCCAGGACCGCCTGGGCCACGACGGCCTTGGCCCGCTCGAGAATGGCGCTGCTCTCGATGATATTGACCGGCTGTGAGACGGCCTGCACGTCCTGCGCCACGCCCGGCGTGGCCGTGACGGTGACTTCGGCCTCGACCGGCGTCAGATCGAGTGTCACGTCGACCACCCGGGGCGTCCCCGCCGACACGATCACCGGAACCCGCTTGTCCCTGAATCCTGAGGCCGATACAACCAGCAGGTAGCGCCCCGGAACGAGTTGATCGAACTCGAATCGCCCTTCCTTGTCGGTCCGCGCGTTCTTGACGCTCATCTGCTCGCCGGTCGTCAACGCGACGCCGGCGCTTGCGATGACCGCGCCGCTCGAATCTCGCACGACACCCGACACACGGCCTGGCCCCTCAGCCGCCTGGGCCGCGCCGGCTGCCAGGCCGATCGTCGCGACGACGACACAGATCCATGCCGCAAGATTTTGCCGCTTGTTCATGTCAGAGACTATCCGTGTTTCTGCTCGAACTCCCCGATCGGGCACGGCATGCCATGCCCCTACGACCCACACCGTCGCCGTGTCCCGTAGGGACGCAATTCATTGCGCCCTACGGGTCCCTACCCGTTCTTCTGCTCGAACTCCTGCATGAACTGCACGAGCGCGTTGACGCCTTCCTCGGGGAACGCGTTGTAGATGGACGCGCGCATGCCGCCGACCGACCGGTGTCCCTTGAGGCCGTCAAGCCCCGCGGCTTTCGCTTCCTTGGCGAACTTCGCCTCGAGCTCCTCGCTCGGCAGCCGGAACGTCACGTTCATGAGTGACCGGCAGTCCTTCTGGGCGTGACCCCTGTAGTAACCCGTCCGATCGATCTCGGCGTAGAGCCTGGCCGCCTTGCGCTCGTTGATGGCGTGGATGCCGGGCAGGCCGCCAATCGAGAGCAGCCACTTCATCACGAGCCCCATGATGTAGATCGCGAAACACGGCGGCGTGTTGTACATCGACGTGTTCTCGGCGTGAATCGCGTAGTTGAGCATCGTCGGCAGCTTGGGATCGTCGACGCGCCTCTTGAGCCACTCGTCCTTGACGATGACCAGCACCACGCCGGAAGGCCCGATGTTCTTCTGGGCGCCGGCGTAGATCAGGGAGTGTTTGGACACATCGAGCGGGCGGCTGAACATGTCGGACGACGTGTCGCACACCAGTGGCGCGTTGCCGGTCTCGGGCACGTACTTGAACTCGACGCCGTGAATCGTCTCGTTCGACGTGAACGACACGAACGCCGCGTTCGGATCGAGTTTGAGTTCGCCCTGCGCCGGCACGTGGTTGAAATTGGCCGCTTCGCCCGTGTAGGCGATCTTCACGCCGGCGACCTTCTTCGCCTCTTTCACAGCCTTCTGCGACCACGCGCCGGTGACGATGTAATCGGCCGACCCGTCGCGGGGCAGGAAGTTGAGCGGCACCATCGAGAACTGCAGGCTCGCGCCGCCCGGCAGGAAGAGCACCTTGTAGTCGTCAGGCACTCCCGCCAACTTGCGGATGTCGGCCTCGGTCTGCTGAAGCACGCCCTCGAAGAACTTGCCCCGATGGCTCATCTCGAGAATCGACATGCCCACGCCGGGCATGCTGACCAGATCCCGCTGGGCTTCTTCGAGCACGGGAACCGGAAGGACGGCCGGACCGGCCGCGAAGTTGAACACACGCGCTGTTGCTGTCGCCATGAGTCGTTCCTCCAGAAGACGCCTCGGCCCGCGTGTCATGCGGGCCGTGTTCGTCAGCCTATTGCCACCACGTGCACGTCCAGCACGTCAGGGTTGCCCGCCTTGATCCGCGCGATCACGTCTGCCGACGGTTCCCCGTCGATGTTGAGCCGCGCGACGGCCGCCTCGGCATCCGCGAAGATGATGTTCTCGGTTTCCTCGACATTGAGTCCGGCCTCGCGCAGCAGGTCGAACACATGCGCCAGCACGCCCGGGCGGTCCTTCTGCCGAACGACCAGAACATGCGTCGCCGGCGTCTTGCGGGCGAGATTGATCACATTCGGAACGCGGCCCGTCTGCGCGAAGACCTGGATGATATGGACCGTTTCGGCGGCGATGGCCTCTTGCGCCTGGTCGGTTGACGCGCCAATGTGGTGCGTGCCGTACACGTTGGGCAGCTGCACCAGCGAATCCAGGAAATCCCCTGCCGGTGTGGCGGGCTCCTTGCTGTACACATCGATTGCCACGCGCAGGTTTCTCTCCTTGACCGCCGCCTCGAGCGCCTTGTAGTCGACCACCTCACCGCGCGCCGTGTTCACGAAGAACGAGCCCGGCTTCAACTGGCCGAGCACGTCGGCGTTGACGACGCCCCGGGTCTTGTCGTTGAGCGCGAGATGAACACTCAGGATGTCGCAGTGCGCGGCGACCTCGGCGGGCGTGCTGCACACGCGCACGTTCGGCTCCATCGGGGCGCCAGACGCTGGCCGGAGACGCACCAGCAGCGGCAGATCGACCGGCAGGCCATCATGGCCGACCTCGATGCCAAGCTCGCTCCAGATAGCCAGCTTCATCCCGAAGGCCTGGGCCCGCTTGGCCATCTCCTGCCCGATGCTGCCGAAGCCCAGCAGGCCGAGCGTGCGGCCATGGAGGCCCCTCGCCTTCGAGAACTCCTTCTTGTTCCACTTACCAGCGCGCAACTCGGCCACATTGTCCGGGATGCGCCGATCAAGCGAGAGGATGAGACCAAAGGCCAGCTCCGCCACCGCGATGGAGTTGCGGCCCGGGCAGTTGGACACGTAGATGCCGCGGCGGGATGCCGCTTTGACATCAATCGTGTCGAAGCCCGCGCCGGCGCGCACGACCAGCGACAGGGCGCTCGCTTCGAGGATCGCTTCTGGCACCTTGGTCGACCGCACAACCAGCACGTCGGCTTTCGTCGAGGCCAGCGCCTCGCCGAGCGCGGCGTCCTTCAGGTCTGGTTGATAGAGAACATCGACGCCGAGCGCCTGCAGGGCATCAAGACCGCTCTTCTCGAACTTGTCGGCTATCAGAATCTTCATGGTGAACCCCAATCCCCCTTGCCCCGCCGAAGTCCTTCGACAAGCGTAGGACGAAGGCGGGAACCCCTAGATGGTATGAATCAGCAACGCGTCGCGCAGTTTCGGCTCGAACCAGGTCGACTTGGGCGGCATGATCTGGCCCGCATCGGCAATGCCCATCAGGTCGGTGACGCTCACCGGAAACAGCGAGAAGGCCACGGCCGCCTTGCCTGCGGCCACGAGTTTCTCGAGCTCGGCGGTTCCACGAATGCCGCCGACGAAATCAATGCGCTTGTCGGTCCGCACGTCGGCGATCTTGAGCACCGGGTCGAGCAGGTGGTCCTGCAGGATGCTGACGTCGAGGCGGCTGATCACATCGGCACCGGCGCGCGCGCCGGCGTCGATCGTGTACCACTTGCCGGCCAGCAGCATCGCAATATCACCCTTCTTCGCGGGTGTCGCGGGTCCGCCTTCGCGCACGGCAAACCTATCTTTGACGGCTTGGAGAAACCCGTCGGGTGTGAGGCCGGCAAGGTCCTTGACCGTACGGTTGTACGGAAGAATCTGCGTCTGGTTGTCCGGAAACGCCACGGCAAGGAACCAGTCGGCTTCGACCACGTCGTCTCTGCCGGTCTCCCGCGCGATCGCCTTTCGAGCTCGCGCGGCGCTCGCGGCTCGATGATGCCCGTCGGCGATGTACACGGCCGGCAAGGCACCAAATGCCGTGACGACCGCGGCCAGGTCGGCCCCCGTCACCTTCCAGACCGTGTGGCTGATGCCATCGGGCGCCACCAGGTCGTAGAGCGGCGCGGTCGCAGCGACGCGGGCAGCCACCTCGTCCACCGCGGCCGCCGCCCTGTAGGTCAAGAACACAGGTCCGGTCTGTGCGCGCAGTTCAGTGATGTGGCGGGTGCGATCGTCCTCCTTGTCGCGCCGCGTCCGCTCGTGCTTCTTCACCAGATCGGCGTCGTACTCGTCGACCGAGTAGCACGCCGCCAGGCCGGTCTGCGTATGCGAACCCATGCGCAGCCGGTAGAAATACACGGCCGGCATGTCCTCTTCCACCATGTGCGGCCGCATTCGTGCAAACCGCTCGGCGGCCGTTCGGTACACGACGTCCGCGTACGGGTTCGTGTCGGGTGGAAGATCGATCTCGGCGCGGGAGACATGCAGGAAGCTGAGGTCGTTGCCTGACGCGAGCGCGCGCGCTTCCTCGGTGTTGACCACATCGTACGGCACGGCCGCGATGCGAGAGGCAAGCGACAACGCTGGCCTCAGAGCTCGGAAGGGACGGATAACAGCCATGTGATCTCGCGATCCGCAGCAACACGTCCCCACATGGGCGCGATGCCGCCTGAAGAAGGAGAAGGAGGGGGCCTGAATACTGTTCCCGGCCGATGGTGAGCGGTCCGCAACCGTCCGCTCGTCGAGCCGGAACCACACGCGCTCCGAGGATGCCCCGCGAACGGCACCCCGGCCTCACTAGTGAACCAAGAAGCGGGGAAAGTGTCAACCCTACTTCCTGACCGGCGCGCTTCCCTCCCGCTTGACCGGGAATGGCGGTGGCGGCGCCAGCGTGCCAGGCTGCTTCTTCAGCAGGTCGAGGATGACCGAAATGCCCTTCTCGAGCTGCTGATCCTCGCCCGCGTACTGTTTCGCGGGATCGTTGTCCACGTAGATGTCGGGTTCGACGCCAACGCCCTCGATCACCCACGCCTTGCCTGCCACGTCATAGCGGGAAAACTCGGGCTTGTTGAGCACGCCGCCGTCCAGGAAGGGGAGCGTGCCCCTGATGCCGACGACCCCTCCCCACGTGCGCTTGCCGATGACCGGTCCGATCTTGTGGGCTTTGAAGCGCCACGTCACCAGGTCGCCGTCCGACGCCGAGAACTCGTCGGCCAGCAGCACCTTCGGTCCCACAATCATCGCGCCCGGGTTGGTCTGCGGCGTCCCGTTGCGTGCAATGTCCACCAGCACCAACTCGCGCCGCAGCCGCTCGATGATCATCGGCGACACGTTGCCGCCGCCGTTGCTGCGCACGTCGACGATGAGCGCTTCCTTGTTGGTCTGGGGGTAGAAGTACTTCGCGAACTCGTTCAACCCCGGCACCCCCATGTCCGGCACGTGGATGTAGCCGACCCGCCCGCCGGTGGCCTTGGTCACCTTACTGATGTTGTCCTGCACCCAGTTGTAGTAGTAGAGGCCCCGCTCGTCCTCGACCGGCACGACGACGGCGTCACGAGCGCCCTGCGCGGATGCCGTTCCGTTGACCTTGAGGGTGACCTGTTTGCCCGCTCTCCCGATGAGCGCCTCCCAAATGTCGGTCAGTTCGGCCGTGGATCGTCCGTCGACCGCGACGATGAACTCCCCCTCCTTGACGTTGACGCCGATCTCGGTGAGCGGCGAACGAAGCGCGGGGTCCCAGTTCTGGCCCTTCAGGATCCTGGCGATCCTGAAGAACTTCGACGCGGCATCCCGCTCGATCTGCGCCCCGAGCAGGCCCATCGGGACCCGTGGAACCTGCGGCAGGTCGCCGCCCCCGACGTAGGTGTGCCCGGCGTTCAACTCGCCGATCAGCTCACCGATGACGTACGTCAGATCGGCCCGGTGGTTGACGTGCTCCACCAGTGGCGCGTACCTGGCGCGCATCATTGGCCAATCGACCCCGTGCATGTTGGGCGCGAAGAAGAAGTCGCGCATCTGGCGCCACGATTCACTGAACATCTGCTTCCATTCGGCATGACGATCGACGGTGACCTTCATGTCCCCGAGGTCCAGGAACTCGTGCAGTTCGACGCGCGCAGTTGGCGTATCGACGATGGCATAGCGCCCGCTCGACGCGACGAGCATCTTCTTGCCGTCGCTTGAGATCTCGTAGCCCCCGCCGGCAAGCACCTGGGTCTCGGTCTGCTTGTCGAAGTCGAACACGTAGAGCGCGGCCGCTTCGCGCGCGCTCGCGCGGCTGTAATAGAGGCGGTTGCCGACCGAGGTCAGCGCCCGGTAGTTGGCCGGCGGAGTCGGCAGCACGGCGATCCGCGAGATGAGGCCGTCGAAGTCGACCTTCACGATGGACCCGGCGTCCTTCTTGGGTTCGTCCTTCTTCGGCTCTTCCTTCCTGGCCTCGTCCTTCTTCACGTCCGCAGGCTTCGTTTCCTCCTTGATCTTCACTTCGTCGCTGCGTGGCGCCAACGGGCTCTTGGCGTCCTTCGCCAAGGTAACGAAGTAGATCTTCGACATGTCGGTGTAGACGTGCTGGAACTCGGTTTGTCCGTAGGTCGGGTTGAACGAGCGCGCCGACACGAAGAACAGCAGCTTGCCGTCGCTGCTGAAGGTCGGGTTGCCGGCCGCAAACCAGCCGTCGGTGGCCTGTGTGGCCTGCTTCGATTCGACCGAGTAGACGAAGATCCGCCCCATCCCCGCGTCTTCGGGCTTGGCGAAGGCGACCCACTTGCTGTCGGGAGCCCACGAGAAGTCGTTGATCTCGCCGGCCGGCGACTCAACCACTGTCGTGACGGCTCTGGTGTCGATATCGACGAACAGCAGCCGCTGCTTCCGATCGGACCACAGCAGTTTCTTGCTGTCTGGCGACCACATAGCCTGGTACTTGTAGTTGTCGCCGTTCCTGGTGACCTGGGTGGCGGCGCCCTGGCCGTCCTGCGGTGCGATCCAGAGTTCGTCCTCGCCGGTGACGTCAGAGATGTAGGCAATCCACTGGCCGTCTGGCGACCACTTCGGAGCCCGCTCGTGCACCCCGGGCGTGCGGGTGAGATTCCGGGTCGGACCGTACTTGGCCGGAACGGTGAACACGTCGCCCCTGGCGCCGAAGAGCGCGCGGCTGCCGTCGGGCGCAAGTTCGTAGGTCTGGATGTTCCGGCTCACATCAACCGCGGTGGCACGCCCGCTGTCGAAGTCCTCGGCGATCGTGACGGGGACCTTCGTAACCTTCTCTGAGGCGAGATCAAAGCGGTAGATGAACCCGCCGTTCTCGAAGACGATGCTGGTGTCGCCCAGCGACGGGAACTTGATGTCGAACTCGGTGAAGTCGGTGAGCTTCCTGGTCTGCTTGCTGCCGAGATCGTAGCTGTAGAGATTCATCCGGTAGGGCTCGTCCCGATCCGATGCGAAGTAGATCTTGTTGCCCCTCCACATCGGGATGATGTCGAGCGCCGGGTTGTTCGTCAGGTTTGTGGTGACCTTCGTCTTGAAGTCGTAGAGCCACACATCGTCACTCATCCCGCCGCGGTAGCGCTTCCACGTGCGGAACTCCCGGAAGATGCGGTTGTAGACCAGTTGGGAGCCGTCGGCCGAGAACGAACCGAATCCGCCGCGGGGCAATGGCAGTTCCTCGAGAGGGCCGCCGTCCGCGCTGGCGAGATAGAGCTTGCCGAGGAAGTCGTTCCATTCCGTCCGGCGCGAGCGGAACAGGATGCGCCCGTTGTCCTTCCAGCCGATGACGAGATTGTTCGGGCCCATCCGATCAGACACGTCGTCGCGGCCGAGCGTGGCCGTCCAGGTGAGGCGCTTTGGCGCGCCGCCGATCGACGGCATCAAGTACACCTCGGTGTTGCCGTCGTACTGGCCGGTGAAGGCCAGCCACTTGCCGTCTGGCGAGAACCTGGCGAACATCTCGAATCCGATGTCGCTGGTCAGGCGGCGGGCCACCCCGCCGGCGGCCGGGACGGTGTAGAGGTCCCCCGCGTAGGTGAAGACGACCTGACCGCCGTGGATCGCCGGGAACCGCAGCAGGCGAGCCTCTGGAGTCTGTGCATGCGGCCCGACGATGCTGGCCGACACGAGGAGGAGTGCGAGCGCGAACACAAGTCTTCTCAGCATGTGGATCGACTCCGAACGGCTGTGGGATCGAGACACCCCAGAGGCGTCTCCGAGGCCGCGCCAGCACCACAATACACCGACTGCCACGCCGGAGCGTGACGATCCCAGGCTGGACGGCGGGCGGGCAGCGGCGGACGTGCCCGAGGGACGGCGGTTTCCGGAGCGGCCCCTCGAACCGAGCCGACAGCGAAGCCCTGAGCGAAGTCGAAGGGCGTCAGTCTGCAAGACGTGCCGAAAGGGCCGAAACACGCTGCGCGAATAGCGCAACCGTCAGGTCGGCGATCCATCCCGGCAAGGCGCGTCTTGCCGGCTCGCGTGAGCGGGGACGCCGAGGAACCGTCGTCTCACGGGCATGACATTGTGGGCAAGAGTCAGGAAGGGGGGTCAGATCTACTGCTACCGAGCGGAGGCGGGCACGGCGGGTGGCGACACTTCGGCCCGCGTTTGCCGTTTCGTCGCCGGATTGGGTACCATCGCAGGAAGACCATGGACATCGACAATCAGGACCCGGCGGCGGCCGCCCTGGCCGTACTGGATCGGCTCGGCATCGCGTACACGCGGCACGATCACCCGCCGGTCTTCTCGGTCGACGAAGCTCTGCTGCACTGGCGTGGCATCGACGCGGCACACTGCAAGAACCTGTTTCTGCGAAACAAGAAGGGCAACCGCCACTACCTTGTTGTCGCGGAGCACAACCGGGCGGTCAGCCTGCAGCGGGTGGCCGAGATCGTCGGTGACGACCGGCTGAGTTTCGGTTCGGAGGAGCGGCTGATGCGGCACCTCGGTCTCACCCCAGGGTCCGTCTCGCCACTGGGCTTGATCAACGACACGGCGAAACATGTGCGCGTCGTCGTCGACGCAGGGCTTCGTGAACGAGCCCGCGTCGGTTTCCACCCCAACGTCAATACCGCGACCATCGTGATGGCCACGGCGGACTTCGCGCGGTTTCTCGACTGGTCCGGGCAGCCCGTGCAGTGGGCGGCGCTATAACCGCCGCTACCGCGCCGAGGCAGACATTGCGGGCGACGCCTCGGCCGGCAGCAGCGCCGCCTGCCGGTCGCGTTCCGCCTGGAAAGCGGTTAGGAGTCCAGGGGCGATCGGCTCGCCGGGCGGCATGCGGCGGCGTTCGACCAGCGGATTCACGTAGGCACCGTTCTTCCGAATCCGGTAGTCAAGATGGGGCCCGGTCGACAGCCCCGACGAGCCGACCCGCCCGACCAGGTCGCCCTGGCTCACGTGCTGACCCGCCCGCACGGCAATCGACGACAGGTGCATGTAGAGCGTCTCGTACCCGCTGCTGTGGCGCACCGCGACCAGACGCCCGGCCTCGCCAGAGAACCCGGCCTGCGTCACGACGCCGCTGGCCACCGACACGACCGACGCCCCGACGGGAGCCGCGAAGTCGACGCCGAGGTGCGCGCGCGTGACGTTCAGCACCGGGTGCTTCCGGTTGTACGAAAACCCGGAGGTGACCCTCGGCTCGAACTTGAGCGGCGACCACAACATGAATCGCTTCAACGACCGGCCGTTCTCGTCGTAGTACCCCACATTGCCGTCCGGCTGCACAAACCGGAACGCCTTCAGGCGGCGCCCCTCGTTGACGAATTCAGCCGCATACACGGCCCCGTACGTCACGGTGCCGGTCTCGCGCGTCACTTTCTTAACCGCGACACGGAAGGCGTCGCCGGGCTGGAGGCCGCTGTTGAAATCCACCTCTCCGGAGAAGATGGCCGCCAGTTCGATCGACAGGTCGTCGGTTTCGCCTGTCGCGTGCATGGCTTCAAACAACGATGGC
>Ga0315273_10007634_pt1 | contig 13560 bp, 9 predicted proteins | sample YL17G02_0_MG_FD_205753 | JGI IMG/M metagenome (GOLD analysis project Ga0315273, IMG submission 205753) | Sediment microbial communities from Yellowstone Lake, YNP, Wyoming, USA - YL17G02_0 | ecosystem: Environmental > Aquatic > Freshwater > Lake > Sediment | place: USA: Wyoming | collected... | reverse complement strand
GACGGCGCAGTCAACGAAGTCGCCTGACCTGGGAGAAGTTTAACCGCATGCTCGACCGGTATCCATTACCGGAGCCGCGCATTGTCCACGACCTGATACGACACACTGCATGCTTTTGAGTAAAGGCGCAACTGAAGAGCCGTGTGCCTTAATAGGGCCAGCACGGTTCCGTCGGATTCACCCTCGCCGCATGTCGGAAGAGCCTGTACTGCTAACAGTTAGATTCTTTTCGAATCGGAAAGAAATCTTCACGCTGCCTTTTTCACGCAGCGCGGCAAGCCGCTTGGGTAAATCCGGCTTAAGCATCTCTTTGGTTGCGGCTTGCCGCGCTGCGTTTATCCGTGGTTCCTGGTTCGCGGACCGCGCTGTTCAGTCCACAGTCTTATCAGCCGTGAACTGTGAGCCGCGAAAAGCGAACCGGGAAAGGCGAACTCCATGCAAAAGAGCGACGGCCGGTGTATGATTGCGATGCAATCAAGTTGTGAGCAACGTTGGGGCGGAAGATGAACGACTCGGATTCGGCTGTACTTGTTCAAAAAATTGGCGGCGGGGACCCCTCCGCCATGATGACCCTGTATGACAGGACGAATCGCTTATTGTTCGGCTTGACGCTGCGCATACTGCATGAGAGCTCCGCCGCGGAAGAGATTCTGCTGGAGGCGTACACGAGGATATGGAGGCAATCCGGCACCTTCGATCCGCGCAGCGGGACTCTGCTAGCCTGGATGCTGGGGGTGACGCGCACCTGCGCGATCGAGTGGATGCGCTCCATGCCGCCGGATCAACAAAAGTCCGAGCCGGCATCTCCGGATGCCGGCGCAGACGCCGGGCAGCCGCCCCGGGAGGAGTCGAATGTCGCCGATGTCCGGCAGCAACTGTTCCGCTCCGCCGTCGATGTCGCGCCGCCGGATTACATCCGGGACCTCCTCGCCGTCAGGATCGAGCGCGAACCGCACCCGGCGCTCGAACCTGAGCGCCAGCCCAGGCCGGTCGAAGCGGAGCAGTTGGAGCTGAAGCACACCCCGCTGCCTCGCCCGACGCCCCCTCCTGTCCGGCCCCGTTCCAGCATCATTCCCTGGCTGCTGGCGATCTCATGCGCGGTGGCGGCCGCGCTCTTTTTTTTCCTCTGGCGCCAGTCGCAAAAACAATCCGAGCAGGCGATCCAGTGGGAAAGAGACGCCGCCAATGAAGCGCAAGCCGAAGCCGGGCGCCTCCGTTCCGCGAGCGAGAAAGAGAAGGTTCGGAAGCAGGAAATCGATGTGATCGATGCGGCTCTCGCCGGCCCCGGCGCGAATGCGATTTTCCTTGCCCGACGGAGACCGGAATTAACCGCGGCGGCCGTTATGTTCTGGGACGCTAAAAAGAGCGTGTGGATCTTATTCGGGCACTTCGCGCCGGCCCCGGCTGGCAGGGAATATCAACTCTGGTATGTCACCGCAAATGGAAGGAAAAGCGCGGGCCTGATCCCTGTCGATGCATCCGGCCACAGCTTAGAAACCATCGAGATGTCTCCGGACATTCCCAAAATCATGGCCGTGGAAATCACCCTCGAGCCCACCGGAGGCTCCGAGCAGCCGACTTCCCCGGCCGTCGCCGCCGGCAAGTCCCCATAAAAAGCGAGGCTTTACCACAAGCGGCGTCATGCCCTGAACTTTGCACACATCTCGTCATTTCGACCGCCTTCTGTCGCCCTTTCAGGGCTCTGCGCAACTTCGCACCATACGGGGGGCTCGCAGACTCGCCCCCGGCTGACCTCTATCCGCCCCTCCGGGGCGTATCCCTGAAAGTCCGATCACCGCCGCATCACCCAGAATCCAAGCGCCCGAGGCGCGGCAGAGGACAGCCCCGGGCAAGCGGAACACAGCCCGGGGTTGATGGGGTTAACGAACGAGAGCCCTGAAGTGGCGCCAGAGATATGTGCAAAGTTTAGGTCATGCCGCCGCACTCCAAAAAAACGCCGTCGAAACGGCAGAACCTCTTCCTCTCTCACCCCCAGAGGCGGCGATTTACCCAAGCGGAATTAGTTCGCAGTGTCAGGCTGCAGTACTGTCGGCCGGTGTGCGGGGCAGGGGAATTTTGCGGATCAAGGGCGTGAGTACCAGGTAAAGAATCAGGACCGCAAAGGGGCTGATGCAGAGCCAGACCAGGATCGCACGCAGGGTCGCACCCCAGAGGATCACCAACGCCTGCCCCAAGTCGGACCGGATCATTGCGAGAATTTGCTGCAGCGAGAACCGGACTGTTCCACCACCGAACAGCCTTTCCCCAAGGTGCATGAACGGCAGCAACAGCACCAGCTGCAGGGGGTAGATCAGATAGTTCACCAGTTGTATCGCCGGCAGATTCAGGCGGAGCAGGACGGCGGCGAGTGTGCACAACAGGGTGGTCGCTCCGACCACAGGAAAAACGCCAAGGGCGATTCCGACGCCGATGCAGAGCGCAATCTTTTCCGGCGTGATGCCCTGCCGCAACAACTCCAGCAACGGAAGAATAATCCTTCTTCGAAAGAATCCCGCCCGGCTTTTTTCCGCGCGAATCGCAGCCATGCCCTTCATCCCCTGGAAATTAGCAGGATAGCCCTTTGTGTTCAAGGGCTGCCCACTTCAAGTCAAAGACACAAACCCGCAACTCCCGGCAACAGCCTTGATCCGCGCGCATCCGCGGTTACTTGTCAGGAACCCTCCACATCCTATTTTACTTGACGCAGCAGAAGGCGTTCCCTGAAGATTTGTCCCGAGTCTGTACTCTGACCAAAGGAGGCTTTCAGATGGATCTTCGAACTGGATTGTCGCGGCGTCAGGCGATCAAAGCCGCCGCCGCTGGGATCGGCGCGGTTGTCGTGGCCGGGCCGGCGTCATTCCCTTCGCCTCAAGTTGCGCCCGCAGGCCGAATCAGGCAGGCGGCCGCGCGGTGGTGTTATAAGGACATCTCCATGGAAAACCTGTCGCGGGCCACGGCCGCGCTGGGCCTCCTTGGACTCGATCTGGTCGATCCCCCGGACTGGCCCACCCTGAAAAAACACGGCCTGATCTGCACCATGGCCTGGGGCGGAGGATCCATCTCCGACGGGTTCAACCGAAAGGAGAATCACGACAAGCTGGAGCGCGAGTACCGGGAGAAACTTCCCGCCGCGGCCGCTGCAGGTATGCCAAACATCATCGCCCTGTCCGGGAACCGCCGTGGTTTGTCCGATCGGGAAGGTTTGGAAAACTGCGTCCTGGGTCTGAATCGCATCAAGGGGCTCGCCGAACAGCACAATGTTACCGTCTGCCTCGAACTTCTCAACAGCAAGGTCGACCACAAAGATTACCAGTGCGATCACACGGCCTGGGGCGTCGAGGTGGTCCGGAAGGTCGGCTCGCCCCGGGTCCAACTGCTCTACGACATCTATCACATGCAGATCATGGAGGGGGACATCATTCGGACGATCCAGGAGAACATCAAGTGGATCGGGCACTTCCACACCGGCGGGGTTCCCGGCCGCAATGAGCTCGATGACAAGCAGGAACTCAACTGGCCGGCAATCATGCGCGCCATCGCTGCGACCGGTTACTCCGGCTATGTCGCGCACGAATTCGTCCCCACCCGCGATCCCCTCACATCTCTGAAGGAAGCCGTCCGTCTCTGTTCGGTATAAAAAACAACCACCAAGACACCAAGTTTTATAATTGTTTTCTTGGTGTCCTGGTGGTGGCTGTTGTGATACCTACCTGGTTTCGAGGACGACGACAGTGTCGATGGGGTCGCGCATCGACATCGGCACGCGCAGCATGTACCCCAGGTTGTTCTCGATCAGTTCGACCTTGCTGCCGTCCCTTAAAAGCGCGGCAGACTTGATCGATCCGAATCTCGGCAGCGCCAGAACCTCGTCGTCGAGCTTCAGAATATGAAGGTAGACGCGGCTGCCTTTCCTGGTCATCGCCCCCCAATCGCGGGGCGGGATCGGACCGCCGCGCGTTCCGTAAATGCTTTCGCCGTTCCTCCCCATCCAGGCGCCCATTTCTTTGAGACGGTCTGAGAATTCCTCCTGGATCATCCCGTCGGGTTTCGGACCGATATTGAGCAGGAAGTTGGCGTTGCAGCCGGCAGCGCGCACCAGGTAGTGAACAAGAGCCTTGACGCTTTTGAACTTCTTATCCTGCGCGTTGTAGCCCCAGGCGTTGTTGATCGTCTCGCAGGTCTCCAGCGGAAGATTGCCGATCCTGGATTCCTCGTTGAAGCCCGCGGTGTTGAAACCGGGAAGGTCCTTCTCGAACATTTGGAAGTCTTCGCCTTCGAACGGCGCCAGGTGATGGTTTGCGCCCACCAGCGCCTGCGGCTGGAGCTGGTGAATCAGGCTGTAGGTTTTCTGGAGCCGCCAATCGGCCTTGGGCTTGTCCCAGAAACCGTCGAACCAGATGCCCCCGATCTCGCCGTAGTTGGTCAGTAACTCGCGCAACTGTGCATCCATATAGTCCAGGTAACGGAACCACTCCCCTTGCTCCGGCCGGCCGGCGGTCAGTCCGGTTCGTCCGCGCGGGAAATAGTCGGGATTATGCCAGTCGAGCTGCGAGTGGTAAAAGAAGAGCTTGATCCCCTGCTTGCGGCATTCTTCGGCCAGCATCTTCAGCGGGTCCTTTTTGTAAGGTGTGCGCGCCACAATGTTCCAATCGCTCACCTTGCTGTCGAACATGGCAAATCCATCATGATGCTTGCTTGTGATGGTGATGTATTTCATCCCGGCAGCCTTGGCCAGCGCCACCCACGCGGCCGGATCATACTTCACCGGATTGAAGCGCGCGGGGAGCTTTTCGTACTCGGCGCTCGGGATCTTTTTGTTGTTCATCGCCCATTCACCATCTTCGAGGACCGAGTAAACACCCCAATGGATGAACATTCCGAACTTCGCATCCTGGAACCATTCCCGCGCCTTCAGATTTTCGGGCGCCGGCTTGTACCATTGAGCGAACAACATCGAACTCATGAAAAGCAGAGAGATCGGTAGGAGTCTTGGTTTCATGGCTGTCTCCATGGATGATTGAGGGCTGACGTTCAAAAAAACCGATTGAGGGGAACAATCGTCACTAATATACCGTCAATCGTCAATTTCTTTAGTTCCCGCGATCTTCGGATAAGCGGTGTCGTATCCCTTCACACTATGCCAGAGAATGCGGTTGAGCGTGTCTTCATCGATGCGGTCCACATCCTCGAAATCCATCTGCAGAGATTTCTCCGCCCAGAAGCGCTGCGCGCCTTTCAGCGCCCGCAGAGGCGGATTCATCTCGTCGAGAGGGATCCGGTTGGGAAGAACCGTGTAGGGCCGAAGGTCCGCCTTCTCTGAGAAGCAATCGGTCATCGCATCCGCGGCAAGATCCAACTGATTCATGTGGGGAAGCCCCAGTATCAACTCGATGGTCCGGAGCATGCTGATCTGGTTGTAGTTGGTGTGGATCACCTCGCCGCGCCTCGTGTACGGGCTGATTACCAGGCCAACCGTGCGGTGCCCATCCACGTGGTCCAGCCCGGCCTGCGGATCGTCCTCGGTCACGAATATCACCGTCTCCGGCCAGAAGCGCGACTTGCTCACCGCCTCGACGATCCGGCCGAGGGCGAGATCGTTGTCGGCCACCATGGCGCGCGGCGTCGGCATCCCCGGGCGCGTGCCGCTGGTGTGGTTGTTGGGCAGAAGCATGATCATGAAGTTGGGGAGGCCGCCCTTCGCTTCGAAATCCTTCAGCTCCTTGATGAATTCCCTCGCCCGGTAGACATCCGGCACCGAACTGGGAAATCCGATGAAGGTGGGCGCGAGGTAGGGCCGGAGAGTCTCCACCTGCGTGTCGGACCGGATGCTGACCTTCTGCGTCCCCTGGACGAAATCGTTCCAGTTGTCGGTCCACGAGGCTCCGCGCGGGGTGATGCGCGCCCTTACGAACTCGCCGTAATTGCGAAAAGACAGGCCCTTGCGCAGCACGCGGTCCCAGATGAAGCCGGGCGCGGCGTAGGCCATCGGGTCGGTCCCGTCGTAAGGGTAGCTGCGATTGAATCCCCCGAAGCTCTTCTCGATGTAATCGGTGACATAGGCCTGGGTCGCCCACTGGTGACCGTCGGCGCTGAGCACACCGCTGCAGTAGAAATTGTCCAGCAGGACGAACTGCTCCGCGATTGCATGCTGGTTAGGTGTCACGTCCCGGCCGAAGTGGACCAGGTTCGGATCCCCGTTCCCCTGCGGCATGTCGCCCAGGACCTGGTCATAGGTGCGATTCTCTTTGATGATGTACAGGACATGCTTGAATACTGACGGCTCCCCCGACCGATCCGGCACCGGCCGCGCCGCGCCCGCACCGGGTTTTGCCGCCAGGCGCTCGAGGACGAGCCGCAGCCCGTTGTTGCGTTCAACCTCGGCGGTGTAGCGCTTGATCTCCGAGCCCGAAGGAACCGGAATGAGGGAGACGGAGCCGGTGTGATCATGCGAGTTGTAGCCTTTGCGATCGGTGCGCTGATTCCGGCTGCCGATACCCTTCGCATTCGAGACCATCAGCAGCCCGCGTTTCGGCTCGATGAGCACGGCGGAAGGGTACCATCCGGTCGGAATGAAGCCCGCCACCCGGCTGCGCTCCTGCGGCGCGCCGCGCGATCCCGACAGCGATCCGAGCGTGACGACGCAGATTGCGTTGTCGGTTCCGTTGGCCGAGTAGAGCGTCGTACCATCAGGAGACACAGCCAGCGCATTGGGAGCGCTGCCGAACGGACGCGTGGCGTTTCCGACGACCGAAATCGTCTCGACGACTCGATCGGACCTGGTGTCGATTACCGAGATGGAGTCACCGTTCGCGTTGGCGACGAACAGGCGCGACTTCTCGGGATTCAGAACCATCCCGCTCGGATGCAGGCCAACCCCGATCTGCGCAATCTCCTTGCGCGATCCCGTGTCCACGATCGAAACCGTCCCGCTGCTGGCGACGCCGGATTGAGGATCGATCACGACCTGCGTGCCCGAGCTCGAAGCGGTCGCCTCGCCGGGTTTCGCGCGCCGCCCGGCCCAGTTGGTAACATAGGCTTTGCGATCCGGCCCGTGAATGACGGAATACGGCGCCAATCCGACGGGGATGAGATCGAGCCTGCCCGATTTGAGATCGACCACTGCCAGGGCGTTGTTGCGGCTCAACGTCACCCAGAGCTCCTGGCGCTCTTCATCTAGGGACATGCCGCCGGGCGAGGAGGGGTTTTTCGCGGGATCGGTCGGGCTCAAGCCGGCAGCCGCAGTTTCCACGGCCGCGGGCCCCGGCAGAAGGATCGGCTGCTCCCAGCGCGCGACATTGTTTTCGAGAGAGGCTACCAGCACACGGCCCTCGCTATCGGTGGTGTAGATTCTCTTGCCGTCGGCGGAAAAGAGGATCCCGGTAAAACCCTGGCCTCCTTTCGCCACCGGAAGAGTTTGAAGAACCGCGCGGTCCTGAACGCGGATCAGGACGATATCCCCCATGTTTTTGACAGCCAGAATCTTTCCATCCGGACTCAGGGCGAGGTCGGTGGGTCTCCCCGGAAATAGAACCTGAAATCCCGCAGGCGTGAGCAGTTGATTGGTAGGAACCAGAACGCTGCCATCAGGCTGCAGTCCCAGTTTGCGCGGAACCCGGTCGTCAAGTCGCGCGACGCCAAACCAGCCGGCCGCCGCGGCCAGCAACAAAACACAAACGATCAATGTCACGCCCAGCGCTTTGTATTTCATCATATGCCCTATTCCAAAAAATCGTTTTTGGAGTGCGGCGGCCCGACCTGCTCCTTCACGCATTTCTGTCGCCCCTTCAGGGCTCTCATTCTTTTCACCTCAGCAACCCCGGGATGCGCTTCGCTTGCCCGGGGCTGTTCTCTGCCGCGCCTCGGCGCACTGCCTTCCGGCACGTTGAGCCCCGGAGGGGCGGACAGAGGGTAGCCGGGGGCGAGTCCGCGAGCCCCCGGTATCGTGCAAAAAGGTACGGAGCCCTGGAAGGGCCACAGAAGACGTCCGAGATAGCGAGATCCGTGTAAGGAGCGGGTCATGCCGCTGCTTTGTTATTGCGGATTGCGGATTAATATCCTCTGATGGCTGTGCGTATTCTTCCCGGTGCAGTTCCCGGTAACGCGCCGAGCGATTTTTCATCCCGATTTCCATTCCGCAATCCGCAATCCGCAATCGAGGATACACCGGGCCGCCGGAAGTTGGCACTTTAAATGAGGGCAAAAGACCGTTATTCTTTTTGATCCATCATTATATCCCCATTACCGAGGAAGTCCGTAATGCCTTTATACGATCCGCATACCATCGAGCCCAAATGGCAGGAATACTGGGAACGAAACAAGACGTTCCGCACGCTCGATGACACAACCCGGCGCAAGTTGTATGTCCTGGACATGTTCCCCTATCCTTCCGGCGACGGCCTTCACGTCGGACATCCCGAGGGTTATACCGCAACCGACATGTACTGCCGCTTCCAGCGCATGCGAGGCTACAACGTACTGCACCCGATGGGGTACGACGCCTTTGGCCTGCCCGCCGAGCAATACGCCATCAACACCGGCACCCATCCCCGCGTAACCACTGAGCGCAACATCGCCATCATCCGGCGGCAGATCAAGCGGCTCGGTTTCAGCTACGACTGGGAGCGCGAATTCGCCACCACTGATACCGATTACATGCGCTGGACCCAGTGGATTTTCCTGATCCTGTTCGACACCTGGTACGATCCCGGTTTCGAGTGGAAGGCCCCCGACGGCCGGAAACTGCGCGGCAAGGGGAGACCGATCGCGGAACTTCCCATTCCCGAACAGATCCGGGCCCGCGGCGAAGATGAGGTGCGCCGCTACCAGGACTCCTACCGCCTTGCCTACCAGGCGGAATCGCCGGTGAACTGGTGTGCGGCCCTGGGAACCGTTCTGGCCGACGAGGAAGTCATCAATGGCCGCTCGGAGCGGGGAGATCATCCCGTTCAGCGCATCCCGCTGCGGCAGTGGATGCTGCGCATTACGGCCTATGCCGACCGCCTCGTGGAAGATGTGGCGGCACTGGACTGGCCGGAGCCGATCAAGGAAATGCAGCGCAACTGGGTCGGACGGAGTGAGGGCGCCGAGGTCGATTTCTATGCCGGCGAACCGGGCGCGGTCTATAACAAATGGGCGTCGGCGCGCGCGACCTCTGGCTTTCCCCGGCAACCCGACGCGCAGTCCATCCGGATTTACACCACGCGGCCGGACACGCTCTTCGGCGCAACATACATGGTCCTGGCCCCGGAACATTCCCTGGTCGACAAACTGACCACGGAAAAGCACCGCAGCGAGATCCAGGAATACCGGCAGCGCGTCGCCAGGATGAGCGAGGAAGACCGCATCGCCGGACGAGGCGAGAAAAGCGGTATCTTCACCGGCGGATGTGCGATCAATCCCGTGACTGGAGAGCGCATCCCGGTTTGGATCGCCGACTATGTTCTGATCAGTTACGGCACCGGCGCCATCATGGCGGTTCCGGGTCACGATCAGCGCGATTTCGAGTTCGCCGCCAAATTCAACCTGCCGATCCGCGCGGTGGTGATGCCGCCCGCTGCGTGGCTCCAGAAAATGGGCGCAAGCGCCGACGATTACATCGAGCGCATCGCGCAGCTGGCGGAAGCTTTCGTGGAGGAAGGGCAGGGGATTCAGTCTTCTCGTCCCGATTTGTCCCTCAATGGCCTGCCGACGCCGGAGGCGAAGAAGGCAATCACCGGATGGCTGGTGCGTTCGGGTCTTGGACGCTCGGCGGTCAAATACAAGCTGCGCGACTGGCTCTTCAGCCGCCAGCGCTACTGGGGTGAGCCCATCCCCATCCTGCACGAACTCGACGACGCCGGGAAACCCAACGGGCTCCTCCGGGCGGTATCCCATGACCAGCTGCCGCTCGAGCTCCCGGAATTGGAGGACTTCAAACCTACGGGCCGGCCCGGCGGCCCGCTGGAGAAGGCGCAGGACTGGATCCGTGTGAAGCTCGACGGACGCCAATTCGTGCGCGAGACCAACACCATGCCGCAGTGGGCCGGCTCTTGCTGGTACTACATCCGGTTTGCCGACCCGAAAAACGGCCGGCAGGCCTGGTCGCCCGAAATGGAGCGATCCTGGCTGCCCGTGGATCTCTATGTCGGCGGAGCGGAACACGCGGTCCTGCATCTGCTCTATGCGCGCTTCTGGCACAAGGTCCTCTTCGACCGCGGCTATCTCACCACGCCCGAACCGTTCCGGCGCCTGATCAACCAGGGGATGATCCTCTCCATCACCTACCGCACGCGCGCGGGGAAGGTCGTGCCCTACGCCAACATTCATTTCGGCGAAGGGAAAGCGGTGCACGCCGAAACCGGCGAAGAACTCTCGGGTGAAACCGAGAAGATGTCCAAGTCGCGCGGCAACGTCATCCCCGTGGATGTCCCCCTGCAGCAGTATGGCGCGGACACCACGAGGGTCTATCAGAGATTCATGGGCCCGCTGGAGACCACCAAACCCTGGAGCATGCAGGGTGTGGAGGGCATCAGCCGGTTCCTCAACCGCGCATGGCGCATGATCGTCGACGAGGACGCCGCCGACCTCCGCCTGAACCCGAAGGTGGTTCCGGGCGACGCGGAAGGAGTACAACCGGGCGAAGAGCAACTCCGCGTTCTGCACAAGACGATCAAGGTGGTTACCGAGGACTTCGAAGGCCTCCGCTTCAACACCGCCATCAGCAGGCTGATGGAGTTCGTCAACTTCTTCACCGCTCAGAACACGCGCCCTCGATCCTGCATGGAGGCTTTCACCCTGTTGCTGTCGCCCCTCGCGCCGCACATCGCGGAGGAACTGTGGCAGGCCCTGGGACATACCGGCACCCTGGCATACGAGCCGTGGCCATCCTATGATGAACGGTACACGCGCGACGACACGATCGAGATGCCGGTGCAGATCAACGGCAAGGTGCGCGATCACATCGTCGTCCCGGCCAAGGCCGGCAAGGAGGAAGTCGAGCGGACCGCTCTGGACGACCCCAAGATCCAGCGGCACCTCGAGGGCAAAACTGTCCGCAAGGTGATTGTCGTTCCTCAAAAGCTGATCAACATCGTGGTGGTTTAACCGGAAAATTCGAGTCTTGTCCCGAATGGCGCTTAACCAAGGAAGGGACAGGCGCGGAGGAGATTAGCCCCGGGCAAGAGAAGCGCAGCCCGGGGTTCAACGGAATGTGATCGAAAGCCCTGAAAGGCCGGCAGATGATTTTGGGCTCATTTAAGCGCCATTCTGTCGTGTCCCCAATATACACATGTTCGGCCGGGTCTGGAGACCCGCCGGCGGATTTTGAGGCACAACCGATTTTTTATAACGCAGAATCTACGCTGATTGGGAGGGAGGAAAATGAATCGAACCGACTGGAAATATCTGGCGCTTACATTCATCATCTCGGGGTTTGTGGCAGGCTGCACCGACAAGGGATCGGATGCCCCGACGCCGGCAGCACCTGCCGCCGGCATGAAACCGGCCGCGGCTCATTCAGCGGCGCCGGCGTCAGGCGGGCTGAAATACACCGCTCCCTCGGATTGGGTTTCCGAACAGCCAACCTCCTCCATGAGGCAGGCCCAGTACCGGCTGCCCAGGGCCGAAGGCGATCCCGAGGACGCCGAACTGGTCGTCTTCTATTTCCAGGGAGGCGGCGGCGGCGTGCAGATGAACATCGACCGCTGGACCGGCCAGTTCACCAAAGCCGACGGCAGCCCCGTGAGCGGTGTGGCCAAGACCTCAAAGAAGGAATCTCACAAGATTCCCATCACGATTGTGGACGTCAGCGGAACCTACATGGCCGGCATGGGACCGATGCTGGCTGAGACAAAAGCGAAGCCCAACTTCCGCATGCTGGCCGCGGTTGCGGAGGCCCCGAGCGGACCCTGGTTCTTCAAGCTGACCGGACCGGCCAAGACCGTAGGCAAATGGGAAAGCGGTTATCAGTCCTTTCTCGATACCATCCAGTAGGGGATTGACGATTCATCGTGGATCGAAAATATCCCCCATGCGCTGCCGCGCGGTCTGCTTATGACCTTCTACCAGGCACTGCTGAACGAAGTGGACGAGATGCGCGAGCGGCTTTCCGCGCGTTACGCGCGCCATCTGGTCTGCAGGCCGGGATGCAGCTCGTGTTGCCGGCACAACCTCACTGTCTTCGAAGCAGAGGCTGAGGCCATCCGCGCGGCACTTCACGAACTCCCACCGGATGCGCGCGAGAGGATAAGCCTTCAGGCATCGGAAGTGCGCGGGCGGGAACAGCGCGGGGAACCTGTTTCCTGCCCTATTCTGGTCGATGACCGCTGCGCTATCTACCATTCCCGCCCCGTCATTTGCCGAACCCAGGGCCTTCCTCTCCTCTACGTCGCCGAAGATGGGCAGCAGGAGGTGGACTTCTGCCCTCTCAATTTCACCGCGCCGAATGCGGTGGATGATCTTGAGGAAGCCCATCTTGTGCCCCTCGACGCGCTCAACCAAAAGCTCGTTAAAGTGAATATCGAGCACTGCAGCCACAATGCTCTCACTCCTTCAGCCGGCGCCCGCAGCTCCATGAGCACCATCATCCTGTCTAGATAAGCAGGAACACCCTTGGACTGAACAACCCTCACCTGGAAGACGAAGGGTTCGTGCCGTGTCCCCTGAAGGGGACTGACCATGGGACACAGATCTCCACCGATTCATCTGGGGCGATCTCGATACAATCCAAAATGCGAGATCGCTGCCGCGACATGGAAGTTGAGAAAAGGTCAGGGCAGGATCGTTTCCCGCCGCTTGCTTACGCGCGCGGCTCTGATTTGGCACGGTCCACAGAGCCGCGACCGTGAGGGAGCGGTGGAAGAGGTCCCTCATAAATCACTTTGGCTCGTCGACTGCGTCGACTTTGCCACCCTGTTCTTCGTCTGAAAGCGAGGGGTTTCGACCATCCCCGATGGGGACACTGAATCGGATCGCCTTGCCCTCTGAGCACATCCGGCGACTCCGCCGCTGCGTCTCTCCGAATCCCGGAATTGTACCCGGGGCGGCAAACCCTTAGAATGGCGCCATGAATTCGCGATCATTTAAAAAACCGGGGGAAAGTTTGCTGATTGGCGCGGGCGCCTTCGCCGCGAGCTTCGTCGGAGCGAGCATCGCAGCCGGCTGGATGCTGGTCCGGCCCTCGAAGCAGAGCCGCAGCGCGCAGCTCCTACGGATACAACGAGCGCAAGGACGTCGAGGCCGCCTACGAATTGCTCCGTTCCCTGCGGATCGGCGTCAGCGGGATCTCGATGGGCGCCGCCGCGGCAGCCTATGCGGTGGGCGCCGGCGGCATCGACCCCGACTGGATGATCCTCGAGTCCTGCTACGACAACATCCGGCATGCGCTCGAAAACCGCCTGGCGCTTCAGCACGGAGATGCGCTGGCGCACTGGCTGGCCTGGCCGATCGAAGTCGTCGTGGAGCAGCTGGTGCACCTGAGAGCCAGAGACAACGAGACGCAAGCTGCGAGGTCACTATAACTACTACGGGGTGACAGACAACTTCGACGGCATCATGCGGTACTTTGAAGCCGTGAAGCGCCTC
>Ga0315273_10007633_pt1 | contig 13560 bp, 14 predicted proteins | sample YL17G02_0_MG_FD_205753 | JGI IMG/M metagenome (GOLD analysis project Ga0315273, IMG submission 205753) | Sediment microbial communities from Yellowstone Lake, YNP, Wyoming, USA - YL17G02_0 | ecosystem: Environmental > Aquatic > Freshwater > Lake > Sediment | place: USA: Wyoming | collected... | reverse complement strand
CCAGCCTATCCCAGTCGTGCTTTAGGATTTTCAAAAAAAGAAAGATAGCCCTACTTTACTTTACCGCCTTAGCCCGCTCGCCTTATCCCTAAACTACCCCAAGCAAGGGGTCAAATCTCCCCCAGGACACGTTTTCTTTCCTTCCCCCTTATAAGTCCCTAACCCCAACCCCTGAACTCGTTAAAAGGGGTGTTTTGGGGGTCCTTGTCCGGTCTCTCCGTTTGCTACTTTCCCCGAGGACAACCTTATGGCTATTCCTGGTGTAGAACAGATACGATCCATCGGACGATATAGGGTCAACTATCTCTGGAATGTACAATTTCCTTCTTCTCCTTTTCCCGACTGGTTTCCTGCTACGTCTGTTGAGGAGCCGGTAACGGCGTTGGGGACCTACGACATTTCTGGTTTTATGAGTAAGCATGCAGTTCCTCAAAATAGGTTTTCTGAGGCAAGGAAAATCGGCATTACCTTTTTGGATGCGGAAGATCTGAGGTTATTTAATTGGCTGACAAACTGGATCAATGTTGGAATATTGAATAACGGTCTGGGTGTCAGTCCGTTAACCTCCTGCGTGAAGACTATGTTAATTTCTCGTCTGGCTTACAAGAATGATGGCTTTATGTACCAGCCAGTCCAAGAATCTTACACAGAGGGATCTGCGGCTCCTACTCTAAAAAGTGCCTACACAACTCTCTCAACTTCCAGTTACCGAGTTTTTCCATCCGGACCAATTACCTTCAGTGGAAAGTCTGGCGAAGAGAAAGGCGTACAATCGTTCAAAATGGATTTTGTCGTGGCCCAAGTAATGGTGGCCAGTCAAGCCATGGAATAAGAGAAAGGAGAGATTATGCCCACGAAAGCAAAAGTAGTTCTTAAAGATCGAACAAAGGGTAAATCCAGTCTTCCCGGACCGGAGAAACCCCTGAGTGTTAGGGGATCCTCTCGTATAAAGGTTCTGGGAAAGATTCCCTCCAAGTGGTTGCCCTACCCAAAGGGAATGGAAATTTACTATCATCCCTATACGCATGGGGATTTGATTGCATTTAACCAGACCGATTCTAATGGACGACCAGTTATGGATGCAGCCCAGCAGATGGACTTCGTCATGTCTGGAATCGAGACCGGAGGAGTTCCTTTTGATAAGTGGGAGCTATCCTATCGGGATTTCCTGTTTGTCTCTCTGCTACGTAGGCTATCGACTTTTGATACCAATCAATTTATCATGGCCTACAAGTGTCGAACCTGTGGGGTAGAAAACCAAGCTATCTTTGATTTGGGTCGGGTTGACATTTTGGATGTTGAGGTGCCTGCCCTTCCTATTGTTTACACCACCACGAGTGGAACGGAGTTACATTTTTCTCTCCTGACGGTGGGTAGTTATTTGAAGTTGTTTAAGGCAGGATCTTTGAAGGATGAAATTTTAGTCCTGGCCGAGATGGTTTCAAATATCCCTGATAAGGAGATGGCCCAGAAGATTCTCTACGAGGCAAGAGGGGAAGGTGCTCAGGACATTAGCGCTTTGGTGGAAATTAACTCCATGCTATTGACCGGAGTGGCTCCTATGGATCATACCTGTCAATCTTGCTCTCGGTTTAACGAAGGGGAAGTGGAAAAATCAAAGGAGAAACCAGGGTATGAACCTCTATATCGGGACCCGGTAAATCGTCTGGGATTCTACGACCCAGAGGTGGTCGTATATCCCTTTCGTGAAGCAGACGATTCTTTTCGAGATCGAATTCGCTTTGGCCTTCCGGGGAATCGTTGATGCTTGGCATATTCGGTTTATGGATTTCCAAGAGGTGGCATTTCTGCATAATCGTTTGAAGGAATTGATCGATAAAGAGCAGGAGGAGTCCATATGAATCTGTGGGCTGTTGGTAAAGTGATAGGGGTGCCTGACTCGCAGGAATGGGAGTTTATGGGAGTTTTTGATTCTTCAGATAAAGCAGAAGCGATTTGTATGGATAGAAGGTACTTCGTCGGCCCAGTAGAATTGAATAAGCCTTTCCCTGCATATCCGATAGAATGGCCGGGAGGTTATTATCCGAAGTCTGACGTTGAACCTGTGGAGAAATCTGATGCCTGATGAAGTGACTCGGGATAGTATAAAACAAGAAGCTAAGGAAATGGCCGTCCAACTTGCCAAGAGTGTAGCAGAGGGAGTTGGAGATGCCTTGACGGGAGCCCTGGGTGTTCGTGGCCTGGAGAAAGCCTTCGCAGATTTGGGTCAACGCCTTGGACACACCTTGACTCGATCTCTATCCGAATCTATCGAGAAGGAGCCTGCACCCAGAATGGTAGGCAGGGTAAGTCCGGTAGAGTATGGCAGGGAACTGGAGCATTTCCACGAGCAGTTAGAAAAGATGGTAATTCAGCTACAAAACACCATTGATTTGCTCAGGGAGGCCGGGATTACTATTGTTGATGCGGGAGAGTTGCGCCGTATCGAACAAGTAGCTGCTGCCATCCTGGATCGCCAGGGGATTACTCCTGAGACAGCCAAGGACTTTGTACGAATTGTAAAGCAAGTGCAGGACACCCTGTCTAAGATGTCGGAGACCACTGAAGACTTTCAGGTCGATATGGGATCTGTTTTCAGTAGGTACCACAAGGTACTGGAGGACACTCGGGTCTCCCTTGATACCCAGAAAGGGTTGATCCAAGATGTCCAGAAGTACATGATAAGTGAGGAAACCCCCATTGCTGAGAAGATACGGAGATTTGATGTAATCGGCTTAGATCAAGCTAAGGTAAAGGAATTTCTTGCCTTGATTGATCAAGCTCGGGAAGGGGAGACTGGCAAGGTAGTAAAGAGCCTGGACGAAGTTAATAAAAAATTGGAAGGGGCCGTTATTACCCCAGAAGAGATTCAGGAGACTATGGACGAGCCGGTCCGGTCGTCTGGAAAATCCTTTTCCAAGACTTTCATGGAGTCTCCCGGAAAGTTTACGATCGGTTCGGATGTTCGCAGAGGATTACTGGATGCTCTATTTGGTGGTTTGGGTTTGGGACCCCTGACCGAGAATCTCAAGCTGCCCGAAAGAATAGAGGCTATGTGGGGTCTTGGTGTAAGTAGGGCAAAAGAGGGCATGGGCCATCTGTTTGGTAGGGGTGGGACAGAGACAACTGCCGGGGGTCCTCCGGAAATAGTAGGAGCAGATTCGGCTGCTATAAACGAACTAAAGAGTTTGAAAGAAGAATCCAAGAAGGGAACAGACCGAGTTGTCAAGGCTATCGAGAGCCAGGGTGATGGTAAAGACATTACCGACGCGGGACATAGGGCAAACATTCGGAGTATTCTGGACCGAGTTCATAAAAAGCCTGGTGAAATGGTTCCAGAAATTGAAGAGGCTGCTGAAATTGCTTCCTCCGAAAAGATGATTGGTAAAATAGGTCCTCGTTATTCCGGGTGGATTACCAAAATGTTTCCCGGGTTGAGTAGTATGCTGGGGGCGGGAACGATGGGGATAATTGGTCCTATTATAGTAGGTGTAGGGACGATCGTCGCAGGACTTTTGGCGTTTTATCTGGGTAAAAAATTGGATGAAGGACTGGACGAAACAAATAAGCAGATTGATCAAATAAATAGTGGTTTGCCGCCTGGACCTGAGTTCAAGGGCAAACCCAAGAGGGGGACAGGTAGCGGATGGAGTGAGGTGATATCCGAGGGTCTTTTCCCAATGACAAAGTTTGAGGAAGTTGGGAGGAAGGGAGGAATGTGGACAGCTGTGTCTGACAGGAATGACACGTGGTCGTATGGATCTCTCGGATTCAATACCAAAGGTCTTTTACCTGGATTTTTGGAGTCCACAAAGTATGGCAAAGAATTTGAAGGGATGACTCCTGGTACAAAGGAGTTTACTCAGCACTGGAAGGAGTATTTTCGGGCGGATCCAAAAGAGGCAGAGGCAGCAGAACATGCCATGGAGTCTTACGCCTATAAGACTGAGTATCTGCCTGTGGTTAAATATGCTCACAAGATGGGTCTTAATGTTCAAGACCCTGGTATGCAGAAGTTTTTGGCCGATCAATCAAATCAGACAAGCTATGCAGGAAATGTAAAAATCATTGATGAGTTTGTTCGACAGTTCCCGGAATTCAAAATGTTTCCTGCAGTGGGACAAATCAGAAGGCTGGGAGAGGTTAGGGCGACTTTTTTAGAGGACATCCAACCGGGACTGGGCGCCAGGGCTACCAGGGTAGCAGAGCAAGCAGCAGCGGAATCTGAAAGAAAGCAATCTGGTACAGCCACACCCAGGTCCATTACTCCCTCTACAGTTACCTCTCAAACTAAGGGACTTGAAGGGCCTCTTTTAGGAACACCAACCCCTGTTGGATCTCCTGTGGAAACTATCACCACCTTATCTCCTCCCAAGGCCCCAGAACCAGTTCCTCAGCCACCTCCTTCTATTACAATCACCCCGCCTGTTTCCATGGTGGAGAAGAGAAAATCAATTGATGATTTTGGAATTGCTTTGTTCAACCGTAATATTTGCAGGTAGGGGATTACTATGGCTACCATGAAAACTGAGTTAATAGAAGATACGATTAACAATCCAAACGCCTTGGTACAGATTATAGGGCCGGGCGTCACAGTGAAGAGTTGGCTTACCAAGGCCGTTTCCTTTAATGGTATTGGTTCAACATGGACCGCTCCCTTTGAATTTACTGGGATGCAGGGCCTTGTAAGCAATATCTATAACGTCATCAAGGGAAAGGATTGGGCTCAGGTTAGCTTGCAGGCTCCAGCGCAGACTATTTTGTTTTGGAAAGATTCCTCACGGCCCAAGATTACGGTAGACTTGCTTTTCGTCTCCTACGAGAAGGGCAGAGATCCTCGCCAGGATTTATTGCAACTGTTCAAATGTGTTGCACCTAATTCGCCTAAAGTTGCTCCGTTGGCTGTTCTCGGGATAAAAGGAAAGGTGAGTACCATTTACACCGCTCCGTTAGGGTATGCTGGTTCCACTACCGGAAAAGAGGCGACAGGAACAGCCACCCGAAATAGTGCTATTGGGACCGTCACTTTATTTCTTGGCAATTATTTCTGTGCTCGCAATCTGGTGGTAACTGAGGTAACACCTGGACTTTCTGTAATGACTACCATCGAAGGGTGGCCTCTTTATGCCTCCGCCTCCGTATCTCTTCAACCATACATGGTCCCTACCTACGAGGATTTCTGTGCTTGGTTTAAGCTGGTCCCAGACGTTTCAGGAGACCAAACTGGTGCGCCAGGTGTGCCAAGTATAGGAGAGAAACCTGCTGGGGCTGTGGACCAAATGGAATGGGGATTTGGGTACCAATAATGTACTATATCAATTCGGAATTGGAAACCAATAGATTTGATCTGGCTCGTTTCTGCGAGTTCAAAGAGGGAGTTTTCGACGACTTGGATTCCTACTTCCTGGACGCTTTGCTAAAGCTTCCCCTTGCAGGAGCGTATGCTATCGAGGGAGAGGCTGTGCGCCCGGACGCCCTTTCCGTAAATTTGTACGGGAGCACCCAATACTGGTGGATTCTGTTGGTCTATAATGGGATGGTAAGCCACGAGGAACTGACCATTGGCAAGACTATTTTCTATCCCTCCTTGGATCAGTTAGAAACTCTTTACTTTGAATTGAATTCCCAGGAACAGGGGACTACGATATGATTGAGATTGAAGATGAAATAGCAAAGGTTATGAATAGAGGCTCTAACAGGTCAGTAACTCCCGATGGAATTATAGCCATGACCGAGATGGAATTTTCCGGATGGCTTGATAGAAATGGTCCGCTTAGAAAAGCTATAAGGTGCTGGATTGTCAGTAGCAATGCGTTTTCTAACGGGTGGATTAAAATGGATCTGGATGATTATCTCATGTCCCTCAATTATATAGGAGGATCTTGCCAGGAGTTATTCGCAGAATATCTAACCGACGTTCGAGCTAAATTTGAAGAAGCTTTAACCAGAGCGCAAGCTCTTATTAGAGAGGCGTTATGATTGGTGTTTACTCTATAAGTGATCCTACGAATAGGGAAACCTTCTATGTTGGTCGTGGTAACGATTGTAAAAGAAGATCCAAAGCCAGCGCCAACCCTGGTAAGCGGGGTGGACTGAAGGACCAAAGGATTGCCGACATCTTGTCCGCAGGGATGTCTCCAAAGATCAGAATTCTCCGTTTCTGTTTTACGAAGGAAGAGTCTATAATCTGGGAAAAGTATTTCATTGCCAAGATTGGGAGAAAGGATCTGGGGTTAGGACCTTTGCTAAACCAAACGGACGGAGGCGATGGTCCTACAGGCTTATCTATAGTGACAAGGCAAAAGATGTCCGAAGCGAGGAAGGGAGAAGGGAACGGCTTCTTCGGAATGCACCATTCTAAAGAATCTAAGGCAAAAATAGCCTCCGCTAAAATTGGCGGACAAGCGCCCAATAAGGGTATTCCCCATTCGGAGGAAGCTAAGAAGAAAATGTCCGAGTCCTTGAAAGGGAAAGGAAAAGGTAAAAAGATTTCTGAGGAGCAGAAGAGTAGAATATCAGAGGCTAATAGGGGGAGACACCACACCGAAGAAGCAAGGAAAAAGATGTCAGAAGCCTGTAAGGGCCGGCATCGCACTGCGGAGACGAGAAGTAAGATGTCGGAGTCAAGGAAGGGCAGGCCGAGCCCTATGCTCGGCAAGCACCATTCAGCAGAGGCGAGAAAAAGAATGTCAGAGTCTCATACAGGCAGGATCGGCCCTATGCTTGGAAAACATCATTCCTCTGAGGCGATAAAAAGAATGTCTGAGTCTCAGAAGAAGAGAGGAGTCTGAAGTGCTGGGCGTGGAAGGCCAATACGTTTTGAAAATCAAGGCAGGAAAATATGACGACTTCCTGGCCGAGTCAGACTTGGAAGAGTTTACTATCATAGAGGAAGCCGGGAATGTTCTTCCTACCTTTGATCTACTCTGTCGGGTCCGATTCTCTGATATTATCAACTATCTCAACGAAGGTAATGTTTTGGAAGTGGCCTTCGGTCAGGACCGGACTGATATGATAAATGTCCGACTACTTGTCGCTACCAAGGAAATGGCTAAGGCTGGGGCAAGCCTTTATACCATTCGCTTGCGGGGGATCACCAACCATCCGGGTTATCTGTCCGACAGTAGGACGAGAATTCTGGGCCCCCTGTCAGGGGTGGAGGCTATTCAGCAAGTGGTAGGAAATTGGTTTAAGACAGATTTTGGGGTTACTTCTTCCCAAGACTCACAAAGGTGGTATCAAACAGGCAATACCGATAAGCAATTCGTTAACCATCTTTGGATGCATTCCTATCGACCAAATTCCTTCCTGGCTGTAGGCATTAGCTGTGACGGTACTTTTGTGCTAAGGGACGTTCGGGTCCGGGCTAAGCAGAAGTATGACTGGAAATTGGTCCCCTATATTCCCTCGAAGAAGGAAGAAATACCCTTTAGTGGGGATTATGAAGTTAAGTCCGAAACAGGATTCTATAATCAGTGGATGGGTTATGGTCGAGAGAGGCCTTTGTTCAATCTCGATACCGGGGAAGCGTCTACAGTGGTACCAGAGTCCATGTCCCCTGTCCTGGCCCTTGCATCCACGTTAGATCGTTCTGCTAATGTAGAGGGAAACAGTAAAGATGAGTCCTGCTTTACCAGCGAGAATGTGGACACTAACTACCATACTTCCTTTCTGCAGAATTTGTCTAACTTGGCGGTCTTTTCTTCTACAAGTATGGAGATGAGTTATGCAAGCACCTTCAAGAAAACCAGAGTGCTGGATCTGGTTATGGTATTAGATAGGGACATACAAGATCAGAATCAAGCTGCTGAGCCTCAATCTGGACTTTATCTTATTAGTAGGGTAACAAGGACTTTTGCTAACAAGACAATTGATACAACTTTGCGATTGACTCGGGAATCCCTGAGTCAAATAAAGGGGACATTCCAATAGGGTCCTTGCTCCTCCCCTAAACTACCCCCTTAAAGGCCCCTAACGACCCCAAGGACGAGTTATTATTCCTTCCCCCTTATAAGTCCCTTACCCTAACCCCTGAACTCGTTAAATGGGGAGTTTTGGAGTTCCCTTGCTAATACAGCTTCCTGAATGGTTGAAAACAAATTTTGATTTAAGGCGTCTCCACGAAGGTACGATTGTGGACAACTCTGATCCTTTGTTCTTGGGTCGGGTCAAGGCTACTGTTCCTGGACTCCTGGAGGGAGAAGCGGAAGCCCTGCCCTGGATCTATCCCATGACTCCTACCTTCCTCGGAGGTGGTCAGGGCAGTCTGATGTTCTTCGTCCCCGAAATGGATTCTAAGATTGCCGTCTGGTTCCCAGCGGAGGACGTTTGCTTTGGGTTTTATACCGGACATTTCCATACTCAGGCAACCCATGATTCCACTTTCGAGGAGAACTATCCTGAGAGCTATGGCTTTAAGGATTCCAAGGGGACTTACTTCCTGGTGAATAAGACCCAGGGGTATATGAAAATTTTCCATCAGTCTGGGTCATCCATATTGATTACGAATAGTGGGGCCATGACTATTAGCGGTACGGATAGTGTGCAAATAACTGCCCCTTCTGTGGAGCTTCTCAGTTCTAACAATAAGGTTCTGGTGGTAGGAGGAGGGAAGACAGAAGTCCTTTCCGATGGAGATATAGATATTACGACTTTGGGTAGCGTCAGGATTCAAAGTCCCCAAACAGTTGTGGTGCAGGCTCCCCTTGTTCAGTTGGGATCTGATGTTGCTATTTCCGGAGTAATTACAGAGCAAAGTTACTGTCCTATTCGGGGCACTCATGTTGGGGCCGGGTCTCCAATTGTGAAAGCGGTGTGAGGAGAAAATGAACATTTACTCTGACATTCGACAAGCCGCTGATTTAACAGCAACTGTTGTGGATGAGGAGGCCATTGGTCAGGCCCTTGCTACTCTTCTGCTTACTGAGCCAGGGGAACGTTTATTTTTCCCCGAGTACGGAGCAGGCCTGGAGAACTTACTCTATGAAGCCATGGATAATGCCTTGGCGAACCAAATCTATGACCGAGTGATTGGGTCAATAGAGAGGTGGGAGCCGCGAGTTATTCTCAATCAGAGTTTGTGTTTTGTAACTCCTAACTATGTTGAACACACTTATGAGGTGAGTCTGGTGTTTGCAATTGCCGGACTGGGTACCCAAAGGTTTGAGCGGCAATTTTCCCTTTCCTTGCAGGGAGGACAAGCATGATAGATCAAGAATCTATATCATTTGAGGCGATTGAGCAGGATTTTCTGGACTATTTGTCTGACCTCCCAGAGGATTATGCCTGGAAGGATCGGTACGAGGACAGCATCGGACAGACTCTGGTGGAGCTATTGGCAGGATTTGGGTCACTGCTGGGCACTCGTATTCTGCTAACACGTAGGGAAGCTTTCCTCTCCACAGCTTTGCTAAGGTCGTCCGTGCAAGGAATTGCCGGTAGTAATTTGGGGTACTCCGCCTATCGAGGAAGAAATCCTCATATCAAATTGACAGTAACAGCCTCCGATGGGGTATCGCTGGATAAGTTCCAGGTAGTGGGTACTTATGGTCAGTACGATGTGGTGATGGCTGAGGATCAGACTATAAATCCGGGCAGCAATGAGGTAGAGGTTATCGTCGGAGATGCTAAGGAAGCACCTCAGATCATACAGACTACTTCCCCAACCACCTTTCGTTTCTATGCCGAGAAGGTTTCTGAGGACTACCTGCTGGAGGTAGATGGCGTTGTAGTTCCCACGTCTGATGAATTCAAAGATTTGAATGACGATTATTATTTGGTCCTTACTAATTACCTATCGTCTGTAGATGTGGCTTACCTGAACGACGGGGATTACAATTACAACATTGCAAGCGTTATGGCCCTAACCTATGTAGAGAGAGCTACGATAGGGGCTGTTAATTTGGCGTCAGTAATGTTTGATTATGGGGTAATTACCGCCAGTGAGTTGCTGTATGCGGATGTCCCAGCGGACACCTTGGATTTGATACGCATCAAGGCTCCTCTCTATCACGAGACTCAATCCATGGTTCGGGGCCGGGAGGATTACGAGAAGGTCGCTCTGGATTTGATTGAAGGAGGAAAGGACGTCAAGGGCCGGGATGTTACCGCTGCTGTTATTCAGCTGGTCTATGTTAAAGAGGATGGAACCCTGATGAATTCGGGGGAAAAAGAAAATTTAATTGACCTTCTGGAGCCCTACCGGCTATTTGGAGTGAGTCCTCCAACCATCATTGATCCCACTGAGATTGAAATCCCCTTGGATATTACAGCCAGATTGCTGGCCAATTCTACACTCACGGTCTCCGAGATAGAAGATGGAATTGACGAGACCCTGCTGGATTACACCAAAATACTCGGTGTGGTATTTGATACTACAGATCTGGAGTATGCCCTGGAAAGATTGGAGGGACTGAAATATGCCAGAGTTGAGGTGGCATCTGGCTGTCCTATTGTGGCCTCCGGTACTTTGCTAAGCCTTGACTGGGACGAATATGCATCATTTACGTATGATTTGGTGGTGAGCTAACCATGCTGACATACAAGGGAAATGTAGCGGACAAGGATTTGACGGCCCCACCTGCTTTACCAGCAGGGAGTGGTTCCTACCTGGTGGGATCAGGTGCTACTGGGGACTGGGCGGACCATGATTTGGAATTAGCTGTCGGGGACAGTTCGACATGGAAATTTCAGATTCCACGAAATGAGTGGAAGGTCTGGGTGGAGGATGAGTCTTTATTCTACCAATATAATCAGGAAGATGTGGCCTGGACTGCTAAGAACTCCATAGCGGACTACATTCCTTTTGCCCAGAGGGAGGAAGACTTCTGGATATTGACCACCACTTTAATTGAGCGAGAAATTGCTGACCTGGATCCCGAGATGAGGAAGATAGCTACCAAGTGGGATGCTATCGATGAGTACGACGAGGACTCCCTACGGGGAATTATCTCCGAGATGGGGTATGACTATATTGCGGACATGTTTGATCTGACGAACGAGCAGCTTCAATCCCTTGTCAACTTTCTGAATTTGATTCACTACCTGAAAGGGACCAAGGCCGGGCTGCTTTTAATCTTCCGACTGATGGGGGTAACAGTCAATAGTATCAAGGAGTGGTGGGAATTAACCTATTGGGATATTTGTACGATCTTTGGGACTTTGAATAATTGGGACTACATTCTTGATCATCCTACAGCGGGAGGACTTTGGACCCCCCATATCGAGCCCCACACCTTCTTGCTGGATATTACCGTTCCAGAAATTCAAGATGATACTGAGAATAATATTCGTACATTCTGTCGGAATTATGTATTCCCAAAACTTGTAATGCTAACTCTGTCTGAGTCGTAAAGGAGGGACGAAGAATGAGTTTGTCTTTCGGAAGAACTGGATTACCTTTTGAATTGGCAACGCAAGATCGATCTTTTGTAGGGGCTCCTCCCCATGCGGGAGTACCTATTCCAGACCAAGATCTGGGCATCATGCAGAGAATTCTGGCGGATAGATTCTCGGAATTCGTCAAGCGGATGTTCACCGCAGGTTGGTTATCAAAAGGGGCATTGGCTGGAGGAGAGAGTATTGTTAGTATGGTGGCCAGTCAAGCCCTGGTAGATGGCAGGGAAGTTCATCTGGAGGGTAGCTTTACTTCAGACGGAAAGGTGACTCTTGGAGCAGCCGGGGGTTCCGCCAGATATGATTTGATATTTGTGGAATTTTGGATTGAGGTCTTGACCTATGTTTCCACTGTGTATACGTATGGCAACGTAGATTATTATGGGGGCAACTTTGCCAACGATTTAGCTGATCCGGATTGTCATCATCCGGACGGGGACGAGACTACAGCCCGACTCCAGCTTCGTTACCGGACCCGTTACTTGGAAGATGCCACTGTTATGTCTGATGTGGATTGTCACGTACAAGGAAAGAAGGCCAACCCGGACACAGGGGAGCATTGGACCTTCGACCCGGCAGAAAACATTTGGTATTGCAATGGAGGAACAGATTTTGATGATTTGACGGGGTATGTTTTTGCCTTGCCCATTTGTCTTGCGTATCGTCCGGCAAGTGATGATACCATTAGCATCATCTACGACTTGAGGGACTCCGTGCATGTGAAACTAAGTACTATAGATCCTGCTCCCGCAGAGACAGACGATTTGATCATGGAAGATACAGATGTAATTGCCCCCACGGTGGACATTTGGGGTCTGGAAGTTCAGCAAAATCCGGAAGACCCAGATCATGCTATCGATGTTGGTATTGGTAGTTGTGTAGATGACTCACTGAGGTATGTTCTTGCTTTGGCTGCCGGTCCCTTGGTAGGCAAGTCGTTCATACAGGGTGGACCTGGTGACACCGGTGCTTGGTCGGTAGGAGATGGAGGAGGTCTGCTGGATTCTGGGGATACCCCGGAGGTAAATGAATGGTATCGGATTTATCTGATCCGCCAGGACATTGGTGGAGGTATCGATGTGCTTGCTTCCACTTCCTACGTGGATCCTGATATGCCTGATGGCTGGTCTGTAAAGCGCATGATTAGGGAAATATTCATCGATGCAGATGGACATATCGTACCCGACTTACAGAACGGGGACCGGATCGAATGGGTAACTCCAACACTTGATTACAGCAGTGACGATATAGGGAACGAATCTGTTCTGAAGGAACTGTCCGTTCCGGATGGTTATCCGGTAGAAGCACGCATCACGGTTTGCGGAGACACATCTACCGAGGTGGGCGACCGGCTGTTGTATATTAGCAATCCTGCAACGACTGATTTAGATCCGACCGAATGGGACACAGGATACATGACTCTGTACATTCAGGGCGACCCTGGTTCAAATGCGATCGTTGCTGCTGGACTTCATATCATGACGAACAGTGCGGGCCAGGTCAGACTACGTGCCAGTGATGATAGCACTCGGATTAGGATGCTTACCCTGGGCTATACTTCCCCACGAGGCAGGCTAATGGTCTATGCCTCCGGTTCTATAATTCCAAGTTAGGGAGTGAACTATTGGTCCACAATTTTTGAAAGGAGAAAGCAAATGCGTAGATGGAAGCTCCCTGTTTTTGCAGTCGTTCTTCTGCTCCTACCCGTACTGGTCTGGGCCTCACCTTTCTGCGTCAGTGACCCCTACACAGTGGGTATGGTGCAGCCTACCGATTTCGAGTTGCAAGATGAGATCACACCAGGAATTTGGGGCACCAGTATCATTACTCTGCCACAAGATCAGGGAGGAGGAACCTGTCGAGTCTACCATGATATAGGGACATACTCGGTTGGGTCGCATACCATACGAATTAGAGCCCGGAAGGTCGGGTCAACTCCTCCAGAAAGTGCCTGGGCACCGAATTTTACTTTCAACCATCCTGCGGTAGCGATCAATCCATCAGGGTTTTCCCTGTTGGCGGTGGGGTCCGATCTCTGTGTAATTAGCGCTTCCTATCCCGCTGCTGCTGAAGTAAGCACATTTGCAGTGACGATGGACGGTGGGGCATCGGTTGATAGTCCTGCCCAAGTCCAGGCGGACACCACGACTCGATTGTATTACAAGA
>Ga0315273_10007632_pt1 | contig 13561 bp, 11 predicted proteins | sample YL17G02_0_MG_FD_205753 | JGI IMG/M metagenome (GOLD analysis project Ga0315273, IMG submission 205753) | Sediment microbial communities from Yellowstone Lake, YNP, Wyoming, USA - YL17G02_0 | ecosystem: Environmental > Aquatic > Freshwater > Lake > Sediment | place: USA: Wyoming | collected... | reverse complement strand
CGAGAAGGCTGACTTCGTGCCCAGGCTGTTCACTGGCGCGCCGAAGATCGTCAAGGTGAAGCCGCTCACCATCCAGTTCCAGTACAAGAACGACGCCGAGTGGAGCGACGGCAAGGAGGTCACCTGTGCCGACTTGCGGGCGACCTGGCAGGTCTTCATCAATCCGACGAACAACGTCGTCAGCCGGACGGGTTGGGAAGACATCAAGTCGTTTAACTGCAACGGCAAGCGCGGCACGATCGTCTTCAGTAAGTCGTACGCCGACTGGGAGTCGCTGGTGTCCGGTGGCGCGTACGCCGCGCACATCATCGCCGGCCAGGACATGAACCAGACGTTCCTGAACTCGATCCCCGTCTCCAGCGGTCCGTGGATCTTCGACAGCTGGCAGAAGGGCGTTCAGATCTCGGTGAAGGCGAACACGAAGTACAAGGCCGGGCCGCAGATGAAGCTCGCCCGCGTTGTGTTCCGCTACATTCTCGACACGAACGCGCGTTTCCAGGCGATGAAGGCCGGCGAGGGTCAGGTCATGGAGCCGCAGCCTCAGCTCCAGATCGCCGACTTCCTCAAGGACAAGAAGTTCGTCGTCAGCCAGGAGATCGGCTACGCCTGGGAGCACATGGACATCCAGTTCGGCCCCAAGGGCGCCGTCGCCCTGAAGCAGCCGTACATCCGCAAGGCCCTCATCACGGGCATCAACCGCCCGCAGGTCGCCAACGCGCTTTACGCGACGATCGCACCGGGTCTGCCCGCGTTGAATAGCCACATGTTCAAGCCCTTCGAGACCACCTACAAGCAGAACTGGAGGGTCTACAAGTTCAACCAGAAGGCCGTCATCGATCAGCTGCAGAAGAAGGGTTGCACCGGCGGTCCCGACAGGCCGACCGCTGGTAACCAGAACATCTTCTCCTGCCCGAACGTCGGCAAGCTGTCGTTCCGCTTCGGGACCACCACCGGTAACCAGCTCCGGGCCCTGACGTTCGAGATCGTACAAAGGCAGCTGAAGAGCGTCGGCATCGAGCTCGTTGCGCGGTTCCAGGTAGCAGGAACGCTGTTCGGAACCACGCTGCCCTCAGGCGACTGGGACATCCTCATGTTCACGTGGGTCGGAAGCCCGGCCACGCCGATCACGATCAAGGACCTCTACGCCTGTGGCGGCGAGCAGAACTACATGAACTACTGCAACAAGAAGTTCTCGGCCATCCTCGAGAAGGTCGCGGTCACGCTCAGTTCGGCTGAGCGGGCCAAGCTGCTCAACGCGGCCGAGCTCAAGTACATGGTCCCGGACGTTCCGTCGATCCCGCTGCTCGCGCGGCCGACGTACGTGATTCGCGCAGCAGGTGTGAAGGGCCCCGCCGTCAACCCGACGACCGAGGGCAGCCCCTGGAACGTGTCCGCCTGGACTGCGTAACAGGACTCCTTCGCAAGCAGTGAAGTACGTCGCCAAGTCCCACCCCCGCCGGCGGCGGGGGTGGGACTTGCAACTACGATTCGGGGACTAGGGAAATGCTCACCTACGTCATCAGAAGGCTTCTCTACAGCATCGTTGTTCTCATCGCGGCGAGCATCATCGTCTTCGCGCTCGTCGTGAAGGGCGCAGGCGACCCGCTCGCCTCGCTGCGGATGACTCCGAACGTCGACCAGGCGGGGGTCGAGCGCATTGCCGCCGAGAAGCACCTGGACGACTCGGTCTTCGTGCGCTACGGCTACTGGGTGAAGGACGCCACCACGAACCAGTTCGGCACGACCCTGCTCACGAACAAGCCGATCCTGCCCGACCTCTGGCGCGTGATGAGGAACACCTTGCAGCTCGTGATCATCGCCGAGCTGCTCGCCATCCTGCTCGCCATCGGCATCGGAGTGCTCTCCGCGCTCCGGCAGTACTCGAAATTCGACTATACGGCCACGACGTTCAGCTTCCTGGGGCTGGCGACGCCTGTCTTCTGGCTGGCGCTCATGCTCCAGGTGCTGATGGTCAACATCATCGGCTGGACGGGGTATCACATCTTCCCGATCGCGAGCCTCAACTCGGTCGACCCTGGCAGCGGCATCCACTTCTGGATCGACCGGGCGCACCACCTCGCGTTGCCGGTGCTCGTGCTGATGGTCGCGAGCGTGGCCACGTACTCGCGCTACATGCGCGCCTCGATGCTCGAAGTCGTGCACTCCGACTACGTACGCACGGCGCGGGCCAAGGGCCTCGCCGAGCGGAAGGTGACCATGAACCACGCCTTCCGAAACGCTCTGATTCCGCTCGTGACGGTCATCGCCCTCAACTTCGGCGGGCTCATCGCCGGGGCCATCGTGACGGAGACGGTCTTCTCCCTCGACGGGATGGGCCTCTACTTCATCAACGCTCTCGGCACCGCCGATCCCTACCCCGTCATGGCGTGGCTGATGATCACGGCCACGGCGATCATCATCTTCAACCTCATAGCCGACATCGCCTATGGCTTCCTCGACCCGCGAGTCCGTTATGACTGATCAGGCGGCAAGGCTCCCCGAGGAGTCCACGGCGATCGGTTCGCCCGATCTCACGCTCACCTACGAGTCCGGGGTCGAGATGAAGGCGCGCAGCCAGTGGGCATATGCGCGAATGCGGTTCTTCCGTCACCGGCTCGCCGTGGCGAGCCTGTTCACGCTGATCGCCGTCGGTCTCATCGCGATCTTCGCGGACCAGGTCGCTCTCTACGGATACGACGAGATCCCGCTCGACAACCTCGTCGGCAGCATCGGCCTGGCCCCGACGTTCCACGACTGGCACCTGTTCGGCACCGACCAGTTGGGGCGCGACTACCTGAGCCGCGTCATCTTCGGGATCCGGACGTCGTTCTGGGTGGCGCTCTTCGTCGCCGCCCTCGCGACGTGCTTCGGCACGCTGGTCGGGGCGATCGCCGGCTACTACGGCGGCAAGACGGACAACCTGCTCATGCGCTTCACCGACCTCATCCTCACGCTGCCGGGGATCGCGATCCTGCTCACAGCCTCGGCGTTCTTCGGCTCGGGCGACCCGATGCGGGTCGGCGTCATCCTCGCGTTTCTGTTCTGGACCGGCATCGCGCGTATCGTGCGCGGCCTCTTCCTCTCGCTGCGGGAGAAGGAGTTCGTCGAGGCGGCGAAGGCCGCTGGGGCGAGCGACCTGCGCATCATGGCGCGTCACATGCTTCCGAACACCGTCGGGCCGATCGTCGTCACCGCGACGCTGATCGTCGCCGGAGCGATCCTCGTCGAGGCAGCGCTGTCGTTTCTCGGCTTCGGGATCCAGCCGCCGAACGCGGCCATCGGCAAGCTGATCGCCGACGGGCAGGGCGAGGGCTTCTCGCTGTGGTGGCTCGTGACGTTCCCCGGGCTCGTGATCGTGGTCATCGCGCTCGCCGTCAACTTCGTCGGTGACGGTCTCCGCGACGCTCTCGATCCCACGCAGCGGAGGACGCGTAATTGAGCGCACACGGGCACGCGCCGCTACCATGGGCGCCCCGGCCGCAGCATCCGTAGATAGCCCCCGGGCCCACGCTTCCGCGATCAGTAGCCTCCATCCATGAGTTCCGAGCCGATCCTCTCCATCCGTGATCTCACCGTGGAGTTCGACACCGAGGACGGGGTCGTGCACGCGGTCACCGGAGTGAGCTACGACCTGTACCCGGGCGAGGTGCTGGGCGTGATCGGTGAGTCGGGCTCCGGCAAGAGCGTGTCCGTGATGTCCGTACTGGGACTGATACCGGACGGGCGTATTGCGACCGGACAGGCCCTCTACAAGGGTCGGGACCTGCTGACGCTTCCTGCCGACGAGCTACGCGACCTTCGCGGCAAGGATGTGGCGATGATCTTCCAGGACCCGATGACGTCGCTGAACCCGGTGTTGACGGTGGGCTACCAGATCGCCGAGGGGATCCGCACACACAATCCGAGCGTGAAGGAAGAGGAGGCGCGGAAGCGGGTCGTCTCCCTGCTCGATCTGGTGGGAGTCCCGAATCCAGAGCAACGCTACGACCAGTACCCCCACGAGTTCTCGGGCGGTATGCGCCAGCGCGGGATGATCGCCATGGCGATCGCCAACGCGCCGTCGGTGCTCATCGCCGACGAGCCGACGACAGCCCTCGACGTCACCATCCAGGCGCAGATCATCGAGGTGTTGAGAACCGCGCAGCGTGAGACCCACGCCGCGACGATTCTCATCACGCACGACCTCGGCCTGATCGCTGAGCTCGCCGACCGCGTGGTGGTGATGTACGCCGGCCGGGTGGTCGAGCTGGGCGACGTCTTCACGATCTTCAGGTCGCCGCGGCATCCCTATACCGTCGGGCTGATGAACAGCCTGGCGAGGCTGGAGGGCGACCAGGAGTGGCTCGAGTCGATCCCTGGACAGCCACCGAGCCTCGTCACGCCTCCGCCGGGGTGCGCCTTCCACCCGCGTTGCGTACAGTCACAGGGCCGGGCGCCGTGCAGGACCGAGATCCCCGGGCTACGCAACTTCGGCGAGGGCGAGATCCATCTCTCAGCGTGCCACTTCGCCGAGGAGCTCGCCGCGGCTCACATTCGGGTCGGCACCCCCGCGGAGGACACGTCATGAGCGAGGCGGCGCAGCCCGAGGAGGCGGCGGTCGTCGCGACAGATACCGACGAGATCCTCCGCGTGGAGGGCCTCGTCAAGCATTTCCCGATCAAGTCGGGCCTGCTCAAGCACACCGTCGGCGCCGTTCGGGCGGTGGACGGCGTCGATCTCAGTGTCCGCCGGGGAGAGACGCTCGGCGTCGTCGGCGAGTCCGGCTGCGGGAAGACGACGCTCGGCCGCACGATCATCAAGCTCGTGGAGCCGACCGCCGGCCGCATCATCTTCAAGGGCGCGGACATTACCGGGTTCAAGCGCCGCCAGATGCGGCCCGTGCGACGCGACATCCAGATCGTCTTCCAGGATCCGTATGCCTCGCTCAACCCGCGGATGACCGTGCGGGAGATCGTCGCCGAGCCGTTGCGGATCCACGGCCTCTACAAAGGCCGTGAAGGGCGGCTCCGGGTGGAAGGGCTCCTGCGCACGGTCGGCCTCAGCCCCGAGCACGGGAACCGCTTTCCACATGAGTTCTCCGGTGGACAGCGCCAGCGGATCGGCGTCGCACGCGCACTGGCCCTGAACCCCGACATGATGGTGCTCGACGAGCCGGTCTCCGCCCTGGACGTGTCGATCCAGGCACAGGTCGTGAACCTGCTCGCCCAGCTTCGGAAGGAGTTCGGGCTCACGTACCTGTTCATCGCGCATGACCTCTCGGTCGTGCGGCACATCTCCGACCGCGTCGCCGTCATGTACCTCGGCAAGCTGATGGAGGTCGGTACCCGCAAGGAGATCTACGAGACGCCAATGCATCCGTACACACAGGCGCTGCTCTCGGCTGTCCCCATCGAGTCGCCGGACCAGCGCGGCAAGCGTGAGCGGATCATGCTCGAGGGGGACGTGCCGAGTCCGGCCAACCCGCCCTCGGGTTGCCGCTTCCGCACGCGCTGCTGGAAGGCGCAGGAGATCTGTGCGCAGGAGGAGCCGCCCCTCGTCTCACGCGGTGGGAGCGGGCAGCCGGTGGCGTGCCATTTCGCCGAGGTGATGAGGCCGCTCGACCTGGTCGAGACGGGCAAAGCCGAGGCGGGAAAGAGGGCGCAGCAGGCCGCCGAGGCGAAGCAGCCACCCGCCTAGAGCTCGTTTTACCTAACTCTGGGGGCTCCGGCTCGTCTGAATGGACATGAGACCGGTTCGGCCGCTTGTCTGCGACCGCGTTCGCGGTCAGATCTCGCTCGCTCTGGACGGGGAGCTCTCCCAGCTCGAGCGGGCGATGCTCTTGTCGCATCTGGAGCGGTGTGCGAGCTGCCATGCGTATCAGGCCGACTCCGCTGCTCTTACGAGCCTGTTGCGCGGGGCGCCGTTCGAGGCCATGAGCAGGCCGGTCACGGTCCAGCGCCGGCGGCGCAGCATCGTCGGCACGCGCGTGCAGGTCGCTGCGGCTGCCGCGATCGCCGTGGCGGCGCTCGCCGGTACCGGCCAGCTCTTACGGAGCGAGCCGATCGAGCTGAACCCGGCCTTCGTTCCGTCGGGTGCGGGGCAGGTCAAGTTCCCCTCGCCGCTGCAGCTCGAGCATGAGCAGGCGATGCTCGAGCGGGCGCAGGTGGGCCAGCCCGTGCAGGTGCAGGGCAAGGCCCTCTAGAGATCCCCGTGTCGGAGGACCTCGGTCGCCTAGTGGCGGCCGAGCGGTGAGACCTTGATGCCCTGCTCGTTCAGGTCGGCGAGGGTCGCGTTGATCGCTGTCCAGCTGTCGAAGTTGAGACCCTTGGCGTCGAGCAGGCCCTCGTATCCCGGCAGGCGGATCTGCTCGGCGGTGGCGTTGAGGTCGACGGCGAGCTGGTGCATTGCCTTGGCCAGCTTCTTGGACTCGTCGTCGAAGCCCTTGGCCGAGCTCGCGTTCTCGAAGTCGTTGGCCGCATCGTCGATGAGCTCCGACGACGCCACCATCTGGTCGAGAAACTCGTCCTTCGTCTTCGACTGCGTGATTTGCGCCAGGGCGAAGTCCACGCGATCGCGGGCATTGACGACCGACGCAGCGTAGTCGCTCTTGCTGGCCGTGCTCGACCCGCCGCAGCCGGCGACGACTGCCATGAGCACGAGAGCTACGAGGAAAGCCGGGTGGCGGAACATGGGCAAAGGGTAGCCGAGTAGAGAGGAGGTACCGGACGGTTCCACGGCGACCACTCAGATAGACTGCGGGCGCCGGCGCGCCTGCGCTGCGACGCGGCCGGGTCCCTTCAGCTCACCCCCCAGGAGACGCATGTCCGCCAAGGAGCAAAGCCCCGAGAACGTCGGCAAGATCGTCGAGATCAGAGGCGTCGTCGTCGACGCCGTATTCCCCGAGCGCCTGCCTCAGATCTACAGCGCGCTTCGCATTTCGATGACGGATGAAGACGGTGTCTCGGCCCGCGATCTTGTCGCCGAGGTGCAACAGCACCTGGGCGACGACCGCGTGCGCGCCGTCGCCATGGACTCGACCGACGGTCTCGCCCGCGGGGCCGATGTCTTGGACACCGGTGCGCCGATCAGCGTCCCCGTCGGCGATTCGACACTCGGCCGGCTCTGGAACGTGATCGGCGAGCAGATCGACAACCGGGAGACCGCTGCCGCCGCCGAGCGCTGGTCGATCCACCGCGATCCGCCCGAGTTCCAGGAGCTCTCGCCGACGATGGAGGTCTTCGAGACGGGCCTGAAGGTGGTCGACCTCGCCGCACCTTTTGTGCGCGGTGGCAAGATCGGCCTCTACGGTGGCGCCGGCCTGGGCAAGACGGTGCTGATCCAGGAGTTGATCCACAACGTCGCCACGCAGCACGGCGGTGTATCCGTGTTCGCCGGCGTAGGCGAGCGGACGCGCGAGGGTAACGACCTTTGGTTGGAGATGCAGGAGTCCGGCGTGATCGACCGCGTCGCACTCGTCTACGGCCAGATGAACGAACCGCCGGGTGCGCGTCTGCGCGTCGGATTGTCCGGCCTGACGATGGCGGAGTACTTCCGAGACCAGGGCCAGGACGTGCTGCTCTTCATCGACAACATCTTCCGCTTCGTCCAGGCCGGATCCGAGGTGTCGGCCCTGCTCGGCCGTATGCCGAGCGCCGTCGGCTACCAGCCGACACTGGCGAGCGAGATGGGTGAGCTCCAGGAGCGGATCACGTCCACGAAGAGCGGCTCCGTGACCTCGGTGCAGGCCGTCTACGTCCCCGCCGACGACCTCACGGACCCGGCCCCGGCGGGAACCTTCGCCCACCTGGACGCCTTCATTGTCCTCTCGCGGCCGATCTCGGAGAAGGGCATCTATCCGTCGGTCGATCCGCTGCAGTCGTTCTCGCGGGCGCTCCAGCCGGGCATCGTCTCGGACGAGCACTACGAGACGGCAACGCTCGTGCTGGAGATCCTCCAGCGTTACAAGGATCTCCAGGACATCATCGCCATCCTCGGTATGGACGAACTCTCCGACGAGGACAAGCTGACCGTTTCGCGCGCCCGTAAGATCGAGCGCTTCCTGTCGCAGCCGATGTTCGTGGCCGAGGCGTTCACTGCGCGCCCCGGCGTGTACGTGAAGCTCGAGGACACGGTGAAGGGCTTTCGCGAGATCGTCGAGGGAAAGCACGACGACCTGCCCGAGCAGGCCTTCTACATGGTCGGCACGATCGAAGAGGCGGTCGAGGGGGCGCGCGGCTCGGTGACGGTTCCCGAGGCCGAAGAGGCCGAGCCCGCGTCGGTAACGACCTAGAGTGGCCGAGGGACGCAAGATATTCGAGGTCTCTCTCGTCACGCCGGAGGGCATGGCGTACGAGGGCCTCGCGGAGATGATCGTCGTCCCCGGCGCCGCGGGCGAGATCGGTGTGCTGGCGCGGCACGCGCCGCTCGTCGCGATGCTCAAGGCGGGCTCGACGCGCGTGCACGTCGGTGACGGCAAGGTGATCGAGTTCGCCACCGGCCCTGGGTTCTTCAAGGTCGAGCAGGACCGCGCCCTCGCGCTCGTCGACGACGCTGTCGACGCGACCGAGATCGACCCTGCCCGTGCGCGACAGCAGCTCGAGCAGGCGAGATCCGAGCTGGAACGCGTCGAAGCAGGAACGCCGGACGCCGATCGCTGGCAGCTCGAACAGCGCGTACGGCACGCCGAGAACCAGCTCACCGTCTCGGGCCGCGACTGATGCGAGCGTTCGCGCCTGGCATCTACCCGCGGTCGGACGCGCTCGTCCAGGCCACGAGGGACCTCGATCGCGGGAGGATCTCCATTGACGAGGCAGCGCGGCAGCTCGCCGCCGACCGCGCCGCACTCATCGCCGCCCAGAAGGAGGCCGGGCTGGATCTGCTCGCCGACGGCATGCTGAACTGGCAGGATCTCTTCCGCGCGCTTGTCGAAGCGAGCGAAGGGTTGGAGGCGGGTCCGCTCGTCCGTTTCCTCGATACGAACACCTTCTACCGCGCGCCGCGGACCACGGGATCGCCGCGCCTTACCGCAGCTTCAACCGGGGACTTCATCGCCCCGCTACCGGGTCGCCGGCTCGTGACGCTACCCTCGCCGTTCGCCTTTGCCCGCGCTGCCGGGCTCGACCCGCGCACTGTTTCCGAAGCGGTGCTGGCGCCGGTGCTCGAGGTACTTGACGCCGAGCTCGTAGTGTTGTCGGAGCCGTTCCTGGCTCGTGAGCGCGATCCTGATCTCGCCGCGCTCGGGGAGGCGCTCGAATCGCTTTCGGGCCGTCTTCCTCTCGTCCTGCAGCTGACATTCGGCGACGCCGGCCCGCTGCTCGATCGTCTCGCGGAGCTGCCGGTGGACGGGATCGGCATCGACTTCTACCTCACCTCGCTCGATGCAGTGCCCGAAGGCTTCCCGAAGCTCCTGCTCGCAGGCGTCGTGGATGCACGAAGCTCAGCCGTCGAGGATGCCGGCGTCCTTGCCGGCTTTGCGGCTCGCATTCGCGAGCGGACGGCCGGCGAGATAGCGCTCGTCCCGAACGGCGACCTCCAGTTCGTCTCCGAGCCGGTTGCGCGGCAGAAGCTTGCGGCCCTCGGCGCGGCGAGGGCGGCTGCGTGAGCGTGAAGCTGCTTACGCACGAAGTGGGCTCGCTCGCGAAGCCGCCGTGGCTCGTCAAGACATCGGCAGGAAGGCCGCTCGACGACGGTGACATCGCCCACGCGAAGGCTTGGGGGGAGCGGCTTGCCGTGCCCGCCCACGAGGAGCTCGTCGAGCTGCTGTCTGGGGCACCGGGCGAGGAGGCAAGGGATGACATCGCCCGCTGGTCCAGCCGCTACGCCGTTCGTCTCCAGGAGCAGGCAGGCCTCGACGTGATCTGGGACGGCGAACAGCTGCGCACCGAGATGTACGCCTGGGCCATCGCGCATGCCGGAGGGTTCGCCCCCCGTGGCATCGTACGGAGCTTCGACAACAAGTACTACGCGAAGTCAGCGGTAACCGGTCCTGTAGGCCTGCGTGAGCCGTACCACAACGCCGAGCTCTCGTTTCTCCAATCGGTTGCCAAGGCGAAGCTCAAGGTTCCCGTCACCGGCGCCTACACTCTCGCCGTCTGGTCGTACGACGAGCACTACGGCCAGGGAGCCGGCCGGCTCGGAGCCGGGTCGGGGAGAGCGGCGGAGATCGCGGCCAGGCGTGAGTTCGCGCTGGACATCGCGCGCAACGTCGTCCGGCCGAATCTCCAAGCATTGATCGAGCTCGGCGCCGAGTGGATCCAGATCGACGAGCCCGGCGCGTCCACGGAGCCCGACGAGCTCGAGGTGTTCGTGGACAGCTTCAACGCGAGCGTAGAGGGGCTCGACTGCTACTTCTCGACCCATCTTTGCTTCTCCGACTACGACCTCTTCTTCCCGGCCATCGAGGGTATGAGTGGCTGCCGCCAGTATGCGGTCGGCTTCGCGAACGACGACGGACGCGAGCTCGGCACGACTGCGGCTGAACGTCCCGGCTACGGCGTGATCGAGCGGTTCCGAAACCTGCCGTATGCTCCCGCCCTCGGACTCGGCGTGCTCGACATCCACACGGACTTCGTCGAGTCGGCCGAGCTCGTCCGTGACCGGATCCTCCACGGCGTCCAAGTGTTCGGCGACCCGGAGCGCATCCACGTGACACCCGACTGTGGCCTGCGGACGAGAAGCTGGGAGATCGCCTACGAAAAGCTCGCCAACATGGTCGAAGGAGCCCGCCTGGCCGAACAGAGCCTTAACGGCTCCAACACCACCGCTCGCTAACCTCCAAGCGCTGTGCGTACCACGCTGAAACGGGCGCAGGGTCGTAGTGCGGGCGCCAACGGTGGCGGCCGCGCGATGCTGCCTCCCGACGCGCTGACGCCGGTCACCCTCTATAGCCCGTCCGAGCCGCCTCGGCGCAGCAGTATGAGCCTGGTGGGTCGCTTTCTTGCCATTGCCGCGGCTGGCGTGCTCATGCTCGTCGTGTCCCTCGTCGGCGGCGCCTACCTCTGGGTGCACGAGAGCGTCGGCGCCGTGAGCGCCCATTCGGTGGACGTGAAGGAGGCCCAGTCGCGGCTGGACGGCGTTCCGCCCGCCGACAAGGCAGCCATCGCGCTCGTCATCGGGTACGACCTCCGGCACGGCGAGGCTGAGGGCACGCCGTCGCGTTCCGACACGTTGATGCTCCTGCGCGCCGATCCGCAGACGGAGGCCATCTCGATGCTCTCGTTCCCGCGCGACATGATCGTCGACATCCGGTGCCCGGGCTCCGTCTACCGCACGAAGATCAACGCGGCCTACGCCACGTGCGGGGCGAAGGGGGCGCTCGACACGATCCGGACGCTCACCGGGCTACCGATCAACTACCTCATCACGGTCAACTTTCGCGGCTTCAAGAAGATCGTCAACACGCTGGACGGCGTCTGGGTGGATGTCGATCGCCGGTACTTCAACGACCAGAGCGGCGCCTACGGATACGCAAAGATCAACCTCCAGCCTGGCTACCAGCGGCTGACCGGTGGTTCCGCGCTCGACTTCGTCCGCTTTCGCCACACGGACTCCGATTTCCACCGAGTCGCCCGCCAGCAGCTCTTCGTGACCGCGATGAAGGAGCAGCTCCGCAAGAGCTTCTCGGTCACCAAGGTGCCGAAGCTCGTGGGGGCGGTGACGAAGAACGTCGAAGTCGGTGTGGGTGGCGGCAAGGAGCTGTCACCACGAACGATTCTCCGCTACGCGCTCTTCGCCTACGGCATTCCGCCTGGCCACTTCTTCCAGGCGAAGATCGACGGGCTCACGGGGTATTCGGAGCTCACCACCGACAGCGCGAACGTCCAGCAAGCGGTTGCGGAGTTCTCGAAGCCCGACGTTCAGGCACCGAGGGTGGCGACGGCGGTGGCGCTCGGCCGCAAGATCAAGACGACCGCTCCGAAGCCCGAGGACACGACGGTCTACCTGCTCAACGGGTACGTCGTGCCCGGGGCCGCAGCGGAGGCGAAGTACCTTCTTGCGCAGCGGGGCTACGCGACAGTCGAAGGTCCTCCGAACGCGACGGGCAACGCGCCGTGGGACGACCAGTTCCACACGAAGGTGTACTTCGACGGCTCCAAGAAGGGCGCTAAAGCGGCAGCGCTGAGCCTCGCCGATTTGTTCGGTGCGGCCGAAGCCGCGCCCTTTGCGCCGCCTCGGCAGTGCACGGGCCCGCCCGTAGAGCAGCCGCGAAGTTGCCTCGTCCGGCCACTGACGAATAACGCGATGCTCACGGTTGTGGTCGGACAGACGTTCCACAACGCGCTGCCGCCGCTGCCGGCGCGCACGGAGCTCCGCCGCCAGCCGCCAAGTGTCCGCACCGACCGGGCGGAGACGGTGGCGCTCGTGCGGGCGCAGAAACGGAAGGTCGGCTTTCCGCTGATGGTGCCGTCGGTCCTCGAGCGCTCCTCCGTCCCTGACTCCGAGGTTCCCGTTCGCTCGTACCGGATCACGGACGATCACGACGCCGTCCGGCTCGTGTTCAGGCGGGGACTCGAGTACTGGGGCGTCCAGCAAACCGACTGGGCCGATGCTCCGGTGCTCGGCAACAACAACCTCCGCCGCGTAATCAACGGTCGTAACTACGACTTCCACTACCGCGGGACGAAGCTGCACATGATCGTGCTGCGCAGGGACGGCACAACGTATTGGGTCGTGAACACGCTGCTCGACTCGCTATCGAACGAGACCATGATCGCCATCGCCAAGGGGCTTCAGCCGCTCGATCCGCCAAAGAACGCGAAGGGCAAGAAGCGGCCCGGCAAGAGGCAGTAGGCTCACTACATGGCCCGAATCGCCGTCTTCGGAGCGGGCTACGTGGGTCTCGTGACCGGCGCCTGCTTTGCCGATCTCGGCCACGACGTCAGAGTCCGCGACGTGCTACCCGAGCGGATCGAGGAGCTCACGGCAGGCCGGGTGCCGATCCACGAACCCGGCCTAGCGGACGTCATCGAACGCGCTAGCGACCGCCTTTCCTTCACATTGGACGCGGCCGACGCGCTCGAGGGAGCGGACTTCGCATTCATCGCCGTCGGCACGCCGCCGACGTACTCCGGCGACCCCGACCTGTCGGCGGTGTGGACGGTGATCGAGGAGCTGCCTGCGGCCACGCGCGTGACGCTCGTCATGAAGAGCACCGTGCCGCCCGGCACCGGCGACAAGGTGCGCCGGGCACTCGATGCCCGCGGGCTCGGCGATGTCGTGTACGTCTCCAACCCGGAGTTTCTCGCCGAGGGCACGGCGGTTCGTGACTTCATGCGGCCGGATCGCGTCGTCGTCGGCGCCTTCGAGCCGGAGCACGTAGAGCCCGTGGCCGCGCTCTACGAGCCGCTGGGCTCGACGATCGTTCGCACGGACGTGGCCTCGGCGGAGATGATCAAGCTCGCCTCGAACGCGTTTCTCTCGACCCGGATCAGCTTTATCAACGAGATCGCGAGCGTCTGCGAGCTCGTCGGCGCCGACGTGATCGACGTAGCCCACGGCATCGGTCTCGACCCGCGGCTCGGCCCGCACTTCCAGAAGGCGGGACTGGGCGTTGGAGGCAGCTGCTGTCCGAAGGACGTGTCCG
>Ga0315273_10007630_pt1 | contig 13562 bp, 14 predicted proteins | sample YL17G02_0_MG_FD_205753 | JGI IMG/M metagenome (GOLD analysis project Ga0315273, IMG submission 205753) | Sediment microbial communities from Yellowstone Lake, YNP, Wyoming, USA - YL17G02_0 | ecosystem: Environmental > Aquatic > Freshwater > Lake > Sediment | place: USA: Wyoming | collected... | reverse complement strand
GCAACGCTTCCCGCGGATTACACAAAGCACTTCAAAGGCCCTCACTTCGGAATGGATGGCATAAGAAAATTGACAAAGGTTTATGGAAGGCCGCTTACTGGCGCGGTTCCAAAGCCTAAAATCGGTTTCAGCGCTGCAGAACACGCTGCAATCGGGTTCGAAACGTGGATGGGTGGTTTTGATTTTGTGAAGGATGACGAGAATCTGACATCCACGAAGTTTAACGGGTTTGAGGAGCGAGTGAAGCTGATGACGAAACTTCGCGAGAAGGCTGAGAAACTTACTGGTGAACAGAAAGGGGCGTTCATCAACATAACTGCTGACACGGAGACAATGAAAAAGCGCGCGAAGATGCTTGCTGATTATGGATGGAACTATGCAATGATAGATGTTGTGGTGTGCGGAACCGCTTCTGTCATGACCATGCGGGATTACTGTTCTGACCTTGGCCTTGCTATCCATGCCCACCGCGCCATGCATGCCGCCTTCGACCGAAACCCAAAGCATGGGATGACTATGCAGTTCCTCGCAAAAATGATGAGGCTAATCGGAGTGAGCCAGATTCATTCCGGCACAGCAGTAGGAAAGCTCGTAGGAAGCAAAAGGGAAGTAACAGCGATTGCAGATGTGCTAAGGGAAAAGAAAGTGAAACCACTTGACAAGGTTTTGCTTGCACAAGACTGGGGGAACATAAAGAGCGCGTTCCCAGTCTCGTCCGGTGGCCTTCATCCAGGCCTTGTTCCTGATGTTCTTGACATATATGGCGAAGAACTCGTTCTACTGGTGAGCGGAGGAATTCACGGCCATCCAAAGGGAACGCGCGCTGGTGCAAAGGCAACCATGCAGGCAATCGAAGCCTGGAAAGATTGCGAAACACTTGATGAGAAGGCGAAGACCGCGCCAGAGCTTAAGCAGGCGCTCGAAAAATGGGGATACTATAAACCGAAGTGATTCTATGGCAGAAAAAAGCGAGGAAGAAGAGGAATTCGACAAGAAGATCGAAGACGAAGACAAGGAGATAGAGAAGATTGAGAAATCGGACGAGAGCGATGATGTTCTCGTATGCCCAAAATGCAAGCGGCCTGTCACCGAAGGCGATTATGACATGGATCAGCTATCGCAGATGGGAACCACCTCTATGGCCACAAAGATTAACTGCTCGCAGTGCGGCTACAGGGGATTGCCCATTGAGATGAGCATGAGAGACTACAAGAAATTGCTTGAATCCTGAGTTCACGTTCATGAAATAAGAAAAATGTGAAAGAGAAATAAATGATCAGGGATTCAGCAGTACCACTGAGAAGTTGAGCGCCGTAGCAAAAATGATCCAGAGTAGGTAAGGCACCAGGAGCAGGGCAGCCTTTCCGGATATTTTCGCGAATTTTACGATGGTTAAAGTAATGGCGAGCAGGAGACCGACCGCAACCAGGAAGCCTCCCTGCAGGTTATGCATTCCGAAGAAAACGAAAACCCACATCACATTAAGGACCAGCTGAATCGCGAACAGGAGGATGGCATTCGCCCTCTCTTTTTTCCGCGCCCCATTTACCCAGACAAGGTAAGCGGCTATGCCCATGAGAATAAAGAGCACTATCCACACTATTCTGAAAACCCATTCCGGAGGTGTAAAAGAAGGTTTCTGAAGGCTGGCGTACCATTCTGGAATAGCGGGAATGATAAGCAAAGACCCGGCAAGGCCTGCGAGAAGGCATACGCCTATAAACCCAAATAGAGCGCGGCGGTCCACCTTTCTCATGCCAATCGATTCTCCAACAACTGTTTTAAATGTCGCTTCGCTTTTTTTATTAAATTAATTGGCTAATTGAGCATTAAAATCGAAAAATTCAGTCCAGTAGCGAGCGATACCCAGAGTAAGTAAGGCGCAAGCAGCCATATAGTTGTTTTCGATATCTTGGCGAATAACCAGATTGTCCATACTATTGAAAGCCAGAGGAAAACTATCTCAATTAGGCCCAGGAGCGGAGACTGGAGGCCAAAAAAGAAGAATGACCAAAGGCCATTCAAGGCTAGCTGGAAGCCAAAGACCCCGAGCGCTCCCTTTTTTTGTTTATGGTCTATTTCGCTATCTGCCACAATATATGCGGCAATTCCCATAAGCAGGTATAAGGTTGTCCACACCGGTCCGAACGCCCAGTTCGGAGGCGTGAACCATGGTTTCTCCAGGCCAGCATACCAGGTCGGGATTGATTGCGAAGTGAAATACGCACCGAAAATCCCTGCCAGCAGGGGCAGGACCAGGAAGGCCAGCAGCATCGGAACGTTTATTTTTTTCATACGTATCGCTCTTCATTCTCTCCATAGTTTTTTAATGATTCTATCCGAAAAAGTCCCAGGTGAGGAAATGCCATACGAACCAAAGAAATTTGAAAGCTTATTAGGTACTCCGGGATTCAGCGACCTGCTTCTGAAAAACCATTTCACATTGTATGAAGGGTACGTCACGAACACGAACAAGATCATAAGCCTGGAGAAAACGCCCCCCGGGACTCCGGAGTATGCCGAGCTGAAGCGCAGGTTCGGCTGGGAGTTCAATGGCATGCGGCTGCACGAACTGTATTTCTGGAGCATGGTGAAGGGCGGGAAGGCGCTTGATGGGAACGGGCATCTGGCGAAAAAAATCGAAGCTGACTTCGGCTCGCTCGGGAACTGGGAGGCGGACTTCAGGGCGACCGGGATGATGAGAGGCATAGGATGGGTTATTCTATATTATGACCTCCATTCGAAAAAACTATTCAACATATGGGTGAACGAGCATGATGTAGGGCATCTTGCCGGGGCTGAGCCACTGCTTGTCATGGATGTATTCGAGCATGCGTACATGACTGACTACGGGCTCAAGAAGGCGGATTACATCGGGGCGTTCTTCAAGGCAATTGACTGGGAGAGCGTCTCGCAAAGATACAGCATGTGCGCAGGGTGCGAATGTAAGGAGTGCAAGTGAAAGTATGGCTGGCTTGAAAGGAGGGCAGGGCGGTACAATGTATATACCAATAATCCTTGGCACAGCGCGGGAAGGCCGCGAGTCTGAGAAGGTCGCGAAATTCATGCTGAAAGAAGTGAAGGACTACGGGCTCGAGACCGAGCTTATCGATGTCAGGGATTATCGGATTTTGGCAACGGACAACACCCAAAATTCTGCAATCGCAAAAAAACTAAGTGCAAAGATCGAGAAGGCAAACGGCATAATTATTGTTTCACCTGAATACAACCATGGGTACCCAGGCGAGCTAAAAATGATGCTCGATCTTCTATATCAACAATATGCAGGAAAACCGCTCGGCATCTGCGGGGTTTCCAGCGGGCCGCTTGGCGGCGCGAGGATGGTGGAGCAGCTGAGGCTGGTGTCTGTTGAATTCCACATGCATCCGATTCGTGAAGCGCTGTACTTTGCTGGCATAAAGGAGCTGTTCGATGCGAAAGGCGGGATAAAGGATCCGGAAATCTGGCAGAAAAGGGTAAAAAGATTCCTTGATGAGCTTAATTCCTTTGCAAGCGGAATGAAGAGATGATGGTTTGGAGAAAAAATTGTATAGGAATGTTGAAGGCGATATCCATTTTGGAATAAACGCTCCTGAGGGTTACGTGCCATGCGAGAAGCTAGATGTGAAATTGGCACTTGGAAAGAAAAAGCTCTGGCGCTGCAACGTGTGCAATGACCTGCATCTTGGAAATGTTTTTCCGAATCCCTGCCCTAACTGTATGGCCCCCAATTCCTATGTGGAGATAAGCAAACAAGAGTTCGTACTGGTGATTGGTTTATGAAAATAATAATGTTCTACGGAGCAGAATGCCCGCACTGCCATGTGATGATGCCATACCTAGACAGGCTGGCAAAGGAAGAGAAGGTAAAGGTGGAAAAGTTCGAGGTTTGGCACAGCGAGAAGAATGCGGACAAGATGAGGAAGCATGAGGCGATCATCAGCGAGGCGAGCGGCGGAATGTTTGGCGTTCCGGCATTCATAGATGAGAAAGGGAAAAAGGCGCTTTGCGGAGAGGTTTCCTACGAGGAGTTGAAGGGATGGGTTCTGGGAAAAAAGAAGTAGAGCAGCTGATACGCTTGTGGCAGGCATTCGCAGCGCGCGAAGGAAGCTTTATCCTGAACCCGGACACGGGAAGGGTACGCCTGCTTGCAAAAGGCGTGCTATCAAACGAGAAGAACCATGGCCTGAAGTACTGCCCGTGCAGGATGACAACTGGCAGGAGGGCAGAAGACTTAAAGCTGATCTGCCCATGCAATTTCAAGGTTCAAAAAACCTGGATGGAAAAGCGCGAGTGCTGGTGCTCGTTATTTGTGGAGAAAAAGTGATTTTATGGCTTTGATAGATCCGGTTCTCGGTGTGAAGCTGATATTCCTGCTTGGGACGACGAACGTCTTGTTCATGCTCGCAGTTGCTTTAACATGCAGATGTCTCATTGGTATCAGGTTCGTGAACGAGATGCTGAAAAAGCCGTGGTACAGGCGGGTGTTCGGCTACCATTGCTGGTACTGGAGGTTTTTCTTCCTGTCCGTGCTGCTGCACGTCATACTTGTATACATCGTTTTCGGGATTCCAAGTTTCTGAACTGAAAAAACTTTGATGAGGGGATATTATGAAAAAAATGATCATTCTGGCGATACTCGCGATAGTGATACTTGCAGCAGGATGCACGCAGCAGGCAGGTCCGTCCAACGGCCAGAACCAGACGACAATACCCCCTGCAGGCAATGGACAAACTAGTACTTCTGTAGCGATATCCAACTTCGCATTCGACCCGGCCACAATAACCATTGACAAAGGAAGCACAGTGGCCTGGGTCAACAAGGACTCAGTGGCTCATACTATTACAGGTACTGGTTTCGATTCAGGCTCCTTTGAGACAGGGCAGAACTACAGCCGTAAGTTCGACCAGTCAGGAACATTTGAATACTACTGCGCGATCCATCCTTCAATGAAGGGAACAGTGGTTGTGAAGTAAAAAAACAACCGTTTTTTGGGTGATCGTGTGGAAACAGAATGGGAAAACCTTAAGGAAAGCGTGTCCTACCAGAAAGGCAGCATAATGAGCAGGGAACTGCGCAAGGGCGGGAAGCTTAATGTGACGCTTTTCTGCATGGCAAAAGGGACCGTACTCTCTGAGCATACATCATCCAAAGAGGGCTTCATCTATGTATTGGATGGCAATGGGGTATTCACGCTCGAAGGAAAGGAAATTACAATGATTCCAGGGGTTGCCATTTTTATGAGAAAAGGAGCAGCCCATTCTTTGAAGGCAAAGGGGAACACAGCCTTTGTTCTCGTGCTGGGCTGAATAAGCTGATTTCTGCTCTGGTCTGCAGGAACATTATTCTCGTTCAGGGGCGTTTTCAAGGGGTGAACTTTTTTTCAAAATTCTTCTTTTTTTCTTTCTGATTATGGTCTTCCCGCCAAAGAAGTAGTTGACGAGGAAAGCCACAACTCCGATTAGCGCAACAAGGAAAACAAGGAGAAGGCCGGCACCTGCAAGGAAATCCAGGGTTAGCGGAGTCCCTGCCGAAGTTGCTGAAGCAGTCAGCGCCGTAGTTTTGACAACGTTATCGTTCACAAGAAGATAAACGATGTAAGTCCCTTCCTTGGTTGTCTTAAAACTTGCATTCCCGCTGCTGTCAGTTGTCAGTGTTTCAAAGCTGGTGTCTGGTTTTGTCACCTTCAGCTGCGCATTTGCCATAGGCTGGGAATTGAGGTATGCAGTGAATGTAACATTATCTCCAATAAAGCTTGTGCCTGGACCGGTAAGATCATAGGACGCGGCGGTAACAAGCGTGCATTTGTTGTCCGGGCATGCCTGGCCTGAAGCGCAGTCTGCATCAGCGCAGCATTCATAGGGAACCCAGGCGTGATTCTGTACTATGCCGCAGGCCCCTGTAACCACTGCAGTGCAATTACCTGCATTACAGTACTGCAAATCCGTGCATTCCACATCTGATGTGCAAGGTGGTTTCTCCTCTCTTGAGCAATGGTTGTTAATGCAGACGCTGGTGCACACCTGGCCTGATGGGCAATTGGTTGGCGGAGGGCAATCTTCATCCTTTGTGCATTGCGGCGGTGGCGTAGTGCAACTGCCGCTTGTGCATACCTGTCCTAATGGGCAATCAGTGGTGTCATCGCATCCTGGCTTTCCACAGTCAGCTGGGCTTTTCAGGTTTACTGAGAACTTTCCTGCACCAGGCACGCTATAGCATGTAGTTGCGGTCCTGAGTTTGTTCACGAATATTTCAACGCTTGCCCCAGTTCCATTGAAGAAGAACTTTCCCGTGCTGTCAGTTGGGCCAGAAGCAATAATGCTGCCTTCCTTGAGTATAGTAATATCGGCAAGTGAAAGGGAGCTGTTTGCTGCAGTAAGTGTCACGGTATTCTGGTCGCAGCCAGGAGTGAAGTTAAGCGAGACTGTGACGTACTGACAGTCTCCTGCAGTGGCATTTGCGTACAGGATGCCATAGAAACTGGCATTCACGTTTGTGACGTTCAGGCTGTTGGTCGTTACGTTCACAGTAAAGTCTTTCATGACATTCCAACTGCCATTGTATGTCCAAAGCTCAAAGCTGTCCTCAACAGCCCCTTCAGTATCAGAATCGCTCCAATGCCAGGTTATTGCATCTATAAGGAGGTCAACTGTTGTTGACATATTCACGTATTTTCTCTTGACGCTGAACCTTCCTTCAGGGGGTTTTGTTGAGTTGGTTGCCCATCTTATGGAATAAGAATCACCTTTCCTTAAGGTGTCATTGAGGGATAGCATGGTTTCATTTTCGAACCTGCCTTCAGGCGCATCAAACACAACTTTTTTCAGCTTTATGTCCATGCTTTGAATGGTGGAGTTGATTGAAAAATCGAAGCCGTTCTTGTAGAAGTGCTCATTATCAAGGATAGTTCCTGTTGAATTGATTATGTACGTACCGATTGTTTTTCTCTGGTCAAATATCTCATTATTTGAAAAGTTGTTGTTATCGCTCGAGTCAACATAAATGCCATAGAAGGAATTGTTTGAAATTTTGTTGAATACCACATTGTTGTTCCCGGAGTTGAAATAAAAACCAATTCCCTCAGTGTTGTTGTAGACATTGTTATTTTTTATGAGATTATCCGTGCTTGGGTGAACGACACCGCCTACTACTATGCCGCCGGTTCGCATACTAAAGAAGTTAAAGCCCGGGATTCCATTGCGATAAATGGTGTTATCTATAATTGTATTTTTAGTATCACCATCAAACAAAAATATGCCTCCGCCTTGATTATCGTAAAAAGTGTTGCCTGAAATAAGGCTATTAGTCGATCCGTCCATCATAACTCCAAAAGCTTCATTGGAAAATCCGGTGTTGTTAATAACCGTATTGCTGACTGGATTATTTGAGCTCCCTCTGAACTGGATGCCGTTTCCGTTTAGATAATATACATTATTCTCTAATATATTCCCTGAAGAATCGGAAAATTGGAATGCTTCCTTTCCATTTTTGTAAACATTGTTTCCGATAAATACATTTTGGTTGCTGCCTTGTATTTCAAAACCAGATCCATCATGGACTGTGTTTCCTGAAAACACGTTTTCGTTGCTGGATGTAATAAAAAAGGTTATCGAACCATTATAGATAAGATTATTGTTTATTGTATTATTGGACGAACCCTCAAGTGATACACAGACATTTTCGCAGTCATGGACTTTATTATCATTAATTATATTTTTGGAAGACTGGATTCTCAAAGCGCCAGACTCATTGCCCCTGACATCATATATTTCGTTGGAAATGATCTGGCCATTCCCTGAATCAGAAGATAGAACAATGCCATAAGATGTTTTATAGATCTTATTACCAAAGAAACCATTATTTTCAGAGACCTGGCTGTTAACTGAATAATTTGAGTTTGACAGTACATTGTTCTCGAAGACGTTGAATTGGGAGGCCTGGAGTGATATGCCGTTTTCGTTTGAATCAAGCCTATTTCCCGTGAAATTATTGCCAGTGCTGATGTACAACTCAATGCCAAGCACAGTGCCATTGACAGTGTTATCCAGTAGCGTAGTGCCGGAAGTGGACTCCAGTCTGAATCCATTCACGCCACCATAAACCGAGTTGTTCTCGAACCTGTTGGAATCCGAGTTCTGCACGGATGCAAATCCCTGCTGGGGGCCAGGGCCAGTGTTCAAGATATTGTTGTTTGAGAAAACGCTATTGGTCACTTGCTTTAGAAATACGTTAAAACTATAATTTTTCACCTGGCAGTTTTGCACCCTGATGTTGGACAAGGGCGCACCCACATCGCCATCCATCGCGATCCCAAAAGCACCATTGGTTCCATCGTTTGTTATGCTGTGCCCCCTGCAGTCGAAATTCACGTTGGATACAGCTATCACCATGCAGGCTTTACCGCCAAGTGCATCATTTGGTGCTCCGGTAATATCGCTATCCAGTTGATATTCGCCAGGTAAGGCTATCACCATACACCCGGGTACCGGAAGGGAGGCAGCCCAGGCTAATACGAAAAGTGTTCCGATCAATATCAGGAATACCAGGATTGCAAAACGATGCATGGAATAGATAAGAGAAGTAAAATTAAAAAGTCATCTTCTCTTTCTTCGTGTTACTTTTTTTCCGCCAATGAAGAAGTAGTACACCAGGAATGCCATTACTGCCCCCACCATTAAAAGGAAAGCAAGCAACAAACCTAACTGCACCAATCCTTGGATGGTCAATGGCTGCCCAGTAGGCGCCTGCTTTGGAAGAGAGGTGACAATCACCGTCTTGGCCAAATTGTTATTTACCATCAGGTCTATAACATAGGCTCCAGTCTGCGTAAGCTTAACCGTCGCATTTCCGCTGGCATCTGCAGTAAGAACATCAGTGCTTTTATCAGGATTTGTTACAATTATTTTCGCATTTGCATAAGGCTGTGAATTCCTGTACGCAATCAATGTGATGTTGTCACCCAGATAAGCCGAACTCGGGCCAGTAAGGTCATAGCTAACCCCAGAGCATTTGTTGTCCTGACATGCCTGGCCTGAAGTACAGTCGGAATCTGCGCAGCATTCATACGGAATCCAGGCGTGGTTTCTTATGACGCCACAGGTTTCAGTTACAACTGCAGTGCAGTTGCCTGAAAAGCAGTACTGCTCAACCGTGCAATTATCATCTGAAACACAGCCTCCTGTTTGCGGCTCCTTTCTTGCACAATGGCCGTTAATACAGATATTCCCAGCAGCGCAGTCTTCATCCTTCGTGCACTCTGGCGGCGTGGTGCAAATTCCGCTTGTGCACACCTGTCCTATTGGGCAATCAGTGGTGCCATCGCACCCTGGCTTGCCGCAGTCAGCAGGGCTTTTCAGGTTTACTGAGAACTTTCCTGCACCAGGCACGCTATAGCATGTAGTTGCGGTCCTGAGTTTGTTCACGAATATATCAACACTAGCTCCGGTTCCATTGAAGAAGAACTTTCCCGTGCTGTCAGTTGGGCCAGAAGCAATAATACTGCCTTCACGAAGAACAGAGACGTCTGCAAGTGAAAGCGGGCTGCCTGCTGCAGTTAGCGCCACAGTGTTCTGGTCACAGCCCGGAGTGAAATTAAGTGAGATTGTAACAAACTGGCAATCCCCTGCAGTTGCATTTGCGTACAGGATGCCGTAGAAGCTGGCATTCACGTTTGTGACGTTCAGGCTGTTGGTCGTTGCGTTCACAGTAAAGTCTTTCATGACATTCCAGCTGCCATTGTAAGTCCAGAGCTCAAAGCTGTCCTCCACAGCCCCTTCAGTGTCAGCATCGCTCCAGTGCCAGGTTATTGCATCTATAAGGAGGTCAACTGTTGTTGACATATTCACGTATTTTCTCTTGACGCTGAACCTTCCTTCTGGCGGCCTTGTGGAGTTGGTTGACCACTTTATTGAATAAGCATCCCCTTTCCTGAGTGTATCGTTAATTGATAGTACGGAATCATTCTCATAGATACCCGCAGGCGCATCAAACACAACTTTCTTCAGCTTTATGTCCATGCTTTGAATGGTGGAGTTGATTGAAAAATCAAAGCCGTTCCTGTAGAAGTGTTCGTTCTCAAGGATCGTCCCTGTTGAATTGATTATGTAGGTGCCCGTGCTTGTTCTCTGGTTGAATACCTCGTTGTTTGAAAAGTTGTTGTTATCGCTCGAGTCAACATAAATGCCATAGAAGGAATTGTTTGAAATTTTGTTCCAAGTTACTATGTTATTACTGGATCCTGGATACTGGAAGGCAGGTAAAAATCCGATTCCATATGGGGTGTTGTTGTAAACAAGATTGTTTTGAAAAAGATTGTTTTTGCTTCCAACGACAACAATACCTCCAGGTATGATTCCAAAAATAGTCAGGTTCAAGGGATTATTGCCGAACACCGTATTATCGGCAATGGTATTCCCAGAATCATTGAATAAGAGTATACCCCCAAAAAAGTTATTGTAAAATGTGTTGCCGGAAATAAGGTTATTCGTTGAATCGGACAGCATCAACCCTGCGGTATCCGTGTCAAATCCCGTGTTATTAATAATGCGGTTGTCAGAGCCCCCTTTGAACTGCATGCCCGTTTTCGAGTTTTGATAATACGCATTCTGCGATACGTTGTTGCCTGAAGACTGCTCAAAGGTAATCGCCCCTTCATTTTTGTACATTACGTTCCCAATAATCGTATTTCGATTCGATAATTGGAATTCAAAGGCCTGCCCGGTATTATTATTCACAGTGTTTCCAGAAAACATATTTTGCGAACTGTTCCCAAAAATGAAAAATGGCTTAGAGCCATCGTATACAAAATTATTAGATATTGTATCAAAAGAAGAATCCTGAATAAGGACGCCGTTATTCCTGAAATTGTGAATTCTATTGCCAGTGACCGTATTTTGGGAAGAACCGACAAGCAATGCGGTACCAAAGTCAATAGAAGTGACATTAGATATCTCGTTGGAAACAACCTGGTTATTCGAGCCAGATAGAATGATTCCGTCAGAGGCAAGGTTAACCACCTTATTGTTGCTTAAGATATTGGAACCGCCTCCAATGATGAACCCGTTAACTCCGTCGCGCACAATGTTTCCATCAAAAGAATTGCTATCTGAAAATGAGAGGATAACTGCCCAGTCGTTTACTGAACCCGTGGAATCTGATATGATATTTTTATTGAATGAATTGGAGTTGGAGAAAAGGAGCGTCAGGCCGTTGTTGTTGGCAGTAGCATTGTTTTCTGTGAAATTGTTTCTAAAGCTGCCAACCAGATTAAAGCCGATTACGCTTCCATTTATGATATTGTTTGTGAATGTACTGTCATTTGAAGTTCCGATATCAAATCCGTATAAGCCCCTGTATATAGAATTATTCTCATACCTGTTGGAATTAGAGCTGATAGAGGCAAATGCTTTCTCGAATTTGGGTGGACTGAGGGGGTCCCATACAGAACCAATAGCAGTGTTGTTAAGGAAAATGCTGTTGCTAACCTCTTTGATATAAAAGTCATAAAGGTAGTCGTCCACTACGCAGTTTTTCACACTCACATCTGAAATTGGGCCGACCAGCAGAACCCCGAAAGAGTCCGGAGTTCCGTTATTCGTTATCCTATGGCCCCTGCAGTCGAGATTTACGCTCGATGAGGTAATCGCAAAGCATGCATTCCCATTCAATACTAAGTTTGGCGCTCCGCTGATATCGCTATCCAGGTAGTAGTCTCCTGGTGTGTCTATCACCATACACGATGACACCGGACCTGGAGTACTGGCAGCCCAGGCTAATACGAAGAGCGTTCCGACCAATATCAGGAACACCAAGAGGGCGTAACGATGCATGAGAGAACTAAAGAATGAGTGGTTTAAATCTTTATCGAACAGTTCATTTCAGAATCTTCCCGGTTTCCATGTACCATAAATAGAGATCAAGCTCGGCGAGATTGATTTTTGCTTTTGATGCGAGGCGCGCGAGAATTTTTTCGATTTCGAGATATTTTTTCTTTGTGAGAGCTCTTGATTTCGGTTTTTTTATCAGTTTGTGCTTCACAAGTATATCTATTATGTGAAAATCGATTATCGCAAGATCAGTTACACCAATGTTCCTGAGGAAATGGCTGGACTCCTTATAACCAAGGCCTTTGACGTTCTTCACCAGCCACTCGCGAATTTCATTGCTGTTGCATGTGCGCAGGTTTTCATCCAGGTCGATCCTGAACTTTCTCGCTTCCGCGATATATTTCGCCCTTGCATTAGGGAAGCGGTGACCGAGCGTTTTTAGTTTTTTTGCGAGCCTGGCCTCGTCTATGGTGCAGAAACCGCTGCCAATATCCTTCTGGATCCGTATCCCGCCTTCGGCAGTGTAGTTCGCTGTCAGAATACAAAAGCAGAGCTCGCTGAATATCCCTTCACCAGTTCCTTTGCCAGCACGCCTGAACTCCTGCATGCGCTTCCTGACCTTCGCGCCAACCGGCCCGGCCTTAAGCGCATTGATTGAGCGCAGTAATTCGGCTTCCATTACATCTTACCTACGAGCTTGGTTGATGGCTTAATCGTTTCCTTTCCAGGCTCCCAGCTCGCAGGGCAGACCTGGCCCCTGTGCTCAGCAACGAACTTCGATGCCTTGAGCTTCCTGAGAATCTCCTTTGCGCTCCTTCCGATGCTGTTGTCATGGATGTCCATTGCTTTCAGGATCCCATCGGGATCGATTATGAAAGTAGCGCGCTGGGAAACCCCTTCCTTGTCAATGTGCGTTCCGAATTCCTTGCAGATTTCATGTGTGCAGTCAGAACCCATGGGGTAAGTCACCTTCTTTATTGCAGGCGAGGTGTCGTGCCATGCCTTGTGCGCGTAGGCAGTATCAATGCTGAAGCTTATGACCTCGGCATTTAGCTTTTTGAATTCCTCATAGTTGTCAGCAAGCTCGCTGAGCTCAGTGGGGCAGATAAAAGTGAAATCCGCTGGATAGAAGGCAAGCACAAGCCATTTACCCTTGTAGTCAGAGAGTTTTCCCCTTTTGATCTCCCCATCATGAAACATCTCGAATTCGAAATCCGCAATCTTATCTCCGATTTTCATTAATCCACCTCTCATCAATGATTGGCCTGAACTTTTATTAAACTGTTTTGTTTGATAAACAAAAAAAAGTTTGATTCCCCAGAATTGAAAAACAAACTGGTTCCTGTGAAAAAATGTCCCGCTTCATCTCCATTTATCTGGTGTTATTTCTCTTTGCAACAGTTAGTCTAGCCTCAAGTGTTTATGGCCCTGCATTCCAGGTCCTGGACGAGACCGGACTTATGGGACATCTGCAGCTCGATATGGCCGCATCCGCAGGAAGGAACTTTACTACGCAGGCCGAGTTCGATTCCTATTTCTCGAACCGCTCATTGGTTATTGTTGGAAGTGGGGTAAATGGAGTTGAAAGAGCAGCTTTCGCTGGTGCAGCTGCTTCCTACCCGCCGCTTGCAGTAACAAAAGAGGAAAAAGAGAGCGACTGGAGCACTGAAAAAATCAGGTCAAGCAATTTCGCTCTTGTGGTGCTTGTAGGAGGACCATCCCAGAATTCGATAACC
>Ga0315273_10007626_pt1 | contig 13566 bp, 13 predicted proteins | sample YL17G02_0_MG_FD_205753 | JGI IMG/M metagenome (GOLD analysis project Ga0315273, IMG submission 205753) | Sediment microbial communities from Yellowstone Lake, YNP, Wyoming, USA - YL17G02_0 | ecosystem: Environmental > Aquatic > Freshwater > Lake > Sediment | place: USA: Wyoming | collected... | reverse complement strand
CCACGTTCTTCGCGCTGCAGACGCCCGTGACCTCGGCACCAAAGGACTTGGCGATCTGGACTGCGAAGGTACCGACACCGCCCGACGCGCCGTGGATCAAGACCTTCTGCCCCGCCTGGATCTTCCCGCCGTCGCGCAGACCTTGGAGCGCCGTGCAAGCAGCCATCGGCACCGCCGCCGCCTGCTCGAATGTGAGATTGGCGGGCTTCTTCGCCAGCCAGCGCTCCGGCACGCACGCGACCTCCGCGAACGACCCGGCGCCTTCGCCGAACACCGCGTCGCCCGGGCGGAACCGCGTCACGTCCTTCCCAACCGCCTCGACCTCGCCCGCCAGGTCCGCGCCCAGGCCGTGGGCCTTCGGCTTGAGAAGGCCGAACATCAGCCGCGTGAAGTACGGCTTGCCCCGCATGAAGTGCCAGTCGTAGGGATTCGCCGACGCCGCTCGAATGCGCACCAGGACGCCGTCATCGGTAACGGCCGGCTTCTCGACATCGCGGAGCTCCAGAACATCGGGAGACCCGTACCTCTCGTAGACGATGGCTTTCATCGCGTCCTCCTCACTCGGCGCTGCTCGTTCGGCCGCGGGGAGTATGCCGCATGCGGGGTGCCGGAGGGCATTCGCTGCGCTGAAGGCGCGATGTATCTTTTCGAGACCCGGCCCTCGTAGCCCAGGATGCACCGCTCCGCGCTGCTGGAATGACAGCGCATCAGACGCGGCCTCGCAGAACGTCGCCAGCGCTCTCCAGGAGATCGAGGGCGGTCGCCCAAGCGTCGGAGAAGGCCACCATCTGTCCCGAAGGCAGGAGATACGCGAGGTTGCGTTCCCAGTTGCGCTCGAACTCGTCCCGCCGAGCAAGGAGCCCCGCGGAATTCACCGCCCCTGGCGCCATGCCCTTCGCCTCGAGCTTCTGCTTCAGGACCCGAGCGAGGATGGCCAAATCGACCCCACTCGCAGCCAGTCGATGGACGTCGTAGACGTCTCGTGCGATCGCGAAGCGCCGCTGCCCAGAGAGGGCTCGAAGCTTCTCGGCAAGCATCTCCACAAGGGGATAACAGGCGAGGAGCGGGGCTCGCAGTCGATCGGCGTCGGAATAGGGGTGGAGGAGCGCTCGCTGCTCAGCCGGGAGAACGAGGCGCTCATTGCGCGTAATGTGCAGCCGGATCGCCTGAGGAGATCCCGCCCAGGCGAGAGGGCCGCGGAAGTAGACGCGCAGCTCGAAGGTCTCGCCCCCGTACTCGTCGGAGACCGTCTCAAGCAGCGGAGGGCCGGCCCGGAAGTCAGGCCCGCCCTCTTCCTCGCTCCAGTCTGCCACGTGTTGGGCGACGTCCTCGACCTGGCCGCCGTTCAAGTGCCCTGTGGCCGTGAAGTCCAGGTCCTCAGAGAACCGGTAGTTGGGGAAGTACGCCTTCGAGAGGCAAGTTCCGCCCTTGAACCGCAGGAGACTGGCAAGGCGCCTATTCCGGTACAGGCCGGCGAGAAACCAGCCCAAGGCGTAGTCCAGGTCAAGGATCAGCGGGTCAACCCTACGGCCGGCTGCCAGTCGCCTCAGCTCCCCCTCGGAAATCATGAGGCGAGCCCCTCGAAGCCGCGGACGTTCACGCGGAGGCGCCAACGGGTGGCGGTGCGTCCGTTGTCCGTTCCTCCAGGTTCGAGGCGCGAGATCCCGGCGGTGAGGTGCGACTGCCACGTTGCCAACCGCGCCTCCGCCTGGGGCATTGGGATTCCCAAGACCTCAGCCAGGTACCCAAGCCGCTTGTAGACGGCACCCACCCCGAACCGCGCGAGGTGGGCGTCGAGCTTCGTCCAGTCGATGTCTCTCGCCCCCTGGCGCAATGCCTCGGCCAACTGAGCGATCCCGCCGGACAGCTCCGGCCGGTCGGCCGCGTCAATCAGGGTCTTCTCGCGATCCGTCACGATGATGGGTTGGCCGTCTGCGCTGTGTGTGACGAGCCCGAAGAACCTCTTCTCCCCCACTGTGACGAAGCGAAAGCGCATCCCAAGCACCTCCACCTCTCGGCGCGAGCGGCGCGTCGGGGTCTGAACGAAGGTCACCCGCGGAGCTTGCTCGGTCAGGTGCCAGTAGTGAAGCGCCGACCAGTACGCAACAGCCGATGGACGGACGAGGTGCTGAGCCACGACCGCGGCCTTCTCAGACCAGAGACGCTCCGGCCCGGCCTCGAGCGGGATCACGAGATAGATCCCGCGCGTCAGGCGCGCGATCCACCCTCTCTTGGCGAGCTCGTGCAGTACGGCCTTGGTGTAGTTGGGGTTCCCCCAGAACTCCCCCGCCTTCCTCGAAGTGAAGACCCCACGCTCGAAGGCCGCCATGCGAGAGAGGAACTCCGCTTCCTTCGGGCCGAGCTCTGTGATACTTTGCATCATCGGAGTAACCTCCTCGGGGTTACTTTCGATGCTCAGAATATCACGCCCGCTTTCGCAGGTCAACCTAGCGGCTGAGCGGGAACCTGCAGGCCGGCTGACACATTCGGGGAACGACCCACGGAAGTGCGGCTCGACGCGAACTCGCAGAGCCTGACGGGGGTGCTGTGCGTGTACGAGCGAGCCGGCTTGCGCGTGATTCGGTAATCCATGACCTGCGAGAAGGGCCTCCGCCCAGGGAATCGGCCGTGCGTGATTGCAAGACCCCGCCGGCCCAGCTCTCGACGGAATCGTATGCATGGTTTGGCATGGCTAGAGTAGACGCCCAACACCAGCAGGTTGCAAGCTCGCGAGGCGCCGGCGCACATGTGGCCACGCAGTGTCTGGGCTCAGGTTCTGAGAGCGTCGCCTCGATGCGTGATCGCAAGACCTGCCCCGTCGCTCGCCACTCATCTGGTCTCGCCGTACTGCATCGAGACCCACGGCTTGCTGCCCACCCTGCCTATCAAGAACTCGCGGACTGCGTTGCTGGAGATTGCCGCCAGACGCTGGACCAGGTCAGTAGAGCTCTCGACGTACCGTCTGTGAACCGAGCGACTTGCAGTAACGCGATGCGAGATCTCGCCTCGCAGCGTGACAAGCCGCTCAAGGCGATCGATTGCGGACTGATTGGACGTGCCCCTCCACTTCCACTGCTTGGAGAGGCCGCGCAGGCCAATCAGGTCGGCAAACAGCGCATCGACTTGAGTCTGTCTGGGAGTGTTGAGCCGGCCAGCGTACCGGTCAAGGACTTCCTGCCGATGACGCTTCAGGACCAGTTTCCACCCACTGCCAGCAAGCTGCCAGACCTTTGTTCGATCTTCGTCCTCCACCAGGTTCCTAGAGGCACGCGCGAGTACCTTAGATGGGAACGTCGTGTGCTCAACGGCGGCAGCAAGCAGGAAGTCGAACGCATTCGTGGCTAGGTCCTCGACGTAGGCCTCCCAGCAAGCCACAAGCAGAACCAGTGCCCCCTTACTCAACACCTCCAAGTCGAGCCCCTCGACGACTTTCGGGCGGCCTCTCTTCCCGCCGATAAGGGATGCGTGCAGTCGCAGCAGTGTCATGACCTCTTCGGTATTCGAGATAAGGTTCGCAATGTGGTTCGGCCAATCCCTTTTGGCTTCGGCACTCACATCCGCTCACCCTCCAGACGCCGTGCATGCAGTGGCTTGTTGCCCAATATGGTACCACCTTCAGCCGACAGCAAGGGCGCAAGGGTCAAGCCTTGCGATCACGCACCCCAAGCGCCCACCTTCGCGCGGGATTCCCTCTCCGCCGCCCACAATCGCGACCCCTCTCCGAAGGCAGGAGCGATAGGGTCAGCTCTTCCATTCACGCATTCCCGCCTTGCCTTGGATCGTCCCACCAACTTCAAGCAAGTCCTGGCCTTCACGTGAGGCGCAGGCAGGTTCACCAATACGTGATCGCAAGCCCTGACCCCAGCGCCTGCAAGGACTACCAGTAGATGGCCACGAATTCCGAATCGAGGAATCGATCTTCCGTAGCCGGCACAATGGAAGTCTCAGCAGAGGACGGAAGCGACGCAAGATGGCCAGTGGCGTCTAGACCCACATCAGCAAGGGCCGCCGTGCGGCAGTCAGCCACCAGAAACGGATCCCTCTCTTCCCCGAGCCGGGCCAAGACGAAAGCGGCGACAGCGTCAAATGCTGCGCGTCTGGTATTCAGGTCGGCAAAGCCGGCGCAATGCTGCACGGAGGGGAGTCCCCCTTCCGACAGGTCATCGGGAGTGACTCTCCCGCCATAGTGTTCCGCCAACAGTGCCGCGAATCTTGTCAGGGCTTCCCGAAAGCGCTCCTGCTGGAGCTCGGAGGCACGCTCAGACTTGCCGGCCTCGGTCATCGCGGCCAACGCCCCTGATCCCAATGCGTTGATTCGCTCAGCCACACCTGGCAGCAGTGTCTCAAGTACCTGGGCCAGTTTGACCGGCGTCCAGGATGCTTGCACGCGATCCACGGCCAGCCTGCACAGAGCGCGATACCGCGCTTCCGAGAACAGGACACGCCGGATGTCCTTCCAGAAGAGCCCCTGTTCCGCCACTCCAACTACGTATAGAGGGTGGACACCACCTGCATCGCTGCGTTGCAGACCCTCAAGGAGTCTACGGTGGACGATCAACTCAGCTCCACCAACCTCCAGAACAACGTAGTCAACGGCACGCCCGCGCACTGGCACAAGCCCTGTGAGGAGTTTCTCGAGGACCCGGCCAACGGCTCTTGCCTTGCTGAGCTCGCTGTAGGCCTCTGGTCCGAAGAGTTCTGGATTCCCGTCGAGGATGTCCAGAAGCGACGACACCACGGCGCTGACCCTAAAGATGTCCTCGGCCTTGAGGCGAACCTCCACCTCAAGCAAGCGTCCTCGCGCGAGGCCAGCCGAGTCAACAATCCAGCCGTCCTTGGTCAGTGTCTGGGCTTCATCCGTAAGCTGGCTGATGCTCCTAATCTCTGGCAGTCTCTGGCTCTCAGGTACCGGTTTCATGGCCAGCGACTCCCGTTCGAGATCGTAGAGCTCCTTGAACGTCGTCTGAACAACTGACCTCCGCAGCACCTGCGTCCCCTGCGTCTCGACGCCCACAACCCTTGTACTCAGCCCAGCCTTTGCCAGGCCCGCCATTCCTGCGCCAATCGAGCTAGCTGCTTCGCCTTGCAGAGATGAAGTCTGCGTCTCGGTAAACTCCGCTGCGATTGGCCCCAGCCGAGATGCGATCAAGCTGTAGACGCTCACCTCATCTAGATAGATGAACTCTCTTAGCTCCGTCTGCTTCCTGGAAGCTCGTTTGCGTCGCCATCGGCGAGAGAAGTCGCGGTAACGATCGCGGAATGTCAACTTGGCAGGCCTCCTCCAGGCGCTCGCGGGGCCCGATGCCTTTGATTCGCCACGCGCTCAAGACCGCCCATGTAGTCCTCTTCAATAATCGCGTCCCGCCCGTCCGCAACAGCCAGCAGGGCGGCCTCACTCCATATCGCTGCGAGTTCTGCAGCCGACCAGTCCGCCGTGCACCTTGCAGCCCACGCGTGGGGAAGCTCTCCTCTGACTCGCAAGTGCCGCGCCGACGCCTCGAGTATCGACTTGCGGTCACTCTCATCAGGAAGAGGGAAGTGAATCTCCCAATCGAAACGCCCCGGCCGACGAAGGGCCGCATCGATGTCCTGGGGGCGGTTGGTGGCAGCGATCACGACAACATTCTCATCCGGGGTGAAGCCATCCATCAGGGCGAGGAGCTGCGCGACTACGCGGCGTGAGGCTTCGTGAGACTCATCGGCACGCTGTCCCGCGACGCTGTCGATCTCATCAAAGAAGATGATTGCTCGCTCTTGCCGCGCTGCATCCTCGAACAGCCTTCGCAGTATCTCCTCGCTCTGTCCGTACCACTTGCTGAACACCTCTGGGCCGCTGATCTCATAGAACTCCGCGTCCGTGCTGTTCGCGATTATTCTCGCCAGCATCGTCTTGCCTGTGCCGGGGAGCCCGGTGAAGAGAATGCCTTTGACCGGCCTTGCTCCGATCCGCGACAGCGCGTCCTTGTGCTGGAGTGGAGCTTCGATGAGCTCCCTCGCACGGGCCACAACGACCTGAAGGCCTCCAAAATCGTCGAAGGTCTCATTCCTGCCGCCTGGGCGCGTCCTGAACTTTGCTATGACGGTGTCATCGATCGTTGGGAGTTCGATCAGCTTGATGGGCTCCTCTGCAAGGACACGAACTACCCCAGAGGAATCGCTCACCTCAACTGTGTTTCCCTCACGATAGACGACGTCGCCCCGCGTCGGGACCTTCTTCCACAGACCGCTACTGTTGACGATGGTCAGGTCTGGTAGCTTCAGCTGAACAACACCGACCCATGATTCCTCCGGCCAGACAACAGCTGGCGCTGCCTCGATGCGATCATCGTCCGGCCAGACAAGCACAACCGTGCCCTTCTCGAACGGAAGTGGCTCGCTACGGTCGACCGTGGCTGTCTTTCCGTTGCGGAACTGCAGGTAGAGCCGCCGCCCTCCATTCTGCACCGCACTCACGCGTGCAATGTCACCCGCGGTGCTCAGCGCATCGAAGACGGTCATCGGATGTACCGCCGACTGCCCTCAGCCGCCGACCATGCGGTGCGGACGACAGCAGCCTTGTCTCCCATCTGCCTCTTCACTCCTTGCATGACGGAGTCGAGCACTCCCGCCGCTTGCATCCCAGGCTCAAGCGCAAGGCTGCTGGCGCATCCAAGCCCGCAAACTCCCTCGAACTGAGCTCTTCGATCACACGCGCACATTCCTTGTCTCGCTCGCGGTCACATTGCACTTGAGGCGGCCGTCGCTCTTGTCAACGTTGTTCTCCCATTGGAGGGGACGGAGGTTTGAGAGTGCGTCACTCCCCCCGGGGCTAATGTGATCGATCTCCCAGCCGAATTGAGCTTCGCGGCTACCGTAGTACCGCCGACCGATCCACGCACCGCATTCGTCCTTTCGCCATTCGTCCGTGTCGTTTCCAGTAACAGCTGCGGCCTTCTCCCAGACCTTCTGGATCACTTCGTCTGACCATGCCATCACTGAACCTCCCGTCGCCGATGACTGTACAGGCTTCCCCTACCCGCTCTTCACTGCCATCGTTCCGTATTCCATATGTGTGAGGCTGGTTGCGGACCTTCGTGGGACATCCTACAGTCACGCACCTTCCCGGGCAATCTCGAGCGGGCAATCCTTGGACATCCCCGACACAGGGCGAGGAGCTGGGGTTCCGGGGACACAATACGGAACTCCACGCCGGTCGTGATTCGATTCAGTATTGTGTCCCCGGAATCCCCTGGCGGCGGGCTCAGATCTTGACTTGACACATTCCGGACTCCTCGGAGAGCAGGGCAGGAGCCGCGAATCTTCCCCTCGTGCGATCGCAACCATTCAGACTAGGCACGTTCCTTGTCCAGATGCCCCATCAGGCTGGGTGACACCGCGGCAACCTCAGCGCCGGAGTTCGAGGCAATCGACGCCGAAGCCGTGACCCAAGGAGGCGCCGTACGTCCCGATCAGGGTGTCGGGGTCATGTCTTGCATTGACACACTCACGGAGCCGAAGGACAGGGGACGCCTGTGGACATGCACTGAGAGCGAGTCAGGTGCCCGCGGAATGCGTGATTGCAAGGCCTGACCTCGTCACCCCTTCGCTGCACTGCGCGCCACAGCGGTCACAGAGGACGTCCCATCCTTATACCACTGTCCGGCGGCGACGGGTATCGAAGGTCCGCGCACCACAGCATTGCGCGCTAGAGTGACGGCCTGTTGGGGTTAGCAATGTCGACCGGCGACTGCCATCGGATTGCCTCACCCTGTGGCCATCGCTAGGCTAAGAGAGAAGTCCCGACAGATGCATCTGATGCTGATGACCGTCGGAACCTCTCTAACAACTTGTGGTGAAGTTGCGAGGGCACGGTACACATCGGCAGGCTGCCTGTCAAGTCCTGGGCTTCACTGGTGGTGACCAACTGGGGGCGTTGGCGACGGAATCTGGCCCCTTCTGCGAGTCAGCTGAGACTGGGCGTATCCACTTCAGTCGCCTCTACCCCGCGCCGCAAGTCGTCGGGAAGACTTGGTGTGTCGGACTTCTGCCCCGTAGGGGCGGGAAGAGTTGTCCTTGGGGGGATTGAAACGGGTGGTGACCAGATGCAGAGCATGTTCAGGATTCTTGCGTTGGATGGGGGCGGGTTGAAGGGGGTCTTCACGGCTTCCTTCCTAGCGGAAATCGAACGGATCACCGGTAGCCGAGTCACTCGATACTTCGACTTGGTTGCCGGCACGTCCACGGGCGGAATAGTCGCGCTGGGCCTCGGCCTGGGCCTGTCGCCAGCCGAGATCAGGGACTTCTATCTGGAGTACGGTCCGAGGATCTTCCCGGCACAGCGTGCCTTGCCGCGCCTTGCTCGAGCTGCACGCCAGGTGTTTCATGCCAAGTACTCGGCTGAAGCCTTGGAGTCAGCACTGAGGGACCGGTTTGGCGACCATCAGCTTTGGGAGAGTTCAGTGAGGTTGGTCATTCCAGCATATGATGTTGTGCGAGGCGACGTCTACATCTACAAGACGCCGCACCACGAGTGCCTAAGGACGGACTTCACGGAGTACGCGTGGCGCGTGGCGCGCGCGACCGCGGCCGCGCCAACCTACTTCCCAGCGGCAATCAACGACGGCGGTGTGCGTCTGGTGGACGGCGGTATCTGGGCCAACAACCCTTCTGTGGTTGCGCTGGCTGAGGCACTCGGCTACTTGAGACAAGAGAAGGAGTCTGTCTTTCTCCTGAGCATAGGGACTACTTGGGCGGCACTGACTTCTGGCCATAGGCACGCTTTCGGTGGACTCTGGGCTTGGAAGCGCAAAGCGCTGGAGTTCATGCTTGCTGGTCAGGTCCAATCGGCCACCAACGTCTGCACTCACATTCTCGGTCAGGACCACGTTCTGAGGGTCGACCCCGTTGTACCGCGAGGCTACGGCTTGGACCGGCTTTCACGCAATCTCGTAGCACTGGGAGTGACGGAGGCGCGAAAGCAAGTGAACACGATATGCAGGGACTTCCTCCAAGCGGAGACGCAACCCTACGAACCGAAGTATCGCAACGCGGACTGCCTAAAGGGAGGGATCAGCCATGCCTGACGCACGCCACGATCAGATCGGAGAGCTGCTGGGGCTCATCGGCAGCGGCCTTGACGTGCCTGCCGCACAGCGGGATGAAGCGCGGGGGCGGTATGAAGAGTTGGGACAGTGGCTTGCGAATGACCATCGCGAGAACTTCTCATCTGACGCGCGGATCTATCCCCAGGGGTCTTTCCGCCTCGGCACGGCGGTCCGCCCCATAGATGTAGCCAATGGTCACGGCTACGACGTCGACCTAGTCTACCGGCGCGACCTTCAGAAGGAGAGTGTGACGCGCGACAGGCTCAAGGAGGATGTCGGGAGGCAACTCGCTGGATACATCAAGTACGTGCGGGCGCGCGGGGATGAGGTACCGGAAATCGCCCCCGGCAAGCGTTGTTGGACGCTCACCTATGAGTCAGGGTTCCACATGGATGTCCTCCCAGCGATACCTGACACCGGTGCCTCGGCGACTTCGCTTGGCGATCCGCTACTGATCTCTGATGCAACTCTTGCGCAGTGGCAGCCGAGCAACCCCGAGGGGTTTGCTCTCTGGTTCGAGCAGAGACAGGGTCCCCTCCTGGTAGAGAAGCGTAGGGCACTCGCACGCGAAGCCAACGTCGATGTGGACGGAATCCCCGTGTACGCTGTTCCGACTCCACTCCGCCAAGCGGTGCAGCTCCTCAAGAGGCACCGAGACATCCACTTCCGTGAACAATACGAGAAGAGACCCGCCTCAATAATCATCACCACCCTCGCCGCGTCGTGCTACGCGAACGAGCCGAGCGTACTCGCTGCACTCTCGGGCATCATCGAGGGAATGAGGCACGCGCTCCTGCAGAACAGGCGGAACGGGGTCTACTGGGTACCGAATCCGACCAATCCACAAGAGAACTTCGCGGAGCGATGGGCCCTAGACCCAGAGGCTGCTTCCCGTTTCCTCGCATGGCTCACCAGCGTTGAGAGTGACCTGGACGCTGCGACCAGTGTGACCGGATTGCAGACCGTCGCAGCAGGACTCCGCAAGGCATTCGGGGAGGTGGCAACGATCGCTGCAGTTGAAGAGCTGGGCCGCCAGCTTCAGACTCAACGCGACGCAGGCCAGCTTCGGATGCAGTCCGGCTCGGGGCTCCTCGGTTCGTCCGGGAGCATCGTGGTCACGCGACACACGAACTACGGGGATGCGGTACAGGAATAGGCCTTGTAGCCTCGCGAGGCAGCTCCTTGCTCTGAGGCTCCACTTCCCTGCCGTGGACGCCCACATAGCGAAGAGCTGCCTCTCCTGGGAGATGGTGCTCCAGCCGACCGTGCTGGGTGAGAAGTATCGAGTTCAGGGCACTCTCAAGATCGGCAAGGCTCCCACGGTCCACGTACTGAGCCCTGCTCTTCAGATCCGGGATGGGAAGAGACCCGAACACCTCTATGGCGACGGGTCACTGTGTCTGTACATGCCCGGCTGGGGGGAGTGGAACGATCGGATGCTCTTGGTCGAAACCATAGTCCCTTGGACGTGCGATTGGCTGGCACACTACGAAGTCTGGCTCACGACCGGCACATGGTTTGGCGGGGGCAGGCACCCACCCACCGGGGTACCGGCGCAAGGCCGTCGCGGTCAGGTCTTGCGCCCACGCACTTCCGAGAAGCCCGCCTAATGAGACCAGGGCGATGGGGTCAGGCGATAGGGGCGGCGGGGTCTACCATCGAATTCTGTGCAGAGACGGGGACACCCCCGGCGCGATGTAGACGGCTGCTCGTTCCGAGCAGCTGGGGAGTTGCTGCCGCAACTCCTTCAACGTCGATGGGGGTGGGTGGCTGGCTGACTGCACCGCAGTCAGCTTGGGGGTCCGCGGCCTCTTCGGAGGCACCGCTCGACTCTGAAATGCCGCCCCCGTCGTCTGTACCATCCAGGAAAGTCCGAAGGGTGATGGTGGGCTACTCAGCCTCGGCTGAGTAGCTTGGGAGTCGCTGCGCGACTCCTTCTCGTGTCTTGGTGGCCTGTGGCTCTGAACAGTAGACGAGACCACCTGGATGAGCGAACTCGCGCGGAGGCGCCGGGGTCAGGTCTTGTTATCACGCATCCTGCGGCACAGTGCAGCCGTCATTGATACGGCTCGGAGTAGCAGGCGCGGAGCTGGAATCGCAGGTTCCCGTCTTCATCCCGATCACGGCGCAGCCGCAGTTGAGATGCAGAGGGCTGGGCATCCGCATCTTCGACCCGCGTGACGAGTGATCTTCGTGCCGGGGGACCAACGTGATACGATCCAGAAAGCAACTCTGGAGGGAGACGCGAATGACACCGAACCCAAGAAGAAACGCCATTCCCCGACTGCTGCGGTCCTGGCTGCGGTTCAGCCTGTCCACGCTGGCGACCGTGGTCCTGCTGGCAATCTGCGGCACGAGCGCGAGCCTGCCGTCCATCGGACCGCTGAACGACGGGAGCGGCGAGAGGACCCAGATCGTCGTCATCAGCGACATCCACCTGGGGGCTGACCTGACGTACGCCGAGTGCAGACAGAACCTGGACGCGCTGGCGGACTTCCTCGATGTGGTTGCGGAGTCCCCGACCGTTCGCGAGCTGGTCATCGCGGGCGATCTCCTGGACGAGTGGTTCGTCCCGGCCACGGTCGACACCTACGCGGGGAAGGACCAGGCTGACTTCGTCGACCGGATCGCCTCCGCGAACCCGCAGGTCATCGGCGCCTTCAACCGGATCATCGATGAGGGCAAGATCCTCGTGACCTACGTGCCCGGCAACCATGACCTGACCATCACCGCCGAGAACGTGGACCGCATCCTGCCCGGCATCCAGCAGGCAAGGGACGATGTCCAGGGCCTGGGCACCTACAGCCCCAAGGACCGTCCGGAGATCGCCATCGAGCACGGCCACCGCTACAACTTCTTCTGTGCCCCGGATCCCTTCTCCAACGCTACGATTGCACCCGGCTCGATCCTTCCTCCGGGGTACTTCTTCACGCGGATCGCGGCCCTCCACGTCGTGCAGGGCTGCGAGACGGCGGGGGGCACCCTCGCAGGGGTGACCCCCAACACCGAAGGAGATGCGAGACAGCAGCTGACCTATGCGTACTGGTCCATCTGGAAGGGCCTGATGCAGTCTCTTCCCATCCAGAACACCTTCGACGAGAAGATCATCGTGACCCACATCGACGGGTTCACCGCAACCTACGCCATCAACGACCTCATCCCCTTCCAGGCGACTCCGGGCGGGTTCATCGACATGAACCTCTACAAGGGCTCCATGGACAACTGGGACGAGCGGCAGACCGCCAATCATGTCCCTGTCCACATTCCCACGATGCAGGCCTTGGCCGAGGCCGCATCCGCCTCCGGAACGGATGACCAGGCCGGCCTCCAGTACTTCTCAAACCCGGAGTCCGAAGTCCGGATCGTGGTCTTCGGCCACACGCACGCGGCGCGGATCGTTCCAGGCGAGAACCTCGCGGGACAGAAGACTCTCTACGCGAACTCCGGCACCTGGATCGACCACAACCCGAACGGCAGCGCCATGGACTTCGTCGTGATCACGCCGCAGGGTTCCGGCGCCGACTCCCAGACAACGGTGAAGGTGTACCGGATGAACGACGGCGCGATGGACGAGCTGGCTGCCGACTCCGTTCAGCTTTGAAGTCAGGTAGCTGACACCTGTGACGTCGTGGGGCGTCGGGGTCTACCATCGGGTTTGTGCAGGGGACGGTGGCTGTCCGGCTAGCCGGACAGCTAGGGAGTTGCTGACGCAACTCCCGGCGATCATGGCGTGACGTAGACTGCTGCTCGTTCCAGGCCGCTGGGGAGTTGCTACTGAGGCAGCGGGGTCAAATCTTCACTCTTGGTGTCTCACTCGCTCGGAGCATCGAGACGGAGAAAGCGTCAGGTGCGCTTGTTCCGCGCTCTGATCCGCCACAGCGATTCGATCGGAAGGGCGTGCAGATCTCTCCCCAGCGAGACACACTGTCTCCCCGAGTGCAACACGATGCCACGTCGCAACCGCTCGCCAGCGAGTTCCTCGAGAAGTTCAAGCCCGCGCACAACTAGCCGCATCGTGGGTGCTTTTCCACCACTGCGTGGATGGTTATCACGCCCCGCTTCTTACTTCTGCAATCGATCAGCACGCGCAGGCCTTGCACTCACACATTCCCAGGGCACGGGGTCATGCCTCGCGATCACGCATCCCGCGTGCTCTTCACTTGGCACGGGGCTCTGCACGAACAGGTCGGGAATCGTCGCCCTTCTCATGGCCCGCGCACGGGCATGCTGCCCGGCGGCGCTGCCGCCTCAGGGCCGGAGCTCAAGACAATCGACACCGAATCCGTGGCCCAAGGAGGCGCTGTTCGTCCCGATCACGGTGAACCGGACCCGGTGCTGTCCTTTCGTGAGCTCGATGCCGCTTGCCACTTCGATCGGCCCAGAGGGAAGGACGGCGGGCGCATAGGCGTCGAGAGTCGCCCCCGTGGCCTTGCCGTCGATCTCCACGCTGACAGTGTCGAAGTAGGGACTCAGCGTCGCGTAG
>Ga0315273_10007624_pt1 | contig 13567 bp, 7 predicted proteins | sample YL17G02_0_MG_FD_205753 | JGI IMG/M metagenome (GOLD analysis project Ga0315273, IMG submission 205753) | Sediment microbial communities from Yellowstone Lake, YNP, Wyoming, USA - YL17G02_0 | ecosystem: Environmental > Aquatic > Freshwater > Lake > Sediment | place: USA: Wyoming | collected... | reverse complement strand
ACGCTCATGCCGTATTCCGTCAGGCTGCTCGGCTCCACGCCGGGCGCGAACTGCTTCATCAGCTCGATGTGCCGCTGCACGCCCGGGTCGTCCGTCTCCGAGATCATCTTACCGCTGGTCACGCTGACCATGCCCTCGGCATTCTGCGCACCGGCGAGCTGAATCGTTATCTCGACGGCGGAGACGGCGCTGGCGATGAACGGCACGTCCCATTCGAGGAGCTCCCGCGACACCTTGATGGCGTTGGCTGCCGCCCCCGGGTTCGCCATCAGGTAGACGAAGTCCGGGTTATCGGCTTTCAGGCGCTGCATCTGCGCCGTTAGGTCGAACTGCCCGAAGTCGTACGCCTGCTTGGAGACGATCTTGACGCCGGCGTCCGGCATCCGCTCCTCGGCCTGTTGCAGCCCGGTCTTGCCGGCTTCGTCGTTCTGGTAGAGTATGCCTTCCGTCTTGCCGGCAAAGTGCTCTTTCACGTAGTCCGAGATGATCTTCGCTTCGGTGACGTAGTCGGTCGTCATGGCGAAGCGCGTCTTCACGAGGGGGTCGGTGAAGCTGACGACACCGCCGCCGAGGAAGAGGTCGGGCACTCCCCTTTCGGCCAGGTAGTCCATGACCGCCAGGTGCGTCGGGTCGCCGAGGCCGCCAACGATGGCGAAGACGCCGTCCTGCTCCACCAGCTTCCGCACGACCTCCAGCGAGTCCGGCGGGCTGTAGTGGTCGTCGCCGACGATGAACTTGATCTTGCGGCCGTTGATTCCCCCTTCGGAGTTGACGTACTCGAAGTAGGCCCGCATGCCGTCGGCGACGACGCCGTAGGTGGCCGCCGGCGAGTTGCTCAGGGGCATGTGCGTCCCGAGCACGATTTCCCTGTCGGTGACGCCGGGCACCGGTCCGCCGGGCGTCGAGCCCGATGCCTGCTCCTTCGTGTCCGAGCAGCCGGTCGCCGCACTACCGGCCATCGCGAACAAAACGATAAGTCCGAAGAATGTCCAGCGTCTCATGATCATTACCTCTCTGCTAGGGGCCGTACTCCATGCCCGCAATCTACTATCGCCCGCGCGGTCGGTCAATCGCGCCCAGGGCGGCCACAGGTTTGCTATAATGGTTTGAAGCCTTGCCCGGCAGTCAAAAGGTCTTGCTGGGCCACCCTCCGCCAATCTATGAGATCCGATCGATCCAGAGCAACGGCGACTAACGCCCGTCGCCTCCCAATCGAGGCCACACCATGAGCGACGAACCAATCGACCACAGCAATCCCCCACAACCGCGCCGCCGGCGACGCGCTGACGGGCCAGGCACGGAACCCGTTGCTCCGGAGATGCTGGAGGACCTGTTCCGCCACTCGCCGCTGCCCTTCGCCGCCGGCCGCCCCGACGGCAGCGTCATCGCCCTGAACCAGGCATGCTGCGACCTCGTCGGCTACTCGGCCGAGGAACTGCGACAGCTCGACTGGTCGATGGACCTGACGCCGCCGGAGTGGCGCGAGCACGAAGCCGCGATGCTGGAGCAGTTGCTGCAGACGAAGCAGCCGGTCCGCTATGAGAAGGAGTACGTTCGCAAGGATGGTTCGCGCGTGCCGGTGGAGCTCCTGGTCTACCTGTCTTCTGCTGGAGACGGCGCCATGCCGTACTTCTGGGCATCAATCCATGACCTCTCTGAGCGCAAGCAGGCCGAGGAAGCGCTCGCTGACAGCCAGATGAAATTGCGCACTCTCCTCGAACTGCTGCCCGTCGGCGTCTCCGTTCTCGATGGAGAGAGGAATGTCCTCTTCAGCAATCCCGCTCTCTCGCGAATCGTCCGTCTCGATCCGGATGACCTTTCGGCCAGGGCCCACGAGAAGAGGGTGTATCTGCGGGCCGACGGTTCCGAGCTTCCCCCTGAGGAGATACCTTCCGTTCAGGCTGCCCGGAGTGGGGAACCAGTAAAGGATGTCGAATGCGGCGTGAGGCTGGACAGCGGCGAGACGGTCTGGGTCTCGGTCAGCGCCACTCCACTCCCTTTCGAAGATTGGCAGTTGGCTGTTGTTACCCAGGATATCACCGCCCGCAAGGAGGCGGCCGAGGCGCTGCGGCAGGCGCGCGATCTGCTGGAGCTTGTCACGACAGGTGCAAACGTAATCATCGCCGCTCAGGACACCAGCTTGCGCTACACGTATTTCAACCAGGCCTACAAGGAGGAGATGAAGCGGCTCACCGGCAAGGAGATTCACGTCGGCATGAGCATGATTGAGGCATTCGCCCACTTGCCGGAACAGCAGAAGGTTGCCGTAGAGGAGTGGAGCCAGGTGCTGCGCGGCGAGAGTTCGCACAAGACACTGGAGTTCGGTGATCCCGGCGTCCACCGCAGGTTCTACAGTGTTCATCACACTCCCATCCGGGATGCGGAAGGCGACATAGTCGGCGCGGGAGAGGTTGCGCTCGATGTGACCGCACAGCAGCGGGCGGAGAGAGAAGTTGAAAGCCTCGCCAGGTTCCCCGAAGAGAACCCAAACCCCGTGCTGCGTCTTAGCCGCAAGGGCACGGTTCTCTACGCCAACCCGCCCGCTCAGGCCATCTTGCGGGAGGACGGCTCCGCGGTGGGCGAGCGCGCCCCGGCGTTCCAGCGCGCCATGGCCCGCCGGGCACTCGATACCGGCGCGGCCACGACCGTCGATGTCGAGCGCGGCGGAATTTTGTGGTCGTTCCTCGTGACGCCGCTCGCCGATGCCGGCTACGCCAACTTGTACGGACGGGACATCACCGATCGCAAGCGGGCAGAGGAGGCGCTGCGCGAGAGCGAGGAGAAGTTCAAGCTCATCGCCACCCATACGCCGGACCATATCCTCGTTCAGGACAAGGACCTGCGGTACACGTGGGTGCTAAATCCCCAACTGGGCCTCACATTGGACGACATGATCGGCAAGACGGATTTCGAGTTCCTGCCGAAGGAAGACGCGGCCAACCTCACGACAATCAAGAGGAGGGTACTTGATACGGGGAACCCCGAATACGTCACCGCTCCCCTCGCTTCTCGCGAGGGAGGTACGGAGTACTTCGAAGGTTCGTACGTGCCGACACATGACCCCGAAGGCCAGGTCAGCGGGCTCATCGGTTACTTCAGGAACGTGACGGAGCGCGTAAAGACTGAGGAGGAATTGCGGCTGCAATCCACGGCGCTACAGGCCGCGGCCAACGGCATCGTCATCACGGACCGCGAGGGCACCATCCAGTGGGTCAACAACGCCTTCACGCGCCTGACCGGCCATAGCGCCGCCGAGGCGATAGGGAACAACCCGCGCATTCTCAAGTCCGGCGAGCACGATGAGTCATTCTATCGCAAGCTCTGGGGAACGATCCTGGCCGGTCGCGTCTGGCAGGGCGAAATAGTCAACAAGCGCAAGGACGGCCGCCTTTACAGCGAGGAGATGACCATCACGCCCGTCATCGACTCCGCCGGCGCCGTGACCAACTTCATCGCCATCAAACAGGACATCACCGGCCGCAAACGGGCGGAAGAGGAGCTGCGCCGGGCAACCGAGCGCATTGAGAAGCTCCTCGGCGCCAACCTCTTCGGCATCGCCGAGTTCGACGCCACGAAGATCGTCAGCGCCAACCGCGCCCTCCTCGATATGACCGGCTACAGCGAACGCGACGTCGCGCGCGGCAGGATCGACTGGCGCGAGATCACGCCGCCCGAATACACGGAGCGCGATAATCGCGCCTGGCGGGAGATGATGGAGCACGGCGAGTGCCTGCCCTACGAGAAGGAATACATCACCAGGGACGGCAAGCGCATCCCAATCCTAATCGCCGGCGTGCGCCTGACGGAGGACCCTGTTACCGGCGTCTTCCTCAACCTGGACATCACCGACTGGAAACTCATGGAGAGGGAGCTGCTGGAGACCACCCACTACGCCGAGCACCTCTTCGAGTCCAGCCTGATCGGCCTCACGCGATTCGACACCGAGGGCCTTCTCGACGCCAACGATGCCTTCCTGAAAACCGTCGGCTACACGCGAGAGGACCTCGAAGCCGGCTTAATCGACATACAGGCGATGACACCCCCTGAGTATGCGGCGCTCGACGAACCGGCCATGCGCGAAATGCTGACCGCGGAAGAGGCCGCACCGCACGAGAGGGAGTACATTCGCAAGGACGGCAGCCGCGTTCCGGTACTGGTCGGCCGGAAGCTGTTCAAGGAATCGCCCCCGGAATGGGTCGCTTTCGTTCTCGACCTGACGGAGCGCAAGCAGGCCGAGGCCGACCTGGACCGGGTGCGCACGGAGTTCCTGGGCGAGATCAGCCACGAGCTCAAGACGCCGCTCACGGCAATCAAGGGCTGCGCCTCTATGGCGCTCTCCTCCGCCAAACCGCCGGACCCGGCCGAGGCGCGGGAACTGTTCGAGGTGGTGGACGCGCAGGCGAACCGGCTGACGGACCTCGTCGGCAACCTGCTCGACATGACGCGTATCGAGGCGGGGAGACTGTCAATCGAGCCCGCGGAGGTCGATCTGACAAAGATACTAGACGAGGCGCGGGTGATCTTCGAGCACAGCCGCTATCCGCACTCCCTGCAGGTTGAGCTGCCTCCCAGGCTGCCGGCCGTGAAAGCGGACAGCCGGCGCATCGTCCAGGTGCTGACGAACCTGTACAGTAACGCGGCCAAGTACTCGTCGCCGGACACCCCAATCGTCGTCTCAGCGCACCATGCCGGTCGCGAAGTCATCGTTAGCGTGCGCGACCGCGGTACGGGTATTCCGGTCGACAAGATTCCGCTGCTGTTCCAGAAATTCGTCCAAGTCCACATCATGGGCGCGAAGGGAACGGGCCTGGGTCTCTTCATCTGCAAGGGCATCGTCGAAGCGCAGGGGGGCCGCATCTGGGCGGAGAGCGATGGCGAAGGCCGGGGCACGACGTTCAGCTTTGCTCTGCCGGCTGTCCCGGGCACGGCACGTGCGGCGAGAACGAAGACGGGCGCGACGGGAAAGCGTGGTGCGGGCGCCGCCCGCCGGAGCCGCGGACGCGTAGTGGCGATCGACGATGAGCCGCACATCCTGCGCTACCTGGAGCACTGCCTGAGGACCGCCAACTACCAGGTCGCTATGACGACGGACCCGTTCGCCGCGCCGGCGCTCGTGAAGTCGCAGGACCCGGACATCGTCCTGCTCGACATGCGCCTACCCGGCACCAGCGGCCTGGAGGTACTGGAAGAGATACGCAAGTTCTCCAACGTGCCCGTCACCTTCATCACCGCGACGGCAAACCGCGAGGACGTCGTGCGAGGCCAGCAGTTCGGCGGCACGACCTCGCTGGATAAGCCGTTCTCACGGGAGGAGCTGCTGGACCACGTGCACGCCATCCTGGCACAGCACCGCCGTCGAAAGCGCTAGTCGGCGCGTTTGCCGCGGAACTTCAGCGAGACGAGCTTCTGCACGTCTTCAACGTCGTGGCTCGACGACACGGGCAGGTAGAGCCAGCGGCCTTCCGGGTAGTCGCGCGTCGAATCGAGGATGCCGCGCGTCTCGGCCTCCAGAGGAAGCTCGGCGGCCTGCGCGACCAGTCGCGGGCTGAGCACGACCTGCGCGGTGAAGAGGCCGTTGCCCGGGTACATGGAGACCAGCGCCCAGCCCCACTTTCGGAACCTCAGTGCCCATCCATAGTTCTTGCCGTAGAAGCGGAACTCGCCGTCGCAGCCGCAGCCGTCTCGCATAAAGCGGACAAGGTCGTCCCAGAGCGGCAGTGAGCCGGCCAGCGCCTGTCTCAGCTCGTCCGGCGCCGGCTGGTGCGTCTTGTCGACGAAGAGACCCACACTCACGCTGGCTTACCTCCGCCCAGAAAACGGCCGCTAGAGAATAATCCCGTCCCAGCAGCGGCGCTCCTGCTCGCGGGGCTGCTCCTCCACGCGGCAATCACGGTTCAGCACCACCGTCTTGCGGTGTGTGGTGTCGAAGGCCGGCCAGGGCAGAGCGTCCGTGCTGGGGTCGCCGCTCCTGGCGAAGGTGACCCAGGCGTCGCCGATCGTCGCGGCCAGGGCGTCGACGTCCGCTCCTTTTCCGACCCAGCGACGCGTCAGGTGGTGCGTGCCGAAGACGAACGGCAGGTCGATGGCATGACAGGCGCCAAGAATCCCTTCGCCGACAGGGGAGCGCCAATCGAGGCGGTAGGCAAACACGCGCTGGCCCTGGGCCGCCTGCGCCTCCGCCAGACGGTCCGCCGGCACGCGGAATAGCCAGTCGGTGACCGCGGCGCAGACGAGCTCATAGGGGTCCGTCGCCTCGCCGCGGGCAGCGCGCGCCTGCCGGTAGGCGCGGAGCATGGAGCGAGCGCGTTCGATGTCGCGGCCGGGCAGGAGATAGGAGACCCTCTTCGCGGCTTCGTCTTCGGATATCTCCCGCAGGTGCGGCACCATGACGGCGAACAGCTTGTACTCGTCGAGCGTCGTCCCGATCAGGATGGGAACGTCCCTGGCCGAGCCGTTGCGGATTTCATTTATCGCCGGCTGCGAGACGACATGCCCGTCGATGACCGGCTGATAGCGCAGCCCCAGGCCCAGGCCGCGTCGAGCTGCCCAGCCGCTCTCCGCCTCCAGCTTGGTCTGCGCCTCCAGCATGTCCTCGACGGGCCGTGCGCGAAGGGCCGCAGCGTCCGGCTTCGCCATCCCCAGGGCTTCGACGAAGGCGGCGGTGTTGGCTGCGGCGACGTCCTGCGTCAGGACCTGGTGAGCGGCGCCGCTCTGGAGGATGGCCTTGTGGAACAGCCCTGTGGCCAGCGGCGAGCCGAGGATCGTGCCGATGCTCATGGCGCCGGCGGACTCGCCGAAGATCGTCACGTTGCCGGGGTCGCCGCCGAAGGCCGCGATCTCCGCTTGCACCCATTTCAGGGCAGCGATCTGGTCGAGTATTCCGAAGTTGGCGCAGGTTTCTCCCGCGGCATCGGCAAAGCCGGGAACGTAGAGGAAGCCGAACGGGCCCAGCCGGTAGTTGATCGTGACGACCACTACGTCGCGGGAAGCGAGGGCGCTGCCGTCGTATATCGGGTCGGAGCCGGCGCCGATGGTGAAGCCGCCGCCGTGTATCCAGACCATGACCGGGCGGCGCCGGTCGTCGAGGCCCGGCGTCCAGACGTTGAGGTACAGGCAGTCCTCGTCGAGCGGCGGCTGGTCTTCGGGCCGGCCGAGAATCGCTTCCAGCGCCTCGTTGGGGACCTGCACGGCCCTCGGGCCGAAGCGGGTCGCGTCACGCACGCCCTGCCAGGGGGTCGCCTCCTGCGGGGCGCGAAAGCGCAACTCGCCTATGGGCGGCCTGGCAAACGGGATTCCCCGAAAGGTGACGAGACCGCCTTCCGCCGCGCCCCGAAGCTCACCTTTGCCTGTCTTGACGGTCGTTGACATCGCCAGTCTCCTCAACACGCTGCCGGCCCGGAGAATGCCCGTTTCGCTGGTTGCTCGCCCAAGTATAGTACAGCAAGGTTGCTCCAGTCATGTATCGAGGCGTGGCGGCCGTCTTGACGTGACAAAGAGGGGAAAGTGTGCTACACTTGCGGCGTAGGAAAAGTGTCCCCTGTCTTCGAACTGCAACGCAAGCCCCAAAAATTTGTCTTGCACTCGGCGACTAGAGGAATAGCAGACCTGAAGGAGGTCGTCGAGTGTCTTATACAGACAAAACCCTAACCTGCGTCGATTGCGGCGCCGAGTTCACGTTCTCGGCTGAGGACCAGGAGTACCACGCCAGTCGCGGCTTCACCAACGAGCCCAAGCGTTGCTCCTCCTGCCGGGCCGCTCGCAAGTCGGAGCGGGGCGATAGCCGCGGAAGCTACGGGTCATCTGCCCGCCAGATGTACTCAGCCGTCTGCGCTCAGTGCGGAAAGACCGCTGAGGTCCCGTTCGAGCCACGCGGAGACCGGCCCGTCTACTGCCGCGATTGTTTCTCGCAGCATTCGCCGAGTCGCAGTCGCTACTAGAGCCCGACCCGTCGATAAGGCACTGCGCCCGTGAGTCCACGGGCGCAGCAGCAAGCACGGCCCGCGGCTGATTCGGCTGCGGGGAAGGCAATTGACCACTCTTTACGTTGGCAATCTATCTCCGGACGCTACCGCCAGCGACTTGCAGGCCCTCTTCTCTCCATTCGGGGAGATCGGGTCGCTGCGGGTCGCGCGGGACCGTGCGGGCCGTGCACGCGGCTTCGCCATCGTCGAACTCGACGACGACGACGCGGCTCTCGCCATGGACGCGTTGAAGGGCACCCAGCTCAAGGGGCGGACAATGGACGTGGTGGTAGACCAGCCTTCTTCCGGCGGGCGGCGGCACGGCGGCCGCGGTTCGCGCGGCCTGCCTGCCGGTAGGCACGGCTCCCGTCGCAGGCGCTAAGGGCTGTCAATCGATTCGATATTCCCCGCGCGAGGCGCAGGAGGCACGTACGAGACTAGGACACCGACGCCCGGGCACATCGATCTCGTTCCTTGACGGACCGACCGGCGAGGTGATCCTGAGCATAGCGGCAGACACAGAGGGTTGCCTGCGCGTCAAGTTCCATTTGTACGACTCCAGCGGTCATGCCGTCGCCGAATCAGACGAAGCTTCCAGCTTTCCCGCCGGCGTCAGGGTCCACTCCGAGGAGGGCGAGCTCCTACTAGACCTGCCCGCCAAGATCGGCGAGAACATCCTCTACCGCCTCTACAATCGCAAAGGCGAATTGCTCACCAGCTCCGACGGCGTCTCCACGCGCATCGGCCCCTGCCTGCGAATGGAATCGTGGCCGCGCGGCGGCGTCCCCCAGGGCTCCCGTCAGCCTCGCCCCGCCTGAGCATCCGCTAGAGCACGTATTCGCCGAGCCCCTGAATCAGGAATCGCACGGCAAAGACCAGGATGAGGACGCTGGCCGCGGTCGCGCTCCATCGCAGCACGTCGCCGCCAGCCAGCCGCCGGCTCCATGCCACGCCCAACGACAAGAAGGACATCCAGGCAGCGCTGCCCATGGCAATGAACAGGCTCGAAGCAGCCAACAGCCCAACTTCGTCGACGGTGACCGCGAGGCTACCCGCCACGGCCAGCCATGATGCGATGGTCAGTGGGTTCGCCATGGTGATGACGACGCCGCGGGCGAAGGCGCCGGTCAGCGAGTAGGACGTCGACGCCTCCTCTTTCGAGACGTCATTTCGTCGCAGGAGGCCGGACAAGCCGAGGTAGGCCAGGAAGGCAGTGCCGCCCAACCAGAGTGGGACGCCCAGCCAAGCCGTCCGAAATGCCTGGCTCGCGCCGGCCGCAGCCGCAGTGAAGTACACACCGTCGGCGACAGCTACGCCCATACCCATGGCCATCGCCGCCGCAAAGCCGTAGAGCAGGCCGGTCCGAATGACCGTCGCGCTCACGGGCCCCAACGGAGCCGCGACGATTATCCCCAGCGCAAACGCCTCGACGAAGAGCAGCAACCAGTCCCCCTGGTGGTCGGATTTGCGCTCCTCTTAGCTACAGAGCGCTTCGAAGAAGGCGTTTTCGCAGGCAGCCTGTTCTTCGCGCGAAAGCCATCCCTCGTGCTGATAGCCGCTCGCCCGGCCGACGCTGACGGCCTTCTGGGCCCACAGCGGGTTATAGGGAAGGAGGCGCGCCTCGGAGAAGCCCAATCGACGCAGGAAGGCGCCGATGGCCCGCAGGTTGTCGAGATCGGCCGTGAGACCGGGGATCAGCGGCACGCGCGGCAGGACGCGACCTGGCGCCAGCCCGGCCAGCGCTTCCAGGTTCTCCAGGATGACGCGATTAGGCCGCCCCGTGTAGCGTTCGTGCAGGGCCTCGTAGATGAACTTGACATCATAGTAAATCTGGTCGAGATGCGGCAGGAGGCGGTCGCGGAACGTCTCCAGCCGGAACAGGCCACACGTCTCGACGAGGGTGTGCACGCCCGCCTCTTTTAGCCGCCGCAGCAGCTCTTCGACGTACCGCGGGAACATCGTCGCTTCGCCGCCGGAGAGCGTCACGCCGCCGCCGGAATTGCGATAAAACGGCAGGTCGCGCAGGAGGTGCGGCAGCAGCTCGTCGATCTCCCAGTAGCGCCCGACCTGCTTGAGGGCGCCCGTCGGGCAGAGTTCGGCGCAGGCGCCGCACGAGTTGCAGAGCGCGCGGTCGAAGGCGACGGCCGGTCCCCGGCCGAGCGCTTTCGGCACGCACACGGGCATGCACTCGCCGCAGGCGATGCAGTCTTTCTCCAGAAAAGCGATCTCGGGGTCTGAGCGGATCGCCTCCGGGTTGTGGCACCACACACAGGCCAGCGGGCAGCCCTTGAAGAACACGGTCGTGCGGATGCCGGGGCCGTCGTCGAGCGAGTTCGGCCGTACGTCGACGATCAGGGGTCGTCTTCGCTCCGGCGAAGCCTCGGTGCCGCCCGACATGGTGCTAGCGGTACTCCGCCCGCTCGATGAGCTCGATCTGCATCTCGCGGTTGAGCTCGACGAAGTAGGCGTTATAGCCGGAGATGCGCACCATCAGGTTGCGGTAGTTCTCAGGGTGCTCCATGGCGTCGCGAAGGGTCTCCGTCGTCACCATGTTGAACTGCATCTGCATGCCGCCCAGCTCGAAGTACGTCTTCGCATACGTCGTCGCGTGCTCGACGAACTCAGCGTGCGGCTCGCCGGGCGCCGGCGTCAGCTTGACGTTGAAGGCGATGTTGTTCGGCATCTTCAACGGGTCGAGCGCGGCGACGGTGCGGATGTTGTCCAGCAGGTTGGGCGATGCCGATGCCGTCGGCGTGATGCCGGGCGTGAACGCCTTTCCCCGCTTGCGGCCGCTGGGCAGGGCGCCGGAAAGCGACCCGAAGACCACGTGGTTCGACATGCTCCAGTAGCCGCTCGTGTAGCGGCCGCCGCGGTAGTTCTCTTTCGACTGGTATTCATCGTAGATGAAGTTGATGATGTCCTCGGCCATCTCCCGCGTGCCCGGCGCGTCGGAGCCGAACTTGGGGACGCGCTTCATGATGCGCGCGTGCAGCGCCTCGTGACCGACGAAGTCGTCGCGGAGCGCCTGTAGCAGCGTCTTGAAGTCGACCGCCTTCTCTTCGTAAACCAGTTGCTTGATGGCCAGAAGACTGTCCACGACGTCAGCGACCGACACCAGGGCCGCGCCGGAGCTGTTGTACTTCGCCCCGCCGAGGATTACGTCGCGGCCGCTCTCCAGGCACCCCTGGACGAGCGACGACAGCAGCGGCGTCGGGTGCAGGTACTGGTGCGCCCGCCCGAGCAGGTTGTTGTACTCTATCGACTGCCCGATGACGTATCCCAGTTGCTCCTTGTAGGCGGCGAGGAACTTGTCGAACGTGTCGAAGCGCGAGGCGTCGGCGACGTCGCCCGTGTGCGGGCCGATCTGCTCGCGGATCAGCGGGTGGTAGCCGTCGTTGAGAGCCATCTCCATCGCCGCGACGGTGTTTAGGAGCATGCAGTTGGTGTGGCCGATGTGGCGCCCACAGCTCGTCGGCTCGACGCAGCCGGTGGCGCCCCAGTCGCGCGCGTCCTCGATGGCAAACCCCTGGTTGACGAGCGTCGCGATGACCGCCTCGTCGTTGTGGATCGAGGGCGTCGACGTGGTGATGACGTTCACCTCGCAGAGACGGCGCAGGTATTCGGGCGAGTTCGCTTTCGGGTGGTAGCGGGCGTTCAGGTTGGGGTCGCGCATGGTCAGGATCTCGGCGACCTTGAGGATGACGTAGGTCATGTCACAGACTGCGCTCTTCCCATCGCGGTCGACGCCGCCGACCGTCATCGCCATGTCCGACGAGCTGCCCGCGAACAGCCGCATGCCCACACTGGGCACGAGGGGCAGGTGGTCGTTGCACTGCAGAAAGAACGACCCCACGAGCTCGATAGCCCGCCTGACGACGGTCTCTCGTTCCTCATCCGTTTGCGCCTTCGCGACGTCTTTCAGGAAGTAGGGTTGCAGCCAGGCGTCCAACCGGCCGAGCGACAGCCCGGCGTTCATGTTCTCCATGTGCAGCGCGATCTGGAGCAGGAGGATGACGCTCAGCGCCTCGTGCAGCGACTCCGCAGGCCCGGCCGGCACCTTGCGGCAGATGCGCGCCATCTCCAGGAACTCGTTGCGACGCTCCGACTGCGACGCGTCGCCGTCGAGCTCCGCCGCCATCGACTCCGCCTTCTCCGCCAGCCGCTCGGCGTAACGCAACACGCCGTCGATGGCGGTCTGTACGGCGCGGTAGAAGTTGCGCGAGCGCTCATCCGCCGCGGCCGCCTCGTAGCGGGCGGCGTCCTCGCGGAAGGCTAGCAGGCCTCGTTCGAGCACCGCCGGATAGTCGGGGATGGTGTGCGAGACGGCGGCGGTCTTCCACATGAAGTAGAGCACCCAGCGCTCGTCGAGTTGCTGGCAGCGGGCGTTGTTCCACTCGCGACGAGTCCACTCTCGGATGTTGCGGTCGACCCAGAAGGGGAAGACGTCCTGGTTGAGCAGGTCGACCTCCTCCGGTGAGATGCGATAAGGGTTGAGCTCGCGGCCGGACACCGTGGCTAGCTCGGGCCAGATCGTCGTTCCGGACATCTCCGGATAAATGACCACGCCGGGGAACTTGGTAGTCGTTGTCCCCGGCAGGAGGGCGCGTTCGCGGAGCAGTGGCTGCTTGTTGACGAGGACGTGGTGGAGCGCGCCGGCCTGCCGCAGCTCGGGGTCGATCTCGTGGCCCTCGGCATCGGTCTCGAAGCCGTGCTCGCGGTAGTATTCGGTGACCAGGCGCGGCCGCTCGGTGCAGATCTCGCCGCGAGCGCCGAAGAACTCCGCGCGCATCGCCTTGAGTCGCGGGAAATCGTCGAGGGTGTAGCGGCTGAGATACGGGTCGTCGAGGACGGCGGTCTCGGGCGTCTTCTCGCAGCTCAGCGTCTCCCACCGCTTCTCCGCCCGCGACGTCGCCAGCATGGAGTCGCCGCGCTGCGTCTTGGCGTCGACGCCTTCGGTGCCCTGTTGTAGCGTTTTCCGCCAGCCACGGTTGCGCGCCATGGCCGTGAGGTGGCCCAGGCGGGCTAGATAGCTCATGTTGCCCTCGAACGAGAGCTTGTTCTCGATCATCAGGTTGAGCGGATCGGTGCGCGCGAAGGGCGAAAGGAAGGACCGCAGAGCAAAGGCATCGCTGAAAGTGGCGACGAGGTGCGGGTCCTGCGCCTTGCCCGCGCCGGCGCGCATCCGGCCATCTTCGATGGTAAGATAGAGATTGACGGCGCCGTTAGTGGTCCGGAACTGATAGCGCGTGTCGAACGGCTCCGTGGTGCCGTTGCGACGCCGGTAGAGCTGGCTCCTGAGGCCGGCGTCCCGGTTGAACGTAAAGGCCATCAGCTTAAGGACCGCGGCCAGATAGGGACCTGTCGTGCGCTCGAGGAGGGACTCTTTCACTCCCATGATCAACCTCCTGTGGAAGCCTTGTATCCGCACGTCGATTCTACCACCGATGGAGCGAGAGAGCGCGTTTTCAGGGGATTCGCTACTCGACAGGAGCGATTGATACTCGTATCATCGCGGAAGTTAGCGGTAGGTGCAGCTAGAGGAAGGAGACTCGCATGCCGACCGAATACCCGGTGACCTTCGACGCCACGCGCCCGGAAAAGTTCGA
>Ga0315273_10007623_pt1 | contig 13568 bp, 9 predicted proteins | sample YL17G02_0_MG_FD_205753 | JGI IMG/M metagenome (GOLD analysis project Ga0315273, IMG submission 205753) | Sediment microbial communities from Yellowstone Lake, YNP, Wyoming, USA - YL17G02_0 | ecosystem: Environmental > Aquatic > Freshwater > Lake > Sediment | place: USA: Wyoming | collected... | reverse complement strand
TGGCGCCGCTTACCACGCTAGATAGGTTTAGCAACGTCAGTACAATCCAGCAGGATGCCTACTCCGGCGACGTGTATCTGGTGCAGTCAAACCAGGTGCGGTTGTGGGATCCGCCCACTTCTACGCCATATGAATACACATGGGTGTCGAAGGAATTCTCCATGCCCCGTGCCTTGAACATGGGCGCGTTCCAGTTGAAATTCGCGAACACCGCATATCTGATTTCTACCAGCCTGCTGGCTGACTACACAGTCTTTAACGCCGGCAGGATTACAAAGCCACTTGACTCTATCAATCTATCCCAGATCAACGGTGTGCGCTTTGAGACGGTTGCGGGATATGTCGGGCCACAGATAAAAAACCCAGTTGGTGGTAGTCCCTTATTCAATATCGCCGCGTTGCAAAACGTCGCTGGCGCGGTACAGGTGATTATCTCCATGCGTAACAACAGCAGCGTATGGGAAGAAGTGTTCTCGTGGACTGTGACGGACGAGGGGCAATATCGAATCCCCACTGGGTTCAAGTCCGACATGTGGCAAGTGAAGCTTATCGGAAACGTACCGATCTACTCATTCTCAATGGCTGAAACCGGCATGGAACTGGGGAAATAGTTATGGATCTTTCACTACACGGCGTGCTGCACAAGGCATTAGTTACTGGGGTAAGTGGCCTACTTGTGGGCGCAGGGGTCGTTGTGCTTAACGTCAACAAGGACCAGGCAGTGCAGGATATCCGACTGGTGAATCTGGAGCACACGATGAAGAAGATCGACGATATTGACGTTAACGTTAGGGAAGTTAATAGCAAGGTAGATGTCCTCGGCCAGAAGATGATCGATGACGAGAGATACCACGCGGAGGAAAAACGTGTCCGTGTTCGATAGCGCATTTGAGAAGGTCCTTGGAGCAGAAGGGGTGCTGTCTATGGACCCTAAAGACAAGGGCAACTGGACTGGTGGGAATGTGGGCGTGGGGGAACTCAAGGGTTCCAAGTACGGCATAAGTGCTGCTGCTTTCCCGCACATCGACATTGCTAATCTCTCCCTAGCCGGCGCTAAATTGCTGGCTTACAACTACTACTGGGCCCCCATCCGCGGGGATCAGATGCCCCCTGCCATAGCCCCCGCCGTGTTCGATATGGCCTATAACCAGGGTATTGTCCAGGCCGCCAAGACAGTACAGAAGGCCTGTGGTGCCGAAGTAGACGGGGCGATCGGCCCGGCTACCATCGCTAAGCTGTACGGTATGGACCTGAAAGTCCTTATGAAAAACCTTACAGTTGAGCGAATATTGGTTTACTCTACCCTGGCCATGTGGCCCACCTACAAACACAGTTGGACAGACAGATCTATCGGCGCCCTCATAACTGCCCTCGGAGGCTGACATGGAACAGATAAGTGGCTGGCTCAGTTTCTTCACGAAGTACCCGGACATTTCAGCGGCCATGATCGGCCTGATTTTGTCCTGGTTCGTAACGCAGTTCGTTAAGAAACAACTACCTGACAGCATGCCCGATCCGGTCTTTCGCCGGGTCACACAGATTGTTGCATTCGTTGCTGGTTGGGCCTGTGCGTACGGCGCCTGGCGCCTACTCGATCCAACTGCTACGCGTCTCGAGTACATGTACTACTCGGCTGGTATTGGCTTCGCGTCCCCGTCCATCTACTCGATTGTCACCCACTATCTTGCGGACAAGTATGCGTGGGTAGCGAAGATGTCCAGTGGTCGCGATAGTTAAAGCTTTCCTAGCCAAGTACGAGATTGCTCTTTGGGCTGGCCTTGCGCTCGGAGGCCTTGTACTCCTGCTCTGGTACAATCACCACGAACGCCAGATAGGAGCGGCCAAAGTAGTGGCCGCGGTGAAGCTTGAAGCAGACAAAAGGGCGGCTGAAGTCGCCAGGATAGAAGCAGATGCAAAGACCCAGATTGACGGACTTCAAGCTGCGCTGGTTATCGCTAGCGCTCCCCGTCCTAATCCTTACCATGTCAGGATGTGCAACCCCTCGGTTCAAGTCGCTCCCGTGTCCAGCAGTGGAGGCACCGTCGCCAATAGCGATGGCGCCGGAAGACCCAGTGACAGAGTGGAGAGCCCTGATCGACAAAGCGAGGGAGCAGGCGAAGCCAGTGAAGGGGTTGACATTGGCCCAGATACTGAAGCTCTCCTCGCTCGAGTCGGAGCAAAACTAGCGTACCTTCAAGGGTACGTCCGCGCTTGCCAGAAGGCGGGGAACTGCAAAACGGAGAAGTAGCATGCCAGTCCATAAACAGGGTTCGGGGTATCAGTGGGGCGGTCACGGAAAGGTCTACACTGGGGCTAATGCTAAGGCAAAAGCAGCGGCGCAAGGGAGAGCGGCCTATGCGAACGGATACACAGGTAAACCTGTCCGACGCCCGAAAGCGCGAGGATAGACTCGTAACGCTCCCGATCGAAACCATATTCGATTGGATGCATGAACGATCTGGGCTGGTAGCCGCAAGGGATTTCTCTGGGGTAGCCAGGGTGGTTGAGGGGAAGATGGTGGCAGCATTTGGATATGACCATCACGATGAAGATCGATGTTTTTTCCATACGTGTATAGAGCCTCGGGGTATGAACAAGCGGCTGCTGGGCGCAGCATTCGACGTTCCTTTCAGGCAGTGGGGGTACGAGTATCTGTATGCTGGTATTCAGGATACCAATGTTCGATCCCTAAAACTGGCCGCTAGCCTTGGGTTTATAGAATTTGATATACTCCCCAGGGTATATCCGTCAGAATGTCTTAGGTTCATGATTATGCACAAGTCTGACTGCCGCTGGCTTGACTTGATTTCGGAGTGTAGATAATGGGCGCATTAGCTGGAATTGCTGGAGGCGTAGCCGGTGGGCTCATGAGCGCTAGTGGCCCAAAGTCTGTGGGCACTAACGACGTCAGCGGCAATATCAAGAACGCCAACAAGACATTCGACACAGCTACTAGCTTCGGCAACCAGACTATGGATGCCGCTAAAGGGTTGAACAGTAACGCGCTATCGCACCTTAGTGAAGTAGCTGGGCAGCAGCTCCCCATGCTGCGGAATGTCAATAACCAGGCGAACAGTAATTACGCCAACTACCAGAATACGTTCCAGCCGCTTCAGCAGCAGCAGGCGCAGCAGGCCAAGGACTATACGTCCGGCGAAAACATAGACATGCTTCGCGGCCGCGCTGTTGCGGATTCGAACGCTTCGCAACAGGCCGCCCGCCAGAACTCCGCAATGGCCCTCGCCGCTGAAGGTGTTGACCCCGCCTCTATTCACGGCGGCGCTCTCGATCGTATGGCCTCCATAAAGGGTGCGGCACAGAACGCAGGCGTTGCAAACCAGTCCTACCTCGATACTCAGAACACTGGTCGCCAGCTTGTGCAGGGCGCTAATGCGCTTGGTATGCAGGTGCAGCAGCAGGGTAATGAGCAGGCCCAGATAGGTTCAGGTATTGGTAGCAGCCTAGTAAATGCTGAGACAGGTTCAAACGCAGGAGCTATCAATAACCTGCAAGGTGCTGACACGTATCTCAATACGGGTGTCAATGCGAACAAGTCGTCTGCTGATATTGCAAGCCAGGACAACAAGGACAAGCTGGCGGCTGCGCAGTTTGCTGCTGAAGCCGCTAAGCAGAAAGGCGCTGGTATCGGCGGTGCCCTTTCTTCTCTGGCCCCTCTCGCCGGTATGGCATTGATGGAAAAAGGAGGCCCTGTTTCACAGCGCGGAGCCTTACCATATGCACCGGTCCCAGGAACAACTGATACTGTTCCTATGCTTGCAACTCCTGGTGAATTTATGATCCCCAAGGATGTGGTTGATCATAAAGGTGCGGAGTTCTTCCATAAACTTATTGACAGTACGCGCCTCAAAGCAAACGAGCGCCGTGCAATTCCGCAGCCTGTGTTTGCCCACCAGAGTAATCACTAATGTCAGACACTGATGTCTTTGGCCAGATCGGCGCAGCAGCAGCTACGGCTCGCGGCAACGACGAATACTGGAGCAAGAAGAGAGACGACACTAAGGCAGAGGAAGCCCGTGCCGCTGTGTACGACAGCACCAACAATGAAATTCCTGGCTCTACTGCCATTGCTGCGCCCGGCGCACCCGCCGTTGGCGGTGTCCACGGCGCACTGAATTCCGTCGCCCACCACATCGAAGCCTTCGCCAAGAAGCTTTGGGATGGTGGTTTGAACGATGCTCATGTGCCCAATAGCCAGCAGGCTGTTGCGGCTCCCCCCTCGACTCCGGTGCCCTCCTCACCGGACGCGAGCGCACCCCCGGCAGGGATCCCCTCTGCCGGTGCGGGTGCGTCACCTGCGCCCCCTCCCGTCGCAGGTGCTCCTTCGCCCGGCGCTACAACGCCGGGTGCTTCTTCTCCCGCGATTCCTACGGGGTTGGCCACTGCTCCCCCGCAGGTACAAAAAGCCGCCGTGGCTGCTGTAACTGACCCTGCCTCAAACCAGGGTAAACCGCAGGCACCGCCGCCTCATTCGATGAGCCACTACGACTATGATCACATGGATAAGCTTGCGTACACTGCTGCAGCTGCAGCTGAGCGTTCTGGTCAGGATGGGGCCAAAGTACTTGAGTCGTTGCACACTGTACGTACATCGTTTATCCAGAGCGGTATCCTGAAGAACATTACTGCTGCAAATGCGGCTCTAATGATCGGCGACCAGAAGTCGCTTGAACAGGCGATGAAGAATGTGAACTACTACCTGCCCAATGGCCAGGACCTGGAAATGCACAAGGGCCCAGATGGGGTGCTGCAGTACCGCGATCCGTTCGCGCCCCCTGGTGCTGATGGTCAGCAGCCGTGGGTGGACGTTACCACGCAGCACATTCAATTGATGTCGCAAAACGCCATGGACCCAACCAAGGTGCAGGGCATCATCAATGATGCTCGCTTGCAAGGTGCCAAGATCGCGCATGAACAGTCACAAGACAAAGCGCTCTTACTCACTGCCCAGGGTCATGCGGATACAGGAAAGTCCCGGCTGCAGGATTCGGGTACTCGCGCGGGACTCGCTGGTTCGCAGAAGTACAGAAACATCGGTATGACCGACGCTGCGCTCAGAGCCGCCAACGCGGCTGCGCTCCGCGCCTCCACGGCGGGGTTGACAAAGGGCACCGTGCCGTTCGCTGTAGCTGCGAAAGCTTCAGCAGAAGGAACAAAGGCGTTCACCGATATCGCGCAGGGTCTACAGGAAATTGAGCCCACTAAAAATCCGGACGGCTCGATTAACTATAGCCCTGCCGCGGGCCGTAGTTTTCGCAACCCCGATAAGATTCCGTTGTGGGCGCGTGACCTTAAGCCAACTGATCTAGCAGGCGCCGCAGCCCTGTCCGGTAATATCCTCGCAGCTAACGTGGGCAGAATGAGCCCTCTCGATGCTGCTAGTCTCGCCGGCCGCGCGTATAAACTTTCGCATGGCACGATGACTACGCATAAGGGTCCGGATGGATCTCCTCAGAACGACTTCAAGATTTCTCAGGATGGAACTAAAGGTCAGATATGGGAGCCGGGACAGGCTCCCGGAACCGGCAACTGGCGTGTATTCAACATGCAACCCGAAGTCGGTAATGCGTTTGCTACTGGAGCTGACCAGTCTATCCAGTTACCTGAAGGCGCCGAAGACGCTGGCGGCGATAACTATGACGCCGAAGACGCTGCAGATAACGCACCTGCCATAGAGCCCCCAGCACAATAGGAGAGTTCTATGGCTGAGGCGATCCCAACTGGTCCGCAGGCTTTGAATCAGCCAGCCGACCAGATGCTAAAACAGGCCCGAGCGGAAGCCATGTCGTCCTTGCCGGGCAACATGGTCACGCACCTGAATAGCGTAGAGGGTCCGTCCTCGCCCACTGCTCAGCCGCAAACTCAGGCCATTCCACCGGCTGAAGTAAATCCCCAACTACCGGTTAACCCCAACCAGCAGAAGCCGTATGATCCTGACCTCGACTCTGTAGACATCTCTCCGGTCCAACCGCTTGAACCAATCAAGGACGCGGTAGATGTCCCTGCCGTAACACACGGTACCGGAGACATCTGGTCTGCTCGCAATGCGAGAGAGTTCATCCGTGATGCGTTCAAAGGTAGTGGCACTGAGATAGCCAATTCAGTCCCCCGCCTTGCTGCTAAGTTGGGTGGTTTGGCCGTTATGGGTGGTGCTGGTCTGGCCACCATGGTTGACCACGCTGTCAACGGCGTCACTGGTAAGTCAGACAGTAGTTTGGCTGATCGCGTATTCAAATTCAAAGAGGACTACATCAACCCAGCTATCGAAAGCTGGACTCCTGAGCGCGCGCAGAATACCGGAGAAGGTGAAGGCAGCGGTGGCGCAGCGCAGTTCATAGGCGAAGGCGTTGGCATGGTGCCAATGGTATTCGCTGGTCCCGCCGGCATCGCCGCGCTTATTAGCCAGGCTGGTTCTGAAGGCGCTACGCAGTCACTCGATGCTGGGCACAGTCTTAGTTCTGCTGCAGCTACCGGCGCAGTAGATGCACTGACAACTTTGATCATGACCAAAATTGCGAGTGCGAATCCTTCAATGGTGAAACGCATCCTGTCCGGCATCGCTGGCAGTGATTTAGTGCAGATCGCTTCAAACATCACGAAGAAGGGAATCCTGATTGCTGAGGGTCGTCAGCAGGACGCTGATAACCTGTCCCCGTTTGAGGGGCTTGGTGAAGCTAGCTTCATGGGTGGTGCGTTTGGCTTCCACAAGAAGCCTGGCAAGTCATCGAACAAAAGTGAAGACCCAATCCCTGGCGCCGTTGATGTGCCGCCAGTGGGGGGCGAACCGCCGCCTCCTAGTGAACCACCGCTCTCCACGCCGCCAGAGCCCGGTCCAGCCCCACTGAACCCACAAGCCGAACAGGTCGTTGCTCAACAGCCGACGCCGCCCGCTGCAGGAGGTCTTCCCGCCTCTGCTTCTAACGAGGCAGTTGCTCCTGCAACGGCGGCGCCGGTATCCCCCGCAGAGGTTAAACCGACGGTATCCCCTGTAGCGGATACGCCGTCGGCCGAGCCAACACAAGATCTCATGGCGCAATTCGATGCGGTATCTACCAAGGGATCTGACCGCACAGGTGTGTTTGTCCCGAAGGCTGGGATGGATGCGCTTGCTACTAGCGCGCATCCAGATGCACCTACCGTCAAGGCCATAATCAAGAAGGCGCAAGCAGAAGGGCGTACTGTAAATACCGGCAATGGGCACTTGATACTGGCTACTCGCGACGCCGCGCTCAAGGCCAAAGAAGCGTTGAAAAATGGCGAAGACCCGCAGGCTGTGATCGGCCGGATCACTGGTGCCGGTAAAGGTAAGGCTCTCGACCAGACCGCCGTTGTGCAGGGTCAGACCCCAGAGGGTGCTGTCGTAAAGGAGTCTGCCGTTCGCCCTGACGAGATCCCAGCCAAGGTGGCTGAGGTTAAGGCCGAAGGCCAGACCCCGGTTGTGACCACCCCAGAAGCTGCCATAGCTCGCCGTGAGAAGCTCGTGGCAGCCGAGCCCAAAGTGGGTTCGACCGAACCCAAGATGGGTTTGGCCCAAGTGGGCAAGCAGGAACTCCCGGTTCACATCGAGGAGGGCGCCCCCGAGGGCATGACCCGCGTTCGTCCGCTGGATGAACAAGGTGAACCAGGTAAGTTGACCCACGACGTCCCCTCTGAGAAAGTACGTACACAGACGGCGGCTGATCTAAAGGCCGCAGCACCTGATGGAAAGCAAGAGCCTGGCGCAAATGTGGCGGCTGAGCCCCCTGCTCCGGAAACGCCTGTGGAGCAACCCCCCGCTAAGGGGGTTGATTCCCTGCTTGAGACGGCGCTTAACGCGCATATCAAACAGGAAGACATTCCGCCTAGTCGTAAAAAGGCCATGCCGCTGACCGATCGCCAGGACAATACGTCCTCGTTCGCGGCCGCGCTCCTGCATTCAGCCAAACAGGCGGAAGGTAAAGCCTCTGACGCTACGATTGACCGTGCGGTTAAAGCCGCCAACGCTGGCATCAACATGGGTATCAAGACCGCTGATGCCACCCGTAAGGGCCGCGGTACCAGCCATGCACGTATCGATGCGATCAACGAAGAGATGCACAAGGCTGCCCGTGAACTGCTGGGCAAGGCCAAGAGCGGCGATGAAGTTCCGGCTGTTGCGCCAAAGGCTGCAGCGCTGAAGGCCCGCAAGGCCCGCGAGAAGGTTGCAGCAGAAAAACCGCCAGCTGCACCGAAACCCAAGTCTGCCGCAGCGCGCGCCCGCGAAGAAGTTACCGCCGCGCATCCCCAGGAGGATGCGCTACAGGCGCGTTTGATCAAGAAGCGCACGGCTGAACTCGAGGCCGAGGCCGCGAAGGCGAAGAAGGAAGCTGTCGTCGAGATGGTTAAGGCACCTGTCTTCAAGGAAGAAGCCCCAATAACTGAGACCGTTTCCTCTGCCGATGTTCGCAAGGCGAAGTTGAAGGCGCAGGTTGCCAGAGACCAGGCTGAAATGAGCGGCCACGAGACGCACAAGGCTGAAGCCGAGGCGGCGCGCGCAAAGTATGAGGCACTTCAGGATCAGTACTACACTGAGCACCCTGACCAGGCCCCGGCAGTAGAAGTCAAGACTGTTGGTGAGCAGCTGAAAGCCAAGAAAGCCGATAGGTCCCACGCCAAGTTAGTGGAAGACTATATCAACGCGGAAGAGCGCGAGCTGCCTGAGCTGTTCGATGAAGTCATAGCATCCGCCGAACGACGTGATGGGCAGAAGATGTCTGAAGCTGACAGAGCTGCAGCCAAGGCCATTATGGATAACCACCGCGAGATCTCGAAACTCACGCAGGAGCAGGCCGAGGACGGCTTCGCAACTCGTACGAAGGCAACCGCTGAAGACGCGATGCGATCTAGTAATCCGCTCATGCGTGAGATGGGTAAGTTGCACAAGAAGCTTCTCGATAGCGGGTTCTATAAGAAGCTTGCTGATGTAAGAGCCAGTGGCTCTACCATATCCACACACGAAGTCATACGAGATCTGATTGCGCAGTCGCCTAATCCGCTTATGCATGCTTCGTTGATGAAACTCCTCAGTCATGCGCCAGACATTCCATTGCGACCAGCAGGCTCAGTACTTGATCCCAGGACGGGTAAAGCGAACCCATTATTCCATGGCATGTTTACTACTGGACATAACTGGGTACAGATAAAACTCGAGCCGGGGAAGGTGTTCACCACAGAATCGATCATTCATGAGGTCCTACATTCTGCCACTGCATATGAACTGCATTCCAATCCCAATGGGCTCCTGGCTACAGAACTGAATAAAATTCTCGCTGAAGTACGGGCCCGCGCTGCTAAAGTGTATGGACAGAAAGTCATTGACGAGCACCAGGCCTACTTTGAAGGTAAAGGCCCGCAACCTGTTGGCGCGAACCGCGATCTGTATGGGCTCACTAACATACTGGAACTTACTGCTGAGACCTTCTCCAATCCGGACTTCCAGAGATTCCTGATTAGCCTCGATAAAGGAACAGTCGCAGTTGCGGGTGGGCGCCGGCCTAATATCTTGGGGCGCATAGCTACTGCCATAACCAAGTGGTTGGGCGCAGAACATGCAACGCCGCTGTTTGAGCGCATCATGGATCTGACCGGTAAGACCATGGAAATACAGAGTGAGTCTGCTGCGTACGGATATGTGTACGAGATAGGTGTTGAGCAGCACGAAAAATACCTACCTATATCAGTCAAGAACCACATATTTAGCGACGCAATGGCGTCTGCTATAGAAGAACGGCAGCTGAAACAACAGGTGGATAGGATGGGCCTGGCGCCAGAAGAAGTGCACGCCATGGCCAGCTTGGGGAGTATGGAAGAACCTCCGCCTCTGCGTGGTGTAGATGCAGAAATCAAGAAGCACGTTGGCGAGGACGCCACGAAGCTGATCCGCAAACTTGCGGCCGGTAAAGGTAGGGGCATAGTCGATGCGCTCCGTGCCGCGGTGCCGGCCATCACAGGCTACGCTCAGATGATGCGCCGCCGCATGTCTGACTTTGGTCACGTCGATGACCCGAAGAATCCCCTGCGCATGCTGGAGGAAGCCGATGATGGGCGCTCGAGGATACAAAACGAGATCATTCAGCGTTCGAAGCCTATAGCTGAGGCGCGTGTACGCCTGGGCCTTGCTGCCAGTACGAAACTCGGCCAGCTACAGATGGACTCCACCACATGGGGAATAGATCCATCGAAACCCAAGGATGAACAAACTCATGAAGCGCAGTCGTCGCTTAAGTTCGATGAACAGTACGCTGAGTTCGCAGCCCGCTGGAAGAACACGTCTCCCGAAGCGCAGGAAGTATTCAGGAACGAACGCGATGCCCTGCAGTGGCTGTCTCGTAAGACCCACCGCGCTGGTGTAGATGTGGCTTTGCGTGCATACGAATCAGACACCATAACTCCTGCGCAGCGTGCGTTACTGTATAACGTCCGCGATCCCGCGCAGTACGATAACTTGATCGGCCCCAGGAAGTTGATTGACCTAGGCGATAGAAACGTACCGCTGGTTCAGTCGTTGAAGTTCCTTGCTAACGCCCGTCCAATGGAAGGCCCGTACTTCCCGCTCGCCCGCCATGGCGATATGGTCGTGCACGTAAACCCCGAGGGGTCGAAGGCGTTCGCTACTGAGGCTGAAGCTAACGCGTTTGCCAAACGGGTAGATTCGCTGAGCCCGCAGAGCAGTGGTGAAGTGTCGCAGCGCGGTGGGAAGTGGGTGGTTGACTACAAGGCTGACTACACCAGCATGCACGAGAAGAAGGCGGACGCCGAGGCGGACGCAGCTAGGATGCGCGCACTTGGATTCGACGTGCCGCTTGTGACGCAGAAGACTTTCAGTGGGGAGAACCCACCCATGACTTTGGGGGGTCAGGACTTGCTGGCCGAAGCGACCAGAAGGTTGCGTAAGGATGATGCTGCTGGGCAGGACAACTCAACTACTGAGACGCTGGTGGAAACATTGCGCTCTACCTTCCTGCGCATGATTGCTTCGCGCAGTTCATATGCCGGTTCGAAGCTGGCGCGTAAAGCAACGGGTGGCGTCAAGGCTGAGGAGATGGGTCGTAACTTTGCTGAGCATATGCAGGCAGGCGCTTGGCATACAGCATCGCTTGCTGGGATATTCAAACAGGCTGAGGCCCTAGCCGCGGTGCGAGCTGCTGCTCGTGATACTCACGCTCAGGTCAGCCAGGCAACTATGTATCGTCGGGGTAAGACGGTCGAAGAACTCGGCCGCCGGATGCAGCAAGAACTTGCTGACTATGGCAAAAAGACAGCTGGCGCTACGCCCATGGCCAGAGTCGGGTTCGCGAACTACCTGGCGCACCCGTCTCAGACGGTCATTAACATGACCCAGAATTTTGTTACGGCTATCCCTGTTGCGTCCGTGAGATACGGCACCGCGAAAGCGACCTCGGCGTTTGGCGCAGCCATGAAGTTGATTGCCAGTCCGTCGTTCAAGGGAGTCGCTGATGGTGTTATGCGCGGCGCTACCGGACACGACATTCTGTTGAGCATGATCAAGACAGTACGCGGATCTCCACGGTACGCCAAGTGGGCGAACGGAGAGAACTCACCGCTGGAACAACTGCTTGGTAAGAACGTGATCGACAGCACCATGTCCAACGAGCTAGGTGAAATGGCCAAGGGCAACAACCCGTTTTGGACCCGTACGTTTGAGTACGCCCGTCTCGGATCGAACATGTCCGAGTTGTTCAACCGCATGAGTTCCGCGCTAGCTATGCTCGAGCTGACCAATGGCAACGTGCGGGCGTCGGCTGACTTCATTCGTGAGACTCACTTTGACTACTCGCCGGGCGGCCAGCCAAGGGCGTTCAAAGCGATCAGAAAACTTCCGGTGCTGGGCCCGTCGATTGTGATGTTCAAGACCTACGCGCAAGGTATGGCTCACCTGTACTACACGAACGTGCGGGATGCTGTGATGGGCGCGCATAATGCAGAAGGTAGTGCATATGCCAAGCGCGCAGAGGCTGCGAAGACTGTAGCTGCTCTCACGTTGTCCACTGCTTTGTTTGCCGGTATCAAGGGCGCTACACCGGAGTTGGTGCATTTGATGTCATGGGCCTACAACAAGGTGTTCGGTGATAAGGACGAGTACTTCAACCTGGATAACGCTATGCACAGGTTGATAGCTGAAGAGTTTGGCAAGGGTGCTGCCGCGAATGCGGTCTTCAAAGGGCTGCCGACTCTGCTTGGGGCAGATGTTTCGAACAACATGGGTCTGAACTCCCTGATACTGCAGAACCCCCCGGATATATTGCACGCAGATGGCACCGGCATCAGGGACTTTCTATTCCAGGCTTCGGGATCGCTGACCGGGTTCGCCGCCACGGAGATAAAGCGTGTGTCGTCGGCGTGGGATAAGGGCGACTATGTCGGTGCCGTGAACGCGGCGGTTCCTGTGCGGGCGTACCAGGACGCGCTCAAGGCGTTCAATATCTATTCCGGTGGATCTACTACCGATGCCGGTAACATGGTTACTGAGCCCGGCAATCTACGTGCTACCGGCCTTCAGGCGTTCGGCTTTACCCCGTCTGAGGTTGCGAAGGCTCGTGAACGGACTAGCGATGCTATTGAATACGGACAGTTTGTGAAAGACCGTCGCAATGCGCTGCTAAAGCAGTTCTCTAACGGGCCAGTAGATAGCGTTGCTCTCGACAAATTCAATAAGGCTAATCCGGGAAGGATGATCACTCGCGGAGAGATCATCAAGTACAAACGCTTTGCTCAGCAGTCCAGCACAGAAGCCATGGGCGGGCAGTCGCGCAATCCGGACACAAATAAACTGTTGGACTATTAACTCTCAGCGTCAAGCGACCCAGCCATGCTGGGATGGGTCAGGTCAATCGTCAGACAGTCAGACTGCACGTTCGCTGTGTTAGCGAGTCCCGCACTGACGCTACCCTTGTTGCGTATCACAGCGCCGGTCTTCATCAGCTCTGCAATTATGGGGGTGGGCGCGAAGCCCTCCTGATTGTAGAGCCACTGTTTGAATGAGTTGATCTTCACCCGGATCTTCTTGTCCAGGTGAGCCTTGAGTATCAATATCTCTTTGTCCTTTGGCTGCACCAGTATGGCGCCGCACGCACCGATCACGCCCGTCTTACCCATGTGCTCTGTAACCAGCACACCATCGCGCTTCTCGTCCATGTACTGGAGCAGCAGCTTGATGGCATTCTGTTCGGGCGGCAGGAACATAGCCTTGCTACCAGAACGCTGACTCTTGAACTCAGCATATAGCCACTTCTGGAACGTAGGAATCGGGAACTCAAGTATGCCCAACTGGTTCACCAGTAGCGCCGCGGCGATCTCGGCCGCAACAAACGCCACCCAGAAACGCTCCTCCGGGTCGGCGCTCATGTCTTTGGCTACCTTGTCCTGCATCTTCTGCACCAGATCGCGCACCTTGTCGTGGTTGCTGGCGATGTACTTCGCGTACTTCTGCCCGGCATGCCCGTAGTTCTGTGCCAGGACGGAGATATCCCGGCTGAACTCATTGTTCACCCGGTCTTCGAGCCACTTGATTT
>Ga0315273_10007622_pt1 | contig 13568 bp, 11 predicted proteins | sample YL17G02_0_MG_FD_205753 | JGI IMG/M metagenome (GOLD analysis project Ga0315273, IMG submission 205753) | Sediment microbial communities from Yellowstone Lake, YNP, Wyoming, USA - YL17G02_0 | ecosystem: Environmental > Aquatic > Freshwater > Lake > Sediment | place: USA: Wyoming | collected... | reverse complement strand
CATCAAGGACGCCCTCCAGATTCTCCCCGGCGGCGTCGGAAATCACCTTTCCGTCCCGGCCGACCACCCAGACCGAAGGGATACTCTCCACGCTGTACTTGTCGGCGGCGGGGTCGGCTGGCCCCATGCCGCTAAAGGTCTGTGTCCAGGTCATGCCCTGCTTGCGGACGAAGTCCTCCAGCCGGCTGCGCGACTCGGCGGGGTCCAGGCTGACGCCCACGAACTCCACGCCCCGTGGCCGGTACTTGCCGTACAGATCCACCATCTTCGGCACGGCGGACACGCAGGGCGGACACCAGGTCGCCCAGAAGTCCACCACGACCACCTTGCCCAGCAGGTCATCGGGCAGCTTCAGCTTGCCGCCCTCCAGGCGCGTCAGTTCCGCGACGAACGGCTTGGCGATGTCCGGGTGGCGGCCGAACCGTCTCAGGAGGAATCGCACGGCGTCCTGTTCGTATCCGCCTTGTTCCAATTGCCCCAGTATCTGATCCCTCAACGGCGTCCTTCCGGCCCCATGCGCCAACAGCGCCGCGTAGGCCAGCGCCACGGGGCGCGCGGCGGCATCGGGATATCGGTCCACGAAGGCCTGTATCTGCTTGTCGGTCGCCTCGGCCTGGTTGGAGGCGGCGGAGGCAACCACCTCAGGCCGCGTGAGGAAAAAGTCGGCCTGGACCTTCTCCTGTGGCGGGGCGGGCGATGCGACGATCCGGCGGGACAGGCCCTCGACGCGGTCCTGGGCGGCCTGGTCCTTCCGGATGCCCAGCAATTGCAGGGCGGCCTTGAGCATCAGGTCGCGCGCCTGATACAGGTTGGCGGCGGTGGGGTATTTCGCCTCCAATTGCTCGCCAAGGGCCAGGACTTTCTCCATCTGTTGCGCGACGGCCTCGGTCGTCCCCGATGGGTTGTCCGGCCGGGGGGCGAATGCGAACAAGGATTCCATCTGGACAATGGCTTCGTGCGGGATGGTCGTGGCCTCCGTCGCAGGCGCACCGGCCGGCTGGGACGGCGGAGGGACTTGCCCCCCCACCCGAAGCGGAACCGTCGCCAGAAGAAGGATGGCGGATAGGAACCTTGTGGGCATGGTCGTCTCCTGAAACGGGGCGGAAGGCGTCCGGCTGGACGCGGTGGGGGGCATACGCTCGTCCCGCCACCGCCTCGCAAGGCTGCAACGGAGGCCCGCCGGCCCAGCGGGGTATCAACTAACCGAACGAAGCCGGCCAGTCAACCTTGGCGACGGGCGATGGTCGGAAAGAAGGTTAAGAGTCCCTATCAGGATGACCCGTGGCCGCGACGCCGTGGGTTGCGGCGCAGGCCAAGGCGCGAGGGCGACGACGGCCCAGAAACCGGGCCGTCGAGCCTGAGCAACGCCGGCATGCGACGCAAGATACGGCGTCCCGGTGGGTTGCGACCACAATGGGCGTCTGCCGCGTCACGGCTCCTCGCCGCACCTCCGTTCCGGTGCGGCTTCGTCGCCCTTCCTTGCATTCAACCCATTCTGGCCGCAACGCGGCTCACGCGGCATCCTGATAGGGACTCTAATACTCTTCGTTGCGCCGCAGGGACGCCGAGGAGGTCGTGTAGAACGTCTTTCCGTCGGATGTCAGACCGATCTTGACCGTGACGCTCTTGGTGTAGGTAGTCCCGCCGGAAGTGCCCGTCACGCTGGAGATGTTGAACGTGCCGATCCGCACGTCGTCGGTGGTCGCCATCAGCGTCTGGCTGGTGGTCGTTCCGCCGACGGTCCGGCGGTAGTACAGCGCGCCGTTGGAAAGCTCGTACTGAAGCTGCGTCAGGCCGCTGCCGTCGGCCGGCGGGAGGATGGTCAGGCGGCCGGAGGCGGAGTCCACCTCGTCGGCGGTGCGCACCTCGCGCATCATGCGGGTCAGGCAGGACCGGGCGGTCTGCGTGGCCTCGGTGATCGCCTCGTTTTCCCGGTAGCTGGCCAGGGCAGCCTGTATAGCCGCCGCCACGGAGGTCAATAGCGCCGCCGTCAGTGCCATGGCGATGAGGATTTCCACCAGGCTGAAACCCGCCCTGTTTTGTGTGTTGCACATGTACTTACTCCGTATGTCTGCCCTGTCCGCGCGCGGCGCCGACCGGTCTCCGATCGCCCGAATGCCTTTCATGGTTCGATACCTGTCAATTCGAGGTAGGAATCCGCCTCCGGTACGAGAGCGACTGATTTGACGAACCCGGCGGGGTTCTCGTTGGACTTGGAGCGGTCCACGTTGATGTCCACATTGCCGTTCAGCGACGTCGGAACGTCCTTGAGGCCGATTACGGACCCCTCGACAGTGCCCTCGGCCGTGCCGGCGAACGTCAACTGGTCCGCCGCGATGGAACCGTTGACGGCCCCGAAATTGCCCGAGAAACTCAAGGCAAAGCCCGGAGCGCAGATGAACGTCCCGGTCTGTTGCTTTACGTCCGCGAATTGGGACGTGTTCGGCAGCACCCCCACACCGTTGGCCGTCACCCCGCCGGTGAAGCTGATCTGGCAGGAATCCAGCGAGCAACCTGAATTCTGCGTGACAATCAATCCGTTGATGGTGGTCTGCCCGCTGAATTTGACCTTGTTGGGCGCCTCGATGTAGACAATGCCGTTGAACGTGACGTCGCCGCCGAAGGTGGGGTTCGTCCCCGCGGCGATGCGGACGTTGGTGAATGTGGATTGTGAGGGTTTGTCGGTGGTGATGACGTCGCCGTTAGCCAAGGCCGCCAGCGGTGCCGTGTTGGTCTCAGGGAAGTCCGGAGGGTCCACCCCCAGGTGAACGTGCTCGGCGATGACGGTGGGGTCGGTCGAACCGGCCACCGAGGGCGTCCCGGTCATGGCCACGTAGGTGCTGCTCCCGGCGGCGTAGAGATCGCCGCTGACGGTGATGTTTCCGCTGAGGGAAATCGCGTCCGAATGGTTTTGCGTGGCGGACAGGACGCTGGCCTCACCGGGGTTGTTGACCCCCAGGATTCTGGCGTGGCCGCCGATGTTGATCTGCCCCTTGGAGGCCAGCCCGTAGTCAAACACCGCCGGACGCTTGGGCGTGAAGACCAACTCCACGCTAACCCTGCGCGAGACGTCCCGGGCCGTACCCTGTACGGTCAGCCGTCCGCGGTTGGCGGCGACCCAGTTGAACTTGCTGGTGAAATGCCCGTCCTCGGTACCGATGCCGGGCACGACGACGTATGACCCGGAGATGTGCGTATGCTGTCCGTTGAGGTTCGGCATGGGGTCCATACGGAGCGCCAGCACGCCCAGTAGATTGGCCGGGAACGTCGCCTGCGTCGTCGTGCCGGGCAGGCGGAGGGCCTTCAGTTCATACAACATATAGGACATGCCGCCCTCGGCCTGAAGCCGGGCCGTCGCGGCGTTGTCGTAGTTGTTGCTGGTTTGAAGGGAGAGGTTGGCCGCGGCGCTGAGGGCCAGCCCCACGGCGGCGAAAACCACCAGCAGCACCAGGGCCAACAGATAGGCGATGCCGGCGCGTCGTTGATGAGATGTTTTGGATTGAGACATGATGCTACCTCCGGGTGACAAGCCAGCCGGTGGACAACACCGGGTGGCCATAGTGGGCGATTTCGACTTCGACGTGAATGACGTCGCTGGCGCCGTTGGCGACGGCCGAGGTCAGGTTGGACGGGTTGCGCCACGTGAGAAGGATCGTCTGCGACCAGCCGGCCATTCCCGCGATGGCCAAGCCCCTGCCGTCGCGGGGCGGGTCGTAGACGACGTTCATCAGGTCGTCGAGGTCGTCTACGAAGACCTGGGGGCTGGTGCTGTCAGGGCCAGGGGGGTTGCTGGCGTCGGCGGGGTCGGGGTCCGAGAAGGGGAGATTCAACGTCCATTCCCGGATTTCCTGGGCGAGAAAGACTGCTTGGGTGAGTTCCTGGCCAGCGCGATTGGTTCGAGTACCGGCTGCCAGCGCCGTCATGAGGGCGGTGACGCCCACGCCCACGATAACCGTCGCGACCGCGACCTCCACGAGTGAGAATCCGCCGCGGGCGCTTGAAAGTTTTTTGCGCATGTTTACCTCACCTCTTCTTCTCCTTACTTGACCAGGCTGGACATCTTGAAGATCGGCAGGATGATGCTCATGGCGATGAAGCCGACAATGAAGCCCATGACGACGATCATCATCGGTTCCAGCATCGCCGTGAGGGCCTTGATGGCGTTGCGAAGCTCCCCGGCGTAGTATTCGGCGATGTCCTGAAGCACCTCTCCCAGCTTTCCGGACTCCTCCCCGGCGGACACCATCTGCACGACGTTCCGCGGCAGCACTTGCTGTTTGACCAGGGGCTGGGCGACCTTCTCGCCCTGCTGGACGGCGGTGCGCACCGCGTCCCACATCCGGCGGTACACGATGTTGCCCGACACGTCGGAGGTGATCCGCAGCGTCTCCAGCATCGGAACGCCGGCGCTGATGAGTTCGCCCATCGTATGCATGCCGCGGGTGATGTACAGGGCGCGCAGCATCTTGCGGAACAGCGGCGCGCGGAGCTTGAAGCGGTCCCAATAGACCCCCCCGGTCGGGGTGTGGATGGCGTACCAGAACCCTCCCACCGCCGCCAGGACGGCGCCGATGGCCAGATACCAGTAGCCCCGCAGGAAGGCGCTAAGGCCCAGGAGAATCTTGGTGGGGGTCGGAAGCAGCGCCTCCTTGCCGGCGAAAAGCGTGGAGAACTTCGGCAGCACGAACGTCAGCAGGAAGATCGTCGTCGCCACGGCCATGAAGGCGATGATGCACGGGTAGACCATCGCGCCGCGGACCATGTTGCGCGTCTCGACCTGCTGGCCGAGGTAGGCGGAGATCCGCCCCAGCATGTGGGCGAAGTTGCCCGACATCTCCGAGGCGCGGACCATGTTGACGTAGAGGGGGCTGAAGACTTTCGGATGGCGGGCCAGGGAGTCGGAGAAGGGCTTTCCGGACTCCACGTCGGCCTTGACCTGCATGAGAATCCTTCGGAACTTGGCGTTCTCGGTCTGCTCGGCGATGCCTTCCATCGCGCTGCGGATGTTGATACCGGCCTTGATCATGACGGCCAGTTGGTTGGTGAAGTTCTGCACGTCACGCAGACCGGGGCCCAACTGGATCTTGGCGTTGCGGATGCGGTGGAGGAGGCCGGCGGAGCCTGCGCCCGCGGGCGTGACGTTGAGCAAATACCCGCCCAGGCCGCGGAGCCTGGCGGTGGCGTCCGCCAGAGAGGGCGATTCCACGACCCCGGCGCTGATCGCTCCCGCGGTGTCCCGAATTTCGTACTTGTAGGTCGTCATGGGTCCGTCCTTCACGCGCTCAGCGCACGGTTCAGCGACTCCGGCCTGTTGGCCTCGGAGACGGCGTCCGCTCGGCTGATCCGTCCGTTGAGGCAGAGGGCCTTGATCGACTCATCCAGCGAGCACATGCCCAGCCCTCGGTTGGTCTCGATGATGTTGGGAATCTCGTGGATGCGGTTCTCGCGTATGCAGCTTCGCACCGCCGGGGTGCAGACCATGATCTCGCAGGCGGGAACCATGCCCGGCTTGTCGGCGCGCTTGAACAACACCATGCTGACCACCGCCTGAAGCGTGTTGGCCAGCATCGCGCGGATCTGGTTCTGCTGCTCGGCCGGGTAGATGTCGATGATGCGCTCGATGGTCTGCGGGGCGTTCTGCGTGTGCAGCGTGGACAGCACCAGGTGGCCGGTCTCGGCGGCGGTGATCGCCGCGGAGGTGGTCTCCAGGTCGCGCATTTCGCCCACCAGTATGATGTCGGGGTCCTGGCGCAACGCGTGCTTGAGACCGCTGGCGAAAGTGGGCACGTCGCTGCCAAGCTCCCGCTGCTCGATGACGCTCTTGTTGCTGCGCAGCTCGTATTCGACGGGGTCTTCCAGCGTGATGATGTGGTAGGGGTAGCGCCGGTTCATCATGTCGATGAGGGAGGCCAGCGTGGTGCTCTTGCCCGATCCGGTCTGCCCGGTCACCAGCAGCAGCCCGCGCGGCAGGTCCACGAACGACTCGACTATGGGGGGAAGGTTCAGCTCGGAAAGCTGCGGCACGGTGTTGGGGATCGCGCGGAAGGCAATGGCGATGGAGTCACGCTGGTAATGGGCGTTGACGCGAAACCGCCCCAGTCCCGGCACCTGGGTGGAGAAATCGATATCGCGGTATTCCTGAAGCCGCTCGAATCGCTTGGGGTTGACCATCGACTTGACGAATGCTTCCGTATCCTGGGGGACGACGGGGGCGTAGCCCTCCGCCGCCGTCAGGACGGTGTGGATGCGGAGCAGCGGCGGCAGGCCCGGCACGATGTGCACGTCGCTCGCGCCCTTCTGGAACGCCATCGTCAGCAGTTTGGCAAGTTGTTCCATGCCGGTTGTCCTCCGCTTACGTCTCCGTGACCCTCATGAGTTCCTCGGCCGTGGTGTGACCGGCGGCGACCTTTTCCAGCCCGTCCTGCCGCAACGTGCGCATGCCCACCTGGCAGGCCGCCCGACGCAAGTCGGTCAGGGAGGGGCTGGCGGTGATGGCGTCCCGCAGGTCGTCGTTCAGTTCCATCAGTTCGTAGATACCGAGGCGGCCCTTGTATCCGGTCTGGCGGCACTTGTCGCAACCGGCGCCCTGGTAGAGCGACTTGGCCTCCGCGCCGTATCGCTTCAGGTAGGCCGCGACGTTCTCCTTGACGACCTTGACGGCGGTCTTGCAGTTGGGGCAGACCCGCCGCACCAGCCGCTGGGCGACCACCGCGTTAACCGAGGCGCTGATCAAATACGGCTCGACGCCGATGTTGATCAACCGGGTGATGCTGGCCGGGGCGTCGTTGGTGTGCAGCGTCGAGAGGACCAGGTGTCCCGTCAGGGATGCCTGGACGGCGATGCGGGCTGTCTCGGCGTCGCGAATCTCGCCGATCATGATGATGTCAGGGTCCTGGCGAAGCAGGCTCCGCAGGGCCGCCGAAAAGCTCATGCCGATGCTGTCGTGCACGTTGACCTGGTTGACGGAATCCAGCTCGTATTCCACCGGGTCCTCCACGGTGGAGATATTGAGCCTCTGGCTGTCCATTACCCGCAGGGCCGAGTACAGCGTGGTGCTCTTTCCGCTGCCGGTAGGCCCCGTGACCAGAACGATTCCGTGCGGCTGGTCGATCTGTCGGCGGAAGGCCTCCAGCGTGTCGCGGCCCATGCCCAGATTCTCCAGGCCCACCAGGATGGAGCGGTTGTCCAAGATGCGGATGACGCACTTCTCTCCGTGCGTGATGGGCAGCGTGCTGACGCGGAGATCGACGGTCCTGCCGTGGACCGAGGCGCGGATGCGCCCGTCCTGCGGCAGCCGCCGCTCGGCGATGTCCAGGTTGGCCAGGATCTTCAGGCGCGAGACGATGGCCGCGTGGAGTTGCAGCGGCGGGGCCTGCTGCTCGAAGAGGATGCCGTCGATGCGGTAGCGGATGCGCAGGCGGTTTTCGCCTGGTTCGATGTGGATGTCGCTGGCACCTTCCTTGACGGCCGAGGAAATCAGGAAGTTGGCGTACCGGATGACCGGGCTTTCACCGGCGATCTTCTCGAGGTCCGCGACCTCCTCGGTCTTTCGGTCCACCACCTCGACGGTGTCCTCGGCGATGTCCTTGATGATCTCATCCACCTGCTGGGCGGTGGAGGCGGAAAGCTCCTCGACGACTCGGAGGATGTCGCCGGGCGGGCTGACCACAAGCTGGAGCTTGCCCCGCAGGCGCCGCTTGAGGTCGTCGATGAGGAAGATGTCGGCGGGGTCCGAAATGGCCAGCAAGACCGTCTCGCCGACCCGGCGGACGGGCAGGACCACCTTGGCCTTGAGGTAATCGCGGGGCAGAAGCTCGAAGACCTCCGCGTCCACCTGTGCGGCGGCCACCCGCGCAAAGGGCAGGTGGAAGTATTCCGCCACGGCCTGGAGGGCGGCGATCTCGTCGATAACATTGGCCTGGACCAACGCCTCCAGGACCGTCAGGCGGGGATTCTCCTGGCGATTCTTGGCGGCATTGGCCAGGTCGTTGACCGTGACCTTGCCCTGTCGCAGGAGCACCTGCTCCGGTCCGTGGGCGGAGGAGGCGTCCTGGCTGGGCCGCCAGAGTTCGGCGAACTCCACCGGTTCAGCGACGGCGGGATTGGGGTTTTGCCCCGCGTTCGCCGGCGAGTTCTTTGTCGTGTGCGTTGCCACTTGCTTCCGTCCTGCGGTTTCCTCCGCGAACATTCTCGGCCGCATTCAGGGCTTCGGCACCTCTGGCGGCCAGCCCGCCAGAGGCGACCTTTGTCTGCCTGTCGTTGAACCGTGCGCCGTCACGGCATCTTCAGCACATACGTCTGGTCGTTCCACGCCAGGGTGACCTGCCTGCCTTCGATCTTCTTCACCGTCCAGCCGACAATGATCTGTCCCTCGGTCAGGAGGTTATTGGAGACCATCGCCGTCGCGCCGTTGGCGCCCGTGAGGATCGACTGAAGCTTCAGTTGTCGGGCGGCCTCCAGGGCCTCCGAGAGCCTCTTGGCCCCGACGGCGTTGCTGGCGTCTTCTTCGGTGGGGCCGGTCACGGGCATCGGCGAAGAGCCGACGGGAGCCTTGAACTCAAAGGGGTTGCCCGGCATCTCCTCGGCGGGGATCTGCCGCTGGCGCGTTTCGTAGTAGAAGGTGTCCACCAGACCGTTGGTGTCGGTCGGTCCGCCCTTGGAGGCCTGGGCGGACTTGGCGCGGAGTTGCGTCAAGGCGCTGTCGACCTTCAGTTCCTGGTCCTTCTGCTGGGCGGAGGCCCGCGCCGGACCGTTGCGAAGGCTCATCAGATAAACACAGCCGAGGCCCGCAACGAACAGCACCGCCAGCAGCAGGTTGCCCTGCTTCAGCGAGGCAAGCCTTCCAGCAGCGCTGAAGCCCGCCGGCGAGGGCAGTGGGCTTGGCGAAGCGCCTTGGTTCTGCTGGTTGTCGGCTAGGTTGAACTCTTGATGGGGCATGGTTCTACCTTGGTGCTGCGCTCGAAAAATATGGACATGTCAAACTTCGCCTGGATGTATCCCTCGGGACCGTCCTTGAGCTTCTCCAGGACCATCTTCTTGATCCGCATGATTCGCGGCTGATTCTCCAGGGATTGCAGGAATGCGTAGAAACCGCGGAAGTCGCCCTCCAACTGCATGGCGATGGGCAGCTCGTGAGGCCCGTCGACGGCGGCGATGGGCGCCTTGTCCGCCGCGGGCGACAGCGTGCGGATGCTCCTGGCGGTCAGGTGATTGCCTTCCGCCAGGCGCCAGACCTCCTGGAGCACCTTGTCGATTTCCTTCTCGTTGGGCAGTTTGGACTGGAAGAACTTCACCGCCTGCTCCAGCGACTCGATTTCCTTGCGGAGGTCGCCCATGGTGGCGATGGTTTGGTTCAGTTCGCGCAGGCGCTCCTGGCGGGCCTCGATCTGCTTCATCAGTTCGGTATTGCGATGGTTCTGGGGGACGAAGACGAACTGCCAGGCAGCCAGGGGGATGGCCATCAGCATGACGATAAAAAGGATTTCCCGGAGTCCCAGTTTCATCATTAGGCTCCCTGTTCCCCCGTCTGGGCCGTCGGTTTGTCCTCGGGCATGGCAGGCGTGGCCTGGCCCGACGGCTGGCGGCTGGTCCCCGTGCGGTCGGCGGATCGCAGGACGTCGATCACGTCGATGTTGGGCTTCAGCTCCATCTTGACCTGAAACTCCCGAACGGGAGTGTTGCTGACGTTCTTCTGCTGGCTGTAGACCAGGTCCACCGATTTCATCAGGGGGCAGCGAACGAGGTTGGTGATGAACCGCGCCACTTCCACGTCCGTGCCGGCCAGGCCGGTGGCCTCCATCATCATCACCGTGACCGACTCCGTCGGCGCCCGCTGCTGCTGGACCTTGGCGAACTTGGAGTCCACGGCCCCTGCTTCCTTCCGGGCCGGCTCGGAGCGTGTGACGACGTTCTGCGGGAAGAGGTTGATCTGGGTCAGCGACGCCCCGGAAGGCAAGGCGGTGGTGACGATCGCCAGCAGGGTGCTGCGTGGGACCCGCTCCAGCAGCGAGGCGGTCAGTTCGGCCTTGTGAAGCATGGCCGCCTTGCGGGTCTCCAGCTCGCGGAGCTGTTCGATCATCTTGGCCGCGTCGGCGTAGGCGGCGTCCACGCGCTTGGCGACGGCCTGGGTGTTCCCAACGGACCGCTCGGACACGACCGCCGCTCCAACGACACCGGCCATCACCGCGGCAAACAGGGCCAGGCACAGCCTGTTCGCCCGGGCCTGCGAACGTCGCTTGACGTAGTCTTCGGGAAGTAGGTTGATGATGCTCATGGTTTCCCTCAAGCCGCCAGGACCGCGCCCAGGCTCAATCCCACGGCCACCGCCCAGGCTGGCTGTGGCTGGCGCCAGTCCAGGCCCACGTTGGCCCCGGCGCCCTCGGCCCGGCGCACGCGGACCAGCGGGTCGCCGATCTGCGCCGGCAGGTTGAGCCGCTGGGCGATTGCCTGGCAGAGCCGTTTGTCGTAAGCCTGCCCGCCGACGAAGATCGCCCTGCCCACGCTGGAATCCCGGAAGATCGACTCGTAGTAGCGCAGGCACTGGGTCATTTCGTCGCCGATGGAACGGATCGTTCCTTCCAGCAAGTGGTACAGTTCATCCCGAGCGGCAGGGTCGCCCGTTTCGCCCAGCAGGTCCTGGCGCACGGCGCGGGCCTGTTCCGCCGACACGTGCATGCCTTCGGCCACCACCTGGTCGATTCGGTCTCCACCGGCGGCCAGGTTGCGGGCGAACGCCATTCGGTTGCCCAGGCCCAGCACCACCTGGGTGGAGCTGGCGCCCATGTCAACGAACAGCGTCGCCGTGGCGGCGTCGTTGGCGCGGCGGAAGACCCGCGCGAAGCACTCGACGATCGCGCATGGTTCAATGTTCACTCCCACCACGTCCAGCTTGGCATGTGTCGCCATCGAGAGGTAGGCTTCCAGCACGGCCCTGGACACCGCCACCACGATGACCTCCTGCTTGGCCTCGCCGTCGCCGAAGACGTCGCCGGCGGTAATCTGGCGGATCACCGCCTCGGCGGGCGGGTAGGGCAGTTTGCCCTCCAGCTCTTGCAGGACGGCCGAGGCCGTCTGGTCCGGTGGCAGCTTGGGAACCTTGACGTGCTGGAGGAAGGTCGCCTCCGCCGGCAAGGACAGAATGCACCTGTTACCTAAGAACTTGTTGGTTGCCAGCAGCTTGCGAATGGCGCCGCCAAGAAAGCGCATCCGTTGTCTGGCGTCCGCGCGGCACTCGGGGGGCACTTGCGCCCAGTCGGCGGCCACCAGTTCGCAGTCCTGATCCGTCTGGCGAAGCTGGACCATCTTCACCCGGCTGGAACCCAGGTCCAGGCCGATGGGCAGGTTCTTTCCTCTAACGATTTTCAGCGCCATGGCGCTCTCCGGGAAGGCGGGTGGCCCCGAGGAAAGTTACCCGCGCGTTCCTCCCGCGGTTGGGCCTGCGGCTCGTTGGGGGCCGGCCCCCAGACGGGCCGCGGGGCGTAACCGCTGTAGGAAACGTCGCGGACGGATCGGCCGCCTCGTCGGGCGACCTGGCAGGGGTTCCCTCAAACACCGTGCATCGCGTTCGGGAACCCCGGATCGCGGGCAGCGCGACCATCCTCGGGGGACTCAACGCTTTGCGCCCCAGTCTCGCGACTGGTTTGCCCTTTTCCGCCATCCACTTGTTTGTCCACATCAAAGATACGTTTCCAACGGGACCTTGGCCAACGCGGCGACCCGCTTATAACCATCTCTCTGTCCCCCTCATCGGTTGGCGGGGAGGCCACGTTGAGTAGTGCCCAGATGGGGCAGGGGCGGATCGCAACGTTCAAGCCGGATGGCCTAGAGCAGTTCACGCTCGCCTGTACCTGCTGGCCTGCCTGCGGCTTCGCCATGCTTCGTCGGCCTGCATCGCCGATGCAAAGGCATCGACTGCTTCGGCCTCCTTGCCTGGCTCGTCCTCGGCGACGGCCAGCAAGGATACATTCGCGCGTGAACTGCTCTAATTGACGGCCGGTCCCAATGATGGTCCTGGGTTACACCGACCTTGAGGAGGCTTCGGCCAGGATGTCGGCGAGGATGGTATTGGAGACGAAGAAGTACTGTGGGTTCAGCCGGATTACCTCCGGAGTGACCACGATTGCCCCCATGTCGCCGTAACGGGCCAGACAGGCAGGGAATGCCTCAAGCGGGTCAAGGCCGAAACGTGCTGCAACTACTTGCCTATCAACACCTTGGACCATGCGCAGCCCCAGCATGAGCGTTTCGGCCATCGCCGGCCTGCCCGCCAGGCGCTCCCTGGAGGCCGGGGGACGCCGTCCTGCACGGATGGCGGTGAGGTATGCCCGGAGATCGGGGCGGTTCTTCCGCCGCACGCCGTCGAGGTAGCTGGCCGCGCCAGGCCCCAGACCCAGGTAAGGTTCGTTGCGCCAGTAGGTTAGGTTGTGGCGGCAGGGGAAACCGGGATGGGAGAAATTGGATATCTCATACTGCTCCATCCCCGCCCGCCGGGCCGCATCGATGGCCGTCAGGTAGCAGTCCTTCTGAGCGTCATCGTCCATCTCGGCAAGCCCCCCGGCAGCGGATATGCCTTCGGGTCTGACTGCTGTCAAAGAGGCTTGAATGTCGCGGGCCAGCGGCGTGCCCGCTTCGATGCTCAGCGCGTAGCAACTGAGGTGGCGGATGGGCAGCCCCAGCGTCCGCCGTAGCGTTTCCTCCCAGGACGCAAGCGTCTGCCCGCAGATGCCGTAAATCAAGTCGGCGCCGATATTGGCGATTCCCGCCTGGAGCAACTCTTCGACCGCCGCCTCGGCCTGCTCTGCCGTGTGGATACGGCCCAGGAAAGCCAACTCCTCGTCGTGGAAGGATTGAATGCCAAGGGAGAGGCGGTTGACCCCGGATTGAACCAGCGCGGCGGCCACGGGCGGACTCACCGTGCCCGGATTGGCCTCGACGGTCACCTCGGTTTCCAGCCCGGTGAACTTCCCGATGCCCGACAACAGCCGGGCCAGCAGGTCCGCCCCCAGGACCGTCGGAGTCCCGCCCCCGAGGAAGACCGTCTGCAAGGGGTGGCGGAGGCGGCCCGCGCAGGATGCAAGTTCCCACAGCACCGCATCGACATACGCTCGTGCCGTCGAATCATCCATGGCGACCGAGTAGAAGTCGCAATAGCGACACTTGCTCCGGCAGAAGGGCACGTGAACATAGAGCGATCCGGCCCGTTTTTCTTCATCGCGGGTTTGCCCTGCATTGGTGCAGGGGGCCGGCCCCGGCGTATTGCCCACGCCTCCCTTGCCGGCAGAAAGGTCCGGCGGGGCGGCGTTTTCCTTCTTGTGGTATGCGATGGACACCTTAGAATAGTATTATATCGGCCGGGCTGGAGGCTGTCGGCTGTAAGGAGCGGGGTGGGCCAGGCTATGGAAGTCAAACTGATCATGTTCAAGGCCGACGGGAAGCGCAAGGATTTTCCCGTTGTAAACTCCTCCGTGGTGATCGGTCGCGGGGAGAACTGCGACCTGCGCGTGCCCCTGTCCAGCGTGTCCCGGAAGCACTGCGAGTTGAACATCTCCGGGGGGACGATCAAGGTCCGC
>Ga0315273_10007621_pt1 | contig 13568 bp, 10 predicted proteins | sample YL17G02_0_MG_FD_205753 | JGI IMG/M metagenome (GOLD analysis project Ga0315273, IMG submission 205753) | Sediment microbial communities from Yellowstone Lake, YNP, Wyoming, USA - YL17G02_0 | ecosystem: Environmental > Aquatic > Freshwater > Lake > Sediment | place: USA: Wyoming | collected... | reverse complement strand
ACCGACACGCTCCCGCTCGCCACGCGCCCGGACGTGCTGGTGTTCGAGACGCCGGCGCTCGACGAGGACGTGGAGGTGACCGGCCGCCTGGTCGTGAAGCTCTGGGCGAGCACGAGCGCCGTCGACACCGACTTCACCGCGAAGCTCGTCGACGTGTACCCGCCGAGCGCCGACTTCCCGTCAGGGCTCGCCTTGAATGTCGCCGACAGCATCGTGCGGGGCCGCTACCGGGAGTCGCTCGTCGCGGAGAAGCCGATGGCGCCCGGCACGCCCTACGAGCTGACGATCGAGATGTACCCGACTTCGCTCGTGTTCTCGCGCGGCCACCGGATCCGGCTGGACGTCTCGAGCAGCAACTTCCCGCGTTTCGACGTGAACCCGAACACGGGAGAGCCGCTGGGCCGGAACCGGCGCTTCGTCGTCGCGGAGAACAGCGTCTACCACGACCCCGCGCGCCCGTCGCGGATCCTGCTGCCGGTCATCCCCGCCGCGCGCTGACGGCGGTGGCGCCCGCCGGGCCGCGCGACCGAGCGTGGTGCGCATCGTCCTGAAGAAGGCCTACGCCGACGGGACCCTGGCGGCGCCGGCGAGTGCGTGGCGAAGGCGCCTGGCGCCGAAGGCACCTTCCGCCCCAGGTGCCACGGGCGGATGAGGCTGCTCGGCATGGTGGAAGTCCAGGGCGAACGTCGCCCGCTTCCTGGCCGCAGCGGGCGAGGCGACCGAGGTGCCACCCCGCTCGTCGGGCCGCGGTCCTCGGTACTGGAAGAGCCGCGTGCTCCGCCGGCAGGCGCTCGGTGAGGAGGACGACGCTCAGGGCCGCCGGGAGCAGGAGACGGCGTACGAGCGAACCGCCCTTGTATTACCTACGCCCCTCCGACGAGAAGGTGGCGAGAATGCCAGCGTAACAGTCATCACGGATGACTCGACGGGCAGGCTCTAGTTGCCCGCCCGCCTCCGGCAGACCCAGATGGTCTGGGCGGGCAGGAAGTCCAGGGTATTCACCACCTCGAAGTCGGCGTCGTAGATCTGGCGGAGGGTCCAGCGGAGGGCCGGATTGTCTTCCCGCTCGGCCATCTCCGGCATGAACTTCGCGGGGTTCCAGTCGATGATCACGAGCCGGCCATCCGGCTTCAGGCCCTTGGCCAGGTTGCCCAGGAAGGCCCTGGTGTTCTGAATGGCGGACAGGACGTTCACCATCAGGGCCAGGTCCACCGCCCCTGCGGGGAGCTTTGGGTCCTCCGTTTCTCCCACCAGGACGGATACATTGGACACCTTCTCCTGGGCACACCTCCCACGCACCGCCTCCACGGCCTGGGCATCGATGTCCTCGGCAATCACCCTGCCCGATGAGCCCACCCGTTCCGCCAGATGGAAGGTGAACCAGCCGTCCCCAGCTCCCACGTCGGCCACGGTCATGCCGGACCGGACGCCGATCTCGTCCATGACCCGGGCTGGCATCTGCCACTGGGTCCGGGAGGTGAACTGGCTGAAGAAGGCATTCCGATGCGCCCCGGGCGTGATCTTCGCGGGCTCCTGGGCACCCGCGACCCCCAGGGTCCCGAGGGTGCCCAGCAGCAGCCATCCCCTGCCCATCCATGCCCTCGCCTGACCCATGTCCGCCTCCTGCGCGAACCGCCGCTCCGTCGTCGCGGAGAACAGCGTCTACCACGACCCCGCGCGCCCGTCGCGGATCCTGCTGCCGGTGATCCCCGCCGCGCGCTGACGGCGGTGGCGGCCGGGTTCACTGCACGGGCACCTTCGCCTTCAGCTCCTGGAACCAGTTCTGGACGACGTTGATCTGGGTGGGGATCGCGCGCGGGTCGAGGAGTTGGACGAGGAGACGCCGGCCGTCGGGAGACACCGCATAGCCCGCCTGCTGGGTGCTCCGCCCGTAGGCGGCCCGGATCTCGAACAGCCGCTTCGAGTCCCCGACGGAGAGCGCGCCGGTCGAGCTCACGCCGGCGACGAGGAAGCTGTCGCCCCGGCGATAGAAGATCTCCTTCCCGTCGGGCGACCACCTCGGGCTGCGGCCGCCCTCCGTCGAGACGGCGACCACCTCGCCGGGCCGCGCGACGGAGCGCAGGTACACCTCGTCGCGGCCCGTCTCGTCGGAGACGTACACGACCGACCGTCCGTCCGGGGAGAATTGGCCGCCGACCTTGCCGAAGGGCGACACGAGGAAGGGCGCCACCGCACCGTCGGGCGAGAGCGTGAAGAGGTCGGTCCCGGTGCCCCGCGCGCGCTCGGCGAACAGCAGCGTGCCGTCGGGGGCCATCGACAGCGGGAGCTGGATCCCGGGCCGCGCGAGCAGCCGGGTGGCCTCTCCGGCGCCGGCCGGGGCGGAGTACAGGTCCCAGTCACCGCTCCGGTTCGACCCGAAGAAGATGCGTGTGCCGTCACGGCTCCAGGCGGCGAACGAGTTGCTGCCCTCGTCGTCGAGGGTGAGGCGGCTCCGTGTCCCGCGGCGCAGCTCCATCGTCCACAGCGCGTAGTCCTGGCCCAGGACGATCCGCGTGCCGTCAGGGGACAGGGACAGATCCACGAGCCTCTCGGGCTCGTTCGCGATCGGCGAGACCGTGCCGTCCCGATCGACCCAGGCCAGCGTCCCCAGGGTCGGGTCTCCGGGCACGTAGACGAGCGTTCCCGTGTCCGACACCGAGAACCAGGAAAGGTTGATGTTGGACGTCGAGAACACGTCGTCGACGACGAGAGTCGGGGCGCTCGCGGGCCGCGGGTGGTCCGGGTCGAACGGCGTCGCCGCGACGCCGCGAGGCCCGGACAACAGGAGGTGGCCGGAGGTGGCGTGGGACGCCTGCCACTTTGCGGGCGCCACGCGGCTCCAAGCCGCCGATCCGAGAGGAAGCAGCGCCGCTCCCGCCAGCTCCTGGTTCAGGCCGCCCCAGACCGTGAAGAGGAGGGTGCGGTCCCCCGGGAGGAACTGCGGGAAAACGTGCGCGTAGCCCCTGGACGCGCCGTCCGGGTCCGTCAGGACCTGCGGCTTGCCTCCCGAAGCGGGAACGCGGAGGAGGCCGGACATGAGAGTCGGCACGAACACGATCGTGTCGTCCTCGGCCCAGGTCCCGCCGAACGTCTGGTAGGACGCGTCGGCGACGGCCGTGGGCGCGCCGCCCGAGACGGACGCGGTCAGGAGCTTCCCCCGGGCGAAGAAGCCGACTCGGTCCCCGCCCGGGGAGAAGAACGGCTGCTGGGCGCCTTCGCTCTCGGGGACGACGCTCGACTCGAAGCGGTCGAGCGCTCTCAGGTAGAGCCTCGACACGCCGGACGCATCCCGCGCGACGTAGGCGATCGCGCGGCCGTCGCGCGTGATCGCGGGCCCGGCGTTGCCGGCGAGAACCTGGCCGGCGGGAAGCGGAATCGAGAGCCGCGTCACGCGCGGGGCGCCGGTGGGGCGAAGGCGTGGCCAGCCCCAGGCCCCCGCGGCGGCCGCCGCGGCCGCAACGAGCGCGATCGCCGCCCACGCTGCGGGCGATCGCCACGGGGCGGCCGCGGGCGCGGCCGGCAGCGGGGCGGGCGCGGCGGCGGCGGCCGTGTCCGCGAGAGCGACCCGAGCCTCGCCGATGTCGCGCAGGCGCTGCTTCGCGTCGCGCTCGAGGCAGCGCCGCAGCAGCTTGGGCACCGCCTCGGGCGTGCCGGCCGGCAGCGCGGTCCAGTCGGGGTCCGTCTTGAGCACCGCCGCCAGCGTGTCGCTCACCGTCTCGCCCTCGAAGAGCCGGCGGCCGGTCAGCATCTCGTAGAGAAGCGCACCGAACGCCCAGACGTCGGCGCGCTTGTCCACCACCCGGCCCCTCGCCTGCTCGGGCGACATGTAGGCCGCGGTGCCGAGGATGAGCCCGGCGGCCGTGCCGGTGTGAGCGAGCGTCAGCGATTGCGACAGGTCGGCGGAGGACGTGACTCCCCCGCTTTCGCCGCTCCACGCCTTGGCCAGGCCGAAGTCGAGGACCTTGACCTTCCCGTCCGGCGTCACCTTCACGTTCCCGGGCTTGAGGTCGCGGTGGACGATCCCCTTCTCGTGGGCCTCTTCGAGCGCCTCCGCGACCTGCTTCGCGATCGCGAGAGACTCGTCGACGGGAATCGCCCCGCGCTTCAGGCGCTCCGCGAGGTCCTCGCCCTCGACGAGCTCCATGGCGATGAAGTGGACGACCCCACCGCCATCGAGCGTCGCCTTCTCGAAGCCGTACAGGTGGGCGATCGCCGGATGATTGACGGAGGCGAGAAGCCGAGCCTCTCGTTCGAACCGGGCGATCCGTTCGGCGTCCGAGGCGAAGGCCTCCGGCAGCAGCTTGAGGGCCACCTCGCGCCCGAGCTTCGTGTCGGTGGCGCGGTAGACCTCGCCCATGCCGCCGGCGCCGAGCGGAGCGACGACCGTGTAGGCCCCGAGGCGGGCTCCGGGAGACAGGCTCATCGAGTCGACACCTTGGCTTTCAGCTCCTCGAACCAGTTCAGGACGACGTTGATTTGCGCGGGGATCGCGCGCGGGTCGAGCAGGAGGACGAGGAAGCGCCGGCCGTCCGGCGACACCGAGTACCCGGCCTGGAAGGTGCTGCGTCCGGCAGCGGCGTGCACCTCGAACAGCTTCCTCGAGTCCCCGACGGTGAGCGTGCCACCCGACGAAGTCACGCTCGCGGCCAGGAACGCATCGCCCAGCCGGTAGACGATCTCGCGCCCGTCGGGCGACCACCTCGGCGCGTTGCCCCCTTCGGTGGAGACCGGGGCGGCGTCGCCCTTGCCGCCGAACGGGCGCACGTAGACCTCGTCCCGCCCGGTCTCGTCCGAGATGTACGCGACCGCCCGGCCGTCCGGCGAGAGCTGGGCGCCGGTCGTGCTGAACGGGGTCACGAGAAACGGCGTCACGCGCCCGTCGGGCGAGAGAGTGAAGATGTCGGCTGCCGTTCCCTTCGAGCGCTCGCCGAACAGGATCGTTCCGTCGGAAGCCGCCGACACGGGAAACTGATTCCCCTTCCGCGTGAGGAGGCGCGTCGCGGGGCCGCCGCCGGGGGGCACGGCCCAGATGTCCCAGTCTCCGCTGCGGTTCGACGCGAAGAGTACGCGCGTGCCGTCCCGGGACCACACGGGGTAGGCGTTCGAGCCCTCGCCGTCGAGCGTCAGGCGGACCCGGGTCCCACGACGAAGGTCCAGCGTCCAGAGGTTGTCGTCGCGATCCTCGAACGCGATCCTCTCGCCATCGGGGGAAAGACTGGGATCGACGAGGGACTGCACCTGGTCGGAGACGAGGGTCACCCGGCCGTCCCGCTCAACCCAGGCCAGCCGGCCCAGGGTGACGTCGCCCGGCACGTACGCGAGCGTCCCCGTGTCCGACACCGAGAACCAGGAATCGGACCAGGCCTGCGTGGAGAACACCTCGTCGACGACGAACGTCTGGGGGTTCGCCAGCGCCGGCCGATCGGGGTCGAACCGCGCCGCCCGGATGCCGCGCGGCCCCGAGAGCAGCAGGTGACCGGAGCGGGCGTACCGAGCCGACCAGATCCCGGACGTGACCTGAACCCACTGGCCGCTTTCGAGGGACAGGATCGCGTCTCCCCGGACCTCGGGCGCACCCCAGATCGTGAACAGCACGGAGCGTCCGCCGGGGAGGAACTGCGGCCGGCCGTGCGCGTAGCCCCGCGCCGCCTCGTCCGGTTGCGTGAGCTGCTGGGGCTTTCCTCCCGACGACGGAACGCGGAGGAGCCCGGCACTCAGCACGGGACCGAACACGATCGTGTCGTCCTCGCCCCAGGTGCCTCCCAGGGGGTGGGCGGACGCGTCGGCGATCGGCGTGGGCGCACCGCCCGCCACGGCTGCCGTCATCAGCTTGCCGCGTGCGAAGAAGCCGACGCGGCTGCCGTCGGGCGAAAAGAAGGGCGCCTGCGCGCCCTCGCTCTCGGGAACGAGGTTCGCCTCGAAGCGGTCGAGCGCCCTCACGTAGAGGCGCACGACGCCGGTCGCGTCGCGCGCCGTGTATGCGAGGGTGCGGCCATCGCGCGAGATCGCGGGCCCGCCGTTCCCCGACAGCACCTGGCCCGGAGGCAACGTGACCTGCAGCCGCGTCACGGCCCTCGGTGGCGCCGATCGCAGGCGAGAGAACAGCCCGATGCCCGCGGCCGCCGAGACGAGGGCGACGAGCGCGAGCGTCGCCCACCGCATCGCGGCGCTCCCGTGGGCCGCGCCGGCCGAGGCGGCCGGAATCGCCCCCGCCTCGACGGACGAGGTCGCCCCGCCGAGGGCGACGCGCGCTTCCCCGACGTCCCGCAACCGCTGCTTCGCGTCGCGCTCGAGGCAACGGCCGAGCAGCTGACGCACCCGAGCGGGCGTCGTCGGGGGCAAAGCGGCCCAGTCGGGCTCCCGCGTCAGCACCGCGGCGAGGACGTCGCTCACCGTCTCGCCCTCGAAGAGCCGCCTGCCCGTGAGCATCTCGTACAGCACGACGCCGAAGGCCCAGACGTCGGCGCGCTTGTCGACCGCCTTGCCGCGCGCCTGCTCGGGGGACATGTAGGCGGCGGTGCCGAGGATGATCCCGGCCGCGGTGCCGGTCTGCGCGAGGGTGGGCGACTGTGAGAGGTCAGCAGAGGAGCCGGAGGCCGTGTCGCCCGTGAAGGCCTTGGCGAGGCCGAAGTCGAGGACCTTGACCTTCCCGTCCGGCGTCACCTTCACGTTCGCGGGCTTGAGGTCCCGGTGGACGATACCCTTCTCGTGGGCCTCCTCGAGGGCTCCCGCGACTTGCTTCGCGATGGCGACCGCCTCGTCGACGGGGATCGCGCCACGCTTCAGGCGCTCCGCGAGGTCTTCCCCCTCGACGAGCTCCATGGCGAGGAAGTGGCACGAGGACCCGTCAGGCAGGCGCGTGCTCTCGAATCCGTAGAGGTGGGCGATGCCGGGGTGGTTGAGAGAAGCGAGCACCTTGGCTTCGCGCTCGAAGCGCGCGAGGCGATCGGGGTCGGCGGCGAAGGCCTCGGGGAGAAGCTTGAGGGCGACGTCGCGCCCGAGCTTCGTGTCGGTGGCGCGATAGACCTCGCCCATGCCGCCGGCCCCGAGGGCCGAGGTGATCTTGTAGTGCGACAGCGTCTGTCCGATCAGGATCGCCTCCCGTCGGAGCTTCCTCACTCCGCCTCAGTGACGACGCGACATCTGGGGAAGGGCGTGATTATACGCCGGACTCGGACCTCCCTTGACCGCCCTCGGCGCCTCTCGAGACACCCTTGCTGCGGCATCCGGATTCGGCTACATTGGATTCGTGAAGACCACTGTGGATATTCCAGAAGGCGAGCTCGAGGATGCCATGAGGTTCACTCGCGCGCGCACCAAACGGGAGGCCATCGTGACGGCGATCGTCGACTTCAACGAGCGCCGCCGGATGGCCGAGCTCACCAGGCGAGCCGGCTCTTGCCCGGAGCTCGTGACCGCGGAGGAGCTGCGGCGCCAGCGCCGTCGGGGATAGCGATGGTCCTGGTGGACACTTCCGCCTGGATCCACTTCCTGCGGCCCGACGGCGACGGCGCCGTTCGGGCCCGGGTCGAGGGCGTGCTGCGGGCCGGCGCCGCGCGGCTGTGCCCCCTGGTTCGCCTGGAGCTGTGGAACGGGGCGGGCGGCGAGCGCGAGAGGAAGGTGCTCCGGGAGCTGGAGCGGTCGATACCCGAGCTGGACATCACCGCACAGGTCTGGAGCGAGGCTCGCGAGCTCGCGCGTCGCTGCCGAGCTGCGGGCGTGAGCGTGCCGGCAACCGACGTGCTGATCGCGGCCTGCGCGTTCCACCACGGAGCCAGGATCGAGCACGAGGACGCCGACTTCGAGGCGATCGAGCGCGTCGCCAGCCGCGGGGCGAACCCGCGGTAGGCCGGCCCGCGCGGCGAGCGGCGCGGCCTCGCCCCAACCGCTACCGTGCCTGCATCCGGGCGACCATGTTCGGCAGGAAGTTGAGGACGAAGACGATCTCGTTCTGGCGAGAGGCTGCGCCGGACGGGAGCTCCGTCGTCTGTGCCATCAGGAACCGGCCGTCGGGGAGCACGTCGTAGCCCGTGTGAGCGCCGCTCTGCGGGCTGACGTACAGGTCCGTGAAAAGGGCCTCCGGCGCGGAGACGGAAATGGGCGGCCCGGGGTCGAACCGTGCCGCCCAGACCGACCGCCGGTCCCGGAAGGTGATGCTGCGGCCGTCACGCGACCACAGCGGCTGCTGGCCGCCGTCGGTCGTCACCCGCACCTTCCCGCCCAGCTCGGGGAACGTCTGGACGTAGACCTCCTCGCGCCCCGACTCGTCGGAGACGTACGCGACGTGGCGGCCGCTCGGTGACAGGCGCGCGCTGTGCTCCGCGAACCGCGTCTGCAGGAGCACCTTCGCCTTCCGTGTCTCCAGGTCGAGCGTGTAGATGTCGGCCCCGGTCTTCGTGCCCTGCAGCTGCAGGACGAGCGTCCTTCCGTCCGGAGACCAGTCGTTGACGTGCAGGTGCAGGTCGCTCGTGAACAGCAGCTCCTCCGACCCGCTCCCGTCCGCGGGCCGCCGGAAGACGCCACGCGCCACGTCCGGGCGCGAGCCGGTCCACGCGACGGAGCGGCCGTTCGGCGACCAGACCGGGGTCTCGTCTTCCCCGAGGGTGGTCGACAGCCGGAGCAGCGTGCCTCGAGCGAGGTCCACGACCCAGACGTCGTCTTCCTCGTCCTGGATGTGAACCGCGGCGCGGCGGCCGTCGGGCGAGACCCTCGGGTCGGAGAAGTAGCGCGGCTCGCCGGGGAGCGTCGTGGCGGCGCCCGTCCGCGCCACGGCGAGGAGGCGCGCCGGCACCGTGTCGGCCGACGAGGAGGCGTACACGAGGGTGCCGGATGCGGACACGTCGAAGAAGTAGCTCTTGTACACGTTCAGCCCGCGCACCGGCTCGACGAGCACGGGCGGTCCGGTCGTCCGTCGGGACGCCACGTCGAAGGGCACCGCCATGACGCCGGCCGTCCCCGCGTACAGGAGATGGCCCGTGCGCACGTAGCGCGCCCCCGGCGCTCCCCCCAGGACGGGCGCGCAGTCCTTCCCGTCCGCCGAGCACGTGAGCAGCTGCTCGGAGCCGGCCGTCGCCCCGGGCGTCGAGCGGGAGTAGAGGAAGGCCCGGCCGCCGGGCAGGAGCTGGGGGCTGTGGTACACGTACCCGGGCTCGGGCGCGACGATCGTCTGCGCGGCGGCGCCGTCCGCCGGCAGGCGCAGGATGCCGGCAGAGAGGGCGCCGACGAGGATGGTGCCGTCCTCGCCCCAGCTGGCCCAGCCGTCCGGCGCGGGCAGCTCGACCGGGCTGCCGTCGCTGAGGCTGACCTTGCGGAGCGACCCGCCCGCCGAGAAGCCGAGCCACGTTCCGTCCGGGGAGAAGAACGGGTTCGAGCCGCGGCGGCTGTCCGGGACCTCGACGGCCTCGAGCGAGTCGAGCGGTCGCAGGTAGATCCCGTCGGCGGTGGCGAACGCCAGCCGCGTGCCGTCCGGGGAGAGCGCGAGCTCGCCCACGTTCGATGCTCCCTTCAATGCCCCCGGGGCAAGGGCCGTGCCGATCGGGGGCACGTACGTGAGGCGGACGACCGGGGCAACCGCGGGCCGGGGCAGGGACGCGCGCGCGAGGAGCGCGCCGGCGCCGCCCGCGGCGAGCGCCAGCGCGAGCACCGCGGCGATGCCGCGCCCCGTCCAGCCACGCGCCGGCACGGCAACCGCCGTCGGCTCGGCCGGCGACGCCGCCTTGCCGAGCGCGATCGTGGCCTCGCCGATGTCGCGCAGGCGCAGCTTCGGGTCGCGCTCGAGGCAGCGCTGCACCAGGCCGCGGACGCTCGCGGGCGTCGAGGCGGGCAGCGACGCGTAGTCGGGGTGTCGAGTGAGCACCGCCGCGAGCACGTCGGACACGGTCTCGCCTTCGAACAAGCGCCTCCCGGTCAGCATCTCGAAGAGGACGACACCGAAGGCCCAGATGTCGGCGCGCTTGTCGACGGGCTTGCCGCGCGCCTGCTCGGGGGACATGTAGGCCGCGGTGCCGAGGATGAGGCCGGCCGCCGTGCCCGTGTGCGCGAGCGTCGGGGACTGCGAGAGCGCGGCCGAGCCCGAGGCCGTGCCGGAGCCGTCGCCGCTCCAGGCCTTGGCGAGGCCGAAGTCGAGCACCTTCACCTTCCCGTCGGGCGTCACCTTCACGTTCGCGGGCTTGAGGTCGCGATGGACGATGCCCTTCTCGTGGGCCTCCTCCAGGGCCTCCGCGATCTGCCGGGCGATCGCCACGGCCTCGTCGACGGGAACCGGCCCCCGCTTCAGCCGCTCCGCGAGGTCCTCGCCCTCCACCAGCTCCATGGCGAGCAGGTGAGCGTGGCTGCCGTCCGGGAGCGTCGCCTGCTCGAAGCCGTACAGGTGCGCGATGTTCGAGTGGTTGAGCGAGGCGAGCAGCTTGGCCTCGCGCTCGAAGCGGGAGAGGCGTTCGGGGTCCGTCGCGAAGGCGGCCGGCAGGAGCTTCAGCGCGACGTGCCGGCCGAGCCGCGTGTCCGTCGCGCGCCACACCTCCCCCATCCCGCCGGCACCGATGGCGGCGGTGATCTCGTACGGCCCGAGGCGTGCGCCGGGGGCGAAGGTCAGGGTGAGGCCTCCTGTCTGGGTGTCCGGGAACGGCGGGTATTGTACCGCGCGACGGCCACCGGCCGAGCCGTGGTGGTCAGTCGCAGGCCGTCGCGATGGCCAGCGCACGGCAGACCGCGCGCATCTTGTCGGGACTGACCGTCCCGACGAACTGGCGCAGGTCGGCCTGAGCCACCGTGAAGACGTGGCACAGGTTTACGCAGCACGGGCCCTTCAGCCCCTCCTCGACGCCCAGCTCGACCTCCGTGGGCGAGCCGCGACGGGTGGACGTGATCGCCGCCACGGTGACGGTGTGCAGCGCGGCGATCAGCGAGGGGCGGCTGAGGACCAGGACCGGGCGGCGCTTGTCGGGCCGGGGACGCTCCAGCAGCCAGATCTCGGTACGGTTCAGTCGCGGGGCCACGCCTGGGCGTCCATCAGATCCGCGACTTCTGCCTGCATGCCGTCTTCGGCGCCCCCGTAGGCGGCACGGATGGCGGTGTCGACGTCCCGGCGCCGCTTGGCATCGAGGTAACTCGAGACCGCCGAGCGGACGAAGGCGGAGCGGCCCTTCTCACGCGTCTCGGGGTCGGAGTCGATTCGTTGCAGCAGCTCGACGTCGATCGAGATCTGGACGGGCTTGGCCGACATGGTGGCATGGTACCACAAGATCATGTGTTGCAGAGCCATCAGGAACTCCCGTCGGCTCGAGCGCCAGCTCTCCTTGTACGCGGCTGGCATTCGTCGTGCGGAGCACCGTGCTTGGTATTAGAGTGCTGCCAAAGGCCAGAAGGAGAAAGCATGAGAACAGCCCTCGTTGCGACCGTCCTCGGTCTGTGCGCGGGAAGCGCCCTCGCCCAGACGCGTGACACGGGTCCCTGGTGGCCCAACCCCACCTGGGGCCGAGGCGATCAGGCGGGAGCCTCCAACTGGATCACCCCCGAGAAGGTCCTCGACGCGGTGCGGCTCGTGAAGACGGGGAAGATCTACGAGATCGGCCAGGTCTACGAGAAGGGCATGCCGATGTTCGGCGCGCGGACCTACACGCTCTTGAGCCCCGGCAGTCCCACCTACTCCTTTCCGACCGCCAACCGCATCGTCGCCAACGACGAGTTCCTGTGCGCCGAGATCGGCCAGGTCGGCACCCAGTTCGACGGGCCCGGGCACGTCGGGATGAAGGTGAAGATGGCGGACGGCTCGACCGAGGACGTGTACTACAACGGCTTCACCGGGGCCGAGATGTACAGCCCCTACGGGCTGCGGGCACTCGGGGTCGAGAACGTGAAGCCCATTCTCACGCGGGGCATCCTCATCGACCTCGCGGGGTACAAGAACCTCCCGAACCTCCCCGCTCGCTACGAGGCGACGCTCGCGGACGTGCGCGGCGCCCTCGCCCGCCAGGGCGTCGCGGAGAGCGACCTCCGACCGGGCGACGCGCTCCTCTTTCGCTTCGGCTGGGCCCGGTTCTGGACCGACCCGGCAACGTACAGCGTCGATCCTCCGGGGATCGGCATCGAGGTCGCCCGCTGGGTGGTCGAACGCAAGGCCTCGATGGTGGGAGGCGACCAGTCGCAAACCGAGGTGGGGCCCAACCCCGATCCCACTCTGGCCTTTCCCGTCCACCAGGAGCTGATCATGAAGAACGGGATCTTCAACATCGAGAACCTGGCCCTCGACGAGCTCGCCCGCGACGGGGCCTGGGAGTTCCTCTTCGTCTTCACCCCGGTCCGCTTCAAGGGCGCGACGGGCTCGCCCGGCCGGCCCATCGCCATCCGCTGACGAGCCCGTCGTGTCGAAGGCCCCGTCCGCCATGGAAACGCTCAGCGCACCCTACCTGCTCCTCGCGACGCCGTCCCTTCTCGACCCGAACTTCGCCCAGTCGGTCGTGCTGATGGGGCACCACGACACCGAGGGCGCCATGGGCTGGATCGTCAACCGCCTGCACGAGAAGCCGGTGCGGGAGCTGCTCGCCCCCGACCAACAGCAGGGCGTCCACGCCCAGACGCCCTTGCACCTGGGCGGGCCGGTCCCCGCCGACGCGCTACTGGCTCTGTTCCACAGCGCCATCGACGGCGTCGAGAGCGCCGAGATCGCGCCGGGCCTGTTCGTGTCGAGGTCGGCGCAGGTCCTGCCGCTCCTCTTCTCGCGGGCGCCCGGTCCGGGGCTCGTGCCGGGCCGGCTGGTGTTCGGGTACGCGGGCTGGAGCGCGGGCCAGCTCGAACACGAGATGGAGGAGGGGGCCTGGCTGGCCCTGCCCTACGACGAGGAGCTGGCCTTCTCCGCGCGCATCGACGATCTCTGGCGGCGCTCGTTCGAGCGGCTCGGCCTCAACCCGGCGCTGCTCACCGGCGGCTCCGGCCGCACGCACTGACGACGACGCGGCCTCTTCTCATGAGCTGCCGGTCTTCGTCGAAGGGGTGCCGGGATTTCTGACGGGCTGCGGTCGGCGCCTGGTTGTCAAGCGACTCCCAGTTCGTGTACCCTGCCTCACAACTCCCAGAAAGCCAGGCCCGGAAGAGGAAGTTCAGTTTCCCGTTCAGATTGAGGAGAAGACCATGCTCTCGAAAGCAGTCGTGTGTTCGACGCTCGTGGCCCTGGCCACCGTCTCGGCCGCGGCGCAGTCCTCCGCGCAGTCCGCCGCGCCGACGGCCAGCATCGTGGCCGCCGGCGAGCTGAAGTGGGTCGATGTCCCCGACACGCCGGCGAAGATGGCGACGGTGAAGGGAGACTCGGCCAAGGGCCCTCACGCCTCGTTCATCAAGCTCCCCGGGGGGTTCTCGGCGCCGCTCCACAGCCACAGCGCCGACCACGACGTAGTGGTCGTGGCCGGTACGCTCAGCATGACGCCGGAAGGCGGTACGGCCAAGAAGCTGGGTCCGGGCTCGTGGTTCGAGTTCACCGGCAAGAAGAAGCACGTCACGACGTGTGACGCGGGAGCGGACTGCGTGCTCTTCATCGCCGCGAAGGCCGCCTGGGACCTGGTCCCGGCGGCCGCGGC
>Ga0315273_10007619_pt1 | contig 13569 bp, 18 predicted proteins | sample YL17G02_0_MG_FD_205753 | JGI IMG/M metagenome (GOLD analysis project Ga0315273, IMG submission 205753) | Sediment microbial communities from Yellowstone Lake, YNP, Wyoming, USA - YL17G02_0 | ecosystem: Environmental > Aquatic > Freshwater > Lake > Sediment | place: USA: Wyoming | collected... | reverse complement strand
TACCTTCCCTTGTACCTAAACTTCATTTAACATACCTCTTAATTTGTCAACATCCTTCCTTACCGAATTAAAATCACCGTCCAAAAAATCCAAATTAAGCCGCACAGCCTCTTTTTGAATATCATTGTTAGCCGGCTGTTCCTCCCACTGTCTCCTCAAAACATCTATCTTATCGGTAAATGGACCATATTTATCGCTATTACCCTTCAAAGCAAGCCCATATATCTCAACAGGATTACCATCCAAATACCTCTCTAGACTATTCAGTTTGCTCTCTACATATCCTTTTGTGACATCTCCGCCTTCCCTATTGCCAACCACACCTCTGAAAACATCACCAGTAGTCATGAGATAATGATTATATTCCTGTCCCTCATCTTCCAGACAATCGTTCCTATGAACAATACGCTCCTGATTCGCACTCTGATACTTAAATGGATCTTCAATCAACTTCTCTGAAAACACCCTTTTCTGACCCACATCATAATATGGCAACTCGGATTCATCCCTCTTGAATTCTTTCTCGAAATCAAAATCCTTCAAATGCCTCTTAGGAACAGAACGCGAAGGAAAACCCTTTATGATCTCGCCCCCACCAAAAGATTCGGGAACGGACACCTTTCTTACATTCTCGTTTAAAGTGACACCAACGATAGCATCCAATGGAACCCTTCTCGCATTCCATTCCTTTTCATCACTCCAAGCTTTTCTGCCGTAATGCGAAATAAAATCCTTACCCCCATAATCCATCTTATTCAAACCTGATATCTTCTCTGGATCCAAAACCAAAACTATAGGCTTCTCAAACCTTCTAGCGAATATCTCAATATTTTCTTCCTCGGTCATAGAAACGGGATCTGTACAATGCGAACGCAATCGCTTCTCCTCTAGAATACTCTTCATATTATCCGCATCAGTCTTGTGATATAGATATTTAGGCTTATCAGAAAACATATTAGCAAAAACCGCCCTCCTTTGCGCATCAGATCTAAATCTCATCAGATTTCACCTCTCCGTCTAAAAATTTCTCAATCTCGTAAATTTTTGGACTAGTTGATGCATACAACCTTCTTTTTCCATCACGATAATATTCAATAAGCAAACTAGCATTATCATCAGACGATTCGTCGCCCAATCTTTGAACCTCGCGAGATGTATTTTTAATAAATTCTTTCTGTTTCTCTGTTGGTTTATGATGAATCTCAACAAATGAACAACGTCCACGCCCATCAGATGGAGAATTACGAGATACATCCACACGCATTAACTTATGTTCTTTCATTACATCTCTTAACTTGTCATAAAGATTGCCATAATTAGAGTCAATATCTACTATAGAATCGTGTTTTTTTTCTCTAAAACCCTGACCTCTTGATAAATCTACCATTTTTCCACTCGGCAATACAAAACCAGATTCAAACATATTATATGTCTCTCCATATTCTTTCAATACTTTTTCCACAAATTCATCATCAGCCGCTTCCGAAGACTCGTTCGCAAATACCGTATTATTCTTCCCCAAATAATGAATATCCTTTATATATTTAATTGGAACCTTTTCGAAAGGAATTTCATCATAAATCAATGGAGAAAACGGAGAAATATCTTTTCCTTGGTATTCGCTGTTACTCTGTCTCTTATTCAACGAATCCCGAACGGTGAGCATATTCCATCCAGACATCTCGCCCTCTGGAATCTCAACTTCAACTATGACAGGCACCCCGCCAACTATAGGATATTTATCTCGTTTTTCTATCTCTGAAATACCAACCTGATCATCCCATCCAGTACCAGTTTTGGCAGCCTCTTTTGCATAGACACCAGCGAAAGAAGGATTGGTTGTCATATATATCAAACCATTCTTACTACGCATCTCTTCAGGATGCATCTTCTCTGCAAGCAACTTATCGGTAGTTCCGTGATATAGATGAACAATATCTCTGCTTTTGTCTGAGAATCTATTCATTCTCCAAAATACAGCCCTGCGCTGAGAATCGGATTTAAATCTCATTACTCCACCTTTGAAACGACCATCAATTCTTCTATAGACGGATTCTTAAGTTTTTGCAAAGCCTCAGAATAATCGATCATATCCTCAAATTTTTTTCTCTCTGGTTCAGTCATTTTATACACAAGTTTACCGCCAGTTATATTAGAAGCATAAAGCTCCGCTGGAGGCTCACATTCATATCCTTTTCTCCAATCAACCCCCAAACCCGATTCTCCAACAATATAATGCCCCAATTCATGAGCAGCGGTATCCACACCTTCTTCAAAAGATTGATCGGATTTCAACCCAATCTCCGGAAATCTATCCAACCACGATTTCTTCAATCGTCTATATTCTTTAGACGAAACAAAATCTTTAGGAACCATATTCTCGAATTCATCAATACCATGCCCGCGATCCGCATAGCTTCCTAGAAGCACACCATGATTATCACTTCCTCCTTCGTGATTAATATCTTCTGCCAAAACAAGTCTTGATAAACCAGCATAATCATATTCAGGGATTTCATCAAGAGAATAATTTAAGAACTTTATTGCATCTTTTCTAGCATCCCGCTTTGACACCCCAGAGACAGAAACATCCAAATCAAAATCAACAGTAGGATAAACTGTAGATCTAACTCTTTTTGATTTTGAATCTAAATATAAAGAAAATTTACCATCTCCGGAGAATATATTAGAGAAAACAGCCTTCCTTTGTGAATCTGATTTAAACATCATTTACATACCTCAATACATCATCGTATGTAATAACCTTCTGATTCTGCAAAGCAAGTGCAAAATCAATTTTGTCTTTTATTTCGGGATCTATTCTATTAATAGCATAACTATCAGCAAATGGCTCTAAATCGAGTCTTTCTCTAAAAGAACCAGACGGACTGCTTATAGCAGGATCTATATGATGACCGATCTCATGTCTTATAGTAACTGCTGGAGAATTGACATCTGGCTCATCAAACAACGCCATAGCATTATCGTGTTTTTTAAAATTACTAGATACACCTTCAGAAACACCACCTAATACATCCTTATATTTATCTATATATCCATCCCTCGGATCACCGATAAAAGGAACTGCAGCAATTATACCTTTGGTTTTACGATCATATTCACCATAAACATCAGGACCTATACTAGTATTATCAACCATTACTATCTTATTCAAGCCAGCAAAATCACGCTCATTGGTTTCACCAAGAGCATCAACGGCTTGTTTATATGTTAAACGTCTTCCAATAACAGATTCCGGCTCTATCTCCACATTCACCTCAGGATAAACGCTAGAATGAACATTGCCAGTTTCTTTGTCTATATATAAAGAAAATTTATTAATATTAGCAAAACAAGCCCTTCTTTGAGCATCGGATTTAAATCTCACAATTAATCCTCCTTACGGGAGAATATTCTCTCCTTGCCAATTTCATGAACAGCTTTGATGTAAGTTATGGGTATATTGTTAAGATGGAACTCATCACTATAGTCTGCCCCAGCATTTATCGGACCGCCACCACTATCGACATATTCTTTTCTCGTATCTAGTTTGTATAAAGCAATATTCTGCTGATGCTTGGACAACGCAGTAATAGGCACTTCTATCTCTAATATGACAGGCACGCCTCCAGCGCCCCTGCGAGGCTTTATCGATTTATCAAATAGAGTATCATGCCCCAAAACCTCTATCTCCCCAGCACCATATATACCAGCCTTGTTAGCGTAGCCTCCGGCATACCCAGGAGATAATGCAAAAGAGAACGCACCCTCATCAGTCCGCATTACCCCAGACTTAATATCCCGTTCCAACGCCCTGTCGGTAGTCCCCCTATACAGAGTTATTGTCTCTGGAATAGGACACTTCATTTCATTACGATAATCATCAATATCATAAGCAAACTTATTATCCCCAGAGAATAAATTAGCAAAACAAGCCCTTCTTTGAGAATCAGATTTAAACATCATTTTTCCTCCTAACATACTCTTTTATAGCTTCTTGAGGATATCCAAAAGCCCGACCTAAAGCAACATCATCTTGATTGGAATTAGCAACACCAGATGTAATACCAGATTCTACATAATCCAAATGCTTATTGATAGTAGATACATTAGGCTCTTTGCCAATAACATAAGGTGACAGCATCTCATTTCCATAATTAGACTCCGCACGTTTTATAACAGAATAACCCGACTTTTCTGCAATATCAACCAACTCATTAAATCTAGGATCTTTTAATGTAATCGGATCGCTAATAAGCGCAGCCGGCTTAGTACCCGCTATGACAGCTCCAATTAAATTAAGTTCTGTACCAATGGGAACTATTCTATCGATAGTAGGAACGAACTCCTTTTGTTTTTCTATAAAATCTACAGCTTTCATATCCTTCTCCGTGTCCCTATAACTACTTATCTTTTTCTCCATGAGATATTGAAACTTATTCCACGAATCGGTTCCTGGACCACCAATAGAACCCTTACGTAACTCTTCTAACTCCGAATCATCTGAAAATTTGGATTTACTAAAACGATTGAAAAACTTCATATTTGCAAAACATGCCTTCCTTTGTGAATCTGAACTAAATCTCATTTAAATCTCTCCTCAAAATAATCTCTCTGGAACTCCGGAACCAATAATTCCATCCTCTTCCTTCCAAGATCCCTCATCGCAGCGATCCTATGACGCCCGTCAGCCACATTGATCGAATCCATATCCGGCTCGGCATAGACCTCAGGCATGTCTATCTTCTTTCCCCCCTTTATGAAATCCACCACAGCCTCATATCTTTCCGGCGAACTGACGAATTCCTCCTCGAAATAATTGTCGGGATTCCTCTTCCAAGCCTTATTCAGCTTGCCAAGATCGACATCCACCGGCACGTACCGCCTGTCTCCCTTCATATAATCCGGACGCGTAAATCTTTTATGACTAAACTTTACCTTCTTTAATATCTCTTTTGGAATTAATCCCTTATATTTGAAACTGGATGGATATTCAAAATCCGGCTCCAAATAGCTCTCCTCCATCGCAACCTCATAGACGATAGGACCGTATTTCTTATCCTTAAAATAATTCGCTTCCCTTTCAGCAAACGATCTAGCAACATCCTTATCTGAAGTAAGATAGATATAATCAGGATCACTCATTTGCCCGCCGGACCTGGGACCCATTTCCTGCTGAGCAACAGGCTTCAAACCTTCAACTCCAACAACTACGCCTCCGAAACCGGCACTGCCATGATAGAATTTCTTTTTGGCAAACTCGTTACTACAGGAAAATATATTGGAAAAGTAATCGCATTTTGATAAATGCGAAAATTTCACAAATCTGTTAAGATTTGCGAAACAAGCCCTCCTTTGAGAATCGGATTTAAATTTCATTTTCTGAAATAATATTCCATTATCTTATCGCTATCCAAAGCTTTTTCCTTTGCCAAAGCCATATTAAAATCGGTAGCATCATCTGACCAATCCGATGTCCTGTTTAATCCTTCCTTGTTTATCCCCCCCAATGTTCTTTTTACATATGAATCCGCCTTTTGCTCCTCAATAAACGGATTGACACTAACATCATCGCGGCTGTGTTCAGTATGAACATGATGCCCCATCTCATGATGGAGATCATACTTGGTCTGTTCCTTGCCACCAGAAGTCAAAACGGCAATTGCAGGTCTTATTGCATCCGGCTCATCGTCTCTTGGCGCAACATACATATTATTGACATTCAAAGTCGGATACGTCTTTCTGAACCCCCTTTCCGTAAAAAACTGAATAGTCTTAAGACCTATAAGATCCTGTTCCGGTATATTTTTAACCTGTTCAAAAGACGAATCTTTTTTTGCCCCCTCAGTCTCAAAACATACATTTACTTCTGGATATTTATCCGATCTTATATAATCTTCGTTTTTTTGATAATCGTGATCAATATATAGAGCAAACTTATTATCGCTGTTTTTCCAGCGATAAGCCCTGAACGGCTTGCCTATCTCCTGTTCTATCTTGTTAACTGTCATCTCCTTCCCCCATTCAGGAACTTCCATGACTTCATCATCTCCAAGATAAACAGCATAATGCATCGGATACTTAGCAGAGCCATAGACCAAAATATCGGAAGGCTCTATATCTTTTAATTTAACTTTAGGTAAACTTTCTAAATCAGCAACACCAGATACCATCTGAGTAAAAAGCCTGCAATTCTTATAGCCCTTTATATTCTCACCCCTATCCAAAAGCTCTTTTTTTCCCATGCTAAATAAATTAGCGAAACAAGCCCTTCTTTGTGAATCGGATTTAAATCTCATCTTCATCATCCATACACTTTAATTTACGCAAATCCATGACATCCGACTTATATTGCAGCTTTCTAGTATCATCCGGATCATCAACCTTAAAATCATGACGCACCTCAAACACAGTCTTGCCATGAGGAAACCCCTTGAACAACTTCCCAGCCACATGTCTACGACCCCCGAAATCACCCTGTGTCTGCAACCACGCAAGTTCGGTATTTATCTCATCATCCAATTTTTTGCTTGAACCTCCAAGCAAAACATCAGGCCATTGTATGATCTTAGAAGGTATCGCACTACACCTAGTCTCTGCAAATCTATCGCCTCTAGAAAATAAATTTGCCATTACAGCATGCCTTTTTAAAGCCTCTTTTATCAAAAACGAATCAGCATCATCTTCATATCTTAACCTAAGATCATAAATCTCCTTTTCCAACCGTTCCTGTGTATCGTTGAAAAGCTGCCTATCATCAGCAGAAAGATCATCGGAATCTATAATACCAGAAACGACACCAGAATAAATAGTATCGGCGCGCTCTTTGCGCCTTATATCAGCGATTTTAGAAACAGGAATAAAATCATTATACCTGGAACTTGCAGAAATACCCCTATCAGAAAAAGAATTTAATCTTGCAAACAAAGCCCGTCTCTGCCTATCACTTGTAAATTTCACCTTTTATGCTTTGACCACGCCTTTGTTGGACCGCCTTGAACACGTGGTCTCCATCCCAAAGAACGCATCCTACCAAAGACACGCTTAGACATATCTCCGACTGATATACCACGCGCACCAGCCATCCTTCTTATCTGTCTCTGCGTTGGCATGAACCTTTTTTATCTACAGATTATTCGCAACTTAAAAAAACAAAATCATTATTTAATCGAAAAAAGGTTCGCGAAAGAGCCTCTTGGCAATTCACTAATCCTTTTTTCATATCTTAGCTCTACTTAGTAAAACATCCGAAGAAACACTTAATCTATTTCTTCTTCTTTTTCTTCTTCTTGGAATTCTTTTCCATATTTGGTTTTGCCATAAAAATCACCTCCTAAACTTTCACTTCTTGATTAACTTCCTCCCCAAAGCGCTAGACTTGGGAATCAAAGTAGACTGAACAGCCCAATCTCCGCTTCCCTTCAATTTGCCGACAACAATCTTAGATCCCTTCGGCAGCTCCTTCGGCAGCCTCTCAGATCCATCCAAATGATATGACTTGCGAGACGGCTCCACATTCTTTATGAATTCGAACTCATCGGGCTGCCTTATCCTGGGACCGTGGACATAAGCTCCCCCGATCCAGACACTACCCAGCTTTTTCGGACGTTTGCTAAAAACCCCCTTTTCCTCATCTAAATCCTCTAGAATAGATATCACTTGGAACCTATCTAAAGCATTAGTTCCCTTCAAAATAGGATGCAAAAACTTTATCGTGCCTATCTTATCGCTCTCCCCCAGAGCCTCCAGCTTTTCCAGCACGAAACTTCTCGGAACACATTCCTCATCCATGTTCCTGCGCAGAAGATCAGCTGTCTTACTAAACATATTAGCGAAAACAGCCCTTCTCTGCCTATCCGAACTAAACCTCATCTTAGCACATCTTTCTCATCGGCGAAACGACCACCTTGACAAAATTACCGGCAGCCCCAGCAACTGTCATATCCTTCGCCAACTTGCACTTTTTATTCTCCATAATACACCTCATATCATACCATCATCGCCATTAAAAAAAGAATCTCCAGAATCATCATCATTATCAACGTCTTTTTCGTCGCACATGGAAACATGAATCTTTGCGGCTCCCTTAGACGAAAATTCCTCACCGCAATGATTGCATTCATATCCGTCTATTGTCTCCTCATATCCGCTATCCCTGCTTCTCTTTGAATATTTATCATGATCCCAACCCCCCTTTGACACATAATCCTCAGACTTCTCATCAGCCTCGCGCGTCAGCGTCTTCTTATTGGATCTTGTCTTTATAGATTCCAACAGACTATGGAAATCATCCTGCCAATACGGAATTGACAAATCTGTTTCTGGATCCAATCTCTCCCTATTATCATCAGACTTAGCCAGCTCGATCAGCATTCTGCCTTCATCATCTGATACAACCATCTTATCCACTTCCCTGAGATATGGTATCATATCCTCTATTTTATAACCTATCACAGACGGTTCCACACCGAACTGCACAATACAACCCTTCACGGCACTCTCGCTCAGACCCATCGTCTTGGCTATCTCAGATATGCCCAAACCGGTGTCATACATATCATAAGCCTTAAAAGCAATATCATGAGACGCATCCGAGAATCTTTTCCCGTCTTCCATACGTCTCGGATCTCGCGCAACCTCATCAGTCATCTTCAAAACCCCAGGATATGAAGAAAAAGAGCCTTTTTTGCCATCGGCAAAAAATCCTCGGGAAAATGAACTATCTCTAGAAAACAAACTAGCCATCACCGCCTTTCTTTGTCCGTCGTTTGCAAACTTCATTTTTAACCTTTATTCACCTTTAACTATAACTTTAGCCGGCATAAAAGCAAAATATTTGCCTTTAATCCTATATCCTGGCGTTATAACATCAACTATATCCCCAGAACAAATCCTCATGATTCTTTAGTCCTTTTCTTTCTTCGTCTCTAATTTTCTTCTTGATGAAAGAACAAATCCTCATGATTCTTTTGTCCTTTTCTTTCTTCGTCTCTAATTTTCTTCTTGATGAATGCAGTCTTGAGCATCTTTTCTGGATCATCATAAAATTCAGTATCAACTTCCAATGAAGTTCTTCTTGGTAATTTGGAATAAATAGGTTTTACAAATCCAGCCACATCAGAAGATCTTATAACCCTCGGATCCCTGGCAAATTCTCCAGCTTTCTTGGCAGCCCCGACATCAACAAAAACACCTTCTTCTTTTGCGCCCTCTTCCAATTTTTCCAACCTATCGTAATAATCGGGTATTTCCGAAAGATGATCCTTGGATATTTCCTTCGCTTTCGCCAAATCCGTATCCTTGGGCTTTCTCACATTACCCTTGTCAGTGAATTTGACCACATGCTCCATTTCGACTTGAATCCCCTTTTCCAATTGTACAGGATCGAACTCATCATCCCTCTTGCCTTCAGCATATCCACCAGAAATATATTCTTTCTGCGGAAGTTCGGAATACATAACAAAATTATCTCCAGTTGCAACTACCGGCGACGGTGAAATAATACCCCTTTCTATATCCTGAGCTTGTTCGATTTTAGCAAGATTCTTTTCTGCATCCATTAAAGCACATCTTTCTTGAAGTTTACGAAACTCGACATCCGATAATGATGGAATGCTAGAATAAACCGGCATACCAGCAAGATATTCTTCGTCCCTCAATCTTATGACATCTTCTCTTGAAGGAGCAGACTTATATCTTTCGCCAGCCAAAATAGCAGTCTCATCAATATCAACAGGAACTCCTTCCAATGTAACGAAAGCCGACTTATCTCCGTATGGATCAGCATATATTCTACTTCCAGTATAACCTTCTACCATTTCTGGACTTACAGCAAACTTATTAGAACCTTTTGAGAAAAGGTTCGCGAAAACCGCCCTCCTCTGCCTATCGTTGCTGAATTTCATTTTAATCTAAATAACCCTCTTCACTTCTTGGATCGTATTCCAACTCCTCTCTCATCTCCTCTTCAGACTTCAACGCATCTGGATCTGTCCCCTTAGACGGATCTTCCATCCTAGCCTCCTCCCTTTCTGTCTTGTCCATCACATGCTTCGGTTTCGATTTGCGCTTGACGCCAACCTTCTCGAATTTACCCCCCTCGACATCTGCAATGAACTTGTTAGCGACACCCTTCACTTTTCCATATTCCTTATCATCCAAAGAATCCGCCGAATCGATCCACATCGCAATAGCATCATGCATCGGATATATCTTGAGATCCCTCACAACCTGCTCCCGCCACATAGGATTAGTGTTAAATCTGTCGGCAATATCCATGATTTCCAAAGGACCCGCCTTGACACGCTGCTTTTCCCGCGTAGCCATGACTTTCTCCCAAAGCTCGTCATCCCTTTCGGAAAACTTGCTGTCTAAAAACAACTCAAAATCCTTTTCTACTTTTTTTCTATTTTCAGCCAAAGACAGACTGGGATCCGCAATACCATACCAATCAACACCCGAAACGAAAGAATCCGGCAATCTACCCGCAAATTCTTTTTGCAGCTTTTCGCCTATATTCTCCTTCACAAGATCGGCTTTTTCTTCTGTAGATTTCTTAGAAAAATCCACCCCCTTCCTAGGAAATAATATACCCTTCTTCACATCCCAATGAAAAACAGCAGAATCTCCCTGATCAGTGACAACAACCTCATCAGCGTCTTTTTTATCAGTTATAGCCTTTGCCTTATTCATCACCTCTTCAGCAGAACCAACCAACTCTGGACCACTATGCTTTCCACCCCTATACGCATAAAGCATGAATTTTTCCGAACCATTAGAGAACATATTCGCGAAAACCGCCCTCCTTTGCCTGTCGCTTGTAAATTTCATTCTATCAATTCCTCGGATCGTCATCGTCCCAAACATTATCGCTATCCCCGCCTTTCAGATCTACCTTGACCTCAGGATATTCCACCCTTTTCCTATGAAGTTTCTCATCGTAATCCTCTATCTTCTCGTCCTCAAAACCCCAATCTCCAGAATCACGAACTTTTTTATACCTCAAATCAGTCTTAGACTTATCCTTTATAAAATCCTGAACAATATCATTCGCATCTTTGTATACATCATCAACCGAAGCAATATCGACAATCAACCTGTCATTATAAATTTCTGGCTCCTCACCCGAAGCAATCATTTCCCTGATTTCACCAACCTCACTGCTATCAATACGATCAAGCAAACGCTTCTTAAGCTTTGTCGAAAGATCCTCTATAGTAAGAGGAGTTATCAAACGCTCCTTTATAAGCTCATCTACCGGTCTTCCGCTCTCATCTTCCAGAGCCATTATTATATCCTTGTTATAATAATCGGTCTCATACTTCGGAACTTCCACCCATCCCTCTTTTACGCGCACCATCTCCATTAATGTCGGAGTTTTATTGATAAACCCCTCCTCACGCTTTAATTTCTTGGAACCCAAATCGTAAATTTCCTTACCCTCAACAGTTACCGGCTCGGGATAATAATATCCGCTGGTATCAGCATAAACATATTCCACACCTTCGGGAGAAGCATCAATATCCTTATGCATAAGCTCATCATGCTTGCCTGGCTTCAACAGAAAGTCATAACCACCAATATTCCTTTCCCTAATTTGCTTTGCAAACCTACTATCGCTAAACTTATTCATATTAGCGAAAACCGCCCTTCTTTGCCTATCGCTTGTAAATTTCATTCTAATCTAATCCCCATAATCTCGCATATCATCTTCCTTGAGCTCGTTCCTTTCCTCTTCCTCAATCACACGACCTTTGACACTAGCCCTTAACATGATATTTTTAGTTTTTTGATTTGGATTATCTAAATAATTAATCCTACTAGACTCTCTTTCTAACAAACCAAGAAAATCATCCTTCATTTTCTTTTTTTCTTCTCCAGTAAAATCAGCCCATCTAAATCTCCCCTTATCTGCTTCCGAAGATTTTCCAGAGAAACTAGCCTTCTCATCATCGACATAAGACCCCAAATTAACGCCGCGCCTCTTCTGAGCATCCAATCTCCTGGTCTCGTCCAAAAGATATTTCTGATAATCCTCATACGAATCTGGAGCTGTCCTATGCAAAATGACACCGCCTTTTCTTAAAGCCTCAAGCTCAGCATCTTCCTCGGCAACAACTTCAGGATCAGGAACACTCTTCAACGCATGACGCCTCATATAAGAATCAATCCTCTCATGCGTTACACCTGGAATTTCACCAGGAACCGTTATAGTCAATTCATCCTTCCCGCCGAATTTCTCAAGATTCCTTTCAGCCCTCTCCCTTTCGATCCTAGCCTTTTCCCTCAACTCGATCGCAAAACTCGGATTATCCTCGATCTCCCTAAGACCCTTTATGATACCCTCATAATCAGACTTCATGGAAAACTGATCGACAGGCTTCTCGTCAAAGACATACTTGGGAGCGGTGGAAAGAACCTCCCGTGGAGGGAAACTAAATCTTATATCAGAACCAGAAAATCCACTGCCAGCTAGATTGGCAAAAACTGCCCTTCTCTGCCTATCAGAAGAAAAATACATTAACCTCTATTCCCTACAATCCATTATTTACTCACTTATACTATAGGAAACACGAGTTTAAAAACAAAAACTTATCAAATCAGACCAGATGACAGAAGAATAACCATCATGTTATTCCACACCACACAGGCACTAAACCCGGCTGCAACCCATATAATCGAATGAGCTATAGACTTGCAGAAAAATTTACTAAACAACTCCCCCAAAACCAACACGAATGCCACCCCAACCACCTTTACGACAGCAAACGGCAGAATATCATCCACAACCCCCCTCATAAGAGGATTCATCTCTATGATATGTGGACTGCCATACAGAGCAAAATACGTCATACCCACGTCCATAGCCTGCATAAAGACAAGCAAAACCACCCCGCTCAGATAAGTCGCCTTAAAGTTTCTAAAATCCATCCTAGATTAACCACCTCATAACCGTCTGAAGCCAAATGGATAGCATGCCCTATTACTAATCCAATCAGCAAAATAGCCAAAATAGCCTCGATATAAACCAGTTTTACGCTATGAAAAACCCCCCTATGAAGACAATAACACTCCTGCGGAAACTCCTCAATACCTGTAGAAACACCGCATTTAACAAGCATCTTAGCGTTATCAAACACACCCAACTCATTGCATTTATGATCTATATCCAGGAATTGAGCGAACATAGCAGCCGCCAATACCAATAGATAACATACGGTAACTATGACAAAAACCAATATCAAATGCTCTATCAACATCATTTTATTTCACCAACGAAAAATCTAACTTCCGCCACAGCCCAAGCTTAAGTTGAAGGATGGACCCTTATGCAGCATTACACATATTTCCACCCAAGCCCTACGAGGCGCTTCTTTAGCGGATCTAACACCAGCCTGAAGGGCAGTCCTTTTAGATCTTTTACCCGGGAAGATCGCGGACGTAATCGGTTGTGGTTTGGTTTCCGTATAGCTGACAATACAGATCCATCCTTCATTAATAATATAGGAAGATACAGCTTAAAAACGTTTCTTCAGCCTTATCTCATACTCCACACCAGGCATCATAGGC
>Ga0315273_10007618_pt1 | contig 13569 bp, 8 predicted proteins | sample YL17G02_0_MG_FD_205753 | JGI IMG/M metagenome (GOLD analysis project Ga0315273, IMG submission 205753) | Sediment microbial communities from Yellowstone Lake, YNP, Wyoming, USA - YL17G02_0 | ecosystem: Environmental > Aquatic > Freshwater > Lake > Sediment | place: USA: Wyoming | collected... | reverse complement strand
GGCGGCGCTTGTCACCGAGACGCTGGGCGACGGGTGGGTCACGGACCTCGGGGAGCTCGCGCGCCTGGCGCCGCTCGCCGATGACCCGGCCTTCCGCCGGCGTTTTGTGGCGGTCAAGCGACAGGCTAAGGCGGCCTTGGCCGATTACGTCCGGTCGAAGTACGGCTGGCACGTGGACCCCAGTTCGCTCTTCGACGTGCAGGTCAAGCGCATCCATGAGTACAAGCGGCAACTCCTGGCGGTGCTGGGCCTCGTCGTCCGCTACAATCGCCTGCGAAAGAACGCCGCCCTCGACGTGCCGCCGAGGACGTTCCTCTTCGGCGGCAAGGCGGCGCCGTCCTACACGACGGCCAAGCTCATCATCAAGCTGATCCACAACGTGGCGGCGGCGATCAACAACGACCCGGCGGTGGGCAGCCGCCTCAAGGTGTTCTTCCTGCCGAACTACCGGGTGTCGCTGGCCGAGCGGATCGCGCCGGCGGCCGATCTCTCGGAGCAGATCTCCCTGGCGGGCACCGAAGCCTCCGGCACGGGCTGCATGAAGTTCATGCTCAACGGCGCCCTGACGATCGGCACGCTGGACGGGGCCAACGTCGAAATCCTCGAAGAGGTGGGAAAGGAGAACATTTTCATCTTCGGCCTGACGGCCGAGCAGGTGGCGTCGGGGGCCATGGCCCACCACTCGAGGGCGGCGTGCGAGCAGGATGACGAAATCCGCGAGGCGATCGCGCTGCTCTTTTCGGGCCACTTCAACCCGAACGAGCCCGGCATCTTCGCGCCCATCCGCGCCAGCCTCCTGGACCAGGGCGACCCCTTTGGCAACCTGGCGGACCTGCGGTCCTACGTCGACGCCGAGGACCGCGTGGACGCGCTGTACCGCCAACCCGACGAGTGGGCCCGCAAGGCGATCCTGAACGTGGCCCGCTCGGGCAAGTTCTCGTCGGACCGCGCCATCGCCGAGTACGCGAGCCGGATCTGGGCGATCGAGCCCTGCCCAACCGAGGCCGCCCTGCCGGAGAACGACTGACCTCGCCACAAACTTGAGGTGCGCCCCGGCGCTGGGGCGGCAGCCGATCCGCGGGCCGAGGCACACCAGACATCCCTCTTTACCGCAGAGAACGCAGAGAACGCAGAGAGAAACAGCAAAGGATCGCACCACAGAGAACACGGAGAGCACAGAGAAAACAAGATGCTTTGTTTCTTCTTTTCTCTTCTTTGCCTTTTCTTTGTCCCTCTTCTCGCCGTTCTCTGTGCTCTCTGTGGTGAATCTCTTTTACCTTTTCTTTTTCTCTCTGCGTTCTCTGCGTCCTCTGCGGTGATATGGATTTCGAGAAGACTCCGCCACGCTGGCGCGGCGGGCAGGCTGTGGCTATGCCACCCTCGCCATAGAATCCTGGCACACCCCAGGCGACCCGCCGCGCGACAACTCCCGCCCTCCGTCCTACTTCGTGAGGTCCAGCGCCGCCACTTCCCAGGCCGGATCGGCGATCGAGTTCGCTTTGATCGTGTCGGAGGAGATCGAGAAGATGTAATCGCCGATCTGGAAACTCCGCCGCACGGGTGTGTCGTGCTGGATCTCGCCCAGCGACGTGAAGCCGGTCGTCAGGTCGACCTTGAACACCTGAAGGCCGTTGGCGCTGTCTCCCCACCACCCCTGCTGGACCGGGATGGCCAGAACGCCGTAGTCGGCGAAATAGGAGAACGCGTGCGGGTCCCACTCGGCCTCGGAGTAGCCGCCCCAGGACTCGGTGCTGAACACGTAGGTGAACATCTGCGTGGGGTTCGTGAGGTCCGACACATCGAAGAGCGAAAGCTGGAGCCCCTGGACGCGGCCGGTGGCGGGGTCGGCGTAGCGGCCGAAGCCGATCAGGTGGTCGCCGTCCATCGGCTGGAGGAACGAGGAGTAGCCGGGGATCTTCAGTTCCCCCGCCACGAACGGATTCGTCCGGTCGCTCAGGTCCAGCGAGAACAGCGGGTCCACCTGGCGGAACGTGACCACGAAGCCGCGATCGCCCATGAACCGGACCGACCGGATCCGCTCGCCAAGCGCCAGCCCCGTGACGCTGCCCACGATGTTGAGGTCGGCGCCGCTCTCCGCCAGCACGAACACGTTGCTCGAGAGGCCGGTCGAGGACTCGGTGGTGGCGATGCGCAGGTCGCCCCCGAACTCGTCCATCGAGTACTGACTCACGATGTCGCCGGCCACCGTGCCGGTGGCGACCAGCGGCACGCCGTCCTGGGTGAGGTCGAACTTGTAGACGAAGGTCGTCGGCGCCCAGCTTTGCCACCATCCCCGCAGCGGCGTGACCCACGAGGTCGACGCCAGGTACAGGCTGTCGGCCGACGCGTAGACCGTGCCGCCCACGCCGAACGCCGACGTGGTCGAGACGGGGCCAATGCCGTTGTCGACGTCAAACCCCACGACAGAGATCAGGCTCTCGCCCGACGGCTTGGCCGGCAGATAGAGCGACTGGGCCTCGACCAGCGCCCCCTCGACGGCTTCATCGACCCCCGCGATCTTCGTGGTGTAGGACGGCAGGAGCGTGGCGAGGTCGGCCGTCCGGAGCCGCTCGAGGTACGCCTCCTTGGTCTCGTACGTGTACGCCCCCGGATCGTTTGGATCGGCCGTCATCAGCGGTTCCGGGATGGGCGTATCGTTCTGCATGACCAGGAGGACGCGGTCGCCGATCATGCGGGAACTGGTCAGCCAGCCGTCGAGCGTCGTCTCCTCGGTCACGGTCGGGTTGGCCCGGTCGGATACGTCGAATTCGGTCACCTTGATCCTGGGCTGCGACGGCTGCCACCACCGCGGCATGCAGAAGGACGCGTTCGCCACCAGGCTGGTGGCCCTCAGCCCGATGGTTTCGACAGGCAAGGGCACGTTCACGGGCGGCCCGATCACAGGCAAGAACTGATAGTCGTAGATCTGCGAGAGGACGGTCACGTGATCGCCGTAGACGTACACGGCCAAGGGCGAGCCCTCGATGTCGGCGCTGCCCGCGATGTGCAGGTCCTCGGCCGGCCAGGAATCGGCGACGACCAGCTTCTGGTCGCGCAGCAGGTAGATGTAATTGCCATCGGTCTTGACGAAGTCGGCCTCGTCGACGCCGGCCACCTGGTTGTTGGTGCCGGTGTACGAAGGAGCGCCGCCGCTGGTGTTGGCGGCGAGTTCGACCCTCGGCGTCGTGCCGCCATCGGCCGCCGCCATGAAGACGATGGGAGAACCGCCGTCGCCCCCTTTGTAGATGCCGCGCCCCCACCACCACCACCACCAGTGCTGCGTCGTGCCGAGCACGTCGCCCCACCGGTTCAAGGCGGTCTTGACAAGCCAGTCGCGCAGGACGCCGTCGGTGCCGATGGGCTGAAGCGGGTTGGCGCCGTCGTCCTGGACCAGCACGTCCCTCTTCTCGCCGTAAATCCTGCTGACGCCGGGTTCGGCATACACGTAGTCCTTGCCGAGCCCGCCGATCAAGAAGTCCTTTCCGCCGCCGCCGCGGAGCGTGTCATTGCCGGTGCCGCCGTAGATGTAGTCCAATTCCGGCCCGCCGGTGAGCGTATCGTTGCCCGGCCCGCCAGTGATGTTGCAGGTCATGAGGCGCTTGCCGCCGGCGATGTCGACAGTGATCGTATCGTCGCCGCGGCCACCATTGACGTAGATCATCGAGACGCGGCTCTCGGGACGCGTCCCGACAATCGTGCCGTTGACCGTCGCGCGCAGAAGCGACGGGTCGTCCGGATCGCGATCGACGATGATCGTGTCGTTGTAGTTCGCCTTGTTCTTGTCGCCGAAGATGGCCCACAGGGTGCCACCATAGGCGAGGAAGAGGCGGTCTTCGAGCCGTTCGAACGTGGTCGACCTGGGCTCGGCTTGAGAGAGACGGGAGTTTGGGAACATGGTACCCCCAATCAGAAACTGGCCAAGGATATGATACCCCAATTCCGGCGATTGTCAACCACGTACCGGCGGCAGCAGGCCCGCATGACACAAAGATCCGCTCTTGTAGGTGCTTGACTCAAGGGCATTTGCGCCGGGTGTCCTGGCCACCCGTTGTCGGGTGGCCCTGCTGGTCCCCCGCTACAGAGTGCTTTCGCGTGCCGTAGGGCGCGGATGACCACGCTCGCGTGCCCGGCACGGCGGACAAGCTGTGGCCACGCCACCCACCCGTCTACCATCCAGACGTTCGCCCCGCCCAGTTATTCATTGCCAACCGGCCCAGTCGCGATGTAGTACTCATTCCAGGAAAGTCGTGCGCGGTGGGTCTCCTGACCCCCCGCGCGAGCGGCCCGGCGAGGGCCGAAACCGGCACTCGGCGCGGCGGGTCAGGAGACCGTATGTGTTTAGCGTTGTCATTCCGAGCGAGCGCAGCGAGTCGAGGAATCTCGCTGTGGTCGTTGCCGTTCGGGAATTCGCACGGCGAGACCCCTCGACTCGCTGCGCTCGCTCGGGGTGACCGCGTGAAGGCAAGACGCCAAACACGTACGGAGACCCGCCCCGTAGCGGTTTCCGGTGTCCGTACAAGGCTTGCCCCAAAGAGGCTTCCATCAGAACTGGGAAAGGGAATCCTTCATGCTGCCACGCGCCGTCCTGATGATCCTCTCCGGCCTCTCCGCCATCCTGTGGACGTCAATCGCCCCGGCCGCCGAGGCCCCGGCGCCTGCCGCGGCCACGGCCCGCGTCGAGTTTGCGTTCACGCTCGATAAGCCCGGCCTGACGAGCGCCGGCGTGTTCGACGCCGAGGGCCGCCTGGTCCGCACCCTCTGGACGATGAAGGAACTCCCGGCCGGCAAGCAGACCGGCCAGTGGGACGGCCTGGACGATTTCGGCGGCGCCGCCCTGTCGGGCGACTACCGGTGGCGCGTCGTCGTCAACGGGTCCACGTACCGCAACGTCGGCGTCATCGGCAACAACGGCCGGCCGCCCAATGCCGCCGGCCACACGCCCAACAACCTCCAGTCGGTGGCGGTCGACGCCGAGGGCGCCGTCTACACCGCCAACGGGTGGGACGAGGCGGGGGCCGACTTCAAGAAGTGGAACGCCGCCGGCGACTCCGTCTACGACGCCCGCTTCCAGATCCGCAACGGCAACCCGAACGGCGCCCCGTACTCCATAACGATCGATGATACGTACATCTATTGCGGCATGGAGGGCTGGGAGTCCGAGAAGTGGCAGAACCGCCAGCAGCTCCAGCGGTTCCGCCTGGCCGACGGCAAGCACGAGAAGTTCACCGAGGTCGGCCGCGAGGACGGCCACATCAACGTCTACGAGTGGCCGAAGAAGCTCATCCCGCCCGGCACGCCCGAGGCCGACGCCGCCCTCATGCGCTACCCGCTGCGGGCCGTCGCGGTCCAGGGCGACTCGCTCCTGGCCGCCGACGCCCTCGGCGGCCGCATCCTGCGGTACCACAAGGTCGCCGGCAAGCCGCTGGGCGAGTTCGCGGTGAGGCTGCCGAACGCCCTGGCGGTCGACAAGGCCGGGCGGATCTGGGTCGGCCACGAGCACACGATCGTGAGCGTCTTCTCGCCGGAAGGCAAGGACGGGCGGGCAGTCCTCAAGGACCTCGGCGAGGTCGAGTCCATCGCGTTCGGGCCGACGGGCCAGCTCTGCGTCGCCGACGGCATCGGCGGCCAGGTCAAGAGCTACGACGTGTCGGGCGCCGAGGCGAAGCTGGTGCGGGCCTTCGGCCAGAAGGCCCAGCCCGGCGACTTCGCCCCCGACCGCTTCTACCGCCTCCGCGGCGCGGCCGTCGACAAGGACGGGAACCTGTTCACCCTTAACAAAATGCCGGTCGACGGCGCCATCCTGGCCAAGTGGTCGGCCGACGGGAAACTCCTGTGGCAGCGCCAGGGCCTGGAGTTCGTATCGCTCGGCAACTACGGCCGCGAGAACCCCGACACGTTCTACTCGATGACGTTCCACCGCTACCGCCTGCTCGACCGTGCCGCCGGGACGTGGGAATTCACCGGCTGCCTGTTCCCCGGCGGGCCGAGCTACCGCAGCGACCCGCACGGCACGCCGCGGGTCCTCAGGTTCGGCGGCGCCGACTTCTTCTTCACGCCCACGGGCGACGGCGTACAGGTCTGGCGGATCGGCGCGAAGACGTTTCAGCTCGCGGCGGCGATCGGCGGCAAGGACCCGTCGTGGGACGGTAAGAACCGGCACCATCCCGACTTCCCCAAGGGCGAGGCCGGCATGTGGACCTGGAGCGATGTCAACGGCAACGGCGTCGCCGACGCCGACGAGGTCCGCTGGCTCAAGAAGCCCGGCGAGCAGAGCCCCCACCGCTACGCCACCCACGGCATGGACGTCGACCCGGACGGGAACCTCTGGTTCCCCAACCACCACACCCGCAGCATCTGGCAGATTCCGCGCGGCGGGCTCGACCCCAAGGGCAACCCCACGTGGGACTGGGCTGCCGCCAAGGAGATGGTGCCGCGCGACGCGTCGGCCCACAAGTTCGAGCCGAACATGGCCCAGCACGCCGACGACGGGTCGATCTACGCGTTCGGCTGGTCCGACAAGGTGCCCCGCCCGAAGAACAATCCGTTCTGGATGGGCGGGAACACATTGGCACGTTTCGATAAGAACGGGCAGAGGCTGTGGGTGGCGGCGATCCCGGAGGCGGCCGTCGGCCTCGACGCGGTCCCCGGCGGCGGGTGCATGGTCGGCATGGCCCAGAAGGCGACTATCCTGCACTACACCGCCGACGGCCTCCTCATCGGCCGCATGGCGCCCGGCGAAGCGATGGGCAAACAGTCCGGCTGGCTCGACAACCAGGCCTCGGTGGCCGTGAGCCGCGACCCGCGCGACAAGCTTCTCGACATCTTTGTCGAGGAAGACTACGCCCTGCGGATCGCCTGGTACCGCGCCGACGACCGCGCCATCAACGTCCTGACCGGCACGCTCAAGCGGCCGTAGAGCGCTCTTGTGCTTTACAGGCCGGCGGAAATCGGGTCTGATAGGATGCGGTGACCTATGCGGACGCCCAACATCGAGATCCCGCAGGAAAAGATCGCCGATTTCTGCCGCCGGCATCACCTCCGGCGGCTGGCGTTTTTCGGTTCGGTGACGCGAGAGGATTTCAGCCCCGACAGCGACATCGACGTGCTGGTGGAGTTCGAGCCTCAGCACGTACCCGGCTTCATCGGCCTCTACAACCTTGAGACGGAACTCTCAGGCTTGCTGGGCGGCCGCCACGTCGATCTCGTGACGGCCGGCTTCCTCAATCGGCGCATCCGGGAGCGCGTTCTGGCGGAGGCCGAGGTGGCCTATGCCGAAGGATGATCTCGTCGCCATTCTGGAGAAACTGCTGCCGCCAGACAAGGTCTAGGCCCCAAGGGCTTGGGCACTGGGGCACCGAGCGGTTTGGCTATTCCCGCCAAAGCTTCGCCTTGGCCTTCATCGCCCCGTCGAAGTCGCCGATGAAGCGCCACCAGTTCTCGAGCGGCTTGTCGTTGTACGTCAGGCCGTTATCGGCGCCGGGGATGCTTTGCATCCAGTAGACGAACCACCGGAGGCTATTCGCGCCCCACTTCTCACAGTTGATGGGCTGTTTCTTGCCGGTGCCGTCGGGCTTCCACTCTTCGATGTCGCTGTCGACGACGCGCTTGTTGCCCCAGTCGTAGTCCCGCTCGCCGTTCGGCGGGTAGTGCGTCCAGCCGCAGCCGGGGCGGATGATCTTATGCGACTTGTCGCTGCCGACGAACTTGCCCCAGAAGAGGAGGTCCGCCCACTTGTCCGGCGGCGTGCGGTCGCGGCCGTCCACGTAGTTCAGGACGTGCTCGATCTGGTGCATGTGGTCCTCGGTCGCCTCGGAGGGGCCGCGCTGGTAGTTGTAGTGGTAGACCGTGTAGGTGTTCTTGAACACGGGCAGGTCGTTCGGGTCGCGGTTGGAGTTCGAGATGTCGCCGAACGGCCCGGCCATGTTCGATTCCCACAGCACCACCACGCCGCCGTGGTACCCCCAGACCCAGACCTCCTTGACGCCCTTCTCCTCCACCCACTCCTTGATATTGATATCTTCCATGATTTTGGCGTAGTCGGTGAGGGGCGTCTCGTTGCCCTTCTTGGGCCGCGTGGGCAGCGGGGCGAGGAACTCGTAGGTCTTGAGGATCGCGTACTTCAGGCTGGGCTTGGCCGCCGGGTCCTTGTAGGCGCGGTAGCGCGAGCCCTCGGTGAGGGCCGCGATAACCTGCTGCGTGATGCGGTCGGTCTTGGCCCGGATGGCCTCGAGCGCGTCGTCCACGTCGCCCGTGACCGCCCGGTCGAGCCGGTCGCCCTTGACGGGCAAGTACTTGACCACGACGACGGGGATTTCCCAGGGGGGAGGCGGGGTCTTCGCCTCTTCGGCGGCCGCTGGCCACGAAGAAACAAGCACCAAGCCGACCGCCACGGCCAAACCGGCCAGCAAAAGCAACTGCCGCGCCGCACATCGAGCCATTGCGCACCTCCCACGCGACTCGCTCCCCCAAAGACCGAGCCGCTCTCTCATTGGCCGTCATCGAACACGAGCCCGTGGCCACGCAGGTCGTCTACGGCAGCATTCAGCATCCTGCGGGCCTTCTCAACCGCCTCGCGCGCTTCCGGCAGAGCCGCTTCGGGCCAGTCGCTCGGATAGCGGGCTTCCACAGCCCATTCCGTGAGATCGGCAAGATCAGGATAAACGGACTTGATCCCCCAACCGTCAGGCACGAGAATCCTAAGGGCATCCAGATCGTGACTCCTGGGGAAATCGACCTGAAGGAATACCAGGACGGCCTTGATCGCTTTCTCGGCTGCCTGCTGAGCCAGCCAACACATGTGCCGCGGCGCGCCTCTCTCCTCGCACAACAGCGTCTCGGCGAGGCGCATGTCCTCGGATGCGAACCGCAGCCATCGCCGGGCTTCGAGGAGGCTGTCAAGGGCGCTCATAAAGGACTTTGCCCTCCCTCAGGGCCGGCCTCAGAATGGTCCCCACCAGGTTCCCGCGCTGCGCAATCTCTTCTGGCGACGTCACGACGACATCCTTGGGCACCGGGAACGCCGCCAAAGCGCGCCGTAAGTCAATCGCAGCGCGACGCTTGTTCGCCACGTGCGAAAGGATGACCAGAAGGTCGATGTCGCTGTCCGGGCCCGCATCGCCCCGGGCATGCGAACCGAAAAGGATGACTTGCAGGGGCTGGAACTGGCGCACAATCTCGTCGACCATACGGCCGATCCAGGGACTGGCTGCCATCTCAGTGCCTCCGACCGCTAAGGATGCGGCCAGGTACCGATTTCTCATCGACCATCATACGCCGGAAAACCACTCTGTTGAACCCGCGGCTCAGATGCAAGCGTTTTCCGTTGTCCGTGGCCGTGCGCCACTCCGCAAACCAGGACACGGCCGGGCAAGGCCGGCCGTGGCACACGCGAGTCCAGCCCCTACACGTCCGCCGACGCCAGCCGGCGGGAGTTGCGGCGGCGGTCGCTCTCCGAGAGGAAACGCTTGCGAAGCCGGATCGACTGCGGCGTCAGCTCCACCAGCTCGTCGTTTTCGATGTACTCCAGCGCCGCCTCCAGCGACATGCGGCGCGGGGCTTTCAGGATCACCGTGAAATCCTTCGTCGAGGCCCGCATGTTCGTCAGCTTCTTCTGCTTCACGATGTTGACGCAGATATCATCATCTTTGCAGTGCTCGCCGATGATCTGGCCCTCGTAGACGCGGTCGGTCGGCTCGACGAACATCATGCCGCGGTCGGCCAACTGGTCGAGCGCGTAGGCGGTCACGGCCCCCGTCTCGATGGCGATCATGACGCCGTTGGGCCGCCCGGCGATGTCGCCGCGCCGCTTCTCGTACCGGGCGAAGGTGTGATGCATGATCGCCTCGCCGGCCGTGGCCGTCAGCATCCGGTTCCTGAGGCCGATCAGCCCGCGCGCCGGAATGATGAACTCCAGGTGCGCCAGGTTGCCCCGCGTATCCATCTTCAGGAGCTCGCCGCGCCGGTCGCCCACGAGCTGCATCACGGGCCCGAGGCTGTCGCGCGGCACGTCGACTACCAGGTGCTCCAGCGGCTCGTGCTTCTCGCCGTTCACTTCCTTGTAGATGACCTTCGGCTTGCCGACGGCCAGCTCGATCCCCTCGCGCCGCATGTTCTCCAGGAGGATCCCGAGGTGCAGCATGCCGCGCCCCGACACCTCGAACTCGTCGAGCGTCTGGCCCGGGTCGACGCGCAGGGCCACGTTCGACTGGAGCTCCTTGTCGAGCCGCTCGCGCAGGTGCCGGCTGGTGACGTACTTGCCCTCCTGTCCCGCGAACGGGCCGTCGTTGATGCGGAAGGTCATGTGCAGCGTCGGCTCGTCGACGTGGACGGTCGGCAGGGCGATCGGGTTCTCGGGGTCGGCGAGCGTGTCTCCGATGTCCACCTTCTCCAGGCCGACCACGGCGCAGATATCGCCGACGTCGATGTGGTCGACCTCCTCGCGCCCCAGGCCGTCGAAGCGGAACAGTTGCTTGACCCGCTGGAGCATCCGGCCGCCGTGCCGGTCGATCGTCATGACCTGCTGGCCGGACCGCAGCGTCCCGGCGAAGACCCGCCCGATGCCGATGCGGCCGACGTAGTCGCTGTAGTCGAGCGTGGTGATGAGCACCTGGAGCGGCGCCGCGGCGTCGAACTGCGGCGCGGGCACGTGGCGGATGATCGCCTCGAACAGCGTGTGGATGTCGCCCATGCCGGCCGCCGGCAGGTGCTCGGGGTCGGTCGTGGCCCAGCCGTCGCGGCCCGAGGTGTAGACGACCGGAAAGTCGAGGGCGTGGTCGTCGGCCCCGAGGTCCACCAGGAGGTCGAAGACCTCGTTCAGGACCGCGCCGTGCCGCTGCTCGGGCCGGTCCATCTTGTTGATGACAACGATCGGCTTGAGGCCGTTCGCCAGGGCTTTCGCAAGCACGTAGCGGGTCTGCGGCATCGTGCCGTCGACGGCGTCCACGAGGAGGAGCGCCCCGTCGGCCATCTTGAGGACGCGCTCGACCTCGCCGCCGAAGTCGGCGTGGCCGGGGGTATCGATAATATTGATGTGATAATAATTGCCCGCGCGGTCGGTGTAGCGGATCGCGCAGTTCTTGGCCAGGATCGTGATGCCGCGCTCCCGCTCGATCGGGTTGGAGTCGAGGATGCACTCGCCCCTCAGCTCGTTGGCCCGGAACTGGCCGCACTGGCGGAGCAACTGGTCGACCAGGGTCGTCTTCCCGTGATCGACGTGCGCGATAATGGCGACATTGCGAATCTGTTGACGGCTCATGGCAACTCCAGGAAAGGCAACCTGCGAACGTGCAGCGGAAGATGGAAACAGGGCTACCGGCCCCGACGGGAGTCGTGGGGTTTCAACCGCCCGGCGGCAAATCCGCGCCCGAAGGCGAGGTTGCCGAGCATCACGCGGCCGGGCCGGCGGCAGGCCAGCACAGCGCCCGTGACAAGGCCGATCGCGTTGGCGAAGAAGGTTCGTCGTGGCATTGGCGGAGTATTTATAGCAGCAAATCCGGCTAAGTCAAGGGCCAGACGCGAATTGGGTCCCGACAAGCCGGTTGCGCTGTTGCCTGTAGCGGAGCAGCTGGGCGAGCCCAAGGGCGCGGGGCGGCAGCCAAGAGGCAGGGCGGGGCCGTCGCCCCACAGAGCACCAGGCACGCACAAACGATCACAGGCACCGACACCTGGACGCCGAGAGGCTGCATCGCGGACCATCCTTCGCCCGTCCTCGCGCCGCAAGGTCCCCGAGCCCCGCCGCGCAAGCGGACACGACTGACCGCATCTTGCCGGTCGCTTCGTCCGCCGGCAACGGCTTCCGGCCGGCCCGGTAAGTGCTCCAGTTAAAGGGGGTGGCACGGTCGCAGCCTGCCCGCCGCGGCGGGCGCCGTGGCGTGGCCGTGCTTGCCATCGGCCGACGATGCGTGGCCACAGCCTGCCCGCCGCCGCCAAAGCCGTGCCCGCGCTTCCGGCGATTGGGTAGCTAAGACGAATTTGTGCGCTTTTTGCGATTTCACGCGCGCCGGCCCCCCCTACTTGTTCACTCTTGATCAAAACACGCGGAAGACCGGCAAGCAACCCCTGGCCCGTCGCGAGAGAGCGAGCCAATCAGGCGAAACATCGCCGGTCGCGCGGGGTTTGAAACGGTGTGGTCTGGCCGCCCGGCCACTCGGATTCGACGGGTGTGTTTAGCGTTGTCATTCCGAGCGAGCGCAGCGAGTCGAGGAATCTCGCTGTGGCCGCTCAAGTTCGGACGGATGCAAGGCGAGACCCCTCGACTCGGTCGCCGCGGCGACCTCGCTCGGGGTGACAGCAAAGAAGGGCCACGCTTACACTGGCGATTCGACGGGAGGATCTCTTGAAAAAGCTCGGCCTTGGCCTGATGATAGCGGCCCTTGCGTGCACGGGGGTGTGCGCCGAAGAAGGGGGACCGAAGATGCCGCCGCTCAAGGTCTGCATGCTATCGGGGTCGGCCGAGTACCTGTCCGACGAGTCGCTCGGCGAGTTCAAGCCCTGGCTCGAGGCCCGTTACAACGTCGCCTGCACGCTTCTCTATGGCAAGGACTCGAGCGACTCCATGCCCGGCATCGAGGCGCTCGATGCCACCGACGTGATGTTCGTCTTCATGCGGCGCATCAAGCTGGCCCCCGACCCGCTCGCCCACGTCAAGAAGCACTGCCAGGCGGGCAAGCCCGTCGTCGGCCTCCGCACGGCCAGCCACGCGTTCCAGACCTGGCTGGAGTTCGACAAGGAGGTCCTCGGCGGCAACTACGTCGGCCATTACGGCACCGGCCCGATCACCGAGGTCACTCTGGCCGAGAAGGCCAGGGACCATCCGATCCTGGCGGGCGTCAAGCCGTTCACGACGGCCTACTCGCTCTACAAGAACACGGGCGCCGCCGCGGACATCGAGCTCTTGGCCACGGGCGTCATCCCCGGACACACCGAGCCGCTGGCGTGGGCGCGGGTGCACGGCGGCGGCCGCGTCTTCTACACGTCGCTCGGCGGCCCGGACGACTTCAAGAACGAGAGCTTCCGCCGCCTCGTCGTCAACGCCATCTTCTGGACGGCCAAGCGCAGCGTGGAGGCGAAACCCTAAAGGCGGCTCACGCAAAGACGCAAAGAGAAGAAACTCTTGACGTACCTGCGCCTGGCGGACAAACGCCTGGGGTTGCTGATCAACTTCGGCGCCCCCCTCATCAAAGACGGTATCTCGCGCGTGGTCAACGGTTTGCCCGACTAGCCGCCGCTGACGCCGTTGCCGTTTCTTGGCCGTTGCCGTCTCTTTGCTGTTGTTTGTGCCTTAGCTTTTTCTCAACTGTAGCCGTCTTGGCGTCTTTGCGTGAGCCGCCGTTGCCGTTTCTTTGCCTTTTCTCAACTGTGGCCGTCTTGGCGTCTTTGCGTGAGCCGCCGTTGCCGTTTCTTTGCCTTTTCTCAACTGTAGCCGTCTTGGCGTCTTTGCGTGAGCCGCCGTTGCCGTTTCTTTGCCTTTTCTCAACTGTGGCCGTCTTGGCGTCTTTGCGTGAGCCGCCGTTGCCGTTTCTTTGCCTTTTCTCAACTGTGGCCGTCTTGGCGTCTTTGCGTGAGCCGCCG
>Ga0315273_10007617_pt1 | contig 13569 bp, 25 predicted proteins | sample YL17G02_0_MG_FD_205753 | JGI IMG/M metagenome (GOLD analysis project Ga0315273, IMG submission 205753) | Sediment microbial communities from Yellowstone Lake, YNP, Wyoming, USA - YL17G02_0 | ecosystem: Environmental > Aquatic > Freshwater > Lake > Sediment | place: USA: Wyoming | collected... | reverse complement strand
CCTCTGTACCGACGACCATTATTCCCACAAGGGGGTCCCACAGCTGACTTTTTGAATTCAGATTCAGTGAACATCAGGGAGCAAAGTAAAGCGGAAGAAAGATTAGTGAGACGGGAAGCAGAATCGATAGCAGTGGAAAGCTCCGATATATGGTGGGACGGAGCCCCTAACTTTTGTAGATAAGAAATTGTTTTACTTGGTTTCGCTTGCATAATAGACACAGGAACAAATCCTTTTCCCAAGTCATGCAACTGCCATGCGAACCCGATTACCAAAGTCCCTACGAGCAAATACTCCATCAAACGTTTTACCATCAGCCTTACCTCCTTCGCTTGTCATTACGGATCACCCTTGGGCAAAGGCGAATCCCTCACTTGAGTTATGAGGCCAGGCTCGTAGGAGTTTTAGGTTAGGCGAATTTTATTTTATTTCTCCGGAAATTAAAAGAGAAATCTTTTGGCACTAAACTACCTTACGATCTTCTACTATCAATCCCCACAAAAGAGACAGGTACACTCTTGCATCCAACAGCCTGCCCAGAATATCCTCAGACTTAGCCTCCCCGGTGGAGATGTAATTCATAATTGCATCCAGGTGCTTACGCAAGTAAACTCCCAGAACCACTTTGGGGTCCAGCTTAAACAGAGCACCAATTCGTTTGAAATTGTCCAAGCGATCATAACTATTCTGGTGAATATACTCGATCCCTTTTGTTTTACCAATAGCTCGTTCTTGTTCGAAAATTTCCTCCAACAAGGCATTGAAAAGTTCCTCGGTCATTTCAGGTACCTCCCTGGGTCATACATTTCTTTGTACTTTGCAATCATGGTATCACCTGTCGGCTCTGTCCCAGACTCTCGCCACCACACTATTAGCATGTGGGCAAGAAACATCTTAGCGGTCTTTCGCATTGCACGAGAGTTCACATGACCCCGACTTATAGTCCCTTCTGGCTCGTAATGTTTAACTGTCAAAGCATCCACCGGCAAATCCTTTGCAAGTACAACCTTTATTCCCTTCTTTGCTAACTTAAATTCTATCGATTCCTTACATCGCTGATAATATCCAGCGTAAGCCTTGTCCTCCCCTATCAACCGCAAAACTTGAGACCAAACCAAAGGACGAAGAAAAGGGTTGTACCTCCTTTTCTCTCCTCGCTTCCATCGGTTAACCTTTCCATTAACTGGGGAATCCAACGCATACTGCCAGAGCCCCGAAACGGTCCGACAACGAGAGAACTGAATTAGTCCAACGATACGAGCCATAGTCTCGGGAGAGTTATTGATGGAATCGAGCCTTGAGAAGGCAGCCCGAACTGGATGGGATTGCCAATAATCGGACAACTGATTACGGAGGTCCTGTTCTACACTGCCTATTCCTACCACATTCCTCTCCCTAACAAAGCTTCGGCACTCCTGAAGGTCCATAACAATCCCTTTGGAAAAAGTAGTAAGCTTCCCCACCACACTCCTCTCATCAGAGTCCTCCAGGACCTTCCGGGCTTTTGCAAGGTAATCGAGCGCTCTAATCACCGCTGTCAAATCCTTTTCCTCAAATACATTGCTCAAATTGTCCTCCCTCCTCCCCAACCCTCCCCTAAACTACCCCAAGCAAGGGGTCTAATCTCCCCCGGGACGAGTTATTATTACTCTCCCCTTATAAGTCCCTTACCCTAACCCCTGAACATGTTAAATGGGGTGTTTTGGGGTTTCAAAGCCTCCTCCTCTTTTTCACAGCCACTACTTCCTCAGAACCACCTATCTGGGTCACAACTGATCTCCTATTAACTCGTTCCACCTTCCAGGCACGATCCGCAATCTCCGCAAGGGCCTCTGAATGCGTAACCATAATAATCTGTAGCCCCAGCTTCATGGAAATTTCCTTTACCATCTCCCCACACTGCCTCGACAAAGACCCTGCGGCACTAAACGGCTCATCCAGTATTAGCACTGCTCTGCTGCTCGGATTCTGCAGAGACCAAAGCACCACTCGCAAGGCAAAAGAAATAATCTCTACTAAACCTCCCCCCATTTCATCTTTAGGTATGAATGGCTCCCCTTCCTCTCCCTCCTTGACCCGAAAGGAAATCTCAGCCTTGTTCCGCTTGTAATCGAAGTCAACGACAAATCTCAAATCCTCACTGTAGATGGACTGGATGGCCATAGTGACCAATTCCTCCACATACCCTTTGAGCCTTTCCTGGGTTGTCCGGGTCACTTCGGCCAGAATGAAACGGGCCTGAGAATACAACTCTGCCTGATGCTGCAAACCCTCAATCTTAGCTCCGAGTTCCTGAGTCCGAGCAGCATATAAGCTCCTCTGGGCGATCTTGGAGCCAACCAAATTCTGGAGTCGAATAAGATCAAACACCGATCGTCTCCAGATCGTATTCCGATTCTATCCTTGCAACCATACCGGTCAATCTTTTCTCCAGCCTCTCTTGCTCTCTCTTAATTTCAGTCAATCGCTTCTCGGCCTCCTTGATATCCAATAACCCGAATTGCTCCTCCAGTTGGTTCAGAAGAGCCTTCTCCTCTCCCCTCAGTTGATGCAAACTGGCCTTCTTCTGCTCTATTACTGCCTGAAGTTGCTTGATCGCTTCCAGTACCGTTAGTTTCTCGTTCCTTGCCATAGCAACCTCCCTACCTTAATCTTTGGAAAGGTTATTGTCCGCCTTAACTTGCACGATCTTAGGTACGAAAGGCACAAGTTGAGGCTTCTGTACCTCACTCAGCATTTTCCCCATCTCGGTAGCTATTTCCCTGAAAAGCCTCTCTGAAACAGCTACAGAGCAGACACATTCTTCCTTCTCCTCGCTGTGAAAAATAAATTCAAATACCCTAATGCCATCGGCTGGACGAGTAAAGATATACAAATCATCGGCTAACAACGGAATATTCATTCTTTTGTTCCTCCGACCATCACAATCTTGTCAGTGAGAGTGGTAAGGCCACTCAGTGAAATTCCACGATAGATAGCACCGGCTTTCCCACGGCCCTTTAGAAACACCTTAGGATCGTCCTCCCCGGTCTCCTCGTCGTACCAATCCACCCACTCACCGGCCCCATCCAACAGGGTTCGTAGCTGTTCTACTTCGAATTCCAACCCTTTTACTTTGAATCTCAACTCGTTTATTTCTTTCTCCAAATCCTCCTCAATGCTGTAAGCCATCTATTTCTCCTCCCACGATTTTCAGAATTAGCTGTCTCAACTCCCCATCAATCATCTCAACAAAAATTCCTTAACTCCCTGGACCACTTCTTTCCTTTATTCCAGGCAAGCCTACCTTTAAGAGACGCCGACAGCTTTTTCCTCGTCTCCTCAGAAACCACTCGACCTTTAAGAGCCTCCGACAATTTCTTTTTATGCTCCTCAGAAAAATGCTTCCCCTTTAACTTACTCTTATGCTCCTCAGAAAGTTGTCTACCTTTAGACCAAGTGTTCTTTCCTTTCATAGATTCAGATATTTTTCTCTTTGTATCTTCTGAGTGCCTCTTTCCATAGTGAGGGCTTAAACCCCCTCGCCTGCCATACATCGGGTTACGCTCCCCACTATTACGCTCGGAACATCTCTTTCTTTGCTCTTGATTCCGACGCTTCCCCTTATTCTTCCCTACATTTGCCTTAGCTACATTCCTTCTTGCAGACTCTGTAAGCACGTAATGCTTCCCAACCCCCCTTCCACCATCTGACTGAGTGAACTACCCTCCCCTAAAGGGAAGGGCTTCTTCCTTCATTAGAACTCACTGATTCTCTTTTCAGAAAATCTGTAATCTTAGTTCTTCCAGAAGCGTAACTTTCGGTCGTTCCAACCGTAGATTTATCTAAAATAATTCCTAAATCAGATAATCCTAAATCTCGTATATTCTGACTTGCATTCAAATCTCTATCAATTTCTTTTCCGCAATTACAAGTCCAAGTTCTATCAGACAACTTCAAATTAGTGTTTTGATATCCACAACTATTACAAATTTGACTTGAAGGATACCAACGATTTATCTGATAGAATATTTTATTATCCCACTCAGATTTATATTTAAGTTGTCTAAAAAACTCCCCAAAAGATTGATGAGAAAGTGCTTTAGCCAGTTTATGGTTTTTTACCATTCCCTTTACATTAAGGTCTTCGACAATTATAATGTCTTGGTTTTCAACAATATAATTACTTGCTTGATGTAAAAAGTTTTTTCTTACATTAGTTTCTTTTTCATGTTTTCTTGCTAATTTCTTAACAAGTTTCCTCCTATTATTTCCCCCTTTCTGTGCTTTTGCAACCTTACGTTGCTTAATTTTTCTACGTCTTTCTTTTCTTTTAATATTTTTATCATTCAAAATTTCTATATTATCAGAAGTCATACAGAATGATTTAATTCCCACATCCAAACCAACAGCACTTTGATTTTTGTTTTCTTCAAACTCATGTTCTTCTTTCACTGTCAAAGTAATATAATACTTATCTGTTGAGGTTTTAGAGATTGTACAATATAAGATTTGTCCTTTAATTTCCCGATGTCTCCTAAATTTCAAAGCCTGTTTAAGTTTTGGAATTTTTATATATGAATTCTTTTCTCCTTCCTCAACTACTTTGAAATGCTGTGGAATTGTGAAACTACCGCCATTATGTTTCTTTTTAAAAGTAGGGAAATCAGCTATCTTTTTGAAAAATCGGGAGTAAGCACTATCTAAATTTCTTAAAGAAAATTGAAGAGATTGCGAGTTAATTTCATTCAACCATACAAAATTTTCCTCGTTTTTCAATCCAACAAGCAAATGCTCAGTTTCGACAAAAGACAATCCTTTTTTGACATCTAACTTATGTTCTGTATAGTACTTAGTTTTTTCATTTAGGAAGTAATTATACACAAAACGACACGAACCAATAGATTTATGAATAAAGGTTTTTTGCTCTTCATTTGGATATAATCTGAATTTGTATCCCTTATGTATTGTTTTAGTTTCCATATTTATTAGTATATATTTATAAAATAAGTCATCCTTTTATAAAAGTCAAGTCTTTTTTCTTACTTTTTTCCGAAAATTCATCCCCCACCTGAAGGAAGGGGATTTCTTTTCGAAGACTGATTAAGCAAAGGGCCTTCGCCAAGATCTTTCCTACCGATCAACTGAATCCAAAACATTTCCCATTCCCATGACTCTTCCTTTGTAGAGCACTCCTCAAGAATTTCAACTCTTGGCCGCAGACCAAAGAGAGAAAGCTCTGCGAGCCACAATCCCTTCTGACTGCCACTACCCCTCCTCTCCCTTGAACTTTCTTTCGCCCGCCCCTGTCGGCCTCGACCTATAAACCGACAATTACTATCCTGTGGGTCCAGCAGAGCATAAACCTCAAATCCACTAATCATAACTTCTCTCCTCCCACGATTCGCAAAATCAAGGATTTGACTTCCTCGCTGATTTCATTATTCTCAAAATAATAGTTCAGTGAATCCATTATTGAGAGTCCAACACCACTCGCTTTCAACTCAGTCAACGCTCCTATAAACTCATCCAACCTCTGTCGGTTCTGCTTCCGATAATTTTCCCTCGACAGCACTTCTTCTGCAGGAGCACACACTATAGGAACGATGTCCACGATATCCCGCTCATCTGTATCATAAACGAAGAACTGAGGCTTGTGCTCAAACATAGCATCAGTAGCTTCTCTTCGAAGCAGGGGACCAGTATTGCAGATAGTCCGCTTTCCTCGACTTCCTTCCTCCTGGTACAGAAAAGGCTGATGGGCGTCCCCACACAATACCAAATCGAACTCGGGATGGTCTCGCAAGAAGGTCCTGGCATCTGTATACTCGGTGTCCCCATACCACCCAGCATTTACAGCTATTCGCTTATGGATGACAAGTACCCTGGTAAAATCCTCTTTAGCTATGTCAAAATCCAGATTCGGTGATATCTGCTCTCCATAAGAAACACCCCAAACAACCGTACTAAATGGCTGGGGATCACCAAATGCATTGGCAAAAACTCTCCCCTTAAACGGATCCAACACACCTACAAGACCCATCTTACTAAGAACCCCAAGTATAGTTCTGTCCCTGGATTCCCAGGAGCCCATGTAAAGATCGTGCTGGCCATAGACAGCAAACAGAGTGCTGCGCAAACCCCTCAGCAAAAGGACTAACCTATTTAGCAGGCCCCACGACCTTGAAATATCGCAAAAGTCACCTGCCTGAAGAATAACTGCCTTAGGATCAGCATACTTAAAAACTTGTTCGAGTTTCCCCATAACCGTTTCCGCTGTGTTATCTAATCGACTCGCAGGTCTGTCCTCTAAAGCATGCACATCTGATAAGAGCACTATTTTCATTCCAGCCTCTTCCAGCTTCCGTTTTTCTGAATCTGATACATGGTGCCATCCTCAGTCTGAAACTTCATACCAGGCTGAACTTTCGTTGGAGGGTGGGGTCCCAACTCTTTACAACCAACTACTTCGTAGAAGTTTATCTTTCTACTACCCTTGTGGGTTTGCTTCTCCCTGTAATCCTGGCCCTTAACTTCTCCTGATGGTTTTAGTTTGTGCTGTCCCATCCACATTCCTCCTATTCTGACTGTCCCCAACGCTCAGACCGTTCCTAAACCTCCCCCTAAACTACCCCCTTAAAGGGGTCTAACGACCCCAAGGACGAGTTATTATTCCTGCCCCTTACCTTTATATCCCCCTACCCCATGATGCTCTTGATTTGGTCACTATTTAGCTCGCTCAGGCATAAAGGACAGCGACCCTCCTTCAAGAGCAATTCCTTTAGATCCTGCTCAGCTATTGCCAAAAACTTACGGTCTTGTTCCTTTCGGTCAGACAGACCGTTGTAACATTCTAAGGCACTACCTATGGACTTTCCATCCTTAACCAAAGCACGAAGATCCTCCGCCACCATCACCACATCCTTAACAGCTGGTTCAGCCTCCTTAACAAAACCATCCAAGGAACAGGCTTCATCCTGTACTCGCAATAGCTTATCCAGAAGGGTTCTCTCCTGATCCAATTTCCTTAAATCGCCATAGCAAAGCAACAGATCCTCAAGTTGGGGAGAAAGCGCCTCTAAAACTTGGGTGCCTTTAATTATCTCCCCAACTACGACCCCTGATCTCCTGAGAATCTCCTCGATTCTCTCACAGCTATTCTCCAGTTCACCCACACGACCACGCATATCCTGGACCTTTTCAAGATCCATTTTCAGATCGTCCAGGTGCATTTCCTCCAAGGGCCGTAACTTATCCTCTGTTTCCTTCAGATCTCCCTGAAGGATTCGGATCTCCCTATTTGCATCATTGATTTCGGATGTAGTTTTTGATATCCATTCGTCTGTCTGCTCGATATGAGTAACCTGATTTATCACTCTGGCGACTTCCCCTGGCGGGGAACAGATCAAGAAATGAGCATCAAACTGCCGCTGAACATTAATCTCTGTTAAGTTCAGCAGTTGAGAAACCTGATCCGGCACTGACCCGCCAGGGGTTGGCCATCGTTCTTGTCCGAGAACATACTCGGACGACTTTTCTGACTTGGCAAAGGCAACTATACCTTCTAAAGTCTCCACCTCGACCTTGGTGGTTCCCGCTGTACCCCTTGTATGAAATCGAAAGCCAAGAGGTCGATTTTCAGCCAGCCACATCAACGCACGAATCAAGGAGGTCTTACCCTCGTTGCTTTTCCCAATAATAACGTTCACCCCTTGATGAAAGTCAAGGCTCGTGTCAGGATGGGACTGGTAATTTGTCACGACAAGTCGCTTTATCACAGTCTACCCTTGTCCCTCATCCATCCGCTTACGCTTCGAAGGAGGGGCATTTTCCTGCTGGGGGACTTCTTTCACATCCACAGGAGTGGCCAAGATCGCATCGCAGAGCAATACCATGCGCTGCAGAACCTGCTCAGGTCGCAGATTGCCTCCACTCACCAAGAGGTCGTTGGCATCTTTTCGTACCGTCCTAATTCCATCCAAATCCATCTGATTTTCCATAGCGTTCTCCTTTCAAATTTTTACTGCCTCAACGCCTGTCCATTGAAATTCCTCTAACATATCCGCCTCGCTTTTCTCTTCCGTACTCATCTTGTACACAGCACCATCGGTTGCTTTCGCCAAATTCCCCACGGTAGCAGTAAGACCAGCAATTGCTCCTTCATGGCTTACTCCAGGATCAAAGACAAAATCAAAACCTTCCAGCTTTGCCCTCCTTTCTTTCTTTCTGATATCGTGAAGCCTATGCCCTGCCGCACGAATTATTGCCATCATACGAGCATATACCTCCTCAACAAATCTGTCTCCCACCCTACACCAGTAGTAACCACCGTCCTCCTTATGAACATCCAGGCGATTTTGGGCATCTGTTGAATAATCAATATTATCACCCGCATAAAACGCTACCCAAGGACCCCCCAACTTATACGCAGCAGGCAAATCCTCCGCCTTTAGTGCCCACACCCGAAGAATCTCCCTGCCCCTTCGGTTACCTTCCAACAAGACCTTGCGGGATACCACCACAATTTGTTTAGTCTGGCCCTTCTGCTTAGTCTTGCCCTCCGACTTTTTCTTAGATCGAGACACCTCCCCTTCCTTCCTCTTCCACCATTGGTACAAGGTCCCGTCAAGTTCCTTCTCCTTCCGCCATTGGTACAAGGCCCCGTCAAGGGCAGGTAGAATGCGGGAAATCCCCTTGATATTTCCACTCTCGCACTCCCATTGCACTCTACGCAAATCTTCCTGCAATTTCCCAATATCATCGATGTCCATTAGCACTCCTCCTCTCCTTCCTCCTTCCACAATTGATGGCACTCTCCTTTATCCACTACGGAAGTAGTGCTTTAACGCTTTCGAATCTGCCCATTTCAGAAAGCTGTCAAGACCACATACCAACGACAATTCCGGCAAACAAAAACACATAGTGGAGAAAGAAGGGTTCCCCAAAAAAGAGCAGAAACCAACCCAATCCTCTCTACTGAACATCACCATCGGCTTGCGAACGCTCTCCTTAAAAATCAGCATAGGACGCCTGCCACAACTCCTGCACAACTCGTAATGCTTACCCCACCATTCCATCAGATTCCCTTTGCCATCCAAGACTCGGGAAAAATCCACCTTCCTTACGTTCTTGCACTCGAGAACAAAAGCCCCATCTGGGGGGAGTAGCCAAGCCCCTTTCTTATCTATGGACATGATATCCCCCGGCATCTTTCCTCTAATTCCGCCCTTCGCCTCCTGAGTAAATTTCCCCCCACTCGTTGAGGTCCTCCAAAAGATCTCCGGTCTCGATTCCCCAGTAATCCACTTAGTAAGTACCCTGCATATATCACGCTCGAAGTTTGAACCTTTGGCATGACCACCACCGGGTCTCACTGACCACCTCCTCCCCCAATTTGCATCGCCAGCTTTATCAGAGGAATAAGGTCCCGTGGCTTCATGGACTGCAACTCAGATTGTGCCCCAAAACATTCACGATAAATCTCCTGAGCCAAAGATTGTGCTCCCTTTTGGCAACCCGCAAGGTAATCACGAGAATTTAGATCTACTTCCCAATCTTGGTTGTCCCGTCCTGGCTGGTATTGACGGTCGAGAAACGTTGCCCTCTTGCTCATTCCATTCCCTCCCTTCCCTATTATAGACCATTTTCTCGGTTTTCCCTTACCTCAAGCCAAGTAAATTTATCCACTTCGCAAATCCATCTGGGGTCAAGAAGGATCTGAAATCCATCCTATCAAACACTTTAATGAACTCCTTCTTGGAGAAGATCTCCTCCTGCATCTCCAAAGGAACAAAATCTGACCCTCGCAAAGCTACCAGTCCCCGATTGCGTTCAATAATAGTAGACGATTCCCTGATAAGTTTGTTCTTGGCTTCACTTTTGAGGCTCCCTTGCAGATAGCTAATTGCTGTCTTGAGCCCCACCCCTCTAATACCTACCACCTCGTCAGAAGGACAGCCAGCAATAGCCTTGGCCTCTGTCCAAGCTCCCGGAGGAATTCCCCACTCTTTCTCAAACCAAGTACCGGACAACAGCTTCTTGCTACGAAGATTATACATATCGGCCTGTCCCAGCAGTTGATAAAGATCTTCATCAGCACTAACAAACACCACATTGTCCCCATACTCCGAAATCGTTTGTACTGCCGCATCAATCAAGTCATCGGCCTCATACCCGTCCTCGTAGAAGATGTTTTGGAAACCCAATTCGGGAAGAACCTGAGTTCTTACTATTCTAAATTGACGTCTCGCCTCGTGATCCCGTGCCTCATCTTCCGGGGATTTTTCCACCCTTCGAGACTTCTTGTAACCAGGATACTCCTCTCTACGAAGGTTATGAGGGTGGTCCCAGCAGAAAACAAACTTCTTAGTCCCGAATTTGCCGGCCAGCTGGAGTACCTGGCGGAGGAACCCAAACACACATCCTGTACCCTGGCCTCCAAAGGTAAGATCCCCCAAAACGTGATACGATACGTAGCAAAGGTAATTGCAATCAAGGACAAGAACGGGCGATTTCATTTAGCAATCCTCAGAATCGAATTTTTGGCTTTCTATCAGACACGAATCGAGCTTCAATTTCACCCCACATTTCAATGGTCTGCTCCCGCAATTGGTCCACAAGTTCTGATTCCTCAACATATCGAATTGCAGCGTCAATGCTCTGATATGTTTTCCCATCAGGACAGGAGTACGTTGAATCTTTCCGCATATCTTTACCCCATTGCAAATTAGCCCGCACATCGTCGATTCCCAGACCGAACACGATACATATTGGAGCCTCCCTGTATGGGTCATCCACAGTAGATTTTTTCACCATGCAGACGCTTTCTATTCCTATCACTTTCTTTACCTCTACCCCAGAAGACAGTTTCCTTTTCTGCTCGACCTTACCTTTCTGTCCCACCCGAATTCTCAGAGAAGAATAAAAAGGAATTCCCATCCCCCCAGGAGTAACCTCCCCATATTCTCCCTGTCTCACCTGATTCGTACAAACTATTAACCAGTTATTGTTCCGAATAATTCGAGCAGTTTGTCGTAGACCAGCAGAAAACTCCTTGGCTCGCTTCATCCCCATTTTATCGCCTTGATCCATCTCCAACTCAGTGGAAAGGGCCGCAAGGGAATCTGTAGCTATCACATTGATAACATCAGGGTTCTTAGGCTCCCACTCACGAATCAAGGAGAATACTTCAGACACCAGATCCGGACGGAAGTAATCCTTAGCCCCCAACTCCATGCCATATATGCGGGAGTACTCCTCGTCCAACCGGGCTTCAGGATCTAAGAAACGAACCTGACCACCTTTCATCTGGGCCGAAGAGCAAATCTCCGCCAAGACAGCTGTCTTACCAGACGCTGCAGGACCAGAAATTTCTACAATAATCCCACCAGGAATTCCTCCTTCACGGGCTCTCTTGCCAGATATCGCCAAATCAAGAAGAGTTGATCCGGTGGATAAAACCCCCGACCGGAAATCCCCTACAGAAATAAATCCTCCTGTAGTGCTCTCCTCGGAAGAATTGGAAATCGATTCTCTGACCTGCTCGACCTCTTCGTGAAGCTCTAATCGTCTTCTCTCAGCCATTCATAAACTCCTTCGAAAGCAACTCTGGCATGTTTTCCCTCAGCCATTTTACCAACTGAACCACATCGACTGATGATAATTTCTCCTCCTCCTCAATCTCTGCGCGAGCCTGAGAATTCGTTGCTTCTCGCGTATCCTGTCCGCAACATCTACCTACCGTGCCGATCCCTCCGCACACGGTACAGCGGAATTGGGTACCAGAGTCCAACACTCCGACAGGACAAGGGGGTAAAAGTTTCAAAGGCATCCTATTTGCTGCAGACTTAGTAACAAAGGAATCCTTGGTTGTGAGGATACTATCTCCACACTTGTCACACGGTCTGAGAAGGAGGCGATCCCCCCTACTTCTTGGATGATTCTATCCAGATCATTAAGACGTTCGGTCATCTGCTCATATTGGACAACTTCGACAAGCTTTCGTCGTGGCCTTATCGTTCCTCCACTACCTGTTTTCTTCAATCAAACACACCTCCTTTTCAAGTCTGTATTCCTATCAACTTGGACACACCCCACAACACGCCAGGCTTACATTCATGCATAGCACGATCCCCATGAATATCTGCATCAAAAGAAACAGAGGAAGACGACCCGCCCTGCACAAGCAAAAGCAGGATACTGCGAGCCGCTTCCCTATCAAGGCCATGTTGCCACTCTGATCCTTCATAATTCCTTCGGTAAACACGAATCATAAAGGACACCCCACATTGCTCGCACTGGTAGTTGAGATAGCCAATTACATCGGACGTTTCGTCTGCTCCGGGTTTCATTCACACCTCCCTCTCCAACTAAGAGTTATGCATCCATACCCTTTTCGCTTTGCGCACACCATCTTCCATATAGCGCAGATGACATTTTCCCCCTTCCAAAATTCACGATAGGAATGCTTTCCCCTCACCTCATCCAACTCCCAAACTTCAATCGTCCATTTATTTCCCATCTATTCACTCCTCTCCACCATGTGAGACTCCATTCAACAGCTCGAATGCCACCCACTTCAAGAATAGATACCCCAAACTAAACAGCCCACCCAGGACGAACACTACATAAGGCACAAGGAAAAGAAATCGGGAGTGGGGAGTAGAGAGGGGAGCAGACAAGTCGCTCTGCACGCTCTGCAATATCACCATCGAAGCGAGCCACCAGATACTACCTAACACACCAAGGAAGGCCACGTATATCTTCCATCTTATTAGTCTCATTACATCTCCCCCGATCTCCCTTGATTTGTTTTGTGTAAAGTACATGGCGGGCCGGATTCCCCACCCGGCTCCCATCATAACATCGTGCGCCCGGAATTGGCAGCCCACCCAACACAATGCTATTTACTAACCCCACGCTGCCACGTGCCGCCATATCCTTGTCATCTTTTCTTGTTAAAATGCAGCCCCTGCACTCCAACTGGTAGTTCCTCCAACTCGAATTCCGTCATGTTTTCCACCAGGGTCAATGGTCGCATTTCCACCGGGCCATCCTCCCTGAGCAAGTGGGTATCGGTATAGGTTTGTCCGGCTTGAAATCTAACGTTGTATCTATACCCTGTCTCATACCCATACGCTGACACGTAAACTACCTGGCCCGGCTCCTTGCTGAGAGTGGACCTGACCATCTCCCCAACTTTGAATTTGGGTGGTGGCCTACTCTCACAACCTGAAACTACGATCCAGATTCCCAGAAACAAAATTACCCATTGTTTCATGCATTATCTCCTTATCATAAGGTGAACATGGCGGGCCGGGCTTGATACCGGCTCCCGCATCTTCAAACGACCACCTTGGCGGTCTCAGTGTTGCCACTACTGTCCTGCCCCTTACAAGACGGTCTATCACGCGGGTCGCTGCCTTGTTGCTGTGTGTCCTTCCACACCGCCGCCATGTTGTGTAAAGCTTGATTGACAATTTAAGTATCATGGCGGGCCGGATTCCCCACCCGGCTTCCTGATACCCCGACACGCTGTCAGGCTTCGGATCCATCTCGTCCCTTACCCCCAGCGCTGACACGCCGCCGCCA
>Ga0315273_10007616_pt1 | contig 13571 bp, 16 predicted proteins | sample YL17G02_0_MG_FD_205753 | JGI IMG/M metagenome (GOLD analysis project Ga0315273, IMG submission 205753) | Sediment microbial communities from Yellowstone Lake, YNP, Wyoming, USA - YL17G02_0 | ecosystem: Environmental > Aquatic > Freshwater > Lake > Sediment | place: USA: Wyoming | collected... | reverse complement strand
CGCCACCATCACCACCGCCGGTCCTCGCCGGAAGAGCCAACTGTCATGACGTCGGCCCCCGGGACGCCCGGTGCGCGTCCCATGCTCCGGGGAGAGCGGAGCGCCCGGAGCGGAACCGGGGGGCAACGAGGAACCTGCATCGGCCGACACAGAGCGGCCCCGGCCAGCCCGGCATCGGCGACCGGGGCCACCGTGTCACCGCTTCGCAGCGAAGGCTGCGGCAACCGAAGGGCGGAATGACGGTCCCCAGCGAGCCTCTGCGGGCGCAGACACCTCAGGCGTGCGCCGGGACGGTCGCCTCGGCGAGCGCCTTGAAATCGGCAAGCATCTGGCGGGTGTTCCGCTCGACCATGCCCTTGGTCACGAGGTTCTTGATGAACCCGGGCCAGTGGCCCGGCATCTCCCAGTCGGAGTCGATGACCACGCGGGTCGCGTCGCCGTCGGGCTCGAACCGCATGGAGTTGTCCATCGGGCCCGCGTCGCTGTGTTCGTGGATGAGCCGCAGTGGTTCCACCTCGACGATCGTGTAGGTAGTCTTCGCCTCGAAGCCCATGAGCCGCATGGTCGCGACGTACGTCGTCCCGACCTTGTCCAACGGCCCGTTGACCTCCAGGTGCCCGACCCGTGGCATCCAGTCCTGCCAGTGCGACGTGTCGCAGTAGAACGCCCAGACGTGCTCGACGGGCGCCTCCACGCGGACCTCGTCATGCAGGTGGTTCATGACCGCCTCCTCGCACAGGCGGGTCGGTCTCGCCAGTGGCTCGGCGCGGTCCCGGCGGCACGGATCTGGGCCGCGAGTCGTAGCCTCCCGCCAACCGCTGATCATCGACTGCGGACGGGCACCTGACCAGAGGCGAATGGCCCCTGACGCCCGGTGCGCGTCCCATCATCCGAGGAGAGCGGAGCGACCGCTGTCGAGCCGCGGGCTGGACTGCACCTGCTCCTTGGGCCAGGCACGGTGGTCCGCGAAGGCCGGTAGCGCGGGGTCGCACGAGCCAAAGGTCACGCATCCCAAGCTGTGGCCGCCCATGTCGTACAACCCGCTGTCGCCGCGCTCGTACCACTTGAGGCTCTTCGGCTGCGGCGCGGCATCATAGAGGGCCACGACGTTCGACTCCAACATGATCTGGTCGGTCTTGGACGCCTGGAACAGGAGCGCGGCTCCCGTGTTGCGGCCGATGTAGTTGACGGGGTTGAGGACGGCGAGGCGTTCCTGGTAGTGGGACCAGTCCTCGTCGGTGGCGGAGAAGCACGCGTCGCTCCCACAGAAGGACCATGCAGGATCGGTGACGTAGCCCGCGCGCCGCGATCCGGGTCTCGATCCCGGAGAGAATGCTGCCAGCCGCGCAGCCGAGGCTGTGGCCGACGAACCCGATCCGCTTCGCATCGATCTGCGGGAGTGTCCCGAGCAGGTCGAGGCCCCGGCGGAGGTCGACCACGTAGTCCCGGTGCCCCTCGATCGTGGCCTTCCCGTCGAGGGAGCTGTCGTAGTCGAACAGCTGGGTCCGTCCCGGGGGCCTCATTCGTGCGTGGGACGATGGTCGGGGTGCCGCGATTCGAACGCGGGACCTCCTGAACCCCATTCAGGTGCGCTACCAAGCTGCGCCACACCCCGACGGCTCGAAGAATAGCAGACGCCTCGTCGGGTACCCGTCGCAATCAGGCGCGCGCCCGGGCCGGCGCACCGGCCAGCTCCGTGAGCGCCACCGGGTCCCGGATCGCAACCTCATCGCGCGAGATGTCGATCAGCCCCGCCTCGTGGAGCTGGTGCAGGTTGCGGGTCACGACCTCGCGCACCGACCCGATCGCGTCGGCGAGCTCCTGCTGGCTGGCATGCACCACGAGTGCGGGTTCGGGACCCTCGCCCGCGGTCGCCAACAGGAGCAGCTGATGGACCAGGCGCTGGCGAACCGGGAGGAAGGCCTGCTCCGAGATGTCGTCGAGGGCGCGGTAGAGCTGCCGGGTCAGCTCCTCGGCACAGGCGCGGGCGACGCCCGGATCGGTCGCCAGCAGGGCGCGCAGCGATTCGACGCGGAGGGCGACGACCAGCGCGCTCGTCATCGCCTGGATGCTCATGGGCGCCGGGCCGCCCACCACCAGCGCGAGGCCTGCCACGTCGCCGGTCCGGGCATAGCGGACGGTCACCTGCCGCCCGTCGGCGGAGGTGAGGAACACCCGCAGGAGCCCCTTGACGACCACGATGAGGCGCGGGCTCTCCTCGTCGCGGTAGACGAGCGCCCCTGCCGGCAGGTTGATCCGGATGGCCTCGGCCAGCAGGCGCTCCGCGGCCTCGCGCGGGAGCGCGAAGAGGAAGCCGCCCTCGAGGCCCACGAGGGCCAGCTCGTCGAGCGCAGCCGTCGGTCGGTTCATCGTCCTGGCCGCGTGGGCGGCCGTCTGCGAGTTCCGTGGCGAACATACGCCGGAGCACGGCCGTTCCCAAGTGCCGGATGGGGGGAACCGTCGAAACGCGCGTGACAACGGTCACGCCCGCGCCGCACCTGCATCACTGACGCGCGCTCGCGGCCGGCGCATCCTGACGGCGTTGTCGGCAACGCGGAGCACCGCGGCCCGACTGCAGTAGAGAGCCAGGTACGAACATGGTCGTCGCAGAGAGAGTAGTCACGTCGGTCCACGCGGTCGATTATCGACTCGAGCGCCTGCCGATCCTGGAGCACCCCGAGGCCCACCTCTCGGAGGTTCTCGATCGGTTGAACGAGATGGGCAAGCAGGGCTGGCGAGTCGTAAGCATCGACCTGACCCACCACCCGTCCTACTCACCCGCGGCCCAGCCGAGCGTCCCGCTGCCCGTGCTGCTGGAGAAGCCGGTCGGCGTGGCCTCGCCGGTCGAGTACCGGATCGAGCGTCTGCCATTCCAGGAGCACCCGGAGGCGCACCTCTCCGAGCTGCAGGCTCGGCTCACCGAGCTGGGGAAGCAGGGCTGGCGCGTCGCGAGCGTCGACCTGACGCATCACCCCTCCTACTCGCCGGCGGCCCAGCCGAGCACGCCGTTGCCGATGCTCCTGGAGCGCGGGATGTGACGCAGGCCCGGCGTTCCCCGAAGCGCCGCACGAGGGCCCGGCCGCCGGTCGGGCCCTCGGCCCGGTCGGCGGTCAGCGCTTGCGGGTGGCCGTGGACCGTGCTCCCCCACTCCGCGGTGCGGAGCGCCTGCGCCCCGGCCGCTCGGCGCTGCGGTTGCGGAAGACGAGCCGGATTGGCGCGCCGTGGAAGCCGAGCACGTCGCGAATCCGGTTCTCCAGGTAGCGTCGGTAGCTGAAGTGGATCAGCTCCGCGTCGTTGGCGAAGAAGATGAACGTGGGCGGCTCGATCGCCGCCTGGGTGGCGTAGAAGAGCTTGGGCCGGCGGTTCTTGGCCACCGGCGGGACCTGGCGAGCAGTCGCCTCGGCCAGCAGCCGGTTGAGCTCCCCCGTCCCGATCCGCTTGCGTCGCTCGCCCCAGACGTCCACCGCCATCTCCAGCACCCGCTCGACGCGCTGGCCCGTCTTCGCGCTGATCGAGACGACGGGCGCGAAGTCGAGGAAGGGGGCGTCGCGGCGGATCCAGGCGACGTACTGGTCGAAGGTCCGGTCGGTCTTGTCCTCGACGAGGTCCCATTTGTTGACCGCGACCACGAGGCCCTTGCCGGCGTCGATCGTGTACCCGGCAACGTGGGCGTCCTGGGCGGTCAGGCCTTCGACTGCGTCGATGACGAGGACGGTGATGTCGGCGCGGTCGATCGCCTTGAGGGCTCGCAGCGCGGAGTAACGCTCCGCCGCCGGCCCCGACGCAACCTTGCCCCGTCGCCGGATCCCCGCAGTGTCGACGAGGACGACCTCGCCCTGGCCGAAGGCGAGGCGGGTGTCGAAGGCATCGCGGGTGGTCCCCGGGATCTCCGACACGATCGCCCGCTCCTCCCCGAGCAGGGCGTTGAGGAGGCTCGACTTCCCGACGTTGGGCCGCCCCACGAACGCGACGGTTACGGGCCCCGGCAGCGACCCTTCGCCGAAGGCGAGATCGTCGGGCTCCAGGCCCTCCGCCAGCTCGTCGGCGATCAGGTCCGCCTCGCGGTCCGTCTTCGCCTCGCGCGCCTTGCGGGCCTGCTCGGCCTCGCCCTCGGGCGGGAGCGCGAGCACGACCTCGTCGAGAAGGTCGGCGACGCCCCGGCCGTGGGCGGCGCTGATCGGCCATGTCTGGTCCCAGCCGAGCGCCCAGAACTCGGCAGCGTCGAGCTCCCGCTTCGCGTTGTCGGCCTTGTTCACCGCGACGAGCACCGGCGCGGTGGCCCGGCGCAACGTCTCGGCGGCCTCCTGGTCGGCGGGCATGAGTCCCGACGTCGCCTCCACGACGAAGACGATGAGGTCCGCCTCGGCGATCGCCACGCGCGCCTGCTCCTGGACCAGCTCCTCGATCGCGTCGCCCGGGGCCGCCTCGAGGCCGCCGGTGTCCACGACGAGGAAGCGCCGCCCGTTCCACTCGCCCTCCCCGTAGATGCGGTCGCGGGTGGTCCGGGCGCGGTCCTCGACGATCGCGGCACGGCTGTCGCCCACGACGCGATTGAAGAGCGTGCTCTTGCCGACGTTGGGGCGCCCGACGATGGCGACGACGGGGAGCGAGGCGGTCCCGGTCACCGGGCGGCCGCGGCCGAGAGGCCGGCGACCCGGGGAAGCGAGCTCGTGCGGCCGGCCGGGGTGGCCGCGGCGTCGAGCGCCTCGTGGGCGATCTCACGAGCCCTGGTCCGCGCGTCGGCGGTCCCGGCGATCTCGAGGATCCGCTCGGCGACCAGCTCGAGGTCCTCGATCGGCGTGGAGGTGCCGCCCGTGATCCCGACCAGCGTCGCGCTGCCGAAGACGGCCGGGTCGGTGAGATCGGCGGCGTGCTCGACCTGCAGGACCGGCGTCCCGACGATCTCGCAGAGGCGCGTGAGCTCCTTCGTGTTGGCGCTGCTCCGGCCCCCCACGACCACCATGAAGTCGACCTCCCGGGCCGTCGCCACGGTGTCCTCCTGGCGGCGGATCGTGACGGGGCAGACCGTGTTGACGATCTTGAGCTCGTGGGCGAGGTGGACCATGCGGGCGGCGAGGCGCTCGAGCTTCCAGGGCGGCTGGGTCGACTGGGTGGCGAGGGCCATCCGCTTCTTGCGGGGGATCCGGTCCCAGTCCTCCTCCTCGTCGACGACGATCGCGTCCGGAGCGAACCCCAGCAGCCCGACGACCTCGGGGTGGTTCGGCGTTCCGAGCAGGACGATGGTGTAGCCGTCCTCGACCAGCTTCCGGAGCTCCCGCTGCTCGGCGATGACCCAGGAGCACGTGCCGTCGATGACGTCGAGGCCGCGAGCCGCGGCCTCCTCGCGCACGGCCGGCGTCACGCCGTGGGCGCGGATCACGACGGTCGATCCCTCGAGGGCCTCGTCGAGGCGGCGGATCGGCTGCACGCCGCGCGCGTGGAGGCTCGCCACGACCCCCTCGTTGTGAACGACCTGCCCGAGGGTGTGCGTCACCCGGCCCGCGTCGGCGGTCTCCTTGGCCTTGTCGACCGCCTCGCGAACGCCGTAGCAGAAGCCGGTGCGCTTGGCGATGCGAACGTCCTGGACCATGCCCATGACCCGATTATTGCACGCAACCTGACGAAACCCCGGCGCGGGGCGGCCAACGGCCCGGGTGGACGGCCGGTGCTATCGCCGCGCGGCCGGCGCGGCCGCCGAGGCCGCCGATGGGTTGCCGGGCTCGGCGGCTCCGGTCGCTGCCAGGAGCGGTCCGTAGACGCCCCGGTGGCGCTCCGGGAGGAGCTCCGCGATGCGCAGCATCAGGCGGGTCGTGACGTCCTCGAGCGGCTCCCTGGTTCCGTCGGGCGCGACCCGGCGCTCCAGCACGAACGGCTCGCCGATGCGCATCGAGACCCGGCCTCCGAACCGCCAGAGCGCCCGGCCCCGCGGCCAGAACCGGTCCGTGTCGCTCACCCCGATCGGGAGGATCGGGGCCCCGGAGCGCAGGGCGAGGAGCGTGACGCCGTCCTTGGCCCGCTGGAGCGCGCCGCTCGGGCTCCGCGTGCCCTCCGGGAACGTCCCCAGGACCCGGCCGTCCTCGAGGACCGCGCGGGCAAGCCGGAACGCCTCGGTGTCGGCGGCACCGCGCCGGATCCCGAAGGCGCCGTTGTGGCGCATGAACCAGCCCGCCAGCGGCCACTCGAGCGCCTCGGCCTTCGCCATCCAGTGGACCGGCCGCCCCAGGGCGGGCGTCAGCCAGCCCGCGACGAGGGGTGGATCGGCGTTGCTGATGTGATTGCCGGCCAAGATGAGCGCCCCGCTCTTCGGGACGTGCTCGAGACCCTCCACCGATACGCGGGTGAAGGAGCGCATGAGCGCCCGACCGATGACCTGGCTCGTCCGCATGAATATCGGCAGGCGGTCGGGCGGGAGAGTGAAGGCGCGCGCCGCGCCGTCCGAGCGCCGTCGTCCCGGTGTCAGGTCCGTCATGGGGCACCCTCCTGCACGGCCACCGCCGCCCGTACCACGGCGAGCACCGCCGCCACCGTCGCCTCGAAGGAGTTGCCATCGGTGCGGACGTGGACCGCGTCGGCGGCGGCGCGGGCCGGCGACAGGTCGCGCGATCCATCGGCCCGGTCGCGGTGGCGGAGGTCGTCGAGGATCGCCACGCCGGCGGGCGACGCCGGGTCGATCCCGCGCTCGCGGGCGCGCCGCGCCGCCCGCTCCTCCGCGGAGGCGTCGAGCCAGATCTTCAGGTCGGCGTCGGGCAGGACCACGCTCCCGATGTCGCGCCCGGCGACCACGATGGCGCCGGGTGCCGCGATCGCCCGCTGGCGGCCGAGGAGCGCCGCCCGGACCTCGGGCTGGCGCGCGACCGCCGATACGGCACGGTCCACGCGCGGGGTGCGGATCCGGTCGGCCACGTCGCGCCCGCCGACGACGACGTGGGCCAGGCGTCCGGCCTCGTCGGCGCCGAGGTCGATCTCCGCGGCCAGGCGGGCGACGGCCGGTCCGTCGTCCGGCGCCAGGCCCCGTTCCAGGCACAGCCAGGTGAGCGCCCGGTAGAGGAGCCCCGTGTCGAGGAAGCGAGCCCCGAGGGCGGCGGCCACGGCCGCCCCGACGCTGCTCTTGCCGGACGAGCCCGGCCCGTCGAGGGCGACGATGGGGCCCCGGTCGCGCATGCGTCCGACCCTACCAGCCGAAGCCGGAGTCGGCATGGACGGCGACACCCGCAGACAGGGTGAGGAGGACGCGGGCGTCGCCGATCTCACCGGCACCGCGGTCGACGACGCCGCGGTCGAGGACGACGAGGTCGGCCGCACCGGCCCGCGGACCCGCGTCGACGGTCGTCACGGTCTCTCTCCCTCCGCCGGATTCCCCCGCGCCGATGCTACGGGCGGGCGGGCCTGCGGCCGCGGCGCCGCCAGCCGGCGCACCTCGGCGGGCGTCAGGAGGCGCGCCTGCCCGGCGGGCAGGTCGAGGCGCAGGGTGCCGACGCGGACGCGCACGAGGCGCACCGCGGGCGCGCCGACGACGGCGAGCATCCGCCGGACCTGGCGCTTCCAGCCGTGGGCGAGGACCACGCGATACCACGCCAGCCCCCGGCCGGGGGGCGGCTCCACCTGCGCCGCGAGCAGCGCCGTCTCCGTGCGCGTCGCCGGCCGCAGGGAGACGAGGCGGGCGATGCCTTCCTCCAGCGGGATCCCGGCGGCGAGGGCCGCCCGCTGCTCGCTTCCGAGCGGCAGCGCCACCGCGACCGCGTATTCCCGTTCCACCCCGTGGCGCGGGTGGAGGACGCGATCCGTCCAGGCACCGTCGTTGGTGAGCAGGAGCAGCCCTTCCGACTCGAGGTCGAGCCGGCCGACCGGGTAGAGGCGCGTTCCCGGGGGGACCAGGCCCGGCGGAACGAGGTCGAGCACGGTTCGGGCCGCGTGGCGGTCGGCCGCGGTCGACGTGACCCCGGCCGGCTTGTGGAGTGCCAGGTGGACCGGCGCCGCGGCGGCGGCCCCGATTGGACGGCCGTCGACCGCCACGACCTGGAGGGCAGGATCGGCCTTCTCCCCGAGCTGCGCCGTCCGGCCGTCCACGGTGACCCGGCCGGCCTCGACCAGCGCGTCGGCGGCGCGGCGGCTCGCGACGCCCGCCGCGGCGAGCACCTTGCCGAGTCGCTCCGCCGGCATCAGGGCGTCCCGGCCCGGCCAGGATCCCGGTCGGGATCGAGGTCCGCGTCCGACCCGGGCCCGGGCGGCTCGGACGTCGCGAGGCTCTCCGCAACGGCGGCGTCGAGCAGCGGGAGGTCGTCGAGGCTGAGGAGGCCGAACCGCTCCAGGAACTCGACCGAGGTGCCGTACAGGATGGGCCGGCCCGGCGCGTTGGCACGCCCGAGCTCCACGACCAGCCGGCGGTGAAGGAGGCTGCGCAGGGCGTAGTCGGCGTCCACGCCGCGGACCCGCTCGATGGCGGCCTTGGTGACGGGCTGGCGGTAGGCCACGATGGCCAGCGTCTCCAGGGTCGCGGCCGAGAGGCGCGTCGGCTCCCGCCCCACGTAGCGGCCGATCAGGAGGCCGGCCTCCGGCGCGGTCACCAGCGCCACCCGGTCGCCGTCGGCGAGGAGCCGGATGCCGCGGCCGTCCAGCGTCACCTCGAGGTCCCCCAGGCGCGCGTCGATCGTCTCGGGCGACGCGCCGGTCAGGGTCGCGAGCTCCCGGCGGCCGAGCGGACGCTCGGCGACGAAGAGGAGCGCCTCCAGCAGGGACTCGCTCAGCGCATCTCCGGGAAGGTCGACGCCCGGCGGATCCGTGGGCGGGGCCTCGTCCCCGCCCGCCGGGACCGCGGCGCGGCGCTCGTCGTCGGTCACGCGTCCTCCTCGTCCGGATCGCCCTCGCTGCCCGCCGGGTCCGCGCCAGCAGCCCGGGGCACCGCCCGCACGATGATGGGGCCCCACGGGGCGTCCTGCTCGACGGAGACCTCGCGGCGCTTCACGAGCTCCAGCATGGCCAGGAAGGTGACGGCCACCACGACGCGATCGCGGACGCCCGCCAGCAGGTCCTGGAGGACGACCGGGCCGGCGTCCGCGAGCGCCGCCCGGATGAACGCCGCGCGCTCGACCATGGTGATGGTCCGCGGGATCGCCTCGGGGGGCGGCACCACGGCCGGGGCCACGGCCGCCAGCCGCTCGAGGGCGCCGACGAGAAGTGCCGGGTCCAGCCGCGGCGGGAGTGGCTCCACCGCCCCGGCGCGGGCCATCGCGACCGCGAGCGACGGCTCGCGACGGACCGCCTGGCGGCCGGCCGCCGCCGGCCCCGCCAGGCGGTCGGCGGCGTCCCGGAAGGCCCGGTATGCGACGAGCCGGGCGCGCAGCGCGGCCTCCGCGTCCGGTTCATCGTCGAGCGGGATGGCGGGCTCCGGGGGCCGCGGGAGCAGCTCCCGGCTCTTGAACAGGATCAGCTGGCTGGCGACGGCGACGAAGGCGGAGAGGTTCCCGAGCCGGTCGCCCTCGAGGCCGGCGATCGCATCGAGGTACGCCTCCGCAAGCGCCCCGAGCGGAACGCTCATCACGTCGAAGCGTCGCGCCTCCACGAGCGCCAGCAGCAGCCCCAACGGGCCCTCCCACTCGGGGAGCCGCACGCGCGTCGCGTCCTCCGGGCGCCGACGGTCCGTGAAGGCGATCCCCGGAGTCTCGCCGCCCGGGCGCGGGACGGCGTCGAGCGTCATCAGCTCGACTCGTCGGCGGCGCGGAGCGCCGCGAGCGACGCGCCGCCTCCCGGGCCGGCGTCGCCCCTGATCAGCGCCACCGAGCGGGGTGGGCAGCCGACCGCGGCCGCCAGCTCGGCGGAACGCTCGGCGTGGTCCCGCAGCCGCGCCATCGCAACGCCACCTCCGGGCAGCCGGGCCGCGAGGCGGTGGACCCAGGAGCCGAGCAGCTCGCCGAGCGACCAGGCGACGCGATGCCAGAGCCGGATGGAGCGCCCCTTGCCGACGTCGTGGAAGAGCCCGGCCATCAGCACGTCGCCGTCCTCGACACCTGCCGCGCGGAGGGCGGCCACCACGTCGAGCCCATGCCGACGATCGACCACGGGCATGGCGTCGAAGAGGGCGAGCTGCGCCGCGGTGAGCCACTCGGCCAGCGCCGCCCGCTCCACGGGCCGAACCCGCGCCGCCACGTGCCGGCCGAGCTGGCGTGCCTTACGCGCCCACCAGGAGAGAGTAGATCGCATCGAAGACCGGGCCGATGATCTGCGCGCCGATGGAGTCTCCCGGGGGAAGGAACATGACCGCCAGGAGGATGACGAAGCCCCACCGCTCGAGGAACGGACGCACCTGCCACACGGTCCGCGGGGGGAGGAAGGCAAAGAGGACCTTGGACCCGTCGAGGGGCGGGATCGGGAACAGGTTGAAGATGAACAGCGAGATGTTGATGATGAGGAACCACTGGATGACGAGGGCCACGAACTGGAGGGCCGGCGAAGGCACGAGATCCATGGCGACGAGGATCCGGACGACGACCCCGGCGAGGGCAGCCAGGACAAGGTTGGAGAGCGGTCCCGCCGCCGCCACGATGGCTTCGCCGCGATGCCCACCGCGCAGCATCGAGGGATTCACCGGCGTCGGCTTCGCCCATCCGATGACGAAGCCGCTGCCCGTGAGGGCGGAGATCGCGAGGATCGCCGAGCCGAGGGGGTCGAGGTGGACCAGCGGGTTGAGGGTCAGCCGACCGAAGAGCTTCGCCGTTCCGTCGCCCAGCCGGTAGGCCGCGAACGCATGGGAGAACTCGTGGACCGGGAAGCCGACGACCAGGAAGATCGCGACCGCCACCAGGGCGGAGAGGGTTTCTTCGTCGAAGACCATGCTGCGGCGGAGCTCCAATTCCGGGAGGGGACCGGTGTATGGTACCGCGCCCGCCCGACTGGCCCCGTGGACGGTCAGCCGGCACCGCCCGGGCCGGCGTCGGACGCACGCGCCGCCGGGCCGCAGCCGCTCACAGGTCCTGGAGCAGCTCCACCTTCTTCGCCTCGTAGTCCTCGGGCGTGATGAGGCCGTCGTCGCGGAGCGTGGCGAGGCTGCGCAGCTTCTCCTCGACCGTCGGCGCGGGAGCCGTCGGCGCGGGAGCCGTCGGCGCGGGAGCCGGCGCCGGCATCGTCACCTGCGCCGCGGGGGCAGGGGCGGTCGGCGCAGCCGCGCGCACCGCGGCAGCGATGTGACGAGCGTCGGCCTGTTCGAACTCCATCTTCTGGTCGAGGATCGTCCGCCGGAACTCGGCCGGTGCACGCATCGTCTCGTACGTGAGATCGACGTTGTCGGAGGCGGTGCTCACCTTGAGCGTCCCGTAGCTGAGCATCCGGCCGAGGGGACCCTGCTCCATCACGATATCGTTGATCTTCTCGAGCGCGGCGCCACTGGTTCGCTTGTTCAGCAGTCCGGCAACCTTGACCACCTTCTGGTTGGTGACGACGTAATCCTCGACCCACCATTGGATGTACGAGTAGCCGACCATCGCCACGCCGACGACCATGAGGATGAGCGAGCTCCAGAATGCGATCGTCCGCAGCAGGCCGACGACGCCGTCGGTGCCCATCGCCAGCTGGAGGACGAAGAGCACGACGCCGCCGACGAGGACGAGGACGCCGGCGACGGTCCCGAAGATGGGGGCCATCCAGTGCTGCTTCGTCCGGTAGACGATTCTCTCGTTGGTCGCCAGGAGCGATTCCGTGTAGCCCATCCTGTCCCTCCGATCCCTCTCCTTCAGGCCCGGGGATGCGCCCGGGCGTAGACCTCGCGCATTCGCTCGCCGGTCACGTGCGTGTAGATCTGCGTCGTCGAGATACTGGCATGACCGAGCAGCTCCTGTACGACGCGGAGGTCGGCCCCACCCTCCAGGAGGTGCGTCGCATAGGAGTGGCGCAGGGTGTGCGGGGAGATCCGGTCGCCCAGGCCGGCGGCGGCGGCCGCGCGCTTCACCGCGAACCAGGCGTGGTTCCGCCCGAGGCGCCGGCCGCGATCCGAGAGGAAGACCGGGCCCCCGCGGGCGCTGCGCACGCGGTCCGCCGCGGCGAGCGCGGGGCGCGACGTGGCGAGGTACCGCCGGAGCCAGGCGACCGCCACGTCGCCCACCGGGACGACGCGCTCGCGGTCCCCCTTGCCCACGACGCGCACGCTCCCGCCGTCGAGGTCCAGGTCGTCGCCGTCGAGGCGGAGCGCCTCGGTGACGCGGAGGCCCGCCGCGTAGAGGAGCTCGAGGAGGGCGCGGTCGCGCAGCGCCGCCAGCGGGGCAGCCGGACCCGCGCCACGGCGACCGCGCCGCTCGCCCCCGCCCGCCGCCAGGTCGGGGTCCACGGCGGCCAGGAGCCGGTCCACCTCGTCCACGGTGAGCGGGTCCGGCAGGATCCGGGGCTCCCGCGGCAGGTCGAGATGGCCGGCGACGTCGACCGCGACGAGGTCCTCCGCCAGGGCGAAGCGGAAGAAGGTCCGCAGCGCCGCCGTCCGCCGTCGCAGGCTCGTCGGCCGCAGGACCCGCCCCGACGGGCCGGTCGCTCCCGCCAGGCGGGCCAGGTAGTCGGTCGCCGCCTCCGGGGAGCTCCCCCATCCGGTGGCCGCCTCGTGAGACCGGCCGAAATCCCGCAGGTCCGTGCCGTAGCCGGCGATCGTGGCGGGCGAGAGGCCGCGCTCGACCCGGAGGTGGACCAGGAAGGCCTCGGTCGCGGCGGCGAGGTCAGCCGGAGCCAGGTGATCCGGCCCGCCCGCGCCGCGCGTCCGGCGGGCCCGCGTACCGGCCGGCGGCGTCACGGGCGGGGCGGGGGGACGCCGCGGCTCACCCGGAACCGGGCCGCCCGCTCGAGCAGCTCGCGCGCCGACGCCTGGGCCGTGGGGCCGCCGGCGGCGCCGCCGAGCATGGCGGCGAGCTCCTGCACGCGCTCCGCGTCGTCGAGGCGGCGCACTTCGGTGACCGTCCTGCCGTCGCGGCGCACCTTGTGGATGGCGAAATGGGCGTCCGCGTGGGCCGCGATCTGCGGCAGGTGCGTGACGCACAGCACCTGGTGACGGCCGCCCAGGACCCACAGGGTCCGCCCCACCGGGTCGGCGCTGCGTCCGCCGATCCCCGCGTCGATCTCGTCGAAGACCAGGGTCGGCGTGGCGTCGGCGTCCACGAGCACCTCCTCGATGGCGAGCGCGATGCGCGACAGCTCGCCGCCGGACGCGATCTTCGCGAGCGGGCGGGCCGGCTCGCCGGGGTTCGGGGCGATCCGGAAGACGACCACGTCGACCCCGGCGGTGTCGAACGCCACGGCGTCGCCGCCGATCTCCACGGCCGGCTCCTCGCGGCCGGCCGGACGGCGTCCCACCGCGATCTCCACCCCGGTCCCGCCCAGGCCGAGATCACCGAGCGCCCGCTCGACCCGGGCGCCCAGCTCCGCGGCGGCCGCCCGGCGCCGGGTCGAGAGCGCCGCCGCGGCGGCGGCCACCGCATCGAGCAGCCGCGTCGCCTCGCCCGCCCGCCGAATCCCCTGCGCCTCGATCCCGCGCAACCGCCCCACTTCGTCGGCCGCCCGCTCCGCGCGCTCCAGGAGCCCCCCGCTGTCGCTCCCGTACTTGC
>Ga0315273_10007614_pt1 | contig 13574 bp, 12 predicted proteins | sample YL17G02_0_MG_FD_205753 | JGI IMG/M metagenome (GOLD analysis project Ga0315273, IMG submission 205753) | Sediment microbial communities from Yellowstone Lake, YNP, Wyoming, USA - YL17G02_0 | ecosystem: Environmental > Aquatic > Freshwater > Lake > Sediment | place: USA: Wyoming | collected... | reverse complement strand
ATTAAATCCTGCCTTTTCTGTTTCTTCATCAGATCTCCCGGCGAGGTGAAAGGTACTTATTATAACTACTATTTAAAGATCCTGATGTCTCATGTATGACTCATCTTGATCCTTCGCAGAACTCTTCCTGCCAGGTTGGATACACTTGTGAATGATGATCAACACGCGCCAATGCCCCCCCAACATCTCGACATGAGTTTACATACCAAAAGTTTTATTTTTGCAGGATGATAAAGCAATAGAGCAGGTGTGATCATGGTAAAGATGACCCTTTACGAAAGGCTGGGCGGCTACAATGCCATCTCCGCCGTGGTGGACACAATGATGCCGCGGTTAGCCGGCGATCGGCGGCTGGCAAAGTACTTCGCCGGCCACGGGGAGGACTCGAGAAAGCGTCTGCGTCAGCTTCAGGTGGATATGATCTGCCAGGCCACCGGTGGGCCCTGTTACTACCTGGGACGGGATATGAAGACCGTCCACAAGGGCCTGGGGATCGACGGAGCTGATTGGACGGCAGCTATCTCTTACCTGGTGGGGGCGATGGACGCCTTCAAGGTGGCAGATGCAGAGCAGAAGGAGGTTCTTGCCATACTCAACGGCATCAAGAAAGATATACTGGAGAAGCCCTAGGAGATAAGCCGCAGATATTTCCAAAGCAATTTTTAAATATCATTTGTTTTTTAAATTTTTTATTATATTACTTCCTGGCTACAGGCCCTCTTTCACGGCCATGGCCACCAGATCCGCCAGATCTATAACCTTCTCTCTCCCCGCGTCCCTCAGGTTTCTGATGCACATCGGGCAGGAGGTAACAATATAGTCTACTCCCGTTGGGACGTCCTGCAGCCGCCTGCGCGCCATCCTCAGAGATAGATCCCTGTAGCCCACCCTAACGCCACCACCTCCGCCGCAGCACCGGGACAGTTCAAGGCTCTCCTTCATCTCCCGGAGTTGGCAAACGGCCTCTATGACCTGCCGCGGCTGCTCGTAGATCCGGTGGGCTCTGCCCAGATGGCAGGGATCGTGGTAGGTCACCTTGAGATCCAGGGGCTTCATGTCCAGCAGAGGGATATTCTCGGCCAGGAACTCTGGCACGCTCAGCACCCGCAGCCTTGGAGGATAGTCTTTTTTTAGCGTGGTGTAGCAGCCGGCGCAGCCCGTAATCACTGTGTGCGCCCCGAGCCGCTCGATCTGCTCCAAATTGCTCTTCATGAGATTTTCGGCAGAGAATCCCGTGCGCAGGAGAGGTGAGCCGCAGCACTGCTCATCGGAGAGCATTGAGACGCCAAAGCGGTTCAAGAGCTGAAGCGTCCTCGCTGCCGTCTCAGGATAGCGATAGTTGGCCATGCATCCTGCGAAGTAGATGTACTCGGCCCTCTCTGGCTGGGGCAGAGAAATCCCTGGCCAGCTCCTGGAGCTCTCTCCGAGAGCGTTGCCGCTCCGGGACACATTTTCATTAAGCTCCAGGAGCTCAATGCTCGTTATGCCTCTCTTCACCAGCTCTCTGCGAGCCGTCTGCACCATCATGGGAGGATCGATGCCCGCAGGACAGCTGACGGTGCAAATGCCGCAGGTGGTGCAGGTGTTCAGGCTCTCGAGGACCTCTCGGCCCGGCACATCTCCATCTTGCAGGCTCTTCATCACCATGATGCGGCCCCGGGGGCTGGCCGATTCCCAGCCCACCTCATCGAGAACTGGGCAGACGGAGCGACAGGTTCCGCACCTCACGCACTGGCAAAGCGATCGCTGAATGCTCTTCAAGTCTTTCCTCACAGTGCCATCTTCCCCGGGTTGAGGATTCCTTTAGGATCCAGCGCCCTCTTGATTGCCCTCATGACCGCGAGGGCGGGGCCGAGCTGCTCCTCCATATACTGAGCCCTGGCCAGGCCTATGCCATGCTCAGAGCTGACAGTGCCTCCCAGCTCGATTGCTGCCTTGTGGATCTTGTCGGCCGCTTCCCGTAGTCGCTCCCACTGCTCCTGGTCCATGACGTCAATGAAAAGGGCCACGTGCAGGTTGCCGTCCCCGATATGTCCATATTTCATGGCCGGGATCCCGAACTTTTGGGAGATATCCTCAACCCTTTTTATGAGTTCGGGGATCTGTCTTAATGGCACTCCCACGTCCTCTCCCATGTAGACTCGGCTCCGAGAGGGATCGAGGCGGGATACGGCGGCGCCCACCAGCCTGCGAGCCGCCCAGATGGAGTCCATCTCCTCCTGGCTGGATGCCACCCTCATCTCCAGAGCTGTTGGCCGGCAGGCCTCCTCCATCTGGCGGATGGACTCTCCAGCCGAGGCCTCCGAGCCGTCGGCCTCGAAGAGGATGACGTCTCCGGCAACGGGAAGCTCCAGCGCTGCATCGCAGCGCTTCAGCACCTGCAAGGTGGTTCTATCCAGGATCTCGCAGGCCGAAGGAGTGATGCCGCTCGCGAAGACCTTGGTGACTGCCGATCCTGCAGCTCTCGCATCCTCGAAGAGGGCGATGAGCAGCTGCCTCGCCCTGGGCAATGGAGCTATCTTCAGGCCGGCCATGGTTATGACCCCTAGAGTTCCCTCCGAGCCCACCATGAGCCGGGTCAGGTCATATCCGGCTGAGGACTTCAAGGTTCTCGAGCCTGTGCGGATTATACGGCCGTCGGCCAGCACCACCTCCAGGTCCAGGATGTAGTTGCGAGTGGTCCCGTACTTGACGGAGCGCATTCCGCTGCTGTTATTGCAAATCATTCCGCCGATGGTGCACATGCTCGAGCTCCCGGGATCGGGAGGGAAGAAGAACCCATGGGATTTGAGAGCCATGTTCAGCAACTCTACAACCACCCCCGGCTCCACGATGACTTGGAGATTCTGGATGTCGATTTCAAGTATCCTGTTCATCCCCGACATGTCCAGAACTATGCCTCCTTCCACGGGAACCGCTCCTCCCGCCAAACCTGTTCCTGCTCCCCGGGGGGTGACGGAAATGCCATGCAGGTGGCAGAGGCGGAGGATGCTGGAGACCTCATCGACGGAGAGAGGGCGCACCACGCAGTCCGGGAAGCCTTTCACAAAGGAGGCGTCCTGGCTGTAGCAGCATCTCTCCGGAAGGGAATTGGAGACTCTGTTGCCTACAATTTTCCGCAGCTCCTGCGGCAAGTTAAGATCTCTCTCCATGGAAATGTACTGGGAACGGCTGAGGATAGAATATAAAGCTTGCTTTTGGAGGCTATGGTTCCCATTAGATGGCATGCCCTGGCCAAAGAGCTAGCCCAAGGAGAACTCCAGGTCGTAAATGGGCCGATCCTCCAGGCGCTGCCGGATCATCTCCTCCACCTCCGATCTTCTTATGCCGAAGATCTCTCCCAGAATCTCCATCGCCGCCTCCAGCTCTTCTGTCGGCCCTCCCTGACGGCTGCTGAGATGCGCCTCTTCTCCAATGGCTGGAGATCTCTTCAGACGGGCCGGGGGTGTCATAGTGCGGAATAGGTACGTGTAACTATAAGAAGCTTTCTCGAGAAAAAATATCTAAATATCATAATTTCAGGCAAATGAAGTATATACAACATTCAAAGGATCCACTTTGATTTGCAGGGGCTGGCCTCAGATTCGATCCTGGATGCTTTTGAAGCTTTGAGATTAGCCACAAAGACGGAATCGGCCTCTGCAGGGAGAAGCGAAGAACAAAGGGAGCGATGGAGATAGACTAACTGCTATCGCAGAAGAGAACCGGAATCCCCTTTGGTCCCCGAGGCCGCAATCGATGGATTAAAATCTGAGGGGCAGAGGCATAGAATTATCATGAAAGCTGTGCTGATCCTCTCTGGCGGAGTAGATTCCACCACCCTGCTTTTTAAGATGCTGGCCGATGGGTACCAGGTCTTCGCCCTCACTTTTGACTACGGCCAGAGGCACAGAAAGGAGATCGATTGTGCCAAGAGGGTAGCCCAAGTATGCCGCATTCCTCACCAGACTGTGGATCTGGCCTCCATCGCCGGCCTGCTGGGGGAGAGCGCCCTGCTGGGCAGGAGGGAAGTGCCCAGCTGCCATTACACTGAAGAATCGGCCAGGCAGACCATCGTCCCCAACCGCAATATGATCATGCTCTCAGTGGCGGCAGGATATGCAGAGGCTGAAAGCATCCCGGAGGTCTTTTATGCCGCCCACAGGAACGACGCCACCATATACCCCGACTGCCGGGAGGAGTTCGTGGAGGCTTTGAGCCGTGCTATCCGGCTGGCCACGGCCTGGCACCCCGTCTGCCTGAGAGCTCCCTTTGTCAAGATGACAAAAGCCGAGATCGTCAGGCTGGGCCTGGAGCTCAGGGTCCCCTATGAGCTGACCTGGTCTTGCTACCGGGGAGGGGATGTCCCCTGCAGGACATGCCCCACCTGCATCGAGCGGGAGGAGGCCTTCGCCCTGAACAATGCCCTGGACCCCTTGATCGAAGCGTAATTCAGGACTCCATTCTTGGGCTCCAAAACGAGAGGCTGGCCTCGGGAGCTATTATCCGAAATTCCCGGCACCGACCTTTGTTACACGGCTCTTGAGTGCCGAATTCTCGTGTCGGCATATCTTTTCAGAGGTTGTCAATGCATGGGGATCCTTTTAAAAGGCGGCTTTGAGGCTTCGCCTCTTGCCTCGCCGGCTCCATTTATCAGGATAGTTCCAGAGCACCGACCACGCGGAGCTTCGCCCCCTCGGGATAGGTCAGTACAGCCCGCGAACCAGGCTTATAGACCAGGCTCTTGTCCAGCTTCAACGTCAGATCTACCTGGTGCCAGTCCCCGTTGGACTTCGCCGCCTCCACCCGGGCGGGTAGAAACTGCATCCAGTGGCTGATGTGAACCATCATCCCCTCCTGTAGGGGGGCTGGCCAGTACTTGACCACCTGAGCCCTGGCAATCAAGGAGGACGCTGACTTGACAGATCTGTCGCTGCTTAGTATTGCGCCTCGATCCAGGTCTTCCGCCTCTACTCCTTTCAGGGCCAGGCCCACCCTGTCTCCGGCGCAGCTCTGCTCGCAATCCTGATCATGCTTTTGAAGGGACCTCACCTGGGCAACTCTGTCGCCCGGCAGGACCCTCAGCTCGTCGTGCCTTCTTATGATGCCCTCGGCCACGCACCCCAGGGCGACAGTTCCCACGCCGCGCACGTTGAAGCAGTGGTCCACGGGCATTGTTCCCGTCCCATTCTCGCCCCGATCCTCCATCCTGGCCACCTCCTCCAGGAAGCGCTCGCGAAGGGCAATCTTATCGTCCTCTGCGAACTCGTACTTCTCGACTACTGTTCCCTTGATCAGGGGCGCCAGTTGCTCTCGGTCTAGATGATTTCCGAGAACCACAAGGCCCTCTTTCAGTCCTGCGCAATCCAGCATGATTACGCTCTCTCCAAAGGCCAGGTTGATCTCCTCTACCACTAAAAGGGCCTTCTGGGCTAGGGATACGGCAAAGCAAAGAGGGGGCAGCCTATCCGGGTATCTGGTAGGCTCGATGAAGGTGACTGTGTTCTCTCCTTTCTTCAGGTTATAGAAGGTCATATCGCTGGCGGTCCCCTTCTTGCCCAGATCTCTGGCGTATTCCGGGGCCCCCAGGACGACTACATTGAGGTTAGCCATGCAAGCGCCAGGAATAATTCAAGGGCATTATAGGGTTTGCGGTTGCAGTAAGCTGCGCAGGACCTGCAAAATTGATCGTATAAGCATAACAGGACCCGTCGAGCACTGGCACCTTACTGGCAGATGCAGCCAGAGATGGACAGCCCGGGTTCAGGACAGTAATCCGATCGATTGTCATGTGACATCTGCGGCTGATAAAATATATTTCATTCCCGAAGCAAAGAGTCAATAAAAAGAGATCTCGAAAATCCTCTAATACATCTTTTTATGGCGGCTCTCATTTCATCCTTATGTCCCAATTGCGGCCCGACAAGGCTGGCTAAAGCAGAGCATCTCTCGGGCCGCGGTCGGCTGGGGGTGTGAAAGAAACCTAGCCATTAAAACTATATGTCATCTTTAGTCTGACAACGAGCACTGGCCTATTTGCTGTGCTCGCCACATCGTAGGTTATGCTTCCAATCTTCCCGACGCTGAAAGCGGATTCTCCAACTGAGCTCATCGCTATCATCGACACGTCTTCTTTGTCAGCCATTGAACGTATCTCTTCCATAGGGCTTCCGATTACAACACAGGGCGTTGCCTTTACGCCTTTCTTGCCGAGTTCGTGACTTACGCCTTTGAGCTTCTTGGAGGCATCGTTTACTGCAATCTCAATCTCCTCCTTCGACTCCCCTCTTGAGACCACGTGCAGCAATAGGATCTCTCCCAAGCCCAACATGGCAGCAATGGAAGAGACAACGGCATCTGCCGGCTGAGAAAAGTCAGTAGGGATGAGCACCTTGGATAGAAGAGCAGCGCCAAACTTCTCCAGCATCTCCGGCCCCTTCGGCGGCTCGGCAACAGTGAGCGGTGCGCCTTTGGCTCCTGCAGAGACAGATTTCTGAGCTGCTACAGACTTATAGCGCATGATCAGAAGGTGTCTATCGCCAGAACGAAGCAGATTTCTGGTCAGGCTCCCAAGCAGGATGCTCTGAACGTAGCTCTTTCCCCGCGCACCCATTACCACCAGAGAAACGTTCTCTTCGCTGGCCACTCTCTGGATAGCCGCAGGGATCTGCATAGCGATATCCCCCTCCGTCACAGAGATGGCCCTCACAGTTGCATTGACGCCAGAGGCGTTGATTCGCTTCTTCTCTCTGGCCAGCTTTGTCTCTGCCTCTTTGGCCTTTGCCACAGGGTCCCAGCTCTTGGCTCGGGGGTCCCTGGATACGACATTTAAGATCACTACCTCTTTCACATCAGGCAGGTCTCCAATGCTCTCCAGAAACTTGTGGGCGTAGGCCGAGAAATCTGTCAGCAATAAGATCTTTTCAAACATTGCGGCTCACTAGTTCCGTGGTTGGTAGTTCTCTAATATTTCAACCTATCTCGCAAAAACGAAAGCTAATCTCAAACTGAGAGATTGGCTTTTGTCTGAAAGGGCACGTTTGCAGGACATCAAGCCAGTTATATATAATTTTATATCATAATAATATTTAGCAGGTCGGGCCTATCCACTCGAACAGGTCAAAACCTTGCTGGAATTGCCGGTGAGACGTCGTCTCTGGCAGATCATCTCAGGATTGTAGGCCTCGCCCAGGATGCACAGGAGACAGATCTATGGAACCTGGATTTTTTGCGGAATTTGAACTGCTTTTAGAGGTGCCGAAAATGAGATTTTCAGTTTCATAAGCTCCCGTACTCAGCCTGTATTCGACGAGGAACCGATTCTCAGAGCCACGCTGCAGGACCTGGACAGAGCGAAGCTGGAGGAGTATCTGGCCCAGCAGAGAAAGTCGCGGCCAGGTGCACCTTACTGGAGCCTGCCCTTCGAGCAAATTTTGAAGCAGCAACGGATCGTCACTGAAATCGATGGCGTCCTGCATCCCACACTTGCCGGGTTGCTCATGTTCGGCGTTTATCCCCAGATCTTTGAGCTCCAGCTCTTCATAGCCTATCTGCAATATTACGGCACCACGACGACAGAGGAGGCCCCATCAGGAGAGCGTTTCCTGGATAACCGCAAATTCGAGGGCACGATAAAAGAGATAATCGACGGCGCTGTATCCTATCTGATGGCCAGCATGCGCAAAGGCAGCCTTATCCGGGGCGTTTACAGGCAGGATGTGCCAGAATACCCAGAGGTTGCTTTGCGAGAGGCCATCGTCAACGCTGTGGCCCACAGGGACTACAGCCAATTCGTGCGCGGAAGCCATATTCAGGTGCGGATGTTTGCCAACCGCCTGGAGGTTGAGAACCCAGGCGGCCTCTATGGCAGAGTGACCATCGATAAGCTGCAGGAAGGACAGTCCACCAGGAACCGGCTGCTCATGCATCTCATGGAGGACGTACACCTGGTAGAGAACAGGGGCAGCGGCATAGATGCCATGATAGCAGCTATGCTGGAGAGAGGGCTGCCTGTGCCGGTCTTTGAAGACAAGAGGACCTCTTTTTTAGTGAAGTTCTATCGAGAAACCCCTATCAAAGTGCCTCTAGCAGACGACGAGCAAAGAATCCTTGCCCACGCAAAGAAGCATGGCTTTATAAAGAGGGCTGACGTCCAAGAGCTGCTGAGCATAAATGAGGCCAGAGCCAGGTATCTGCTGCAGAAGATGACAAAGGCGGGACTCTTGCGAAAAGAAGGCCGCTATAAGGATGCACGTTACTTCCTGTCACAATACCAATAATTTTCCAATGATTTATAGATTATTGGTAATTCTAAATTGAGGAAGCCTCGCACAGAACGTAATGTCTTTTGTGCCACAGCAACTTGACCTGCGAAAAGGTACGCCTAATGCATCCGGGGCAAATCGAAAGCTCTACGTGCATCCCACGCGCGGCGAGATGACCTATGAGCTTACCGATGAGGGACTGGCGTTCTGCCGCGAGGTGGCTCGCCAGCCAGCATGAGAACATCCCTGCCCTCTGCCAGGCACTATACACCCGCATTCCAGGCATCTGACCCCCATCTTTGCGCGTGCTCGTGAGGATAGAAATAGAAGAAAGGACAGGTAGAATTCGGGTAGGAGTAATGGTCGCATGTTTGAAGAGATTTTGGAGCTATATAAAACGAAGTTAGCCGAGAGAGAAAAGGATCTAAGAGGATACCAGGCAATGATTCAGCTGGTAACGACCATCGAAAAGATCTCCCAGGAGGGGCTCTCCGCTCAGAGCAATGTGGCTCTTCTCAAGAAGCTGGAGGACCAGGTCAACAGGCAATCCAAAGAGATGAGAGATCTGAAAGTGGAGCTTATGGGTGGAAAGGGGATCTCGCCACCAATTGAGAAAAAGAGCAAGGCTCTGGATGGTCATGCCTGGAATCTTATCGATCTCTTGAGCAAGAAGCGGGGCAGCTATACCACTAACGAGCTGGTAGAGATACTTGGCCTGAACAAGACAACAGTGATTACCGTTATGAAGAGGGCAATAGCTCTGGAACCGGATCATCTCAAATTGACTATGGGCAAGAGGCGGAAGCTCAGCCTGGCATTTGTTCCCTGATAATGAAGCCAGGTGCATACAAAGGAGAAAGTCGTGCTTCGGGAGAATCTTATGTGCCATTATGAGCAGGCTCGCATAGAGAAGTACACATAAGACATTAAAGAAGGGAGCAGGGCCCATAAGTAATGCGTTAAAAAATTGATCTTCAGATCGTCTCTAGCTTCTCTACACCCACCTTCTTGACATTCGGCTTCCAGATCTTATCCGGCATCCAGGCCGGGGCTCCTTTAGGTTTCCTAACCTGGACCCGCTCCCCTGTGAACACATGGACCTTCTTTGTGCCCCGCTCTCTGAGCTTGATATCCGCGTGTCCTCTATTGGCCGCCTTCAAAGCCGCCTGTCGGGGCGATTTTCCCGCAAATACGCCAATCTCGTTGCCCTGCTCGTCCCGCAGAGCGAAATTTCTTGGTTTCTTCTCGGCTATTACGATCCCTCCAATTCTATGGTTCATAAATATGCCATAATGGCTTATATTGTTTCCCGGCGCATAATGATCCGTCGAGGGTTGAGAGATAGGAGGGAAGAGATGGTATCCATTACCGTCTATGACGGAGCAACGGGAATCGGCGGAAACAAAATTTTCGTCGAAGAGAACGGTCGAGGCGTCTTCTTGGATTTCGGGAAGAACTTCGGCAAATACGGCCAGTTCTACGAAGAGTTCCTGAAGAGCAGGGACACCCGAGGTATCCACGACCTCATGTATCTGGACCTTCTTCCAAAGCTCAACATCTACCGGCCCGACCTCATCCCTGCCGACCTATCAATAGGCCAGTACCCCTCCCTCAACATAGCCGCCGTCCTCCTCAGCCACGCCCACATGGATCACTGCGGGAATATCGGGATGCTCAGAAAAGATATTCCGATAGTGGCCTCGCCCGAGAGTATCGTCATCATGAAGGGCATGCAGGATGCGGGCATCTCATCTCTCGAGACAGACACAGCCTATTTCTCTCCCCGGCAGCCGGCAGATGACCTGGGCCTCTACCTGGGGTCAGTGGCCGGCATGAGCTATCAGGGAAAGGACTTCTGCTGCACAGAGCCGCCCTCGGAGGCGCTGGCGTCCCTTCTATCCCGGAAGCCGGGGCAGGATGGCAAGAGGGCCAAGAAGCTGGAGCCAGGGAAATGTTGCTGCTACGATGATGTCGCCTTACCTTTCGAGATCTCCGCCCATCCCGTTGACCACTCCATCTTCGGGGCCACGGCCTACATACTGAGGGGCGAGACCACCATCGCCTACACGGGTGATTTTCGGCTGCACGGCAAGAATGAGCATGCTACGCGGGAGTTCGTGAGCAAGGCCAAGGAAGCCTCGGTCCTGATCACTGAAGGGACACGTGCCGGTCCACCTGAAAATGAGAGGACGACGGAGCAATCCGTCTGCGAGACCTGCAGGGAAAGCGTTGAATCCACCTCCGGGCTGGTCATAGCCGACTTCTCGCCCCGGAACTTCGAGAGGCTGGAGTCCTTCCAGGAGATCGCCCGCAAGACCGGGCGGGAGCTGGTGGCCATGGCCAAGGACATCTACATGCTCCATAACCTGCAATGTATCAGCGGATCTTGCACGACTGAAGGGCTCAGCATCTACAGCGAGATCATGGACAAGTCTAGGAGGAAATGGGAGCAAGAAGTGGTCCAGACAAATTATGGCGACCGATATGTCAGCCACGAGGCGATCAGAGAGGATCCCGGCAACTACATCCTTTGCTTCTCTTTCTTCGACATGAAGCACCTCCTGGACATAAAGCCGGAGGGAGGAACGTACATCTACTCGGCCTGCGAGGCTTTTAACGAGGAGATGGAGATCGACTTCAAGAGGCTGTGGCACTGGCTGAGGCGCTTTGATCTCAATTCCTGCAGCTTCTCTCTGGACGAAAAAGAGGTTCCACGCTTCGACAAGCGCTACCATGCTTCGGGCCATGCATCAGGCGAGGACATCAAGTGGGCCATAGAGCAGATCGACCCGGACTACATAGTTCCGATTCATACTGAGGTTAGGAACTGGTTTGCCCAGAGATTTGAGAATGTAATATTGGCGGAAGAGTCAAAGCAATATGAATTATGAGAAATTTGGGCAAAGATTAATCCTCGATGCATGATGATAGAGAAGGTAATTATGTGGAACAGGTATGGCGTAGAAGCGGCTTTGGGCGCCAAAGAAAAGCTGATTATCGTAATCAAGCAGAGGGGCCTCCTTAAATGAAAGATGCTCAAAAGCCAAATCATGTCAGCCTCAACACGCTAGTCAACAACCTACGCGAGGGGCGCTTCGTCATCCCCGATTTTCAGCGCGAGTTTGAGTGGGAACCTTGGGACATTCGTGAATTGATGCGATCGATCTTCCTCGATTACTATATTGGCAGCCTCTTATTATGGAAGGGTAAGCAGGAGAGCTTTGATGCCCTCTCCTGCGAGCCTATCCACGGCTATAAAGGCGTTGAAAAGCCTGAATATATTATTCTCGATGGCCAGCAGCGTCTTACAGCGATCTACTACGCCTTTGTCGCCCCAGATATGCCGCTTCCGAACAGGTCAAACCGTGCCTTCTACTTCATCAATGTCGCCAAATTCATGGCCGAGGAGTATGACGAGGCCTTCAATTACGACTGGAAGACGCGCCGCTTGGATAAGCTCCTCAATAATCGTGAAGCGCAATACGAAAATCATATTTTTCCTTTATCTGTTATTGGAGCTGGAGGCTGGGATCTCTACGACTGGGTGAAAGGCTATGAGAGGTTTTGGCGTGACAGGCGCAAACAAGCAGACACCTCGGGTGATTCGGGCGCATCCGAGGCTTCAAACCATCATGCTGACAACGCATTGATTTTTGGTGAGCACCTAAAAGGCATCATCGAACAATACCAGATTTCCTACATAGAGCTCGATCGCGATATTGCTGTGGACAAGGTCTGCGACATCTTTACTCAGATTAATAGTCGTGGCAAACGCCTTGATGCTTTCGACCTAATCAATGCGTTGCTCAAGCCAAAGGGGCTCCAGCTCAAAAAAATGTGGCGTGAAGCAGCTTCGCGCCTCGAAGATGTTGAGACGGAAAAGATGAACGTTTACATTCTGCAGGTGATGAGCATCCTTCGGCAAGGCTACTGCTCGCCAAAATATCTTTACTTCTTGCTACCAGGACAGGAGAAACCAATCCGCGATCCCGATGGTACAAGACGCAAGGAGGTACTGATTCCAAATGTCGCTGAATTTGAAGCTCGTTGGAATTCCGCTGTGGAGGCGCTTGAAGGAGCCGTCAAGGTTCTGCAGAATCCGCAAGAATATGGCGCTATCAGTTCTTCTTTTCTACCCTATGTTTCCATCCTACCCATCTTTGCCGCGCTGCGCAGTCACATAAAGACGATTCCCGCCGTTCGTCAACTTAATGCTGATCGCAAGTTGCGACATTGGTATTGGGCTTCGGTTTTCACCAACCGTTATTCTGGTTCAGTCGAATCCACAAGCGCCCGCGATTTCCTTGACCTGAAAGCATGGTTCGACGATGACTCGGCTGAGCCTCCTCTGATTGCTGAGTTCGCCCAACGCTTTCGGAATCTCGATCTGCGAAAGGAAACTAAGCGAGGCACATCTGTCTATAACGGCATATTCAACCTTCTTGTGCTGCAAGGGGCACGAGATTGGATGACTGGTGGTGTCCCTGTGCAAGGCGACCTCGATGATCATCATATAGTTCCTGCCTCCTGGGGTAAGAAGAACCTTAGGGACGCGCTCATCGGCTCCATCCTTAACCGAACGCCGCTAAATTCAGACACCAACCGTTATGTTATCATGGACCGCCTGCCAAATGCCTATCTGCCAGATCTAATCGAGCAAAACGGCGAACCGAAGGTACGAGCAATCCTGGAATCTCACTTAATTTCGCCGACTTCCTTCAACATATTGCTCCGAAATCCATTCGGACAAAGTGATTTTGAAGATCTCATTGCCGAGCGGCAGCGCACAATTCAGGATGCTATCGAAAATCTCCTCATCAAAGAACGGCTCGATTTACCTCCACGACTTAGGGAGTTGGATGCGGCTATAGAGGAAGTGGAATTGGACCTTCGCAAGACAATGAAAACAACCATGGGCGATGATGTATCCGTTGTGCCTCATCATGTAATCCAGAAGGTCAACGAACGGATCGCTCGCGCAGCAAAGAAAGATGCAGCGCTAGATATCGAGCGCTACCGGAGACTTGAGGGCAAGCTTGAATATTTCGATCTGCGAGAGCTTCAAGATACTATTACCAGCAAGGCACTTTGGGTTCAATTCGAAACACGATTCGCCAATAAGGAGGAGCTCAATAGGAAGTTCGACCAACTGGCCGAGCTACGAAACGGCATCCGTCACAGCCGTGCTGTCAGTGAGGTTGTCCGCAAGGAAGGGGAAGCAGCAATACTCTGGTTCAATCAGGTGCTCAAGAAATGACCCGTATCACTCAGTCCTATTTCGAAAATCCATTCTTAGGGTGTAGCAGTGCTCCCCGCGGCATAGTAAGTGGC